>ERZ773185.1594-NODE-1594-length-16446-cov-3.935147_pt1 | contig 16446 bp, 12 predicted proteins | sample MGYA00580531_ERZ773185 | MGnify/ENA primary metagenome ERZ773185 (study PRJEB29015, sample SAMEA2737799) | human gut metagenome | biome: human gut; feature: human-associated habitat; material: faeces | place: China | collected 2012 ...
GAGTTAAAAGCATTAGGAAGCAGAGCCATGATTGTGACGGGAAAACATTCCAGCCAGTTCAATGGTTCTCTGTGTATTCTTCACAATCGCATCTTTATAATAAATCAACGCCGGGCTTACAATCTTTTCTTCACCCTTTACATGATAATTTTCCAATTTCATATTCATCACTCCTGCTCTGAACGCCTATTTTTTTAAGTATTTTCATTTTGGCAGAGAGGCAGCTGTTCCAGCCTCTCTGCCCATTTTTCTTTATTTCTTATTCTTCTGGAATGACACAAACTTTAATGCACTGACCGCTGCGTGCCAGATCAAGTGCCTCGCCGTAACGGGACAGCGGGAATGTATGTGTTACAATCTTTTCCAGCGGAAGCACACCGCTTTCGATGATACGGGCTGTCTTTTCCATGTAATATTTTCCAAGGAATACGCCATGAATTTCTACTTCTTTTTTCAGAACCTCTCCAACCTTGATCGGAGCTAATGCAGTCTCATCATGTCCGCACTGAAGCACTTTTCCTCTCGGGCGTACACAGTCGATACAATCCATCAACATTGCGGCAACCGCTTCAATACAATGATCGACACCTTCACCGTTTGTTTCTTCCATGCACACCTGTTTGATATCCTCAACATTCGGATCCACAACTCTGGTTGCACCTAATTCCAGCGCCTTATTTCTGCGGTACTCGATCGGCTCAGAAAGAATAATCTTTCTTGCTCCGCTTGCCTTCGCCAGTGCCAGATAAAGCTGTCCAATCGGACCGCCACCCAGGATGCAGACGGTATCTCCCACATGGATATTCAGCTTTTCAAGGGAATATCCACAGCATGCCAGCGGCTCTGCCAGCGCCATCAGTTCTGCCGGTGTATCAGCTGCGATTTTATACGCAAACTTTTCCGGAACCAGTGTATAGCTGGTTAATCCGCCATCCTTAAATACGCCCATCGCATTCGCCTGGCCTTCCAGTCCCGGCTCATCCAGATACAGATTCTTACACATTTCCGGAAGTCCGGCACGGCAGGCATCACAGTAACCACACGGTCCATGCGGGTCTACGATTACTTTATCGCCCGGTTTTAAGCTTGTAACCGCTTCTCCTACCTCTACAACCTGTCCGCAAAATTCATGTCCAAAGATAATTCCCGGACGGGACGGATGTTTCTGCGGAGTTGCAAAAATGTTAATATCTGTACCACAGATACACACTCCCAGCACTTTGATCATCACATCATCTGCTTTTTTGATGATTGGTTTCGGTCTATCTTCAATCGCAAATTTTCCAGGTCCTTTATAGATAATTGACTGCATATGCTCCTGCCTCCTTTTCTTATTCTACTTCTACCCATTTCGAATCATTGTCGCCGCTCTTCATAACTGCATGAACGAATTTAACGCCCGATACACCAGTTTCAACATCCGGGAAGTCCAGATCGTCCGCTGTAAGCGGTTCACCATTTTTACGTTTGATCAGATAATTGATAATATTTTTATAAATATTAGCTTCCGCAACGTAGTATCCTTCCGGATGTCCGAACGGGAGACGGAAATGACGTTTTTCTTCATCTGAGAAATAACTACCTCCACGTGTCAAAACCTGTGTTGCCTCTCCATATTTATGGAAGATAACCTCATCCGGGCGAATCTGCTGCCACTCTAAGCCCCCCTTTGTTCCATATACACGGAATACCATTTCATTAGATTTACCACATGCCACCTGGCAGAACCAATAGGAACCATGGACACCATTCTCATATTCCACCAGAATATTGTCATTGAAATCCAATTTTTTTCCAAAACGGTCAACCGTAGCTGCTACTTTTTTAATTTTCAGTCCTGTAACATAATGAACCAGATGTTCAATGTGGGTACCGTCATCCGCACAGGTGTTGGAAATGCCGGAAAGTTTCGGATCCGAACGCCAGATCTTACTGTTAATCTGGGAATCTTCATGAAGCACATTTAAGAAACAGCCCGCCGTGTACTCTGCATTGATAGAAACGATATCTCCCAGTTCGCCTCTCGCTACCATTTCTTTCATTACCTTTACCATCGGATAACCCGAATAGCAGTAGTTCACTGCAAAAAGAAGGTCTTTCTCTTTTGCCAATGCAGCCAGTTCCTCTGCTTCTGCCACTTCAAAGCACAGCGGTTTTTCGCACATAACGCCGATTCCATGCTCCAGAAAGCACTTTGCAATTTCATAATGCACAAAATTCGGCGTACAAATTGCCACAAAATCAATTTTACCGGCCTCTGCCTCTGCCATTTTTTTGTAATCGAAATAGATTCGCGATTTGTCCACGTTATAATAATCCGCGCATTCTACGTTCAGCTCATCAATCGCTGAAAAACATCCGCACACCAGCTCTGCTCTCGGATCAAACGCCAGTCCCTTACGATGCACTTCACCAATCAGTGCTTTCAGATCGCCACCTACCATTCCATACTGAACCTGTTTCATGTTCTCATCCTCTCTTTCTTTCATTTATATTTTCAGAGCATTAAGATCAGCTCTTTTTCATCGGTTTTTTCCTGCCGGATCCCCATGCCGGTGCTCCGTGCTTCTCTTCTCCCGCATATTCAAATCCACAAATTTTCATTGCCTGCTCAACCGCTGCAAATGTATTTTTCTCTGGGAAAAATTCAAGACACGCAGTTCCCTGAAAACCTCTTTCCCTCAGTTCATTCATCAGATAACTATAATTAATCTCCCCGGTTCCCGGTTCATGGCGGTCCGGTGCATCTGCAATATGTACATACGGTACAATATCCAGATTCCGAATTACATTTTCAAGTAAATCTCCATGCATCAGCTGCATATGGAAGAAGTCGCACAGCAGACGGATCTTCGGGGAATTTACGGTTCTTACAATCTCTGCTCCCTGGCTTGTATCCGTAATGGCCATTCCGCCATCCGCTCCATGGTTATGGAGCGGCTCCAGCAGAAGTGTAATGCCTTCTTTTTTGAGAATCGGTGCCAGCAGTCCCAGTGTTTCCTTGATATTGGCAACTTCCTCCTGCCAGCTGTATATATTTCTCAAATCTGAGCTTTTCCCATTTTCAAAATGATTGGAGAATGCAATCAGGGAATCACACTCCAGATAATGAGCCGTTTCGATGGAACGTTTTACCCACTCAATATACTCGCTGCGTTTCCTTCCGTCGCAAAGAGAATAATCCTGCTGACCACTGAAAGCAGTCACCTTTACTCCCTGATCTTCGCATAGTTCACGAATCCGCTTCACATCACGGTCTGCCCAGCTCCAGAACTCAATTCCGGAAATCCCTGCTTTACGAATCAGCGGAATTTTCTCATAAATATCCTTTCCCGGAAAAAGCGGTTCTATATTTGCTGCATATGTAATCATATTTCTCTCCTTTCCATCCGCTGCTTTTACTCTCCAAACACAGCCTGATAATCTTTCTGAAATTTGATAATTCCTGCATCTGTCAGCGGATGTGCCAGCATCTGCTTCAGCACACCATACGGTACAGTTGCAATGTCCGCGCCTGCCAGCGCGCATTCTGTCACATGAATCGGGTTACGGATGCTTGCCGCAATGATTCTGGTGCGTATTTCCGGATAATTTTTAAACATTTCTGCAATCGTCCGGATCAGTTCCGTTCCGTGCTCCGAAATATCATCCAAGCGTCCTAAGAACGGAGATACATAAGTTGCCCCCGCTTTTGCCGCCAGAAGCGCCTGATTCGCAGTAAACACAAGCGTCACGTTCGTCTTGATGCCTTCTGCCGCTAACGTCTTCACCGCTTTTAATCCCTCTCCTGTCATCGGAATTTTTACGACCATATTCGGATGAATCGCTGCTATCGCCCGGCCTTCTTTAACCATTTCTGCTGCCTGCGTTGTGGTTGCTTTTACTTCACCACTGATCGGACCATCTACAATCGAAACAATCTCACGAATTACTTCATTAAAATCTCGTCCTTCTTTTGCTATCAGGGACGGATTAGTCGTAACCCCACAGATAATTCCCATGTCATTTGCTTCCCGTATCTCCTCTACTTTTGCTGTATCGATAAATAAATCCATGTCCCATCTCTCCGTTTCTTCTTCCATTTTCCTACAGTTCCGCTGCTTCCTGTCTGGTCGAACCAAGGCGCCAGCGTCCTTCTGCCAGCTCGCTTTCTACATAAGCATATTCTTTATCCAGATGATAGAAGAAAAGCAATACTGCAATCCCTCCCCAGGCAATAAACGGAACCATCAGATACAGATTCTGAATTGCCGCCACTGCCGACTCCGGCACGCTTGCCGCCAGCCCATCAAATCCTGCATGTGACATTACAAATCCACAAACCGCATTTGTCAGGCCACCACCCAGCTTATAACCAACTGCTGATGCACAATAGCAAAGTCCTTCATTCCGGATACCTGTATACCAGTGTCCGTATTCAACCGTATCTGCCAGAAGTCCATAAATCAGTGCGCCTACAGTTCCTCCGCCTAATCCCCGTACAATCAGTCCAACCGTCAGGGTCGTCAGATTGTACGGCTGTGCTGCCATAATCGCCGCACCGGCTAAAAATAATACACTTCCTGCTATTGAACAGTTTCTCTTTCCCAACTTCTTTACGAATGGAGCCACTAAAACAACCGATAAAATAAGTGGAATCTTTTCTGCCAGTGTCAAAAGTGTTACCCTCTCATTATTTCCCAGCGCGTACTGTGCATAATAGGAAACCATCATTCCATTCAGCGAGAAATACATTCCCCAGAGAATGAATACTCCTGCAATAATCAGCCAATAACGGTTTTTAAATAACGCTCCGATGCTCTTTCCAACCGGCACCGCCGTATCTGCTACCGCTATCGGATCCTCGGATACCTGTTCCTTACAGTTCAGAAAGCAGATGAATAAAAGAATCATTGAAATAATTGCATATCCAATGGAAATCATAATCCATGCTCTCTGATCGCCCCCCAGACGATTTGCCATCGGAAGTGTAAAGGCCGTTACAACAACTGCACCTATCGGTGCGATACACATACGGTACATATTCAGAACGGTACGTTCATTCTGGCTGGTTGTCATCAGCACGGCCATTGCACCATATGGTAAGTTCAAAGCTGTATAAACGATCGTTACAGCAAAATTATATGTAATAAATACATATATAGCCTGTGCCATCGCGCTTGCATGCGCCGGAACCATAAACATCAGCACCGCTGCAGCGCCAAACGGAATAATCATCCGCAGCACCCAGACTCTTGCTTTTCCATATTTTGATTTCGTCCTGTCTACAATTACTCCCATAATTGCATCGCTGAATCCATCAAACATTCTGGAAAGCAAAAGAATCGTTCCAACAACCGCCGCTGACATTCCCACAATGTTGGTATAAAAATAGGACGCCATATTCGCAGTTGCTGCAAATAATATGTTGCACGCCAGATCTCCGAATGAATACGACAATCGGGTTTTAAATGATAATTTTTTCTCCTCCAATTTTAAATCTCCTTCCCCGTTTCCAGATTTTCCCCAAAATCTGTATCTCTTTCATTTTTCCATCCCCATTTTCAATAATAGTAAAATAGTCTCTTGATTTTGATAGAATAGTCCCCGATAGAACTCTTATGAATCTGGCCTATCATTTTTACCTTTTCGGTATTTCGTCCTTCATTTTTTCCAGTCACAAGCAATTCCATTGTCATTCTACACAAAAACAACCAATTTATATTGTATTTTCAAGGACCATATTGACATTTTGTCTATATTCAACTTATACTGATTCACAAACCATTTTTTATTTCTGGCATTATTTTACCCTAAGCAGGTTGCATGCTGCAATCTCAATTCTCTCATGTTTTGGTAATATAATTTCATCTTCCATGAGAAAGCAAGAATTATCCCATTCAACACCTGATGAAAGGAGATTTTGAATTATGATCAATCAGGAAGTAATTGTAAATCAGCAGCTTCAGGAACGTATTCACTATGATAATCCGGACTTTCCGCTTGCCCGTTTTATCGACGAAATGGATTATTTTGTAGATGGGGAATTTCTCTGTCACTGGCACCCAGAATTTGAATTAGCAATTATTTTAAAAGGCGGGATTGAATATCAGGTAGATCAGCAGGTTTTCCGCCTGCATCAGGGAGAGGGAATCTTTATTACTTCACGGGCCCTTCATTCTGCCCGACAATTAATTCCAGGATCCATCATTTTCAATATCGAATTTCCTGCTTCGCTCTTTCATACGATTGGTACCTCATTTCTGTACCAGAACTATTTCAACCCATCTTCCCTGAAAAAAATGGGCAGCTGGAAAATCCTCCCTGAAAATGAAGAAGAAAGTGAAATTCTTGAACGCCTTATGCACATCCACCGCTCCGATCCAGATAAATACGCCTATGAGCTTCTGTGCATGGAAGACATTTTACACATATGGCGTAATCTTCTGGTTCTATTGCATCGGTCCTTCCCGGTTCCTACTGACAATGATGAATTCATACGCGAACACCGCATGAGAAAAATGGTGAGCTATATCCAATCGCACTTTGAACAGCCCCTTACCATTGACGATATCGCCGGTGCCGCCAGTATCAGCCGCAGCGAATGTTTCCGATGCTTTTCCGGTTTCTGTCAGGTTTCGCCCATTGAGTACCTGAACCGCTACCGCCTTCAGAATGCAGCCCAGAAACTCTCTGGCAGTACTGCCAGTATCTCCGACATTTCTTTTCAATGTGGATTTAGCAGTATCAGCTATTTTGGCAAAGCATTCCGTAAAATGTACGGCTTATCTCCCTCTGAATATCGTCAGAAGAAGAAAAATGCCGTCTCAACCTCATTGAACGCATGAAGCTTTTCCCTTTCATCGCAGATATTTGCGGAACTTGCAACGATTTGTTGATTTTTTGGCATGATTCGACGAATTTTTTTATTTGGCAGACACTCTGTTCCGTGCTACAATCTTAGTTATAAATTGGGATTTGGAGGAATGCTTATGGCACGTGATATGACAAAAGGAAATATAACCGGACACCTGATTGCCTACGCGGTTCCGCTTGTTTTTGGAAATTTATTTCAACAGCTCTACCACACGGTCGATTCGGTGGTTGTCGGACAATTTTACGGAAAAGAAGCATTGGCGGCAGTCGGTGCGGCAGGTCCGATCACGAATATCCTGACTTTTCTGATTGTGGGACTGTCACTCGGCGCATCGATTTTAATGGCAAGCTACTTTGGTGCAAAAGATTACCAGGATTTGAAGGATGAATTTGCGACCTCTGTACTCTCCGGACTGCTTTTAACCATCGTACTCTCCGGAATCTCACTGGCGGGAAGCCGCCTGTTTATCCGCCTGACGCAGACGCCGGAAGAAATCTCAGCACAGGCGTCCTTGTATTTGCAGATTATCTCGCTGGGTCTTATTTTTACCTTTTTTTACAATATTTTCTCCGCCGCCCTGCGCGCGATCGGAGATTCCAGAGCGCCGCTCTATGTCCTGATCCTGACGACCGTTGTCAATGTATTTCTGGATGTATTCCTGGTTGGCATCTGCCGCCTTGGTGTTCCCGGTGCGGCAATCGCTACAATCATCTCGCAGGCAGTCTCTGCGCTCGCCCTCTTTGTCTATATCTGGTCGAAGGTGCCGCTCTTACGGCTCGGCATCCGGGATCTGAAACTGAAAACCTCGATGCTCAAAAAAACGATCGATTTCAGCTCCATTTCCGCCGTCCAGCAGACGATTCTCTACGTCGGCCGCCTGCTCGTCCAGTCCGGCGTCAATGCGCTCGGTGTCGATGCAGTTGCCGCTTTTAATGCCGTCTCCATCATCGACAGCTACGTGCTCGCCCCGGGCGACAGCCTCGCGGCATCTATCACGACGTTCTCCGCACAGAACCTCGGTGCAAAAGAGTATGACCGGATTCCAAAAGGGCTTCGGAAAATGCTGGTGATCGCAGAAATTTATATTATCTTGACAGCGGTGGTCGTACTGTTCTGCCGTCACCCGCTGCTCGGCATTTTCTTGAAACCGAACGAAACGGAGGCGCTGCGTCAGGGCATGTCCTATCTGGTGCCGATGGCTGGTTTTTACTTCATCAGTGGTATCACCAATACTTTTCAGGGATATTACCGTGGAATCGGGCACCTGATGATCACCCTGTTCGCGACTCTGGTGCAGATTCCGATCCGCGTTGTGATCAGTTACGCGCTGTTTGGACGGCTGGGGATTCAGGCAGTGGCGATTGGTACGACGATTGGATGGAGTTGTATGGTGGTGTTTGAACTTTTGATGTATCGGAGGTATGGACGGGTGGAAGCGCTGCGGAAGAACGCTCGGTAATATAGAGTGCTCTTTCCTTCCTCGAATAACTTTAAATACTTTTACTCAAAAAAAACGATCAGAAGCACATTCCCCTGATCGTTTTCTTTATTATATACAATTTTCTATCTTTTACTATTTTTTATTCAAAATCCTCTTTAATCACATCCCAAGCCGCATCAATACTGAAATGCTCACGGATATAAACCTGCGTTTTCTCTGCCAGGTCTTCCAGGCGTTTTTCGTCGTTGTAGAGCTCTATGACAGTCTCGGCAAACTCGTCCGGCTGATCCTTGACGAGGAGAACTTTTTCTACATCCGGGATTCCCTCGCTGCCGACGGAGGTGGTGACGATGGGGGCGCCGTTATAGATGGCTTCTACCACCTTGCCCTTAACACCTGCGCCGTAGCGGAGCGGTACCACTACAATCCGGCAGTTCCGGTACAGGTCTGCCAGTTCTTCTTCACTTACAAAACCTTTGACGATGATGCCGTTTCCAGGCTGTTCCAGTGCTTTGATCTCGTCGGTTACTTTGGAACCTACGATGTAGAAGTTGACCTTGATCTGTTCCCGGATCTTCGGGAATACTTCTTTCGCGAACCAGAGCACCGCGTCTGCGTTCGGCGGATGCGCAAAGCCGCCGACAAACAGGAGTCCTTCCCGTTTGGCGAAGTCTTTATTCAGATTCTGCAAAAACTCCTCATAGACATATGCCGTGATCGCCTTGACCGGGATCGTCTCATCAACGGCGTGGATCGCCTCTTCTTCGACGTAGGACGGATAATAGGACACCGCCACTTTGTGGAAGAGTGAAAACTCGATCGATTTCCAATATTCGGATTCCTGACGCTTCTTCACATCGCCGGTCAGCTCATACTCGCGGAACTCACGCATAAAATGAAGGTCGTGACCGTAGTAAATCATCTTGATATCCGTGTGTTCTTTGATAAAATCCACATACTTCGTCGCGATATGCGGGCGGTTCAGATATGCCACGTGGATATCTTTTCCATTTTTCACCAGCCAGTCCCAGATACCGGTCAGGTATTCCTGTCCGTAGAGAACCTCGATTCCCATCTGCTGCAGCGTAGACGTATACGGTTCCTCATGGAGGTAATTATCTCCGATAAATTTAACAACATACCCCTTTTTCAGGAACATTTTCAGGTACTGGAACGTTGTCTTGGAACCGGCATCTTTGTCAAAGGTCGGCACATAGTGATCGATCACGACAATGATCTTTTTGCCCATGCTGCGCTCGCGTGCGCGGAATGGATTCGGATTGCCGTTGTTGACGCACTGATTCTTGAACTCTTCTTTCCATTTTTCTTTGAGTTTCTCGCTGTTTTCCACCTGATACCGTTTCAGACCGGTTCCGTTGACATCCGTTCCGTTGGAAATGCCTTCGAAATGGATGACCTTGGATTTTGGCTGGTAAACGACGCGGTAGCCCGCTTTCCGCACCTCAAATGCCAGATCCGAATCTTCGCAGTACGCCGGGGCAAACCGCTCGTCGAAACCGCCGATCTGCTTCCAGAGTGCGGTGGATAAAAGGATCGCTGCGCCGGAAATATAGTCTACATCCTTGACGTAGTTATATTCTGCCTTGTCCGGATCGTCGAGGCGTCCGTAATTCCAGCCGGAACCATCGCTCCAGATGATGCCGCCTGCCTCCTGTAAACGTCCATCCGGATATACCAGCTTAGATCCTACCATACCGATGGTGGAGTCAGATTCAATGAGATTTACCAGGGAGCTGAGCCAGCCTTCTGTTACCTGGGTATCGTTGTTTAAAAACATCACATATTTGCCGCGCGCCGCCTTCGCCGCCTGGTTGCAGTTGCGCAAGAAGCCCTGGTTCGTCTGGTTACGGCAGATCACCAGGTTATCGGCAAACTCTGCCAGATGCTCGGTGGCATCGGTTGAAACGTCATCTGCGATGATAACCTCATAGCTCACATCCTTCGTATGCTCCAGAATCGACTGCAGGCACAGATAGGTATAGTGAATCTGGTTGTATACCGGAATTACGATGGAAACCGTCGGATTTTCTTCCTTCGGAAGGTGGATTTTTCCGTAGGTCAGATACTCCTCACCGATCTCAAAATCACCTTTGATAAGGTTCTTTCCTTCCTCGGTGGTGTACATCTTCATCATTTTACCCGGATGGAGAATCGTCCGTTTCCAGTAGCCGAGCTTCTTGCGGCGTACCGTGCCCTTTGGATAGCACCGGTTAAATGCCTGTCCGAGCTTGCGGCGCACCTTGAAAATGACCGCCTCATGACCATTTAAGTAGGTCAGCGTCTTGCCAAGCTCTGCATTTTCATGGCGCAGATCAGAAATGATAACGTCCAGATTCGCCACGTGGTTATTCGTCAGGCGCTGTACCTCCTGCACTTTGCGGAGTGCCGTATCTTTTTCCGAATTTTCTGCCCGGAGCGCATCCAGACGTTCGTTTGCCCTTGCAAGTTCTCCGTCCACATGGGAAAGATCGGCTAATGTCTTCGTCTTTACCATGTAATCTTCCTGGTAAGTGCGCTGGTTTTCCCCGTGTACGTACTCCTGGAAGCCGCGTTCCATCGCCTCGTAAAGCGAAAGCAGCTTCTCATCCGCCTTCACATACTCCGGGAACTGTCCGATAAATTCCCGCTCGGCCTGACCGCCCAACAGACTCTTATAACGGCGGTAGAAATAAACCAGTGTCCTGTATTTCACAAAGCCAGCCGGAACCGGGAATAAGAAGACCCACTCATAGTCGATCGCATAAGTTCCGTCCGCCGTCACCAGCATATTTTCAAAAAGGGCGTCAATGTTGGAGGCGCTGTAGCTCTCGTCCGCAAGAACTGCCCCTAAAGAAGCCCATCCGCCGCCATTTTCTGTCTCTTTATCCCGATAGGAATCCAGCTCGCCCAGCGCATTAAATACCTTGATAAATTCCGGTGTCACCGCAAATGGTTTGCGTTCCTCCGGGCGGATGCTGTAGATCTCATCCATCGCAGCCCGGATCGCGGAAACCTCCGCATCCACGCCCTGGGCAGTCAGAATTTCTCCCAAAAGTTCCGCCCGCGTTTTTCCCTCTAAATACGGAAAGACCGCTGTCATTCCCTCGTCCTGAAGCTCCGGTTTTGCCAGTTTCAGGGACGGATTCTGACGGTCAAGCACCTGATATTTTTCTTCGAAGGACTGGATGTGCGCCTTTCCCTCCGGATAGAGCGCCGTCTTCCAGACCTCGCGGGTTCCATTCTTTTCACGGATCTCTGTCCGGATCTGGAAGCAGTCTTCACGGGTGCGGTTGTATTTCACATAGATAACGTCCTGTGAAGCATTCTCTGCTTCCGGCGCAGCCTGTCTCTGCCAAAAAACCAGAAATGCATTCGCAAATTCCGGGAACCGTCCGTCCTCGCAGGCTGCATCGAGCGCTGCCCCCATATCCATCAGCATATACTGCGGACAGTCATAGACCGGTAACACACCTGTCAGATCGCCCTTTTTCGGCAGATAGGCATCTGAAAAAATCTCTCCCGCCGTCCGGTAATCCGGCATCGGATAGTAAAATTCCCCGCCCGGAAGCAGCTGCTTCATTTCGTTCCGGGAAAGTGCGCCTGTCTCCCGTTCTGCGCCTGCCATATATTTCACGCCAAACCAGTTGGAAGCCGCCGCAATCAAGGTTCCATGAGCAGAAAGAAGCTGTTTTGCGGCTGTCATCTGTGCCGCGCGTCCCGCTTTATCTGCCGCCGTCAACCCCCCGATCAGCATTACATATCCATATGTCCCGCCGCACTTTTCCGCTTCCCTCGCATACGTCTCCACATCCGCACAGACATAGCGGATCTTCGCCGCCAGCTCGGGCTCTGTCTGGAAGCGGCGGCGTACTACCTCCAGATTTTCTTCGGAAGCATCCAGCACCGTTACCGACGATAAACGTCTGGCAAGCAGCCCTGTCAGCGCGCCCGCGTCCGCCCCGATCTGCAGCGCCTGCTGTTCCGGGTCAAATTGGCACCAGTCCAACAGGTTTTCCCGCAAATCTGCCAGTGCGTACAGATAGGAAAGCTTCTTATTTTCCCGCAGCGCCTGGCGCCGGTCACTGCCGTATTTATCAAACAGAGCAATCAGCTCCTGATTGATTTTTTTCATCTTATTTCTCCTTTTATCATGCCTGCAGATCTTCCTGTGCCGCCTCATCCGCACTAAGCGACTCCGCCTGCTTCGCTGCCTCTCCGGCCGGCGATAACCTGACTGCTACATCCGGCTCCATGTCGTAGACACCGACCGTATTTTTATTGGAAATAACGGTAATATTGGCCACATCATAGAGACGGTGGTACACCACGTGCTCGCCGCCCTCAAATCCGGTACAGCTCATGGACAGCAGGTATTCGCCGCCCTGCAGGGTCATCTTCTGCGTAAACGCGACATCGTAAATATCGCCCTCCTTGACCGGATGGACATCCGTTCCCTCAAACAGGGTGTTCGTGCCGGTCAGATCGGTTCCCTTCTTATCCTTGATCGTATAAGTAAAGATCGGTGCCTGAATCGGTGCATTGAAACGGATGCGCTCGCGGATGGTAAACTCTTCGCCTTTTAAGAGCAGGTTAGTGATATTGCCGCGCGCGTCCACCAGTCCCAGATCGAAGATCTGCGCCCTGCCGTCGCCGTACTCCTCGCGGTTTGCGTTGATCGTCAGCTTGTCGCGCATTAAGCCCGGCTTTTTCGCCGTTTCTCCGTTCAAAGCAGCCGGATTTCCGATGCCGTCCGATGCTGAAGCGACTCCATTTTCTGCGGTGCCATCCACTGCCTCGGAGCCGTTTACATTTCCGGCATCGTTATTTCCAACCTCATTTTCAGATGCACCGTTCTCCGCACTTCCGGCTCCTGATTTCTCCGCTTTTATTACCTTGTCCCCGGAAAAATCGTTCATTACCTCCAGCTCGGCGCGCAGCGCGTCCATCTGTCCTGCCAGAATCTTTTTGTAGAGATCGACCATCTTGCCAGCCGAACCCTGTGCGATAAATTCGCCCTTATTGAGCAGCACTACCTTATCGCAGTATTTGATGATACTTCCCATATCGTGGGTTACCATGATGATAGTCGTGCCGTTTTTGCGGATCTCCTCCATGCGGCGGTAGCACTTGGACTGGAAAAAGACGTCCCCGACCGAGAGCGCCTCATCAACGATCAGGATCTCCGGCTCGACGTTGATCGCAAGCGCAAATGCCAGACGCACGAACATACCGCTCGAGTACGTCTTGACCGGCTGATAGACGAAATCGCCAATCTCGGCAAAATCGAGAATCTCCGGCAGCTTTGCATCCATCTCTTTTTTGGTATATCCCATCATCGTACCGTTCATATAGATATTTTCGATACCGGTGTAGTCCTGGTTAAATCCGGCTCCCAGCTCCAGCAGCGCCGAAATTTTGCCGCGCACCGTCACCTCGCCGGTCGTCGGCGTGAGAACGCCGGTAATGATCTTAAGGATCGTCGATTTACCCGAACCATTCGTACCGATGATGCCGACCGTCTGACCTTTTTCAACCGTAAAGGAAAGATCGCTCAACGCGTAGAAATCCTTGTGGTATTCTTTATGGCTGACGCTCAGAGATTCTTTCAGCCGATCGATCGGTTTATCATACAGCCTGTATATCTTGGTCACATTTTTCACTTCGACCGCGTACTTCTCTGCGTTCTCCGCCTCTTGTGCCCCTGTGTTTGTTGTATTTTCAGCAGACATATATCTTTTTCGTTCCTCCTGTTCCACTATTCTCGTAGTATAGCATGTTTTCTATGTTTCTTGCAATTCCTGTACGCAGAAAAACACACCTCTTTCTATGTACTCACGAAAAACATTCGTATTTTTTTGTGAAATGTTTTGTATTTTCTTGACAATATCCAGATGCTATGCAAAAATCATGGCAAAGGAGGATGATTCTATGGATTTTTTAACAATGACAATTCGAAAACAAAAAAATATTGCACTCATCGCACACGACAATAAAAAACGTGAACTCATCGACTGGTGTGAGGCGAACAAAGAGATCCTCAAAAAACATTTCTTATGCGGAACCGGCACAACCGCCCGCATGATTACGGAATATACCGGGCTTCCGGTCAAGGGCTATAACAGCGGTCCTCTGGGCGGCGACCAGCAGATCGGTGCAAAAGTCGTCGAGGGACAGGTTGATTTTATCATCTTCTTCTCTGATCCCCTGACCGCCCAGCCGCACGATCCGGATGTCAAGGCGCTTCTTCGAATCGCCCAGGTTTACGATATCCCGATCGCCAACAATAAAGCGACTGCCGATTTTATGATTACCTCGCCGCTGATGGATGAGGAGTATGAGCATGACATCATCAACTTCCACCAGAATATTAAAGAGCGGGCCAAGAAGCTGTAAAAAACCTATTCTCCCTTGTATTTATTCTCATTCTTCGGTACAATGGTCGTTACCGTTTATGAGAATACATACAAGGGAGATTTTTTATGTTACAGAAATTTTTTAAATACATTTTCCAAAGCATGGCGGGCATGCTGGGAATTTCCGTCTACATCCTCGCAGACACCTATTTTATCTCGGTCTACTCCGGTGCAGATGGTCTGGCGGTCTTAAATCTGATTTTACCGGTTTACGGACTGATCTATGCGATTGGAGCAATGATCGGGATCGGATCGGCGACCCGTTATGCCATCGACCGTGCGCAGGGCAAAAGCGCCAGCTTCTATTTTCTCTCCGCCGTAACCTGGGATATTCTCATCAGCATTCCGCTGGTGCTGGCAGGCATTTTCATCCCGGATAAAATCTTGCAGCTTCTCGGCGCAGACGCGGGGCTGACCGCGCTCGGAAAGCAGTATCTCCGCATTATTCTGGCTGCCTCGCCGTTTTTTATGTCCAACTACGCATTCACGGCGTTTGCGCGCAATGACAGCGCTCCGGCGATCGCGATGCTCGGCTCCATCGCCGGAAGTATGTTCAACATCGTGTTTGACTACATCTTCATGTTTCCGGCAGGTCTGGGACTGACCGGCGCGGCGTTAGCGACGGCATTCTGCCCGCTTGTGACGATGAGCATCTGCGGCACGCACTACCTGGGAAAACACAATCAGGTCGGATTCCGTTTTCGCGCTCCATCCCTGCGCCACCTGATCGCCTGCTGCCAGCTCGGCGTATCCGCCTTTGTCGGCGAAATATCCTCCGCCGTGATCGCGATCGTCTTTAATTTCCTGCTTCTGGGGCTCGCCGGAAATGTCGGTGTCGCCGCTTACGGCGTCACTGCCAATCTCTCCGTCGTTGCCATGTGCCTGTTCAACGGACTCGCGCAGGGCACGCAGCCGCTCATCAGCGAGAGCTACGGAAAAGGCGATCACACGCAGAGCCGCCAGTTCCTGACCTGGGGCGTCATCGCCTGCCTGATCGTGGAAGCGCTCATTCTGGTGCTGACCTGGAGCATGACCGATCCACTGATCCAGATCTTCAACCAGGAGCAGAACGCCGAACTTCTGCATTACGCCCACAGCGGGCTCCGGCTGTATTTCCTGGGCTTTCTCTTTGCTGGCATCAACATCCTGCTGGTTGCCTATTTTTCCGCCGTCGCGCAGCCAAAACCAGCCATCGCCGGTTCTCTGCTGCGCGGGGCCGTCGCTATCATCCCCTGCGCTGTCACACTGGCGCGCCTGTTTGGGCTGAACGGCGTCTGGCTGTCTTTCCTGGCGTCGGAAATGATCACTTTCTTCGCTATTTTGCTGCTGGCAAGGCTGGGACATACTTCCAAAGAATCGTATAATTTTAAAAAAATTTAATTTTGCCCAAAAAATATTTGACATTTTACATCATGCGTAGTATATTGACGAAAAATTCAACACACCAAAACCGTTGAAGCGGAGATCAAAGCAGCATATGCGCGCACAGAGAGTCCGGGAAGCTGAGAACCGGGTCGAGATGCAGGCTGCCAAATGGACCGCTGAGGGCGCAGCCAAAAGCCGGATATATTTTCAGCCTAGTACTCTGCGACGTAGGGCATACGTTAGTTGCCGGAGATATGCAGGTATCTCGCAAAGCGCATGGAATCACTCCATGAATCAAGGTGGCACCGCGGGCTTAAAAGCGAACGATGGATCCGAAGGGGATCCAGATTCTTTTGATAGTTACCCGTCCT
>ERZ773185.1600-NODE-1600-length-16416-cov-38.095899_pt1 | contig 16416 bp, 9 predicted proteins | sample MGYA00580531_ERZ773185 | MGnify/ENA primary metagenome ERZ773185 (study PRJEB29015, sample SAMEA2737799) | human gut metagenome | biome: human gut; feature: human-associated habitat; material: faeces | place: China | collected 2012 ...
GAAAGCAGGTCTGAGAAGCTTGCCTCACCCACAGTATATTGCCCACCAGCCTGAATATCCAGGAACCAGTGACGCTTAAACTGATATTCGTTTCCGTCCTTGTCTGTGTAGGATGCTTGCGCCATAGCGGCTGTAGAGCCGATGGCGAGCATGGCTGATGCCATAAATAATTTCATTGGTTTCATAACTTAATACTATTAAAATTATTTTTTAATAACTTTCTTGCCATTAATAATGTAAATGCCAGATTGGTTGATCTTGGTAACCTTGCGACCATAAATGTCGTAGATAATACCATTCTTAACACCATCCACCTTTACATTTCTGATTCCTGTTGCCTTGTCATTGTTGATATTAAAGGAAACAGTATACTCTTTATTCACATAGCACTGCTCTGGAGTGACAGAAGCGGGATCCTGCAGATATTTACCAAAGTTATAGTCACCATAGGTAGCCTTTGGCATAACGAATGTATAGATATCAGCCTTCAATTCACCTTCAAGAATTGGTGAATCCAATACAATCTGATAAGCTTCTGGACAATCTACTACACCTGGCATTGCATCTACTCGCTTGAAATGACCCTTGCGAATCAACTTACCCAAATCAATCTGCATCAAAAGAACCTCTTTGGTCTCGTCAACCATCAGACCCTGTGGTTGGTCTGGATAATTATAATGAGAGTTGCCAATGGTAAAGTTGTTCAAGTCAACATCTTTAATGACATCTGCTACCGGACTGTAATACATTCCGCTATAAGTATAGTTGAAGAAGTCTTCAGGTGTAATCACTGTCTTCTCTACCTTGATTGCAACATTGATCTTATTGTTTTTGTATTCAATACCAGACTCCTTGTAACTTAAAGCACCCTCTGGGAAAGCAATCAGATACTTGCCATTTTCTACAGAAGCAACATCAATATGAATTACATTTGCTTTTTCTGCATCTACAGTGAGTTTCAATGACTTTATTTCTGTTCCATCTTCCTTACAGAGCTTTGCAACTGAACCTTCTTCCATTTTCAAGCCCTCCTTCTCATCAAATGTAAGAGTCAGTTCATCCATACTATCACGGATATCAGTAGGCTTTGCTGTATATTTCATGTCAATCAATCGGTCAGGCTTTACAGTCTCAACGAATTGTGTTGCAGTAGAGTAAGCTTCAGTAAAGGTAGGTGCAGAGTCATGATCATCAGTAATCAACTCATTTTTTTCATGATTTACCGCAAGATAAGCATTCAATACCTTTCCTAATGGTGTGGTATTAAAGTAACCATAGAGATTAAGCAATCCCATCTGCTTGGTGATATCCAAATCACTGATAGCAAGCTTTTCAAGTTTCAATACCTTATCTGTAGCATCACCCTGCAACTTTGCAGCTGGGAAAAGATACTTACCTTCAATTGTCTTGAACAACATTGGCTCTGCCACCTCAAAGGCTGTAGCATCGTCTTTCTTTTCTGTAACACCAATAGTGCCTTCTCCATCAATCTTCAAATAGAGAGATTTACCTGCAGGACTCAAGTTAGAAATATAATACCATTTACCAACAGCAGGGAATTCAACCTTTGTTTCCTTATAGAAACGAGCAATTGCCTTAGCCAGATCTTCATCAGAAGGAACTTCTGTAGCTGTAGTCAAATTTTCAAGTGCTACTCTACTTTCACTGTCAACAGCAGGATAACCGATACCTTTCTGAGTAAGCAAGGCTTTTGCCTTCTTCATCGTTTCAGAATCGGAAATGTATCCAACCTTATAAGTCAATACAAATGTAGGATTGTATAACTTACCTAACTGATTAGTGATGGTCTTTTCAGGAACCTCAATGGTATAGATACCTTTCTCGGTAATTCCCTCAGGTATATCGAATGTAATATCTACTTGTTTGCTATTCGCTGCATTTCTTTTCAAGGTGATTGGGATATCATTCTCACCATCTTTCTTCATGATAAGATCAGCCGAGAAATCCTTGATACTTTCACCATAAGATAAAGTAATAGGATTTAACAACCTTTCTATCTCACCTTGAATAGGATTTACGCTCTCAAAATTAAGAATATTCTTTGGGGTGTCTACTACAATAGTATAGGTGAGAGCCTTATTGGAATAGTCATCTTTGTCTGCAAAGTAACCTTTAGGAATCTGAATGGTATAGGTTCCATCTGTAGCAATAGCTTTGTCAACAGACAATTTTACTGTAGATTTATCAACATTCACAAGAAGTGGATGACTTCCATCTGGACCTTCAATCTTGAGTTCAGAAGTTCCCTTTTTGGTCATATCAGAAGCAAACTTCAATGTTAAATCCTTGAATGAAGATACCTTAAATTGAGAAGATTCTACGATAGGTACTAAAACTTCTGCAATTTCAATATAGGTAACCTTGACGGTTTTTATTAATGATGCATCACCACTGTTCTTAAACATCACACTTTGGACATTATTATCGCCATTACAGTTCCAAATACCTTCATTAGAGTCCCATATACCGGTTTCCTTATCAACAACAGTAAAGTCACCAAAATTACTAAAAGTAAAAGAAACTGATTGAATGGCTGCGTCTTTTATTCCCTCTAATAGCACTCTGCCACCTCTAAATACCTGGAGGTTGTAGTCACCATTATTATTAAGGTAATAAACACCAAAAGAATTTTCTAAACGAGCAAAAGACATTTTAATTTTACCCTTGGTGAAATCCGATGAATTTAGATTTATATCACCATCACCTGTTAGATTCAAATAGGAAGGATTTGAAAAATCAAATATTGCCTCTTTCTGTTTCTGCCCAAAGACAGAAACAGAAAGGAACAACATCAGTATTGATAATAATTGTCTCATAATAATACTAATTTAATTTATTTTGTTAATGCATTTCCTTGTCGAACTCATCATCGGCAGTTTTAACGCATAGCTTCCATTCTCCATTGATTCTAACTGGGTTGAACATGTAAGCAGTCTTAGCAGGTTCTGCTGTACCTGCTTGTTCTGCTGTGGCAAACACAACATCGTATTTTACATCATTACAACCTTCCAATTGGAATGAATAATATTTTCTTTCATATTCAAGAACCGGGAACATAGTAAATAGGCGGCGATATCTTTTCTCTGTCTCTTTACTCAAAGATTTCAGTTCTTTTGTAGAATCAGTATATTCATACATTGAAGCCAGGACTTTATCAATTTTCTTAGCCTTTAAATCTTTCATCGCTTGATCGCAAATATGAAGCATAGCAGCAGTATCTTCCTTTGTCAATTCCGATCTAAATTCCTCAACTCTCTGCTCTCGTGATTCTTTTTTGGATTTACAAGATACCATACCTATGATACTAGCAACCAAAACAATAAATAAAGTTATCTTTTTCATATTTTCTGCGTTAAAAAATGGTTCTTCAAAAGTAAAAGAGGGTGTGCCTGCTCTATAGACACACCCTCAAATTAGAGCTTATAAATTATTTTATAACTTATTAGTGACCGATAGTAGGATCAACTGTAATGGTTACCTCACTCTGGATATCACCCCACTCATAGCTGATAACTACAGGGATAGTGATCTCGAATTGCTTAACTACGCTACCATTGTTAGTGTAGAAGATTTTACCAACAGCAGCATTCAACTTACCCTTAACCTCTGCATTACGATCTGCTTCATTCAAACCTGTCAAATCGAATGTGAATGGAACGAAGGTGTTCTTCTGAGCAGTAGCAAGATTCTTACCAGCGCTCAATGACAACATACTAGTTACCTTATCCAAAGTCTGCCATGTACCATTGTGCATGTTGGTCTTTACCTTATTATTTCTGAGATCCAATGTAATCTTGTTTACATTGTAGTATGCCCAGAACCACCAGTTGTCACCCCACATGTTACTCTGGTTAGCAACACAGTCTGCCTCAGTCTCAGAATTCTTCCAACCACGCCAGTCATACAACTTAACGCAATCAAGAACGTTAATCTCGTTACCGTTTGTATTAGCATCAACAGCTGGCTTGGTGTACTTGATAAGGTTGATAGGACGCAACCAGCTAGCAACAAACTTGTCGTTAGTAGTTTCCTCAACAACATTACAAGTATTACCAGTAGCGATACCTACATGAGCGTGCAGCTGCTTGTAAGCATTTGCGTGATCCTTAGCATAACCAACAGCATTGAAGATAGCCTTAGTTACAGGATTCTTGTCAAGCTTAATCTCACCTGTAGTAGGGTTGATTGTAGCAACCAAAGTCTCAACACCACCACTTACAGCATAAAGCTTATTGTTTGCATAAGCACCCTTAGTCAAATCAAGAGCACAAGTCTTCAATACAGTAGCAGCATCATCATAGTTGTGAATATCAGCAACAGGTGCAGTTACCAACTTGCAGTATACCTTATTGTACAAGCCATTTGAAGACTTAGGAATCAAAGTATACTTAACACCACTCTGAGATGTAATCACTACAGACTTAGGGATGAAGTAATATCTGTGGTTAGGTGCATTGAAGCTTTCCTTATTCTCAAGCAATGTAGAGCGTACACCACGATTGATAACTTCGATATCACCACCATTAGATGGATTGTAAACGTCGAAGATTACAGCATTGTTATTATCGAACCAGTATGCACTATTCTTGTCACCGAATGCGTATGTATTAGTCTTCTTATTGTTGATTGTTGTAACCAACTTGATGTATACATATGGATATGCAGCAGAAACCTTATCCTTAGCCTTGAAACGGATCCAAGTTGTAAGAGTTACAGAAGCCTGATGATGCAACTTAGCCTCAATCTCCTCTGGAGTGATAACCCAACGCCATGTGTGGTTAGTGTTACCTACTGTATTGGCCTTGTAGAGAACGTCACCGAGAGCATTAACATTTACATCCTGCTCACCCTTCTCCTTCCAATCAGCGAACTGCTTGAAGGCGGTACCTGCAGCATTCAAATCTGGAGTATACTCGTGATCGAATGTCTCCTTGCTCATGTTCATGTTCTGTGTAAGAACGTAGTCATTGAACTCCAACCATGTTGTCTGGAAGACATCATTTGCATTACATGGATCGAACTGAACAGTTTGCATTGGCCACAACTCATTCTTCTGGTTTGGCTTAGCCTCTGTAGTAATATAAAGATGGATATAACCATCCAATACTACCTGATTCTTAGTATTCTTAACGAGAACCTGTACCAATGGCTCACGACCTACAGCAGCCTTCTCGTTATTAGTTGTACCATCAACCATTGGGTTAACAGCATGGAACTTACCATTACTATCACCAGCCTCCAAGAACTTATCCTCGCTTGTAGTATTGGTATCAAGCTTGTACTGAACATTCTTGAACTCAAATGTAAGACCCCACTGCTTAGCCTTTTCTGGAGTTACAGTAAAGTACTCATTTGTAGCACCGGTCTTAGCGTTCAAAGTCTTCTTCAAACGAATAGCAACGTAATCGTTCAAATCAACACCTACAGGATCATTATACAAAATGCTCAAAGTTGGTTTTTTAGCCAAAGCCTCATCTGGGTTATCCCAAATATGATTCTTTGTGTCACCGTTTGGACAAGCCTCATCAGCATTTGTTGTTACGTATGTAGTACCATTCTCTAATGTGCAAGATGGGTCCTGGCTCCATACCAAACCATCAACGATTGTCTCCTCAGGCTGAACTAAAGCGTAGTCAGCAACAACTTCCTTACCTTCATTGTTCTTAACACGCAAAGCAACTGTATTAGCATCGTTAGAACCAACAGCGGTAGAGTTTACGTTAAGATTCCAAGGCTTCGCAATCTGCAAACCTGCTGTCAAAACGCCAGTACCATTATCCATACTGAACAATTGACGACCACCATTCTCACCAGGATATGCGAAAGCTGGAGAAGAAACCTCACCAAGATCAGAAACTGCCGCACGTGTATTAACTGTTGCACGGATTACATTGTAACCAGCAAGGTCTTCCTTCTGAACATCTGCATTCCAAGGACTTGCATCGTACTGCACTTCCCAAGCTGGACCATATTGGAATGGACTAGCAACTGTATTCACTATCCAGTCTGTACCATTAACATAAGCATATGCCTTAGTCTGATAGTTAGTACCAGTAGTTGCATTTACTGACTTCAGAACATCACCCGACAACCAGGCATAAGGAATAGTCTCGATACCCTCAAGGTAGAGCTCTGGACGGAAGCTAAGGCTGCTCAATGTACCTGACAAAGAAATAACAACGGTCTTATTCTGGCCTTCACCACCAGCAACACCGCAGAGAGTCAAAGTCTTATTGTCCTTAACTGCTGTAATTGTATTGCTAACCTCCTGAACGAACCGAATGTTGCTCTGAGCTACCTTCTCGCCATTCTTATAGATATCGAAGTAGCCGCTCTCTGCATTAGGGACATAGTACTCATAAGATGCAGCGGATGTGCCTGTGCCTGCATCACCCTTCTCGCCTTTCTCGCCCTGAGGACCGCGAGCCAAGTTGTCTGTCTTTTTACCATTCTCATACCAGTAACCATCGGCACCGATAGTCCATGCAGTACCAGGAGCGCCATCCAACCCATTAGTAATTGAGAAGGTCTTTCCGCCACTAAGAGTAACGGTAACACCACTTGTAGCCTGCTTGACATCAGTAATGACGCTACCAGCCTTAATCAACTGTGAAAGTTCCTCAATAGTAGACCTGTTTGCATCGATTTGCTTTTGCAAACCGCTGATGTCATCATCGTAGTCTTTACAAGAAGTAAATGTGCTTACCGAGGCAATTGTCAATGCACCCATAAGCAGCGCGCTAAAATACTTTCTTTTCATACGGTAATAATTTATAAAGTTATACGATTTTCCTAGCCTTCCGGCAGGAAGTTATTAATTAATTCTCTATATCGAATTAAGAGTTCCGTTTGATGAAAAGAGTCTGCACTCTTAGAAAAGTTCTTTTTCAGTTTCAAAGGTCCTCTTAGAAAAGTTATTTTTTATCGTTCTTAAATATTGTGGCTTTTTATCGCCACTCAGTTCTTATTGTTTTTATCATATCTCCAGCCGGGAGATATGCTATGGAATGGAAAGGTAACCATAAATATCTGCATGAGAAAAAGTTTTTCTCAATTTTATTGCCACATTTGCCACACGCATATTAACTTACTGGTATACAATGGTTTAATGGTGGCAACAGACCCTATTTCTATTATCACCTTATTGTCACCTATTGCCACACCCTAGGTATGCCAAAACCGGCATAATTAACTGATATTCAGGTGTTTTATGTTTTCTCTTTGCTTTTTCTATTCATTGGAACGCTTGGTGCATCGACTGAACAAAACAAGGGGGATGCGTTCAATATAGCCCCTTTTTTCGTCTTTTTATCACCCAAAATGGAAGTGAGGCTTACTTTAGATTCAAAAAAGGCTTATTTGAAATCCCAAAAAGGCTCTTTCGAACTTCAAAAGAGCCTTACTTGATAATGGGCAGGATGCTCCTGAAACTGCGTCACGACGTAGCTGTCACTGCGTCGGGACGTAGTTGTTGTTACGTCGTGACGTAGCTACTGCTACGTCGTGACGTAATTTCTCCTGCATCGTTGCCGGAATAAATCTACCTCCCTCTCATATACTGATAGCTTCGATAAGCATATCGTTGTATCTGTCTATCACATCGTCATTGATACTTTTCAGATAGATGCGCGTGATTTTCTCTGAGTTGTGCCCCATACTGTCACTTATCACGCTGATGGGGATGTTCTTCTCCTTGGCGATGGTAGCCCAGGAGTGGCGGGCACAGTACATCGTTACTTTCATCGGTATGCCGATGCGCCGGGTGAACTTCTGTAAAGCCTTGTTCACCCTACATTGGCGGTAGTGATACTGTTTCCTGACATCGGTAACCACGTTCTGGTTTACGATACCCAGCAGATGCTTGCCGTCGAGTGAAGGGTGGCGGTCTGCAATCTCTTGCATGCAGGGACGCCATGCCACCCTCAGTTCTTTACCCGTTTTCTTTCTCTTGTATATAAGTTGCCCGTCCTTGATGCTTCCCTTTTCAAGAAAGGCGATATCTACGAACGACATGCCTCGGGTGTAGAAACTGAAGAGGAAGAGATCTCTCGCCAGTGCTTCCTCCTCGGTGACGGTTGTTGCAGCGACTATCTGATGGATGTTTTCCGCTGTAAGTGCTCTTTTGGCAGTCGGGGGGTTCTTGGTGAAAGAGTGGGCGAAGGGTTTGCGGTCTTCTAGCCCATATTGCTCCAGGGCTTTGTTGTAGATAGCTCGTAGACGCTTCATGTAAAAAGAGATGGTGTTCAGTGTGAGACCGTTCTTTCTCAGATAACTCTCGTAATCTTCCATGATGAGGCTGTCGAGTTGGCTAATCAGCAGGTCTTTCTTTTTCCGGAATTTCATGAAACTGCGCAAGGTGCACATATATATATCGGCAGACCGGTATTTGCCATTCTTGTAGAGTCGCTGGGTGAGTTTCCTGACATATTCGCCCAGCGTCGGACCGTCATTCATGTCTTCTTTGGCTATTTGCTGCGCATCATGTTCGCTACCATTCTCTATGACATATCCCAATGCGTTGTTTCTGTTGCTTACTTTGATGACGATTTCTGCATCTTGCCGAATAAGTTCTTTTGGAATTTCTATTCTTAGTATCATTTTTATGTGAATATTATGTTGAATGAAGTGCTTTGTTGTATAACAAATTAGTAAACAGCCAACAAAGTTACGATTAATCTCTGGATTACCCAAAGCTTTTTCCGATATTCACATCTCAATGCCAGTATATATGATAAGGGGTAGGGACTCCAGCCAGTTTAAGTAAGCAGATGAAATCATGTACGTCATTTAACAAGTTCATACGTTTCATTGCGTCGATAGATATGACTGCGTTGGGTTAAAGATACGACTGCGCTGGGTTAAAGATACGACTGCGCTGGGCGGAAGATTCGATTTCGTTGGGTTAAAGAGTCGACTTCGTTGGCTGAATAATATGGCTGCGTTGGCTGAACGAAGTAGCTCTGTTAGCTGAATGAAGTACTTGATGTGTCTGAATGATATGGTTGAAGTAGCTGAATGAAATAGCTCTGTTAGCTGAATGAAGCACTTGAGTTATCTGAATGAAGTAGTTGAAGTAGCTGAATGAAGCACTTGAGTTATCAGAACGAAGTACTTGAAGTAGCTGAATTAAAGTTTCGAAAAATATAATTTCAAAGAGGGTGTGCCATGGACTTATGACACACCCTCTCTGGATATCTATACCTCCTTCATGTTCTTTAGCTCCCAACCCTCAAATTGCATGATGATTTTATGCAGTTGAGTACCCTGCCTTAGAACTTCTACTCTTGGGGCTGCAGCATATCGGTTGACAGATACTTATCATATTGCTTGCGCACATTGTTGTTCGGAATTCCGAGTATAAGCTTTGCTCCTCTCGTAGCCTTGATGGTAAGCATGCCATAATAAAACAGCAGGCTTGGAAATACCTGCGGGTCTGTTATCATTCTTGCAGGGAAGGTGTCATAGAGTGTAGTCACAATCTCTCCTGTCTCGGCAATCGTGCGAATCACGCCCTTTCGGTCGCCATCTAGCTTGTCGAGCTGGATGAGCTTTTTCATCTTGTTATAGTCGGTCTTGGTGTTAGGATCTATCATCTCTTCAGGTCCCTTGCCGGAACTCAGATAGTTGCGCAGATAATAGAACACCATATCGCAGTTGAAGATCTTACTTTGAGATGTCAAGGCACTCTTCGAGAAGCAATAGTTATCATACCAGGGTTTCATCTCGTTAACAATGTCATCAATGTTGGCATTGGCTGCAATTTCGCCCTTTTCCTTATAATAGTTGAACATCTGATAGACATCTTCTGTAGAAAAACCTAACATCTGGTTGAATTGCTTCTTGGTGGATATATGCCATCCGATGTTGAAACCGCTGGTCACATCATCGAGCGTCACAGGGCTCACACCCGTCATAAAGATACGTTCAAACGAACCTTTGAATTTCTTGAAGATATCACGATAGAAACCCTCAGCATGAGTAATGGCACGATATACTCCTTCACCCTGCTCGTTGAGCACAGTGTTGGTGAAGTTGTCATATTCGTCAATGATGAGATAGGTACGAAGATTCAGCTTCTTCGATTCGTCGTTGATAAGTATCAACTTGTCTACGGCGTCTTCCGCCTCGAAGACCTTCTTTACAAAATCCTCCGAATAGTATTGACGGTAGACATCCACAAAACTATCCAGCTTCACTTTGCAATAACGGTTAAACTTGTCTTCCAGCTGGTCGATACGTCCGCCTACTTGCGAAAAATCAAGATAGAGAACCAGATATTTACCTTGAAGGGGAGTAGGATTCTTGCCAATCCACAGATTGCCGAACAGATCCTTGAACTTATCCTTCATGTTACAATCATAATAAGCTTGGAGCATACTGATGAATACGCTCTTGCCAAAACGGCGAGGACGGATAAAGAAGAGGTTTACCGCCTCATCTTCCAATGCTGGCAAATACATCGTCTTGTCCACATAGTAATTGTTTTGCTCTATGATTTGTACGAAGTCATTGCGTCCATAAGGTATTCTTTTAGTATCTTGCTTCATATCTCCAGTATTACTTGTAATTTTGTGCAAAGATACAACTATTTGGGAATAATACCAAAGAAAAACGGATTTTTTTCGGTAATCTGCAGAAAACAACATTCCTGGTAGATACTCATACATTCGTATCTAGATGGTCCCTATATATAATAAGGTGTAGGGCCGTTAATTAAAAAGCAGTCGATAGTGAAAAGCTCACTGCCGACAGACTAACTTGTTTTTGAGTCTGTAAAGTTATCTCCATAGGGGCTCGGAAATCCAATTTTCAGGAAAACCCATAGCTGTCGGATCTACCTGTGAATAAGAAGCGAGTAAGGATTTGAGCTTGTTCTTGAAGTCCAATCCGTATCCCATGGAATCAAGCCAATATGCAATACAACAGGCTATAGCATATACTTTGTTTGCATCTACACCTTCTATGTTCACCCATGCACCACGTAAAGAAGCGCTCATTTGAGGAGCTGTAGAAAGATAACGGTTCCAGAGGCGTGAGTGGTGAGCGCAACAGTTTCTCAAGACAGTTACGCTACGCATCCAGCTTTCCAATACCTCATGCTGAGGAAGATTGAACTGACGAGCTACACGCTTCTTCAATTTCTTGTCACAGAAATTGTAATAGAGTTTTGAAAGCGTACCGAAAGATGCCAGTTCAAGAGTTTTCCATGCAGGTGGGAAAATTGGCTTGTCATAGTTGCGCCTATGCTCCTTGATAAAGTCCTCTTTACTACGTTGAAGCTCTCTGTCTATGGAGTTCATATTCTCAATAAACTTATGTTCGTCATCAGCAAGGCTTGTATCAAAGAACCAAAATGGTCCATGTTCCAATGAGAACTCTTGTATAATTTTTGTGCGCAAAGCTATCTCTAATCGTTGGATAGCTTTGAACATCAAGTCTCTCAACTCCATATCAAAGTTGTAGAGAGCTACGGCATCTTCAAATCTACTATTAGGCTTAAATTGATGTGAAGTTTTATCTGCCTCCATTGGACGAAGGTATTGAACAAAACGAAAATAACTGACCTCTCCAAGAAATTTTGCAGTCTTGGATGAATCAGCAATATTTAAGCCTCTACTTTTTAGTAGTTCTATTTGTTCAGAAATAGAAAGAGCCTGCTTAGTGTATAATCTTAATGTACTCATAAAAAGCAAAAGACCCGCCCTGGTTCGCTGTTCTAATGGGGAAGCGTGGCGGATTCTGTTGCTGCAAAGATACGAATAATCATTGACAATACAAACTTTTTAGCAAGAAAAATCATTCTAAAGTGGATTCTTTAACATATTTATATTTAATAATGCCAAATCTGATCATAGAATCACGTTTTGTCAGTGGAGAAAAGTTTCTAAAAATACCGCTTTGTTTTTTATCTCTTTCCTATTCTTTAGCACCCAACCTCCGAATTGTATGAGGCTCCTATATATAATAAGGTGTAGGACCGCCAATCTCCCCTATATATAATAAGGTGTAGGTTTTATATCGGCAAAATGGAGAAAAACAGGGAAAATGGACTGGTTAGAAGCCCAATATGGGGGCTATTTTATAAAAAACATAAGAAAAATAGCCTTTTTTTGAAAAAAAATGCTCAAAAACTTGCAAGTTTCGAAAAATATGCCTATATTTGCAACATGAAAAATCTCCCGGCTGGAGATATTTCAAAGACGATAAGAACTGAGTGGTCATAAAAAGCCACAATATATTAGAACGATAAAATAACTTTTCTAAGAGGACCTTTGAAAGAGAACGAAGAACTTTTCTAAGAGTGCAGACTCTTTTCATCAAACGGGACTCTTGATTCAATATAGAGAATTAATTAATAACTTCCTGCCGAAAGGCTAGGAAAATCGTATAACTTTATAAATTATTACCGTATGAAAAGAAAGTATTTTAGCGCGCTGCTTATGGGTGCATTGACAATTGCCTCGGTAAGCACATTTACTTCTTGTAAAGATTACGACGATGACATCAGCGGTTTGCAGAGTCAGATTGATGAACTTAGCAAGACCATTGATCAAATCAAATCTCAGATTACTGCAGGTAGTGTTATCACAAAAGTCGAGACAGTTTCGGATGGTGTAAAGATTACTTTGAGTAATGATCAAAGTTATTTGGTTAAAAATGGCACTAATGGTGTTGCCGGTACTAATGGTACATCCTGGTCTATTAGCGATGATGGCTATTGGGTTAAAGATGAAGTAAAGACCACCATGAAAGCTCTTGCAGAAAAGGGTGATACTGGTGCAACTGGTGCAACAGGTAACTACTATAAGCCAAATGCTACAACAGGTAACTTCGATCTTTACGATGCTAATGGCAACGTTCTTGAAAAAACCAACATTTCTTGGAAGGGCACAGGTGTTACTGCCGTTATGGATAGTGAGAACTTGACACTCTTTAATGTAGCAGACAAAAATGGAAATGTTCCTGCAGAAGGTGTAGTTATTTCATTGAGCAATAACCTCCGTGGCTTGGTATTCGAGAAGGATAATTTGGGTCGTGTATATGTAGATGGTGTTCCTGGAATCCGTGTGGCTTCATTCTCTTATCTGCCACAGAAGTTGGATAAAGCTGACTCAGGTGATGAGAAGTCTGTGTCTAATGGCGATCCTAAGGATGTTGTTAATCCACAGACATATGCATACTATCATGTAAATCCTTCTAATGTTTCTGTAGACCAGTTGAAGAATCTTAAGTTTGTCGTAAAGGCAAATGCTGATTATATTTCTACAACACGTACTGCAGCATCTGAAGATTTCGATGCAGTTGCTTCATATGACTCTTTCGACAGCGATAATGGTATCGTAAAGGTTAAGGTTGATATGAAGGGCCTGCCAGCAACAAAGGAAAAGATTTCAGTTGTTGCACTTCAGGCAACTAAGAGTAATAATGAGAAGGTAACTTCAGACTATGCAACTATGTACAAGCAGGATATGAAGCAACTTCGTCTTGCCAACAAGGCTAAGTTTGAAGAAGCAACTCCTGTAGATTACCACTATCGTCGTGCGGCTAAGGGTATCAATAGTGTTGATGCTGATGCTGGAATTAGCAACAAAGCAGTTTGGGGCACTAAAGATAAGTCAGACATCGATTTGGAGTTGCAGTATGATGGAAACATCGACTTGAACAACTATGTTCAGGCTCATGAGGTTGGTACTAAATGCTCTGTAGCAGACCTTGATGCTCTTAACTTTGGTATCAAGTTTGAAATCGTCAAGAACTACAAGATCGGTACTAATGAAACAGACCAGGCTGAATTTGTAAATCTCAAGGATGGTATCCTTTCTGCAAAGGTATTTACCGAAGCTAGCAAAAAGTTTGCTGCTGTAGGTCGTACTCCTATTGTACGTGCTCAGATTTACAACAAGAGCAACAATAAGGTAGTTGAATATGCTTACATCAAGGTAAACATTGTAAAGAAGGCTGTAGAGAACAAGGAAATTTCTTTCGGAATTGGAGACTTTAAGTTCAATTGTACAGCTAATTCTGTTTTGACAAGTACAGTTGCTGCAATTAATCTCAATGTCTACAATGAGATGAGCATGGATCGTGACGAGTTCCACAATACATATAAACACTTCGATGCAAATAATGTTACAGGTCAGGTGGGTACTGTAAAGGAACTTAAGGAGACTACTGCAGGTGAAACTACACATTTGATAGAGTGGACTATGACTCCAGACGAGATGTGGAATAATGCAGATAAAGATGTTACTCACGAGTGCTACTATAAGGTTGATGCAACGTCTAATCGTTGGGTTAAGATTACATTGAAGGCTCATGTTAATGACATTAAGAAGGTCTACGATATTTCAAAGGCTGACTTTATCACGGAATACTGGAATACGGGCAAGACTTATGCTAAGTTCAACGTAGCAACTCCAGAGGGAATTGGTTCAACAGATGCAAGTAAATGTGTATTCGTTAACGACTTGAATTCTCCATTCACAACTGTAGAGGGTAAGTTGGCACTTGATAAGAATATTAAGTCCTTCACCTATCAATTCTGCAAGGAAATTGAGAATGTGACAAAGGTTGGTAACATCGCAGTCAGCTTTGCTGTTGATGGTAATCAACTGAAAGCAAAAGTTGGTAGCACAACTGAGGTTGTTGCTACTATCAACAATGCTGGTGCTGCAGTTCCATTCAATACTGTAACTTTGAATAAGAGTTCTAACATTGCTAAGGAGTTGTTGAATACTGGCGAATTTAAGGTATACTACTCTGTTAAGGCTACTGTTTGCGAGGGTACTGCTGCCAAGGAAGTAAAAGTTACATTCGATAGCAAGGATCACTTCGAAGCATTGTTTGTACGTCCTGTACAGATTACAGCGAAGTCAAAGGACAACTTCATTGATGGTGTAGACTTCGGTGAGAAGGGTACATACTTGAAACTTGAAGACCTTATCGCTCCATCTGATTGGCGTAATCGTGCCTTTGCAACTTATGAAAATTACTGGCAGTACTATGGTGCATTTAGCATCGAGCCTGACACTGATCATGCAGAGTGTGATCTCAACGGCAAACGTCAGGCTGTTCCTTCAACAATCAAGTTGGATCCAGTAGCTGCAGGTACAATTGGAACGGGTGCAAATATGGTTTCTTCAGACTATGGTTTCATCTCATACAAGAACAATGGTACTGTATTAACAGGTGACTTCAACATCTTTGTTAAGGTGAAAGTGAACTACGGATGGGGTACAATCCTCACTGACTGGATTACTGTTCCTGTAAAGAAGACAATCATCAAGTAATTTAAGTAAAAATAGCGTAACGCTACAAACTCTATATAAGGGTGTCCGTCCATAGAAGATGGACACCCTTTAATTATATGAAATAAAAAATATTGGTTATTATGAATAAGAATATAAAAAGATTTGTCACTCTCTTTTGTTTGTCATTAGCCCTCATCCTTAGTGCTTGTGGAGGCGGTAGTAAAAATGACAATGGTAAGTTTGCAGGATCCTTCAAGGATGAGTTTAACAACCAGTTCGTTTTAAATGAGGATTACACTGGTACAATCCAGTTTGCTGGAAATGAAAAAACTGAGCAAATAACATGGAGCGATGGAGAAGACCATAAACGACCATATGCCACTATCAAGTACAATGGTGATCCTGCCTATTACTACTTGCGTGACGGCAAATTGTATCGCCACGAGGAGGATATGGATCATGGCAGATGCGCCATCAATCTTACTTATGATGATTAATTAGGATATGAAACAGTATGTTTTCTTCCTATCTTTGGCTTTTCTGCTTGTCGGTTGTCATGATAAAAAATCTCAAGTAGCATTACTGGTGCAAGACATAGAAAAGGAATATCAATACGACCAGTTACCAGATTCTCTTCGACCGCAAATTGCAGTGGAGCAACCTGTTCGCGACCTAGGATGTTTTAATAATACCAAGGTAAGAAAAACAGTATTTAGTTTTACGAATACAGGTAAAGCCCCATTGATACTCCATGATGTGCATGGGCATTGTGGCTGTGTGAAGACTGAGTTTAGCAAACAGCCAATCTTACCTAACCAAAAAGGCAAGATTGTTGTCATCTACGACGGAAAGGAATATGAAAAAGGGAAGTTTGTCAAAAGTATCGTAATTAATTCAAATGCTGTAAGCAGGTATTATAATCTGCAGATTAAAGGTGAAACAAAATAAACATATAGATTATGAAACAGGTTAAACTGCTCATGGCAACGGCCATGTTAGCCATCGGCTCTACAGCCGCTATGGCGCAAGCATCCTACACAGACAAGGATGGAAACGAATATCAGTTTAAGCGTCACTGGTTTCTGGATGTTCAGGCTGGTGGGCAATATACTGTGGGTGAGGCAAGCTTCTCAGACCTGCTTTC
>ERZ773185.1608-NODE-1608-length-16376-cov-3.211016_pt1 | contig 16376 bp, 7 predicted proteins | sample MGYA00580531_ERZ773185 | MGnify/ENA primary metagenome ERZ773185 (study PRJEB29015, sample SAMEA2737799) | human gut metagenome | biome: human gut; feature: human-associated habitat; material: faeces | place: China | collected 2012 ...
ATACGAGCGGCAATACGCTTGAGGATCCTTAAAAGAAAGTCCAGTTTATCCTTCCAACTCCACCATCTAATGCAAACTTAAAAGTAGCCATAAAAGCAAGTGCAAAATCGCGCATGACAATCGATATTGGAGCTCGTGGTTTTTTTAACACCGCCGTTACGACCGGATGCTGATCAACCCCGTGCTATGTGGCCTATTAGAGCCGTGAGCACAGTTGAACTCATGTAACGTTACGTATCCTAGCACAAGCTGTTAGCGAAACTGATTTGGGCTGCGTTGGACAACATATCGTTCATTTGACGTGCTAAAGGGGGCTGTTTTGGGAACTTGTTCACGTTGGCGCAGGTTATTGGGACGCTAACGGTGATTAGAGGCGTTCCTGAAGCCCAAATGGAACGGCGATCTACACTGATAATCGCGTTTGGCTAACAAACTATGTACAGAAATGGGAAAAAATTTGTGCAACTTTTTGTTGCGTAGGTGGGGTTTGTAGCGCATGGTGTTTTGACATGAAAAAGGCCTTCAGAATTCCGAAGGCCTTTGCATTCACGATGGTGGAGACGAGGGGAATCGAACCCCTGACCTCTTGACTGCCAGTCACGCGCTCTCCCAGCTGAGCTACGCCCCCGTGACGAAGTAGTACTATAGGGGAAGTTGGCGCGACGTGCAAGGACTTTTTTGGTCAGACTCTAAATGCCTAATGATATAGGTAAGCGATGGCGGTGCCGGTGTGAACTTGGATCTTGGCCGTTTTTCTAACGACATTAGAGATGCCGGTGTCGGCCAACAGGCCCAGGGAGCTGTGGTCTAGCTCCCATTCTAGGCCGTGTTCGCTTACCACGGTGTTGGGGGCAATGGCGATGATGGAGAACGTCTTGCCTTCGGCGCCCACAATGGTCCAGGATTCGCCTCCGTGTAGGATGCGGGCCGTGGTCTCGTCTTCGGCAATCCAGACTGGGGCGCCCTTGTAGCCCGCGAGCAGCCCCAGAACGGATAGGGCCATATCCGGACGGCCGCCGGTGGCGCAGGTCGCAACCACTTCGGCACCCGGCCAGCGACGACGGACGGAATCGAGCGCCAGCGCCAGATCGGTATAGTCCTTGTACGGGTCGTGGCGCTCAACTTCAAAGTCGGCGGCGGCATCGACCAACGCGCGACCTGCGTCGCTTACCGTGTCGGCATCTCCTACATATACGTCGCAGCCCAGGCCGGCGCCCAGCAGCGCGTCGAGCCCGCGGTCCACGGCGACAACGTGGTCGCACTCCCCTGCTAGCCTACGCAACAGATCTGTGCTCGCCACCACGGGCGAGCCGCAGACAACTAATACCTTGCAAGCCACAGCCCTCGCCTATCCCTCAAACGAAAGCACGCGGGCCAGGTCAAGCTCCTCGTAGCTGTCGATAAAGATATCGCAGTTGGCGCGCACATCGTCGCGCTTCATGCGGCCATGCGGGTCATAAATACCTACACGCTTAAAGCCGGCGGAGCCAGAGCTCTTTAGGCCAAAGACGGCGTCCTCAAACACCCAAGCGCGCTCAAACTTGTGCCCATGGCGCTCCTCCAGGCGGCGCAGCGCCAGCTCGTACACATCGGGGAACTGTTTGGAGCGTCCTGCCTCACCCGTCGTGGTAACAAATTCCATGTAAGCATCGAGACCGGCACCAGCGAGCGCGGACTGCACCAGCTCGGCCGGCGTGGACGTGGCAACGCACATGGCAATACCGGCCTCCTGCGCCTGCTTCAAAAATGCCAGGAGCCCGTCGCGCGGCGGCACCTTGGAGTACCCATCGATCAGGATATCGCTCAGTTCGCGATACAACTCTTCGCCATTCGTGCCAATGCCCCACGTGTCGTGGTAGGCCTGGCACTCGTCCTCCAGCGACAGGTGCTCAAATTGGGCAAAGTCATCCACGGTCACGTCAATCCCGTGACGGTGCAATAACTCGGGCTGGGCATAGGCCCAAACGGGGGTACTATTAACCAGTGTGCCGTCGCAATCGAAAATAAAAGCAACCTTGGGAGCGGCGGTATGGGACATAAACGAACCTTTCGATGTCAAATGGTAAACAACCTGCTAAAAACGTTTTACCAAACGTAAGCCTAACAATTTTGAAACCCTAATTGGTAAAACTGTCAAGAGTTTTACCACGGCAATTCTGCCAGTGGTATAAACATGTCGCTTACCGATTAAACGCCCCCGCAAATCCGCTTTCGTCCATAAAACTAACGCACAGGTGTTATCGTAGTTTCTGCCGAAAGTTCCACCGAGCACGCGAGGTGGAACGAATCACAGAAACTTCGCCGTCCCTTCGATTCGTGCAGCCTTGGACCTTTCGCATCTAGTCACCAAGGCAACACGCTGCCGCGTCATGATGGGATCAAACGTGAGCGATACAAAGCTAAAGCCAACGGCTAAAAAGCCCGCAACCCGCAAACCGGCTCCGCACGCACCGGAGCTCTCCAAGGACGATGTCTACCTGTTTGGCATTGGAATGTGGGAGCGCAGCTGGGAAAAGATGGGCGCGCATCCCGACACGCAGAACCGTACGCGCGGCTGGCGTTTTTGCGTTTGGGCTCCCGACGTAAAGAGCGTCCATGTCATTGGTGAATTTAACGACTGGGATGAGCAAGCCAACCCACTGGTGCCCGTGCATACGAGCGCTATTTGGGAAGGCTTTATTCCTGGCGCCGAGCAGGGTCAGCTCTATAAATACCTTATCGAGACCAACGAGGGCGAAAAGCTCTACAAGGCCGATCCGTATGCCTTTAAGGCCGAGTGCCCTCCGGGTACCGCGAGCGTACTGTGGACCCTCGATGGGTACCAGTGGAACGACGCCGCATGGCTCAAGCGCCGCGCCGGCCATAACCACATGTCGCAGCCCCTTAACATCTACGAGGTGCATATTGGATCGTGGAAGCGCCACGGCGACGCACCGCAGGGCGAACCCGACGAGTACGGCAATTACCCCGGCCCCATGGATCCCTTCCCCGCGCAGCGCGGCGAGTTCTACACCTATGACGACCTGTCGGTGGAGCTCGTGGACTACGTGCGCGACATGGGCTACACGCATATCGAGGTCATGCCGCTTATGGAGCATCCCTTCGATGGCTCCTGGGGCTACCAGACGACCGGCTACTACGCCGCCACGTCGCGCTACGGCAACCCGCAGCAGCTCATGCACTTTATCGATGCATGCCACGAGGCGGGCATCGGCGTGATCATGGACTGGGTGCCCGGTGGTTTTTGCGCCGACTCCCACGGCCTTGCCACCTTTAACGGCCACATGCTGTTTGAGCACGAGATTCACCCCAACTGGGGCACGCACAAGTTCGACTTCGCCCGTGGCGAGGTCCGGTCCTTCTTGGTCTCCAACGTGCTGTATTGGCTCGAGAACTTCCATGTAGACGGCATTCGCATGGACGGCGTGTCTAGCATGCTGTACCTCAACTTTGGGATTGACGATCCCGGCCAAAAGAAGTTCAACAAGTACGGTACCGAGGAGGACCTGGACGCTAGCGCATTTATCCGTCAGGTCAACTGCGCCGTTGAGGCACACTACCCCGACGTGATGATGATGGCCGAGGAGTCCACCGCGTGGCCGCTCGTGACCTATCCGCCGCAGGACGGCGGCCTGGGCTTCCACTACAAGTGGGACATGGGCTGGATGAACGACACCCTGCACTACATGCAGACCGATTTTCCGTGGCGTCCCGGCAACCACGGCCTGCTCACGTTCTCCATTATGTACGCCTTTACCGAGAACTTCATCTGCCCGCTCAGCCACGACGAGGTCGTACACGGCAAGTGTTCGCTCATCGGCCGAATGCCGGGCGACTGGTGGCGCCAGTTTGCCGGCCTGCGCACGCTGGCCTTCTACCAGATGACGCATCCCGGTGCCAAGCTCAACTTTATGGGCAACGAGATCGGCCAGTTTATTGAGTGGCGCTACTACGAGTCCATCCAGTGGTTCCTGACCGAGGAGTACGAGACCCACCGTCATCATCAGGCGTTTATCAAGGCGCTCAACCACCTGTACACCGCCGAGCCCGCCCTGTACGAGCGCGGCTACATCGACGACGGCTTTACCTGGATCGACGCGGACAACTCCAAGCAGTCCATCGTGAGCTTTGTGCGCCAGGGCGAGGACGTCGACGACGACCTGGTGATCCTGATCAACTTTGACCCTGCGAGCTACGAAAGCTTCCGCGTGGGCGTGCCGCGCGAGGGTGACTGGGAGGTCATCTTCGATTCCGACCGTCCCGAGTTTGGTGGCAGCGGCTATGCTGGCGAGGAGCCCTATACCTGCTCGAGCGAGCCCTATCCCTGGAACGGGCAGATGGACTCCATCGAGATTAAGGTACCCGGCCTGGCTGGCGTGGTGCTTAAGCGCCGTGGTCCCAGCAGCTATAAGCCGCCGGTGGTCGAGGCCCCCAAGAAGGCGACGCGTAAGCGCACGTCCTCGGTGAAACCCAAGACCGCGGCTGCCAAGAAGGCTCCGGCCAAGGCAAAGACTGCCAAGTCTGCCGCCAAGGCTTCGGCAAAGTCCACCACGGCCAAAAAGGCAGCCACCAAAAAGGCAGCCACCAAAAAGGCTGCTCCCAAGGCCAAGGCAGCTGCAGCTAAGGCTTCTGCCAAGAAAGCGTAACAAAGCCGTTACAGCTGTAATTACCCGCCCCGCGGGGGCGTAGGATACAAGTCATAGCCGTTCCGGGAGAAACATCCCCGGGGGAAAGGAACGTATGAATAAGATCTTCGATAACAAGCAGGAGTTTACCGAGCTCTATCGCGATGCCGTCATGAGCATCAGTGGCAAGAGCGTCGAGGCCGCCAGCGACCTCGATCGCTTTAACGCCCTGGCCAAGCTCGTGGCCGAGAAGGCACGCACCGTTGCCACCAAGAGCGACGCCCGTGCGGCCGCCGAGGGCAAGAAGCGCGTGTACTACTTCTCAATCGAGTTTTTGATCGGCCGCCTGCTCGACAACTACCTGCTCAACTTTGGCGTGCGCGACATGGTCGCCGAGGCGCTCGACGACATGGGCTTTGACCTGTCCGTCATCGAGAACCAGGAGCCCGATCCGGCACTGGGCAACGGTGGCCTGGGCCGTCTGGCCGCATGCTTCCTTGATTCCATGGCAGCCGAGGGCATTGCCGGCTACGGCAACGGCATGCGCTACCGCTACGGCCTGTTTAAGCAGGAGATCGTTAACGGCAGCCAGGTCGAGGCCACCGACGAGTGGCTCACCCACGGCTATCCCTGGGAGGTCCGTCGTCAGGACAAGGCCGTGACCATCAAGTTTGGTGGCCGTGTAGAGGGCTTTGAGGAGAACGGCCGCACGTTCTACCGCACGGTGGACACGCAGGATATCCTGGCCGTCCCCTATGACATCCCCGTGGTGGGCTATGCCGGCGAGACTGTCAACAAGCTGCGCGTCTGGGCCGCCGAGCCGGTCGAGGAGCACTTCGATCTGGAGGCCTTCAACCGCGGCGACTACGCCCTGGCCGATGCCGAGCGCGCCGAGGCCGAGGCCATCAGCGCCATCCTCTACCCCAACGACGCCGGCGAACACGGCCGTCTGCTACGCCTGAAGCAGGAGTACCTGTTTGTTTCGGCCGGCATCTACAGCCTGCTCGACACCTTTGAGAAGGAGCACGGCGAGAACTGGGAGCTGCTGCCGCAGTTTGTTGCCATCCATACCAACGACACCCACCCCGCCATGTGCGGCCCCGAACTCATGCGTATCCTCATCGACGAGAAGAAGCTCGAGTGGGACGACGCCTGGAACATCGTGACGCAGGTCGTGAGCTACACCAACCACACCATTCTGCCCGAGGCTCTGGAGAAGTGGCCCATCGGCACGTTCTCCAAGCTCCTACCCCGTGTGTACCAGATCATCGACGAGATCAGCCGTCGTTGGCACGAGTCGTTCGACACCACGCAGGAAGGCTGGCAGGAGCGTCTGCGCCAGACCGCCATTCTGTGGGACGGCGAGATTCGCATGGCCAACCTGTCCGTGATCTGCAGCCACAGCGTCAACGGCGTGGCCAAGATCCACTCCGACATCATCAAGAACATCGTGCTCAAGGACTTCTATGCCATAACGCCCGAGAAGTTCAACAACAAGACCAACGGCATCTCGCACCGTCGCTTCTTTGCCGAGGCCAACCCCACCTATGCCAAGCTCGTGACCGAGGCCATTGGCGATGGCTGGCTGAAGGACGCCTTTGAGCTGGAGAAGCTCAAGGAGTTCCAGAACGACACCGAGTTCCTGAAGGCCGTGGGTGCCTCAAAGCGCGCCAACAAGGAGCGTCTGGCCGCCTACGTTAAGGCCGAGACCGGTCTGGTCATCGACCCCAACACCGTCTTCGACGTTCAGGTGAAGCGCTTCCATGCCTACAAGCGCCAGCTCATGAACATCATGAAGGTGATGGACATCTACAACCGTCGCATCGCCGATCCCAACTTCCACGTGACGCCGACGACCTTCATCTTTAGCGGCAAGGCCGCCTCGAGCTACACCTTTGCCAAGGAGACCATCCGCCTGATCAACTCGGTGGCCGAGGTCATCAACAACGACCCGCGCGTCAACGAGGTCATGAAGGTCTGCTTTATCCCCAACTTCCGCGTGAGCAACGCTCAGCTCATCTACCCCGCCGCCGAGATCTCGGAGCAGATCTCCACGGCCGGCAAGGAGGCCTCGGGCACGTCCAACATGAAGCTCATGATGAACGGCGCCATTACGCTGGGCACTCTCGACGGCGCCAACATCGAGATCGCCGACCTGGCCGGTCGCGAGAACGAGGCCATCTTTGGCCTGACCGCTCCCGAGGTCGAGCAGCTCTGGGCATCGAACAGCTACTTTGCGTGGGATACCCTCAACGGCGACCGCGAGCGTCTGGGCCGCGTGATGGACGAGCTCAAGGACAACACCTTTGCGGGTCTTTCGGGCAACTTCGAGAGCATCTACAACGAGCTCATGAACAACAACGACCCCGACCTGGTCATGGCCGATTTCCGCAGCTACGTGGATGCGTGGGAGAAGCTCACGAACAGCTACGGCGACCAGGAGTCCTGGAACCGCAAGGCCCTGCTCAACACCGCCTCGAGCGGCTGGTTCTCGAGCGACCGCACCATTCGCGAGTACCGCGACGAGATCTGGCACGCGTAAAGGCGCGCGAGCTCCCCTATGCCAGCACGGCATTACTCGACGGGCGTGACGTAGCGCCGCGCCCGTCGCTAATGGGTTAGGAACATCGATGACAGAAGGAGAAATCGATGAGTAAGAAAGAATGCATCGCGATGCTCCTCGCAGGAGGACAGGGCAGCCGATTGGGGGCACTCACCCAAAAGATCGCTAAGCCGGCGGTTAGCTTTGGTGGCAAGTTCCGCATTATCGACTTTTCGCTCTCCAACTGCTCCAACTCGGGCATCGACACGGTGGGCGTTCTGACTCAGTATCGCCCCTACCTGCTGCATGCCTATGTTGGTTCCGGCGAGGCGTGGGATCTGGACAGCCGCGACGGCGGCGTGTCGATCCTGCCGCCGTACGAGACGCAGACCGGCGGCGCCTGGTATGCGGGCACGGCCGACGCCATTACGCAGAACCTCGACTACATCAAGGCCAACGACCCCAAGTACGTCCTGATTCTTTCGGGCGATCACCTGTATCGCATGGACTACCGCAAGATGCTCAAGACGCACATTGAGAACAACGCCGACCTCACGGTGAGCGTTATGCCCGTGCCGTGGGAGGAGGCCAGCCGCTTTGGCATCCTGACCACCGACCCCGAGGACGGCCGCATCACCAAGTTCACCGAGAAGCCCGATAAGCCCGATTCGAATCTCGCGTCCATGGGCATCTACATCTTCTCGGCCGACGTGCTGATCGAGGCGCTCGAGGAGGACGCTCTGGACCAGCGCTCGAGCCACGACTTTGGCAAGGACATCATCCCCAAGCTGCTCGGCGAGGGCAAGCGCCTGTACAGCTACGAGTTCCACGGCTTTTGGAAGGACGTCGGCACCATCGCCAGCTTCCACGAGACCTCGATGGACCTGCTGGGCAACAACCCCGAGTTCGATCTGTTTGACAAGCACTTCCCCATCATGTCCAACATCACCACGCGTCCGCCGCACTACATTGGCCCGGATGGCCGCCTGGACGATTGCCTGGTCTCCAACGGCTGCAAGATCTACGGCACCGCTCGTCACTCGATCATTTCGACCGATGTCATCATCGAGGAGCGCGCCGTGGTCGAGGACTCCGTGCTGCTGCCGGGTGCGCACGTTAAGAGCGGCGCGCACATCTGCCGCGCTATTTTGGGCGAGGACTCCACGGTCGAAGAGGGCGTGAAGCTCGGCTCTGTCGATACCACCAAGGATACGGCCGTCGTTGGAAATGACGTCGTTATCGGGAAGGGGGAATGATCCGATGATCAATCGCAAGGCCATCGGTTATATCACCGCTAACTACTCTTCGACTTACGGTAGCGTGCTGCTCAAGGACCGCCCCATCGCGTCCGTTCCCTTTTTGGGCCGCTACCGCCTGATCGACTTCCCGCTGTCCAACATGATGAATGCCGGCATCAAGACCGTCGGTGTCGTCATGCCGGGCAACTACCGCTCGCTGATCGACCACGTTGGTTCGGGCAAGGACTGGGGCCTGGACCGCAAGAAGGGCGGCCTGTTCATGGTGCCCGGCAACGCGTATGGCACCACCAAGGGCGGCATGCGTTTTCTGCTGCGCGACATCATCTCCAACAAGACGCTGTTCCAGCGCTCGGACAAACCCTATGTTGTGATGATGGGCACCAACATCATCTTTAACATGGACCTCAACACCATCATCGACGCGCACGAGAACTCCGGCGCCCAGATGACCGTGGTGTACTGCAAGGCCACGCGCAACGTCGATGACGAGACCAAGCTCGAGATTAACGAGAACGGCCGCCTGACGGGCGTGAGCGCCGGCGTCGTGTACGGCGACAACGCCTCTATGGACTGCTGCATCGTCAACCGTGAGACGCTGCTCGAGATCATCGACCACTACCAGGCAGCCGACTATCTGGACCTGCTCGAGGCACTCCAGGGCGACTTTGGCAACATCGACGTGTGCAGCTACGAGTACAAGGGCGAGGTCGTGGGCGTGTTTAGCGAGAAGTCGCTGTATCGCCGCAGCATGGACCTGCTCGACCAGACCGTGGCCGACCAGCTCTTCGATCCCGAGCGCCCGATTCTGACCAAGGCTCACGACGTGCCGCCTTCGCGCTATGCGACCGGCAGCCACGCGTGCAACTCGATCATCTCGGCCGGCTGCATCATCAAGGGCACCGTGCGTAACTCGATCCTGTCGCGCGGCGTCGTGGTCGAGGAAGGCGCTTCGGTGACCAACTCGATCATCAACCAGAGCTGCATCATCAAGAGCGGCGCCCGCGTCGAGAATGCCATTCTGGACAAGAACAACGTGGTTCCCACCAACACCGAGCTTCGCGGCACGCCCGAGAACATCCTGGTGCTGGGCAAGGCTCCGTTAACTTCCGACACCACCATCGTACGTTAACGTTGACACCGCAACATCGCTCGTAACATGTAGAATAGCCGCCCGGTTAGCGCCAGGCGGCTATTCTCGAATAACAACATGGGAGACAATATGGCTGATTCCAGCAAAAAGATGCAGATCGTGTTTGCCTCGGCCGAGTGCGCGCCGTTTGTGAAGACCGGTGGCCTGGGCGACGTGGCGGGCTCGCTGCCTGCGGCGCTTGTGCGCGCCGGCGCCGAAGTCATCGTGATGGTGCCCAAGTACGCAACCATCAAGGACGAGTACAAGGCGCAGATGGAGCACTTTGCCGACTTTTACGTGAGCCTAGGCTGGCGCAATGAGTACTGCGGACTCGAGAGGCTCGAGCGCGACGGCGTCACCTATATGTTCATCGACAACGAGCGCTACTTTGCGCGTGACTATCCGTATGGCTTCTTTGACGACGGCGAGCGTTTTGCATTCTTCTCCAAGGCCATCACCGAGAGCCTGCAGCACCTGCCGGCAGGCTTTGAGTGCGACATCTTGCACTGCAACGACTGGCAGACGGCACTGGCGCCCGTGTTCCTGCGCGAGTTCTACCAGGGCCTGCCGCTGTATGACCGCGTCAAGACCGTCTTCTCGATCCACAACGTGGCGTTCCAGGGCCAGTTTAGCGATACCGTGATGGAGGACATCCTGGGTGTGGCGCACATTCCGGCGGCCGCTTCGCAGCTGCGTTGCGACGCCTGCAGCATCAACTACATGCTGGGCGCCCTGCGCTATGCCGATGCTATCACCACGGTGAGCCCCACCTATGCCAACGAGATCCAGACGCCCGAGTTTGGCGAGGGCCTGGACGGCGTTCTGCGCGAGCGTTCGTACGCGCTGCAGGGCATTTTGAATGGCATCGACGTCGCGGGCTTTGACCCGGCGACCGACAAGCGCATTGCCGCCAACTACACCGTGGAGGACCGTTCCGGCAAGGCCGTATGCAAGGCCAAGCTGCAGGAAGAGCTGGGGCTCGAGGTTCGCGACGACCGTCCGCTCATGGTGATGGTCACGCGTCTGACGCGCCAGAAGGGCCTAGACCTGGTCATGTACGCGCTCGACCGCATCCTGGCCGGCGGCGTGCAGGTGGCGGTGCTGGGCACCGGCGACCGCGACTACGAGGACGGCCTGCGCTACTTCCAGGACAAGTACCCCGGCACCATGGCGGCTCGCATCGAGTTCGATCCGGCGCTCTCGCAGCGCATGTATGCTGCTGCCGACATGTTCCTGATGCCTTCGAAGTTTGAGCCCTGCGGCCTGTCGCAGATCATCGCCATGCGCTACGGTACCCTGCCGATTGTTCGCGAAACCGGTGGTCTGAAGGACACCGTGCAGCCGTACAACGAGTTTACCGGCGAGGGCACGGGCTTCTCGTTTAGCAACTTTAACGGCGACGAGATGGGCGACGCGGTGTTCCGCGCGGCGCGCCTGTTCTGGGATAACCGCGACGCCTGGAACCAGCTGGTCACGCAGGCCATGAGCCAGGACTTTAGCTGGACGCGCTCGGCCGACAAGTATCTGGACCTGTACTTCTTTATGCATCCGGAGATCGAGCGCCCGGTGGCTGTGGAGGCTGCGACGACTGTCGAGGAGCCCGCTGCCGCAGAGTCCGAGCCTGCGGCGACCGTTAAGGAGCCCGCTGCCGCTGAGGAGCCCAAGGCCGAGGAGATGCCGGTTGAAGCCGAGCCCGTTAAGGTCGATCCTGAGGTGAAGCCAGCGTCGAAACCTGCCGCCAAGAAGACGACGGCCCGCAAGACGACGGCTAAGAAGGCCACGACCACGAAGGCCGCTGCTAGCAAGACTAGCGCCGCTAAGGCAACTACTGCCAAGGCATCGACTACGCGCAAGCGTACGATCGCCGCTGCCAAGAAAGCTGCCGAGGCCGAGGTCGCTCCCGAGGTAAAGGCCAAGCCCGCGGCAAAGGCTCCGGCCAAGACCGCTGCCAAGAAGACGACCGCGAGCGTCAAGAAGGCAACGGCAGCCAAGAAGACCACGGCAACGAAGTCGACGGTGTCCAAGGCTGCCACGACGAAGGCCGCCGCGAAGACGACCCCGAAGGCTGCTGCAAAGCCCACCGTCAAGGTCGAGGAGGCGCACTCCGAGCCCAAGGCCAAGGCAGCTGTCGAGGCAAAGCCGGCCGCCAAGACCACCACGCGCAAGCGCTCTACGACGACGGCCAAGAAGACCACGACCAAGGCTGCAGCTCCAAAGGCAGAGGCTAAGGACGAGGACAAGCCCGCAGTAAAGGCCGAGCCGACGCCGAAGGTCGCCGAGGTCAAGACCGCTCCCAAGGCTAAGGCAAAGGCCGAGCCCGCCAAGGAGGCCCCGATCTCCCCCGCCACTCCGGCCGAGGAAAAGGCTCCGACCAAGAAGACCTCCGTCCGTAAGGCAACGGCCACCCGTAAGCGTCACTAGTCTGGACGATTAAAACTTAATCCAACGCAAAAGAGGGCGCCCCAATTAGGCGCCCTCTTCTTGGTTGAACTTCTGTATTAAAAAGAGGGCCGGTTTACTACGACAAAATAGCTCTGGCCGACCACGGAGAGTATTCTATGAAATTGGCAACGCTTCTACCTGCGGTTTTAATATCACCAAATTGACCGTGGTTGAGATCATTCAATTCGTCGTAGTAAACCGATGTACTTTTGTTTGGCTACAAATAGTATCGGTATAGGCTTTTTCGAATATCGCGATAATATGGATGGTAAAACGATTTTCTAGGACAACCGTTCGCCGATGGTAAACGGATGTTGTTTATACAGCCTGTGTACAACAGATATACTTATATCCTGTGCGTAAAGCCCATGGCCCGCAGGCCGTGATTCTATTGAACTGGACCGTATTATGAGATTGATTCACAACAGCCGTCTGCCGCAGTTTCGTACTCCGTTTGGCGCTGTGACCACTGGAACTTCCGTTTCGCTATCGGTGATTTTGGAGGATGCCGACCCCGACCAGGCAACGCTTACACTGCGTACCTGGGTCGATGAAATCGGTGAGTCTCTGTATCCCATGACGCACGAGGGCGACGGCATATTTACTGCAGAGCTTGAGTGCACCGAGCCCTGTCTTATCTGGTACAGCTTTATCTGCAATATCGAGGGCCAGCCCGAGGTCCGTTTGGGTGCACCGCAGGGTCGCACCGGTGGCGAGGGCGTAACCTACGACTACGCCGAGGTTCCGTCTTTCCAGATTACCGTCTATAAGCACCGCGAAAACCGTCCCACCTGGTACGAGCGCGGTATGGTCTACCAGATCTTCCCCGACCGCTATGCCCGCGACGAAAACTGGCGCGAGCGCACGCTGGCCGAGGTCGAAAAGCCGCGCAACGGAATCCAGCGCCGCATGGTCGAGGACTGGAACGAACCGCCCGAGTACGAGCGTGCCGAAGACGGCTCCATCAAGACCTGGGATTTTTACGGCGGCTCGCTCAAGGGTATCCAAAATGACCTGCCCCGCATTGCCGAGCTAGGCTTTACGGCCATCTACCTCAACCCCATCTTTGAGGCCGCGAGCAACCACCGCTACGACACGGCCGACTACACCAAGATCGACCCGATTCTGGGCACCGAGCAGGACTTTACGGAGCTGTGCGAGGCGGCCAAGAAGCTCGGCATTTCCATCATCCTGGATGGCGTCTTCAACCATACGGGCGACGACTCGATCTACTTTAACCGCTACGGCAATTATCCCGGCGTCGGTGCGTGGCAGAGCGAGGACTCGCCGTGGCGCGATGCGTTTTACTTCCATGAGGACGGTTCGTATGACTGCTGGTGGGGCGTGGGCAACATGCCCGCCATCAACGAGAGCTCCGAGCTGGTACGCGAGCGGCTCCTGGGCAAGGACGGCGTGATTCGCAAATGGCTGCGCGCCGGTGCCCACGGCTGGCGACTCGATGTGGCAGATGAACTTTCCGATGACTTCCTGGCTGAGATCAAAAAGGCCGTGCTCGCCGAGAAACCCGACGCGCTGCTGCTCGGCGAGGTCTGGGAAGACGCCTCCAACAAGATCAGCTATGGCCATCTGCGCCGCTACCTGCAGGGCTCCGAGCTTGACTCTGCTATGGATTACCCCTTCCGCGACATGGTCATCGGCTTTTTGATGGGTTACAAGAACGCCTACCAGGCAGCCGAGGATATCGAAACCCTGCGCGAGAACTACCCGCGCGAGGCACTGGCCTGCGCACTCAATCTGCTTTCGAGCCACGACCGTCCGCGCATCATCTCGGTGCTCGGCGGTGGTCCCGACGAGTCGCAGCTGCCCGAGAGCGAGCGCAGCAAGTGGCGCCTGAACGAGAATTCCATGGGCCTGGCCAAGAGCCGCTTTTGGTTGGCGACGCTCATGCAGATGACCTTCCCGGGTGTGCCCTCGATCTATTATGGCGATGAGTACGGCCTGGAGGGCCTCACCGATCCGGGCAACCGCCGCACGATGCCGACCAAGGACCAATTGCACGACTTCGATACACTCGCCATCCTTAAAAACGCCTCGGCCGTGCGCCGTGCTCTACCGTTTATGGTCGACGGCGAGATCAAGGCTTTTGCGCTCAACGACGACGTTTTGGCCTACACGCGCACGGGCCAAGACGGCGAGGCCGCGACGGTTATCATCAACCGCAGCCTGCGCAATTCGCACTGCGTGACGATTCCAGCGCTCGGTGAATGTGCAAGCGACGTGATCAGCGGCCACGAATGCGAGATCCACAACCGCACGGTTACGCTCGACCTGTACCCGTTGGGCTCTTCGATCATCTATCACCATGCCGAGGAGCGCCTGCAGGAACCGCTCGATCATGGCGCAGGCGTCGTGTGCCATATCACCTCGGTGCCGACCGATGACGGCAAGCCCGGCACAATCGGCGCGCCCACGCGTCGTTTTATCGACCACCTGGCCGCCATGGGCATGCGTTACTGGCAGGTCCTGCCCGTCAATCCCACGGACTTCTTCCGCTCCCCCTACGCCGGCCCCTCGGCCTTTGCAGGCAATATCGACCTGCTGCCCGAGAGCCACGAGGAGCTGGCCGCCGACTTCGTCACCTGGAAGACCCGCGGCGGCGAGGATGCCGACCCGCTGTACACGGCGTTTAAACATCGCAACGCCGACTGGCTCGAGAAGTACTGCGTCTACATGGCGGTAAAGAAGCACTTTGAGGGTCTGTCGCGCCACGATTGGCCGGCGGATGTCGCGCGCTACAACGAGTACCTGATCGATGACAAGCGATTCCACGACGAGGCCGAGCTGCAGGCGTACATGCAGTATCGCTTTGACCTTGCCTGGTGCGAGCTTATGAACTATGCACACAAGAAGGGCATCGAGGTCATCGGCGATATCCCGATGTATGTCTCGGACGATTCGGCCGACGCGTGGAGCGAGCCCGAAAACTTCTGGCTGTCCGACACTGGCAAGAAGTGCCGTAATCGTTGTTCCGATATTGTCTCCTAAAAGAATCGGGATTGCACCGGTCAGGCCCAGAATACTGGTTACACCATCCGGACCTGCCTGCGATGCAAAATTCTGCAGTACTGCGATGGTCGCACTACTACTCTGTACAACCAGCGTCATCATCGTTCCAACTACAACACCAAGCACCGGCATATCTGCAACTTTTGCAATTAAGTCTACGAAAAACGGACTGGATGCCAATGGCTTCATAACACTTCCCATAGTCTCAATTCCAAGGAACAATAAACCAAATGCAAAAATAGTCTGTCCGATACTCTTTGCTCTTTCTGATTTTACAATAAACGAAATAATAAATCCAATAAATATAATGATGTAAATATAATCACTCAGCTTAAATGCGATAATCTGAGCTGTCATTGTCGTACCGATATTTGCACCTAATATAATCGAAATTGCCTGTGGCAGATTCATAAGTCCTGCACTGACAAATCCGATTGCCATAACGGTTGTCGCACTACTACTCTGTAATACCGCTGTGGTAAGTGCTCCTGCGATAACCCCAAGTACCGGGTTCTTAGTCAGAAGTGCAAGAATCGTCTTCATTTTCTCTCCTGCTGCCTTCTGCAGACATTCGCTCATCATATTCATACCATACAAAAATATTGCAAGACCACCTAGCAGGCCAAATACAATCTGTAACTTTTCATTCATCTTCGAATTCTCCTCTTTCTCTTTTTCATACGCTACTTACTGTAAGTCTTCCCAGTTCTTAACTCCACCGGTATATATACTTTTCAGCATATATAATGTGATATCAGATAGTGGATTTTTCTGGTTTACAATCACTGCAATTTTGTCTTTTGCCACCGTATTATAGTTCAAAAGTTCTTTTTCATAATCTTTTAAATCTCTTGATGACATTGCCATGTCACAATTTCCTGACATAACACTGTTCAGACCCTTTGTAGAATCCGTTGCCGTAACTTGAATAGTTGCATGTGTATTAATCTTCTTATATGCATCTGCGATTTCCTTCATCAGTGCAGCCATTGATGTTGAACCTTCGATTCGTATTGTTCCTTCTGACTGGTTCGATAAAAATGTCGCATTCTTCGCAATTGTTTCATAATGCCCACTTACAATTTCCTGTCCTGCACTTTGAACATATGTCATAAAATCCTGTTCCACATCATTAAGTGTTCCACTGTAGGCAAGATAGAACGAACGAGTCAGCGGATATTTCCCCTTATTATCAGAAACCGCTTCTCCATTGATTTCCAAAGTCTTTACACCACCAATCCCGGTAGTTCCCGCTGACACATAACCGATCGCAGATGGATTTTTATTCACAGTTTCAATGACGGAGTCCATACTGTCAGCAATGGTAGCTGTATTCACTGTTTTGTCTATAC
>ERZ773185.1613-NODE-1613-length-16329-cov-15.471611_pt1 | contig 16329 bp, 13 predicted proteins | sample MGYA00580531_ERZ773185 | MGnify/ENA primary metagenome ERZ773185 (study PRJEB29015, sample SAMEA2737799) | human gut metagenome | biome: human gut; feature: human-associated habitat; material: faeces | place: China | collected 2012 ...
AAATAAAAAACTAGAATTATTACTTGAATAACTTCTAGTTCTATAATACGAAATGGAAATACTTTAGCACAAAATACTTATCAGGATAACGGAGTTGTCGTTTCACAAACGGATGCCAATGGAAATAAGGTCTCTTTTGACTATAAAGGAAATACGACAAGTGTTACTTATAATGATAAGGAAACAGAAAAGTATATTCTTGATAACAGCTACAAGGTAACAAAAATCACAAAGGCGGATGGATCATCGAAAAGCTACAGCTATAATGATGCTGGAAATATGATCAGTGAAACAGATGAAAAAGGTCAAAAAACAACATATGAGTACAATAAAAAAGGCTATCTGACATTGCAAAGCAATCCAGATGGAACAAGTGAAAAATATACCTATGATGAAAATGATAATGTAACATCAAAAACATCTGCGGATGGCACAAAGGAAACCTATAAATATGACAGCAACAGCAATCTGATTTATGAAAACAGTGAAGACAGAAGAGGTGTGACTTATGAATATAATGAACAGAACCTTCTTGTCAAAGAAACGGATGCTCTTGGTGTATGGAAAAGCTATGCCTACGATGGCAATCAAGCTGTAACAGTTACTCACAGCAATGGTCTGGTAGAAAACTACAGCTATGATGCCATGGGAAATATTGTTAATGAATCTGATTCAAACGGTCGTACAACAGCATATGTCTATGACAATCGCAATCAGATCATCAAGAAAACAGATTCCTATGGAAACAGTGAAGAATACAAATATGATGGAAATGGAAACGTTGTTGAATATATCGACAAGCTTGGAAGCAAAACAGTTACAGTATATGATAAAAATAACAATGCTATCCAAACTCAAAAAGGAAATCTAAAAACATCTAAGAAGTATGACAATCGTGATCGTATTATCAGTGAAACAGATGAACAAGGACTTACTAAAAAATATACGTATGACGCTAAAGGACAAATCGTAAAGGAAACGGATGCCTATGGTCAGGTTACCACACATATTTATGATGCAGTCGGTCATGAAATCAAAACAGTTGATGGAAAAGGAAATACAACATCCAATGAATATGATGGAGATAATCTTGTAAAGACAACAGATCCAAGAGGAAATGTTACATCCTATGAATATGATGAGTTTAACAGAGTTGTAAAAACAACTTTACCTAATGGAAAAACTGAAACAAAAGAATATGATAAAAATGGGAATGTCATTAAGACAGTAGATCAAAGGGGACTTGCCAATAGCAAAGAATATGATACTTTTGACAGAGTCGTTAAAGAGGTCAATGAACAAGGTGTCGCTATTTCAAATGAATATGATATCTATGGTCAACTGATTAAAAAGATAGAAGATAAAAAGACAACAACATACAGCTATGATGTTTATGGAAACACTCTCAGTGAAACAGATACCTATGGAAATACAAAAATTAGTGAATATGATAAGCTCGACAGACTTGTTAAGGAAACAGATGAACTAGGTAATGTTACTCAACATAAATATGATGCAATGGACAATGAAACAGAAACAATTGATGCTAAAGGAAACAATGAAAGAAAAATTTATGACATCAACAGCATTCTGGTTCAGGATATTGATAAACTTGGAAACATTATAACTTATAAATACAATAACAAGGGTCAACAGATTGAAACAGTTGATGCCTATAAAAATACAACAAAATTTGAATATGATAAGTTTGGTAATGTAACTAAGACAACAATCAATGATACACCGGTAGAAATCAAATCTTATGATGAACACGGTCGTGTTACAAAAACAAACAAGATCAGTGAGATCACTGTTGAAGAATATGATAGTTTTGATCAGGTCGTCAAGTCTACGAATCAGACAACAGGGCTTGTTACAGAAACTGAATATGATAAAAATGGAAATGTAACCAAAACATCTGATAGCGGTGGAAAAGTAACAACTCATGAATATGATGATTTCAGTCAGGAAGTCAGCTCAACAGATCCATATGGCAGAGTTTCAAGCAAGACATATGATAAGTATGGTCGTGTTGTTAAAGAAGTAAGCAATACAAATGAAGCAACAGATTATGAATACGACAAATATGGAAATGTAGTCAAGACGACGAATCATCTTGGCTCGGTAACTGATTCGACATATGATCTGTTAAATAGAAAAGTTAGTGATTCAACAGATGGTAATAAAACATTGACATACAGTTATGATGCTAAAGGTCAGCTTGTTTCAACACACGATTCATTTACTGATAAAACAGATACAGTCAAATATGATGCTTTAGGACAGGCTGTCGAAAAAACAGATAAGCTTGGAAATGTAACCAAGACGGATTATGATGCTAAGGGTCAAGTCATCAAGTAAACAGACGCTGCTGGAAATGTAACTCTTAAAGAATATGATATCTATGGCAATGTTATTAAGGAAACGGATGCCTCAGGAAACAATTCGCAGACACATTACAATGCCTTTGGACTTGTTGAAAAAGAAGTTGATAAGAGAGGATTTGCAGTATCTTACGTTTACAATGACAAATTCCAGCTTACTGAAATGACAGACAAGCTTGGAAATAAAGCAACATTTGAATATAATGACCAAGGGTTTGTATCAAAAGCAACAAATCAAAACGGATTTGTCAGCGAGTATGAATATGATATTTATGGTCAAAAGATCAAAGAAACAGATCCAAATAAAAATGTTACAGAAAATGAATACGATCTGCTTGGTCAGGTAGTTAAAACTGTTGAACCAAGAAAGACAACTGTCAATAACTATGATTCTCTTGGCAGACTTCTTTCTGTGAAAGAAAATGATAAGACAACAAAAGAAAATGAATATAATGATTTGAATCAAATCGTTAAATCGACAAATGCCTTAAAATACGTTTCAACTTATGAATATGATAAATATGGAAATAAGACAAAAGAAACCTATGAAGAACATGAAACAGTTAACAAATATGATGTTAATTCACAACTTATCAAGAAAACAGAAAACAGGGATAAGGTGACAACATACAGCTATGATGCTTTAGGAAGAGAAGTAAGTCAGAAACAAAATGACAAAGAAATCGTTTCAAAAAAATATGATGCTGTAGGCAATGTTGTGGAAAAAACTGAAAATGGTCTTACAACACAATATCGCTATGATGCTTTAAAACATCCAATACAGTATCTTTACCCATCATTGGAAGATGGAAGCATGAAAGCAATTGTATCTGTTGACTATGATGAAGAAGGCAATGCTGTTCAATATAAAGATATTTATGATCATGTTATCAAAAGACAATATGATGCTAATAGCAATATGATTGCAGAAACAAACAGCAATGGCTTTATTACAAGATATCAATACGACAGCTTAAACAACATGACAAAAGTACAAAGTCCTCTTGAAAGAGTGATGAAGTACAATTATGACGGAAACAACAATCTTGTTGAAAGAAGCTATAATGATAAAAAAGCAACTTATGAATATGATGAAGCTGATAATCTTATCAAAGAAATAAGCGAATATGGACTTACTGAAACTTATCAGTATGATGATTTCGGTCAAATGACATCTTATACAAAAAACGATGGAACAACAATCGATTATTCATATGATGCATTGGGAAGAAAGCTTTCAGAAGGAACAAGACAGTTCAAATATGATGCCTATGACAACCTTTTAGAAGCAGATTATAACAATAAGAGTGTCAAGTATACCTATGACAAGTTCAACAATATTACAAAGGTCAAAGATGCCAACGACAATAATGTTGAATATAAATGGGATATCTATGGAAACAGAACTGAAATTAAATATAACGATTATACAATAGGCTATACCTATAATCAGTTTGATAAAATAGACAAGGTTTCTAAAAATGGCAAGGAATATGCATCCTACAGCTATGATGTAAGAGGAAATACAAAATCATTAGAAAGAAATGATATTACTACAGATTACAGTTATGATGAACTAAATCGTAGAACAGCTTATGTCAATACTAAAGGTAATAAGACACTGTCAGAATACAAATACGAATATGACGGACAGGACAATGTTATTTCAGAAACAATAAATGGTGTTGTTAACAGTTATGATTACAATGAATCGGACGAATTGAAAGCTTCAACAAAAACGATTGATGGAAAAACAGTCATAACTGAATACATCTATGATCTTTTTGGAAACAAAGTAGAATCATCCAGTGATGGAACAAATAAAATATATCGCTACAATGATAAAAATCAATTAACAAGCATTAAATCAAAAGATGGACTTACTGATATCTATTATGATAAAAATGGAAATGTAAGAGATATCTACTACGCAGGTGGATACAAAGAATATTATCAATATGATGAATTTGGTCAATTAACTACTTTAAAAACAAACAGAGATAGAACTTACAATTATGAATATGATGGTGAAGGTGATAGAATCCATGAAGAAAAGATCATCAATAATCCATATGATTTAGATTACAAACAGGATACAGAAGAATGGTTCGACTATATGCAGTCATTACCATTTACTGAAGTAGAAGAACTGTTGGAAGCAAAAAAATCAGATGAATCATTTGATGCAATGAGATATCAGCTTACATACAGAAGAAAAAATGGTTTGTGTGCAAGTAATCTCATTAAGGATCCTGAATCTAATGAAAAATGTGAATACAAAGATTATCTTTTAGATAAGACAGTCGAAAATACATTTGTACTTTCTGAAAATGATGATATTCATATCTATGGAGAAGAACGAATCTCAACAGAAAATACTGATGGAACTCGAACTTATCTAAGTGGAAACAATCAAAGTGTAATGGCTGAAATATCATCAAAAGGAACAATGTCACAGATTGAATATGATGACTTTGGAAAAACAGATGATAAAACAAATGGCTATGGTTATGATGGAGAAAAGCTTGATACAACAGGAAATATCTATTTAAGAGCAAGATATTATAATCCAAGAATTGGACAGTTCATACAGATTGATGATTATAAGGGAACACAAGATAACATTACAAGTCAAAACCGATATACATACTGTTTGAATAATCAATACAAGTATGTGGATCCTAGTGGAAATAGTATGACTGTTGCACTATTAGGATTAACTGCATATGAGTTAGCAAAATATCTTGCTATAGGATTTGTAATAGTAGGTGGCATATTAGCAATTAAGCAAGCTACAACAAAAAAGAACACAACACGATCAACAAAAGGAATCATTAAACCGGTAAAGGATATTTTTAAAAAAGCAACAAAGAATCTAAAAAATACGATTGCAAAAAAAGTTGCAAAAAAAGTTGCAAAAAAAGTAAAACCAAAAAGAGTGATACAGGCTGTAACAAAAGCTATAGCTCCAGCTATACCAGTAGGAATAAAAGCTTTAAAGTCTACATTAACAATTCCACAACCTTGTCCAACTTCAGTAGGTTTTGATCAGCTTCCTAAAGAACTTTTACCAACAATCCATGGATTAGCCGGGGCTTCAGCATTTGTTAATGAATATCTAAGTAAGTTATATAGAGTGAAAAAAAGAGAAAAAAATGAAAAACATCATATTGTAGCTAAAAATGCGTGGGACGAGTGCGGAAGAGTTAATCATGATTTTTATTTAAATAAACCAAGAACGGCAATTAGAGATAATCTAGGCAGTCTTGATGTTGAACCGAATTATGCATATATTAGTAACACTTTACATCGATATATACATACAAGATTATATTATGGATCCATATATATAAATTTTCAGGGATTAGTAAAGAAAAATGAAGAAAATAAACGTATAATTTTAATTAGGCTTGGCATGTATAGAAAAACATTAGAAGGTTTATCAGATTTTGCAAATAAAATTAAGTAATAGCGAATGATTGGGAGAAAGTAATGGAATATACTGCAATCAGAAAATATCTCAATAATTATTTTGATGATATTTATTTAATAAGAAATAATAATACCTATTATGTTTATGATTATAAACATAATTTAATAGATCAATTCAAAAGAGTCGATGTTTGTTTTTTGAATGTTTCTCATGATCAAAAAATAGTTTATTTAACAGTATCTTATCGAAAATATATTCTAATTTGGGATATTTATCAAAAGAAAGCACAAAAAATAACTTATACAAAAAGAGATATCTATTCTAAACCAGATCTTTTTGATAAAGAAAATGAAATTATAATTTATTATAGGGGACTAAATAAGGAAGCAGAAGGTGAAGAAGAATTTAGATGGGAAAATTATAAACTAGTAATCGATAAAGAAACATTACAATGTAAAGAACTCTTATTAAAAGAGAAAAATCACATAAGCTATTTTCAACATGCAGGAAAAACCTATCATACAATTGAAAGCTATGAAAAAAATAAAAATACAAACAATTATGCTTTTACTTTATATGATGAAAATAAAGAAATATATAAAACATATATACAAGAACAGCCTAAATTTAAGATTTCTACAAGTGGAAAATATGCTTTTGTATCAAGTACGCTTCCTCATATTGATAATAAAAAGTGTCTAGGAAAAATAGAAATTCTTAATTTTAAAACACTTCAAATCATTGATGAAATTAAATTTTATCATATAGCACTTTATGTTATACAAGCACATTTTTTAGAATACAACCATCAAACTTATATTATTTATCAAGCACATCCTTATCCATGTGATTTATACAACGAAAAATGGTCTACTTATATTTATAGTATTGAAAATAAGAAAATTATCTATGAAGCACCTCTCAGCTTTTCATTGGATTATCAAGAAAAGAAAAAGAGATTTATTTTACAAAGAAATAAACCAAGAATTGAAACACGTTTCTTTGAATTAGAAGACGAGTTACCACCAATAGAAGAAATACTGAAAGAAATAAATAGAAAATAAAAGTGACTAATATTGATAGGGTACCTACAAGTCATATTTATTATTAAAAGAAAAATGTGCGGTTTTTGAATAACTTTCAAAAACTGTACATTTCTTATATAAATTTGGAGGATAAAAGTATGTGTTATCAATTACTTACAGATAAGTTTTCTTTAAAAGAAATCAACAATTTTGAAAGTATTACATTAAGTGATACTTGCAAAAATAATAGTCAATATTTTGCTTTTCATAAAGCCCATTCAACTATTATCTATGATTTTAAAAATAATACAAAAGGTGTAATTAAAACACATCGATATGATTTGTTTTGTGAAGATGTTGAAAATAAATGTGTTTATTTAATGCTTTACGAAGGAGCTATGACCCGTAAAGATTCAAGATCTATTTATAGATATGACATTGTGACAAATAAAGTAGAGCCTTATTATTGTTTTGATAAAGATGAACTTAACAAATTGTTAGAAAACAAGTTTTTAGACAGTGTTATAGAGTTAGGTATTCATAAAAATAATCTTCTTATTATTTTTCATACGACTCCGGGAATAGGATTAAATGGACAACTTCTCTTTTTTAATAAAGAAACAAAGAAAGCAAGACCTATGAAATGTCCAGATAACTATATGGTTTCAACAGGGGCAGCTGGTTGTACAAAGCCTTACATATTTATTGACGATCAAATGTTTATCGTATTAAGAAAGTTGGATACAAGAGAAAAGAGTATCTTTCGCTATGAAAATGAACAGTTTACTTTAATAGATACAGTAGAATGTAAAGAGTTGTTTATTTATGGCAAAGATCATTATATCGTTGCTTTTTCTGTTTATGATGAATCTCGAGATGATACAGGTATGTATAAAACGAATGGAGAAATTAGAATATATAATTTAATAACACATGAAGTAAAAAAGAGAAAGATCAGTTATAGAATTCCTCATAAAAAGAAAATAAATCTTGCTAAAATAAATAACCATTATTATTTATTTTTTGGTGTCTTAGAATATTTTGATGATTCACAATTAGAAAAGACGATTTCAAAAATTTATATTTATGATATAGAAAAGGACATACTTATGCCTTTATTAAAAAATGTTTCTGATTGTTGGTTTGATGGAATCATTGATAATAATAAAATATGTTATAGAGAAAATAGAGATACAAAAACAAGGGGAAGAATGATTGAACATATTCTTGAAATAACAGAAAGTTAACATTATTGTGAATAACTCCATAAGAAATTGTGTGAAATCAAGATGATTATCGATATAACGAAACAGTAAAGAAACTGAAGAAGTATCTCATAACTAAGTATATTATTTCTTTTTTAACATCATGCAGCTTTGTGAAATTAAATACAAATCTAGTTATATATGGTCCCTGTGCTATAGCTAGTGAAGCTATTAAACAAAGATATAAGGCATTCTATATAAGAGTTCCTAGATTACTTGAACTATATGATAACATGAGAAATTCTAGAAGAAGTTTATCTCAAGCAGTACAGAAGTATGCCAAGTATGACTTTTAATACTAGATGAATGGCTGATGTATGAAATGAGCGATCAGGATAAGCAGTTCATTTCAGAATTAATGAAGGTAAGACATGATACATGTTCAACTATCTTCTGCAGTCAGTATCCAACTGAAGACTGGTATGATAAGCTGCGCAAGTCAACATTGACAGAAGCTCTTCTTGATAGAATAGTACATAATAGAATTGATATAGACAATATGAGTACTGATAATTCCAGAAAAAAATAAGGTGATTATTTAGCCAATCATGACTTTCATGATTGGCTATTATTCTGGTAAGAGTTAGGTGGTGCACTTAATGCGACAGGGGTGGTGCATAGGTCTGCGACTACCGGTACAATTATGTACGAATAATCAAAACTCCTTTCCTGTAAAATATTATGTAGATACAATGTTTATTTACACCTTAATTTTTACAAGAAAAGGAGCATGTATAATATAATTGGTCAAGTGTATCGGAATTAATGATTAGCTATGCCATAATAATTATTTTGATGAGATTGAACTTCTCTACCGTAGCGAGTGGTCTTCCATTAGCGGAATACTCAACTAAAGTAGTTGATAACACTATTCTAATAAATAGAAAAAATAGTCACAACATCGTGATTCTCTTTTCTTATGATCATACAATACCTAGCTAGATATATCAAAAGATAATAGAATACTAGCATACATATCATCAGCCTTAATACTTAAAGAATAATTCTCATTCAACAAAATTTCTTTTATATTCTGTGCAATGATATCCTTATTAATAGAGGATGCAGAGTAGAATACTTTTAGAATGATTTTATTAGCTGTTTTTACTGATTTTATCATAATAATTTTATCCAAAGCTGTAGTTTGTATACATGAATCAATAGATAAATTCACAAAATATTCAAATAATGTTAATTGGGTAAAATAATCTAAAATATCAAAATCACTATATTTAATTTCAGTTTTGATATTAATGTTATGATTAATGATTCTTGTCAAATTATTATTTATTACATAGTTTAAAATATATGAATTACTATATATTGCATTAAATTCTTTATAGGCTGTATCAGTAAGACTATTAAGTACTGTGGTAGCTTCCGAATATTTTGAATCTTGAACTAATGAATTCAATTGATTACAAGTATGGAGTAGATCATGGAGAAATTCAAAATTATAATTATAATGCTGGGATAGCAATTCAATTTTAGAATCATATAATTCTTCTTTTTGTTTAGCAGCCTGCAATTTATGCTTCATGTTTATTGAATTGATAACAGATATAAAAATTACAAATAATATAATATTAGATATTGCTAATCCTGCAGTTGTTATTAAAATATCAGGATTTGTATTTAATAAACCAAAATAATCATCAGTATTCAATAAGAAAACTATACTTACAATAGGAAAAACAAGTGCACTCCAAGTGTATTTTGGCAAATCATCTACTTGAATAAATTCAATAATTTTTACATATATAAACACAAAACTAGCCAAAATTGCATTAGAAAAGATAGTACCAAGTAAAAAACCATGTGAATAAGTATTACGTGTTACTTCTATGAAAAGAACATTGTTAAAGCAGAAAGCAACTAGTATTTCTGAAATAACCTGTATTAAGAAGAAAGGGACAACAATTAATATTTTTTGGATTACTTTTCCTTCAAATTGGAAAGAAACATAAAGAAAGTACACAATTAATAAGATGATACCTTTTATTGGTGATGCTCCAGTATAATTAATTAAACTTTCAACCGCAATAAAAATAAGTAAAATGAGTAAATATTTACTTTTAGAGTATTTAGACGACAAAAAAGAATTTGCGATATAGCTAATCAAAAGAAATGCAACAACATTAGAAATGATTATCATAACATGTCTTGTAGAAAATCATTGTATTTTTGATCAAATTCTTTTTTATAATGTCTAGAAAGTGGTATTACATCATTATTAACTAAAATAATTTCATTCTTTTTAAATGCACTGATATATTCAAAATTTACTAAATACGCTTTATAAGGATAACCAAAACCATATTCTTTCAATTTCTCATACCAATACTTCAATGTACAATTAGTTACAGTATTTTTTCCATCAAGTGCATGTACAATTGATTTTCTATCTGTAAATTCAATATACAATATATCTTTCACAAAAATCTTATAAGGACTTATTTTATCGTCATAAAAGCCCACAGATTTTTTTATATATTTTTTTATTACTGCTCTCATCTCTAAATTAAATTCAAGTTGATTAATTGGTTTAATAAAATATCTATCCGCATGAATTTTATAACCATCAATCGCATATTTAGAGTAGCTTGTTGTAATAACGATTCTACAATTATGATTTATTGTATTTAATTCTAATCCTAGATCTATTCCTTTTTCATTATGGATTTCCATATCTAAAAAAAGTAAATCTGCTTTAGAGATGTTTTGAATTACCTCTGTTTTACTTTTGCATATATGAGTTTGATAATCTAGGTTTGTTTTTTGAAATAAACCGTTTAAACAAAATAAAAGATGTTCAATGTCTTTTAAATTATCATCATAAATTAATATATTCATCATGAAGTAGATACCCTCCTAATATTATTGTAAAAAATATCTATAAATATTAAAGTGACCTTTTAATATATGAAATACTAAGACTACAAATAGAAATTATATCCACATAAAAGATTAAATTTGGTACTGTAGAGAATGCAAACAATTCTGATAATATAACAATTCCCAAATATGATATTTCAGTAAAAAGTGCCTTCTTTTTGTATAGTTTAAATTGTATATCATTTAATCGTTTGTTTGGATGATCAATAGGAGCAATTAAAACTGTTTCTGCTATTAAGATGATATTAAATATAATATTCACCCAAATATTTATGACATAATATTTAGACAGAATAGCAGGGATTACAGAAACTATAGTCGAGACAAATATACATAATGTATTGTTTGAAAAATGAAAACCACCTATATATCTACGTATTGGAATATATAAGACCAGGAAAACTATAGTATTGTAAAAACAATGAAAATATAGTGATACAGCTAAGGTCATAATTACGTAAAGTAGATAATTCACAGAAACTGACCAGCCATAATAAAACAAATCTTCATCAATATTAATTTTATTTTTTCTTAGACTATTAAAAATAATTTTCTTCATACCTATCCTTATTATTCAAATCATAAACAGATAATCATTCTCTATCAAATAAGCTGTCATAACATTTCAGAATAACGCAACCATTATTATATAAGCTATTGTTTGTACAGGTAATCTTTGTTGGCTCTAATTCATTATATTTACTATTATTTATGATTAGAAAATAGTATTTCTTTGTTCACCTGTAAACAGCTCATTATTTTCTGTAATTAAAAACAATAATGTATGTGTATCATATATATGATACAACTCAAAATGCATCTTAGTAAAGAAAATTAAATTATATTCTTATATCTATTTTATAACATATAAAAGAATGTTATTATTTATTAGAAAGGATGGTTTGACATGGAAAAATTTAAACAATATTCTTTAAAGACATTTGCTGCTTTGTTGTCATTTGTTGCTATTTCATCTGTTAATAGTGCTTGTGCTGTTATATTTGGACAAGAAAAAGAACCAGATAGTTTATCAAAATATAAAAAATATTAATCCCAAATGATAATGATTTAGCTGATTGTGGAACTACAATACATAATTTAGTATTGTAGTTTTTTCTTATAATCCAAATATCGTGATACAATAGAAACATCAATTAATAATGTACATTTTCAGTTGGGAGCTACATAAGATGAAAATAGGAATAATAGACGATGATACTCAATTCAGCCAAGTCATAAAGCATAAGATAGAAGAAAATACATGCTTTAGTGAAAGTAGTATTGATGTATTTAATAATGATTTCAAATCACTTCAATTAAAAGATTATGATTATTTGTTTATAGATATTCTATTAATGCAGGATAATGGTATCACTATTGCGAAAAGTATAGATAATAAGAATACACGAATCATATTCATGTCTAGTAACGAAACACTTGTTTATGATTGTTTTGATATTGCGCTTTACTTCTTTATAAGAAAAACATCTTATGAAGATGATTTAGAAAGACTATTTATCAAGATAGATAAAGATCAAGCTGAAAACCATAAACAATATCTCGTTGATAAGAAAAACAATCAATACATTAATCTCAAGGATATCATCTATGTTCAATCCCATAGAAATACATGTGCCTTTTACACAGAAGATAATGAATATGTTCAATACACAACATTAAAGAAATGTTCTGAAGAGTTATGTTCTAATGTGGCATTCTATAAGATCAACTCATATACCATTATTAATTTTAAATATGTTACTAAAATCAATAATCAAAATGTTACTCTTATGAACAGTCAAACATTTAATGTATCTAGAAAATCAAAAGATATTATTGAAAAATACCATGCCTACAGGAGGTACATACAATGATGAGTTTCTTATATTTTTGTTGTATAGAAGCATTACTGACATATCTCCTTAGAACAAATAAAACAGCTATTTTTATTGCCTCTTTATTAATCAATTGTCTTCTTGGTGTATTTACAAGTCATCCCCTATTACAGGATCTCTTGTTAATAGAATCTTTATGCTTCTTATTCTATTATTATTCAGATAGGCTGCTATCAGAAATTATCTTCTATCTTTCATTCTTAACTGTTATAAAGAATTTAGTTGTTCTAATACCAATATCCGCTATTGTTTCATTGATCATCTATATTCTTATTATCTCTGCATTCGCTATTATTAAAAAACTTTACCCTATCGATAATAAGAATCTTTATTGGGGATTACTTATGGCTATATCCTTAAGTACTCTATGTATTTATCATATTCTCTATAATGACTTTCTTAATATATTAGGCATAAACTGTAATCTCATTATTCTTATAACACTTTTGATTACTATCATTATTTCCTATTACTTATTCCTTAGATATACCAAACTTAATCATGAACAACAGCTTCTTAACCAGGCTATTGATCATTTTAAGAATGATCAACAAAACTATGCCTTCATTGAAAAGAAAAACGATGAACTCTATAAGCTAAGACATGACTTAAAATATGATTACCTTCAGATGAAAGAATATGTAAAAAGAAAAGAATTTGAAAATGTGAATGAGATGATAGACAAAAGAATAGAGTCTCTCAATGATCATAACATGCTGATCATATCTGGTAATAAGCTGTTTGATTCATTTATCAATATGAAATTAGAACAGCTTAAACTCAACAACATTAAACCAGCTATTATTGTATCTATTCAGGATATATCATTTATAGAGGATGAACATTTGAATATCCTTATAAATTATCTGTTTGATATCGCAATAGATTGCATGGAAAATAATGAATTAGAAGTAAAAATAATGGAAGACCAATGTGCCTTTGAAATCACATTGTATATGAATGATGCAAAAGAAAGAATCAATCAAATGAAATATGATACTCTTGTATTAATACTGCATAAATATCATGGAAGCTTACAAGTACAGCATGCTGGTGCATCACTCTATATCTCTACTCTTATACCTGTTTCATGACAGGTATTTTTTGTTTATTATCCTCATAAACCGGTCAAACGTCCTCAAGATATTATTTATTTTTTTAAAGGTTGTATGATTGAAATAGGAGGAACACTACTATGATTGAGATGAAACATGTAAATACAAATTTTGGTGATCAAGTCATATTCAATGATGCTCATTTTAAAACATGTCCAGGTCAAATCACTGGTATTATTGGTAAAAGTGGATGTGGTAAAACAACATTCCTAAAATCATTATTATACCAGTACAAAGATAATCTTCTTTATGTAGATAATGTAGTTATCAATAATTCTAATAAAGAAGATTATCTATTAAATAAGGTGTCTTATATTGATCAGTTTGGGACATTCTTTGATAACATGAAAGTATATGAACATTTTGAATTTATTAATCACCTACAAGAAAGCCAATATGATCAAACCAAAATGAACAATATGCTTCATCTAGTAGGATTGGATCTTATAGATCCATCCTGCTATCCTTCTTCTTTATCTATTGGGCAGAAAAAAAGATTCTTAATAGCGTTATCCATGTATAAAGATGCATCCATCATTATTATTGATGAACCGACTGCTTCTTTAGATCAAGAAAATAAAGAAATCGTACTTCAATTACTAGAAAAGTTAAAATCAGAAAACAAATATATTATCATTACAACTCATGATGAATATCTAATAAATCATCTAGACATTACTTATAGAATAGAAAATAGAATTCTTGTATGCGATCAAAACATAGATGAAATAAATCAAACTACTCAACTGAAGAAGTCAGACATCAACAGTTATCATAAGTACTTCTTCTATAAGAATAAAAGGCAATGGTTTCAGTTTATTCTTGTATTACTTCTAGGTTTTATTATGACGATCTCTATTTCTACTAACGTAAGTGATAGTCTATTACAGGAAAATAAGTTATCAAGTGGTATAAAACAAGCCAATAAAGCAGAATTATATACAGGTAAGATGAATGATTCTTATATTGCGAATGGTGTAGATAGTTATTATATCGGTGATGCAGAGGTAAATCTTGATATAAGTACTGAGGAATTGAATCGTATTAAATCAATCAAACATGTAAAGAGTGTTTATCCATTTGATGTATTTGATACAATCAATCAAATGGAAGATGTGAGTAAAGGTACTGTTTATTATCAAGGAAGTAAAACACAGTTTGATTATTTTCAGGAAGGGAGTCCAATGGTCGTTCCCTATTACTCTTTCCAGAATATTAAAGTAGATGGAAAAGAACTTAAAGGAAATGCGATTAGTCAATCATTCGCAAGAAAGCTAGGTATAAATGAAAAAGAAAAGAACTTTAAGATATCTATAGATGTATATGTTCCAGTCCAACAATATACTTATCAATGTGAAATTGATGAATCTAAAACATTGGATACTTTATCACAGATTCTTACTAAGAAAATAAATCTTGAAATAGAAATCAATCATATTATTTCAACAGATGATTATTATAATGAATTTCTTAGTGCTGGATATGTTGTACTTATGAATGACAAATCATTCTATACTATTTTAAATCAATACAATAACCAGACTCCTGATAGTTTACTAGATGCCAAAGAATACAATGCAGCTATTACTCCTTATCAAAGTAAGAATTATGTTGTAGAAGTAGACAGTATTAAGAACTTAAAAAGTGTCGAAAAAGAAATATCTCAGATTTCTAATAATTTCATTACTTATGATCAATATAATTCAGTGACAGATATGGTTGATGTCTATAAGGAAGAAAGAAAAGGAAGATATATTTTTATGGCTGTAGTGATATTAATCGCAATATTCCTTTATGTTCTTGTACAAATGAATGCATTGGATGATAGAAAGAATGAAATTAAATTGTTGAAGGTTTATGGTTTAAAGAATCAAACGATTTGTTCTTTAATGAATGATAATATGATTGTACAGTCCATCTTATCTCTATTACTCAGTATTCCTGGTTTCTTTATCGCAAGAAAAACTGGTTTCTTTGTGATTAATCGTCAGTCAATGACTATGAGTTTATTACTATTTATGATTATTCAAATAGGTGTGACTTTAGTTATTTGTTTCTTATATATATGTTATTATTCCTGGTTTCTTTATCGCAAGAAAAATTGATTTCTTTGTGATTAATCGTCAGTCAATGACTATGAGTTTATTACTATTTATGATTATTCAAATAGTTGTGACTTTAGTTATTTGTTTCTTATATATATGTTATAAATTTTGTGGCGAAAAAACCACACGCTTGCGTGTGGGATGAAAGCCATATTTTACTTGATAAATACTTAGAAAAATGATATATAATCTATGTATATTAAAGTATAGAA
>ERZ773185.1614-NODE-1614-length-16328-cov-43.141338_pt1 | contig 16328 bp, 19 predicted proteins | sample MGYA00580531_ERZ773185 | MGnify/ENA primary metagenome ERZ773185 (study PRJEB29015, sample SAMEA2737799) | human gut metagenome | biome: human gut; feature: human-associated habitat; material: faeces | place: China | collected 2012 ...
TCGCTACCTCCACCTTGGCAAGGTGGCGCTCTACCAGATGAGCTACGGCCGCACAGATTTCAATCGCTTCAAGCGACGTTTGTTATTATAACCGACCTTTCCCAAAAAGTCAAGGGCTTTCTTGCATTTTGTTCCACATTTTTTCGATTTTTTCCTTCCCGATATCCAACTCGCCGGGCTTTTCCAGTTACGTTTTCCCCCTCGTTTTGTTGTCTGGGCCTCGCAGCGGATTTCTACATTTACATCGCTATTCTTATTATGTTGCATCCTATGCTCTTTCCCTCCATCCCCGGAAGCAAATAAACTGTTGCCTTTTCTATTCTTTTTTTAGATTTTTTCTCCTTTTCAAAAAACAGCTTGACAAGCGGCTTTGTTTTGATTATAGTATAGCTAACGAACGTTAGTTAGCGAGGTTGGCATGAAGCAGGAAGATACCAAACAGCGTATCCTGGAAAAATCACTGGAGCTTTTTGCCTCAAAGGGGTATGATGCCGTCAGCGTGGGGGAAATTGCAAAGGCCGTTGGCGTCAAGGCACCCTCGCTCTACAACCACTTTGCCAGCAAACAGGCCATTTTTGATGCCATTGTGGAGAGCACTGCTGCCCATTACGAAAAAGACACGGGTGAAATTTCCATCCATGTGCAGGATGTCAAACAGGACTTTGCACTGTTCGCCCATATTTCAGAGGATGCGTTGGTTGAAAAGGTTCGTCAGATTTTCTTTTACTCCCTGCACGATCATACCGTCAGCCAATTTCGCCAGATGATGACGCTAGAGCAGTTTCGTTCTCCAGAGCTGGCTGAACTGTATTCCCGGCGATATGTGGACCGAATGATCGACTATCATGCGGATATCTTCCGCACCCTTATTTCACTGGGTATTCTGCGGGCAGAAGATCCCGACACGTTGGCGCTTCAATACGTCTCCCCGGTCATTACCCTTCTCAGCGTTTGTGACCGCCAGCCGGAACGTGAGGCCGAATGCCTGGAAAAGCTGGACGCCCATGTAAGGCTGTTTTTCCGTACCTTTAATATAAAGCGAGGTGAACCATGAATTCAAACAAAGAACATTGGATTTTGTGCCCCGCCTGCGGCTCCAAAACGCGGGCACGGCTGCTGCCGGATACTGTCCTGCGCAGCTTTCCCCTATTCTGCCCAAAGTGCAGGCGTGAAAGCATTATCAACGTGCAGAATTACAAAGTAAGCACGCTCCGCATTTGTGAAACAGACCAAACCGTATTACAGCCAGACGCATAGACGCAGTGCTGACCACAAAGTTTGTGGTTCGCACGGCGTCTTTTTGTTATAGGAGGTATTGATATGAAGCTTTATTTCGGGAACACGGTAACAACCATTACAACAGTCATGGTTCTTGCGCTGCTGGGTTTCATCGGCTATTCGGTATGGAGCCGCGCCAGCATCCTGTATTGGGGGCGCAGAACTGCATTTTTGTTTGCATTTGGATTGGTTATCTGCTGTTTTGCGGCAACGCGGGACGGGCTGGATAAAACGGTGCAGTGCGCCATTGATGGCAGCTGTGCGCCTGGCCTTTTCGCACTTGTCAGCATTCCCACAATCATTGGCTGTATTGGGGCGTTCCTGATCCTTTTGGCCGCGATTGCAACACCGATTGTCAAAACGCAGCAGATGCGCCAGTTCTGGTTTTATCTGATGTCCGGCGGCATCGTTTTAAAAATTGTCGTGATGGAAGTTGCGCGGTTCCTGCTCCGCTGAATATCGAGCTGTATCTTAAAGGAAAACGCACTGCATCTATTATCCCAAATTTGCTTTTTCTTATTTGAAAAACAGAAACGGAGATTTTTTTGAAACTGAAATTATTTGCACTGAAGCTTGTGGGCTGACCGGGAGGTCTGGCTGCATCCACAAGCCATTCCTCCCGAAGTTGCTTTACCACAAAACTTCAGGAGGATTACAACATGAACCGTGAAAACAAACGCAAAACTTTTGAAAAATGTTACTATAAAACCCATAATTGTACTGACAGCTTTACCTGCAAAGTCTGCGGTCGGTTGTGTACGCCGCAGGATGCGGGCAGTAGGCACCGCAACCATTGTCCCAACTGCCTGTCTAGTCTTCATATAGACGAAGAGCCTGGCGACCGCGCAGCCGACTGCGGCGGCATCATGGAGCCGATTGCCGTCTGGGTGCGCAAAGGCGGCGAATGGGCAATTATCCACCGCTGCAAACGCTGCGGTAAGCTCAATTCCAACCGGCTAGCTGCAGACGATAACCCCATGAAACTGATGAGCATTGCCATGAAGCCGCTTTGTGAGCCGCCGTTCCCCTTGGAACGCATTGAAGAAATGACCGCCCTGATGGCTGGCGATGGGCGGATGGAATAACTGCTTTTGGAACGCCGCTCTATTCGTTAAAAAGTGTTTAATTTACGAAAAACGCAAGGAAACAATTGAGCTTGTCTTTGCAGATGCAAAAGACAAGCTCGCCATGCGCTATACCCACATGAGAGGTCTGACATGCGCTACGCAATGGGTAAGACTTAAGGCAGCACCGCACAATTCCCGCCTAACGGCTTAAGCACCGCTCCGGCGGCTGCGGCATGGCATCTGCGTTGCCAAAATGCTCGATAAGACATCCAGTATTATCTGCGCTTTTGGCTTAGCATCTGCCGTACCTCGCTCGCCGTATCGGCACTTAGAATTATGCGGTATTGCCTTAAATTTGTTACCATGAATCTGAAAAGGCTTGCAAGCTGGGCGTGGAAGCGCCTTTGTTTGCAAGTCTTTAGGAAACATTTCTGGATTTTTGAGGCTGCGGTTGGCTGTTGCGTGGCTTGATGATGAACTCTTTTGACAAACTAACAACATATGCTTTACTCCTGATTGCATATGAAATGTGCACCAAATAGCCGGGCAGCAGTTGATTGAGAGATTCTCTTTGAAGATTCCTCAGTTGGTTGTTGTTCGGCTATTTTTTAGCCTTCAGGAAGCCTGCTCCCGCAAAAAGGAGCAGGCTTTATGTTTGTCCGTTTTTTGTGGATGCTCCAAACAGTTAAATATCCGCAGCGTTCCAAGCTCCCGACTTTTCACACTTTATCGAAAGTTTTGAAGTTACACATGAGTTTCAATACTGTCCCAATCCTTTGGCTTGAAGGACGTGCAGGAATGGTTAGGGCATCCTGATATAAAGATGACGGCGAATATTTACGGACATTTAGATACCAAAAGAAAGCAAGGCATTGCAGCAAATACGCAGCGACCTTTGCCTGCTGGATAAAATCGGTTAGAACTGGCCCTATTTTCACCGCAAAAAAGCAAAAAAATAAAACCGCCAAGTTCTTTCAAACTTAGCGGTTCCGCGTTGAAAAACTCAACTCACTGTTTGGTCCGAGTGGCGAGAGTCGAACTCACGGCCTCTTGAACCCCATTCAAGCGCGCTACCAAAACTGCGCTACACCCGGTCGAACGTGGGCTGCTGTCATCAACAGGTATTATTATAACAGGCTTCTAAAGAAAGTCAAGCTTTTTTCTAAAAAATTTTGATTTTTTTCGTATTTTTTCTTTTTCAGTTTTCTTTTCATCGTTCTGCCATACTTTTTGCCTGCTGGCAGCAGCTCACCTGTTTATAGTGGCTGCGTTTTCATGCGATTAGTGCCTGCATCAGGCCTTTGTGTTCTCCTGCTGCAGCTGGCTCTGCGTTTTTTCGGGCAGTAGGTTCGTCATACTCTTCAGGCTGATGCCGATGGTGGAAAGATTATGCAGCATAGCCGAGGTTGCCGGCTGCAAAATGCCCAGTGCGCCCAGAATGATCAGGGCAGAGTTAAAGCTCAGCACAAAGCGATAGTTGCTCGCCACACGGCGCTGCATGGCGTTGGCAATGCTCTTGAGCTGCACCAACTCTTCCAAGCTGTCGGCTTTGATGGTAATATCGGCAATTTCGCGTGCAATGGCTGCGCCAGAGTTGATGGCGATGCCAACATCGGCAGCAGACAAAGCCGGTGAATCGTTGATGCCGTCGCCGATCATGACAACGGTATGCCCTTCTGCCTTTGCTTTTTGGACATACTCTGCCTTATCTTCCGGCAGAACCTCCGAGAAATACTGATCAATGCCTACCTGGCGGGCAATCGCGGCTGCGGTGCGGTCACTGTCACCGGTCATCATCACAGTGTTGGTGACACCGATGGCGCGCAGCTGGCGCAGCACATGGCGTGCTTCGGGGCGCAGCGGGTCCGCAATGCAGATAACGCCCACCAGCTGGCCGCAGGCAGCCAGATACAGGTGCGAATGTTCCGGTTCCAGATCGTCAAACTTCTGCTGTTCCGCAGCGGGAATGACGCACTTTTCATCCTCGAACACAAAGTGATGGCTGCCGATCACAACGCGCTCCCCGCGCACGCGGCTTGCAATGCCGTGGGCCACAATGTACTCTACCTCGGTATGCATCTCCTCGTGGGTAATGCCGCGCTCCTTGGCAGCACGCACCACGGCGTTTGCCATGGAATGCGGGAAGTGCTCTTCCAGGCAGGCGGCCAGCTTGAGAACTTCCTCCTCATCACACCCGGAGAACGGCACAACCTTGACCACTTTAGGACTTGCATGGGTCAGGGTACCGGTCTTATCAAACACAATAGTATCCGCCTTGGACAGGGCTTCCAGATACTTGCCTCCCTTGACGGTGATGTGGTAGGAACCGCATTCACGCATAGCAGACAGCACGGCCAGCGGCATGGAAAGTTTAAGTGCGCAAGAGAAATCGACCATCAGAATCGAGATTGCGCGGGTTACGTTGCGGGTGAGCGCATAGGTCACGACCGTACCAGCCAGACACCACGGCACCAGGCGATCCGCCAGCTCCAGGGCGTGGTTTTCCGTGCCGGACTTGAGCTTTTCGGACTCTTCGATCATAGATACGATCTTATCGTAACGGCTGGCACCATCCACGGCGTTTGCAGCAAAAACGCATTCGCCTTCCTCAACAACAGTACCTGCATAAACTGTCGCACCCGCAATCTTGCGTACCGGCATTGACTCACCGGTCAGGGCCGCCTGGTTGACCATAGCTTCGCCCTCGATCACGGTGCCATCCAGCGGCACCATGTTGCCAGAACGCACAATGATCTCGTCCCCCGCCTTGACCTTGGTGATGGGCATCAGAACTTCGGTCCCCTGACTGCGCACCCAAACACGGTCAACGTTCAGGGACATGCTGCGAGCCAGATCATCCAGGCTCTTTTTGCGTGTCCATTCTTCCAGCAAAGCGCCCACATTGAGCAGGAACATAACAGAACCGGCGGTATCAAAGTCACTGCGCAGCAACGATACACCGATAGAAAGTGCATCCAGCACTTCCACTTCCAGCTTGCGATGCCACAGGCAGATCAGACCACGGCGGATAAATTCAATTGCTTTGAACACCGTGATAACGGCCTGCACCGGAGCAGGCAGAAACAGCTTGCGGAACGCACGGAACACCACCAAGTTGACAAAACGTTCCTGGTATTCCTGGTTGATCTTACGGCTGTCAGCCGAAGTAACCAGTGAATCCAGTTCCGGGTTATCAAACTTATAATGGCTCAGCACCGTTACTGCACCCGCACGGCTGCCCTTATATTGGATCAGAACATCGCCGGTGCGTTCATACACTTTGGCATGTTCAATGGCTTCCGAATGGTTCAGGTATGCTTCCAAAACATCTGCACGGTGCAGGGTCATACGCACGGCATTTACATGCACACGCATACGGCCGCGGCTTTCATGTAAAATTGTACATTTCATAGTTGTATTTCCTTATTCAGCTTTCCCAACTGCCAATTCTGGCACAGCGATAAAGGCATCATCCGTTCAGCCGCTGTGCCCCACCACATAAAAAGGGCCGCCTGCAGGCGGCCCAAAAGAAGCAATTATTCTGCGGCGCTTTCAGCAGCGTCATCAGCGATAACTTCCTGTTCAGCTGCGGCTGCGCGGGCTTCGTTGATGGCCTTTGCATCTGCCAGAATGTCGCCAGCCTCTTCCTGAACGCGGCTGACCGTCTCCATAGTGCAGTCCTTCATACGCAGAACGGCTGCGGTGGTCTGGGTATAGACCTTCTTAGCGTCCTTGCTGGCCAGGATTTTGAAACCAGCGGAGCCAAACAGCATACCACCAACAAAAATTGCTACCTTCTTTACGTTCACCATAATACGTTGAACTCCTCTCTATTGATTCGACATTCCCAGGGGGTGCAAGCTGCTGCATACATTCCCCGGCTGCAATTGGCGATGTTTCGCAAGATTAACTTCTTGCAAAAATCCTTATTCGCAAGTATAACGTATTTTACACTTTTTACAAGTGCATTTTGGATAAAAAATGTGCCGTCTGGTTTTATTTTTGAAAATTCTATGTTCCACGTTCCACCATTTCGCCCAGTTTCAGCCCACCGCTGCTGTGCGTTTTGCTGCGCTGTAATTCCACATCAGGCAATCGTTTTTTCTTCCGGCAGCTGGTCGGTGCGCACGCGGCGGCATTCCCGCGGGGTAATGCCTTTTTCGCGCTTAAACATTGCCGCAAAACGGCTGGGACTGTCGTACCCAACCCGCTGTGCGATCTCCAAAATGCTCAAATCCGTTGTGAAAAGCAGCTGTTCCGCATGCTGCACACGGCAGCGGCGCAGGTAAGTATTGATTGGCAAGCCGTACACCTGTTTGAACGCCCCTTTCAGCGAAGTAAGAGAGATATGATACCGCTGCGCCAGTTCCGCCTGGGTTACGCGGCTATCGAGATGTTCCACCAGATACTGGTGCACCTGCTGCACACACTCGGCCTGTTCTTTGTACAGATAGGCCGAAGCTGTGGACATGGTTTCCGGTTCATTCACTTTCTGGCTGCGGCTCATTTTCTTCCACCTCCGTTTCGGCAAAGAGCGCACCAAAATGTTCCCTGTAATCCCGGTCAGGAAGCGCTGCAATCAACGCCAGCGCCGCATTGCGCCGTTCATCTGCACTGACCGGGAACGGATATTCCGGCATAGCGGCAAGGGTTGCATCCAGCAAGCGGCCGTAGTAGTTTACGGTAAACGCACCGCGGTCCGTCAGATAAATTTTGCCATAGTGCCGTTTTACCACCATACCGTCCCGCATGAGAATGTTCAGTATATGCACAACCGAGGGTTTGGTAACCCCCAGTGCACTGGCAATCTGACGGGAAGATACATCCGGGGTTGCTGCAGCTGCATTGCTAATTGCAAACAGATATCGCAGGTGGGCATCGCTCAATGCCATGTTCATCACTCCATATCAAGCAGCCCGCACCATAGTGCAGCTGATAAAAAATGCGGCGGACCGCGGGCATTGCTGCCTGCGGCCCGCCGCGCTGGGATTCAGAAAAATTTTAATTTCCTTAAGGCAATACCGCACAATTCCCGCCTAACGGTTCAAGTACCGCTCCGGCGGCTGCGGCACGGCATCTGCGTTGCCAAAATGCTCGATAAGACATCCAGTATTATCTGCGCTTTTGGCTTAGCAGCTGCCGCACCTCGCTCGCCGTATCGACACTTAGAATTATGCGGTATTGCCTTAAGCTTTAATGTACCTGACTTGCGTTAGCCTTTGCCTTTTCTTCGGCAATCCGTTTGAACTTTGCAAGCTCTTCTGCATTTTCTTTGCAGGAGCCATTGCAGCCACCGGAGCAGCCACACTCACCGTGGCAGCTGCCACCGCAGTCGCAGCCAACGCCGCCATGCTTGTGAGAGTGCCACACAATCAGGCCCGTGCCCCCAAACACAATAACCGCGCCAATAATGGTAGGCAGATTAAAATTTGTGGCCAAGAAATCCATCATAGCGAAACACCTCTCTTATAAAAGGAACATCAAATTGTCAGTGATTACTTGGAAGCAGCAACCTTCTTGACATCAATCTTAACTTCGTTATCATTCAGGTACTTGTTGGGGCGAACCAGCATGTAGATGGTAAACACAATGATAGCGACAGCAACGATGGTGAAGATGTTGAAGCCAACTTCGCCGGTGATCAGGCCGCCGATCTGGTAAACAACCAGAGATGCACAGTAGGCCAGCAGGCACATATAACCAATGGCGATAGCAGTCCACTTGCCGTTGTTCATTTCACGCTTGATAGCGCCCATAGCTGCGAAGCACGGTGCGCACAGCAGGTTGAAGATCATGAAGCTGTAAGCAGAGATTGCGGTGTAGTCGTTTGCAATTTCGCCCCAAATTTCATCGCCGTTCTCAGACAGCTCGCCGCCGAAGTGATACAGAACGCCAAGGGTACCAACAACGTTCTCTTTTGCGATCAGGCCGGAGATGGAAGCAACGGTTGCACGCCAGTTTCCGAAGCCCTGAGGCGCAAAGATCCAGGCGATTGCACTTGCAACGGCTGCCAGGATGGAGTTATCCTGATCTTCGACCATGCCGAAGACGCCATCCTCAAAGCCGAAGCCCTGCAGGAACCACAGAACGATGGTGGAAGCCAGAATGACGGTGCCGGCACGCTTGATGAAGGACCAGCCACGCTCCCAGGTTGCACGCAGAACGTTGCCCCATGCAGGTACGTGGTAAGCAGGCAGCTCCATAACAAACGGAGCAGGATCACCAGCAAACAACTTGGTCTTCTTCAGGATGATACCAGAGATGATGATGGCCGCAAAGCCGATAAAGTAAGCAGAAACAGCAACCAGGCTGCTGCCGCCGAACAGGGCACCTGCAAACAGGCCGATGATGGGCATCTTAGCGCCGCAGGGGATGAAGCAGGTAGTCATGATGGTCATACGACGGTCACGCTCGTTCTCGATGGTACGGGAAGCCATAACACCCGGAACGCCGCAGCCGGTGCCAACCAGCATGGGGATGAAGCTCTTGCCGGACAAGCCGAACTTGCGGAAGATACGGTCCATGATGAAAGCAACACGGGCCATGTAACCAATGTCTTCCAGGATGGAAAGCAGGAAGAACAGAACCAGCATCTGGGGAACGAAGCCCAGAACCGCGCCGACACCGGCGACGATGCCGTCCATGATCAAGCCGTACAGCCAGTCAGCAACGCCAACGCTCTCCAGGAAACCGCCCAGTGCATTGGGAACGATCTCGCCGAACAGAACATCGTTGGTCCAGTCAGTTGCGAAGCTGCCGATGGAGATACCGCCATCTGCAATGGAGGTACCCATGGACAGCGCGTACATGAGGAACATGATCAAGGCAAAGATTGGCAGAGCGAAGATACGGTTGGTAACAACCTGGTCGATCTTATCGGAAACAGTCAGGTGCTCAACGCGAGCTTTCTTTCTGACAGCCTTCTCAACAACAGTGTTGATGTAAGCATAACGCTGGTTGGTGATGATGCTCTCGGCGTCATCGTCCATTTCCTTCTCGCAGTCTGCGATGTGCTGGTCAATGTGGTCAACCAGCGCCTTGTCCAGCTTCAGCTCCTGCTGAACCTTGTCATCACGCTCGAACAGCTTGACGGCGTACCAACGCAGGAAGCGGTCATCAACCTTGCCCTGGATGGACTCTTCGATATGAGCGATGGCATGCTCAACGCTGCCAGTGAACACATGGGGCAGCTCGCCAGCCTTGCCAGACTTTGCAGCGGCAACAGCCATCTCAGCAGCCTTCATGCTGCCTTCGCCCTTCAGTGCGCTGATCTCAACAGCCTGGCAGCCCAGCTCTGCGCTAAGCTTCTTCAGGTCGATCTTATCACCATTCTTGCGGACCAGGTCGATCATGTTGACGGCCATAACCACAGGAATGCCCAGCTCAATCAGCTGGGTGGTCAGGTACAGGTTACGTTCAATGTTGGTACCATCAATGATATTCAGGATGGCATCAGGCTTTTCATTGACCAAGTAACCACGGGCCACAACTTCCTCCAGGGTGTAGGGGGACAGGGAGTAGATACCGGGCAAGTCCTGAATGACAACGTCCTTCTGACCTTTCAGGCGACCTTCCTTCTTTTCAACCGTAACGCCGGGCCAGTTGCCGACATACTGGTTAGAACCGGTTAAGTCATTGAACAGGGTAGTTTTACCACAGTTCGGGTTACCGGCTAGTGCAATTTTAATGCTCATTGCGTTACCCTCTCTTCTCTAGTTGGAATCAAACCAATTCGATCATTTCTGCGTCAGCCTTGCGCACGCTCAACTCGTAGTTGCGCACGGTCAGCTCCATGGGGTCACCCAGGGGGGCAACCTTGCGGACATAGATCTGAACACCTTTGGTGATGCCCATATCCATGATGCGGCGCTTGACAGGGCCTTCGCCGTGCAGCTTGGCAACGGTGACAGTCTCGCCGACTTTCGCGTCTTTCAGAGTTTTCATTTTTATCCTCCTCACAATATCTCTATCGGGAAGCCGCTGGATAAGCCGCAGCCTCCAAAACAGCGGATTGGCGCTGTTTTAACCAATCATAATGCGGTTTGCCATGGTTTTGTCCAGTGCAATGCGGCTCTCTTTTACCTGAATGATCAGGTTGCCCGCAATTTCGTTCACAACGGTAACCGTTGCGTCCACAACAAACCCCAACTCAGCCAGGTGCTGGCGAACTTCGTCTTTACCAGTGATTTTTTTGATGGTGACAGTTTCGCCTGCTTTTGCCATCGTAATCGGCATCATCGTTTCATCCCCCAACGTCCAAATTGCTTTACGCTTATAACGTTCCGTTCTGTTTTTTCTGCATCTTGCACAGGCGCAAAAAAGCCAGAGTTTGACCCTTAATCCCCTGTGATCTGCCGCTTCCCGGCCACCCGCAGAAGATTAGCAGGTGCTAACTCCTTTGAACATTTGCAGTTTACCACTGCTAACCTGCAATGTCAATAGTTTTGAAGTCGTTCAAAATTAGTTTGTGCTAACCGATAAGTCGTGGCTAACTTTTTCACACTTTTTAAGGCAATTTGCACAAAGGGCGCTGCGTCATTCAGGCATTTTATGACCTTTGCCCCTTCTTTTGAGAGGAATATGCTGTATTCTCTCCGCTTGACAAATACCCATTGGGTTGGTATGATGAAGCCGTTATGAATTGCCGCCTGCCCTTTGGGTCAGTTTGGTTTAGGATACGTAACCTGTTGCAGAAAGGATGAGTTTAATGGTTCAAATCACTGTTGGGGTAGATGGAATGGCATGCAGCATGTGTGAAGCACATGTTTCTGACGCAATCCGCAAGGCATTCCCCGTCAAAAAGGTAACCGCCAGCCACACCAAGGGCCAGGCTGTTATTGTAGCCGAAAACGAAATTGCTGAGGCTGACATCGCTAAAGCGCTGGAACCGACTGGCTACCGCATGGTCAGCTATAGCTGCGCGCCTTACCAGAAGAAAAAGCTGTTTGGTATTTTTGGCTGATTGCCCAATCCGTGCGCTTCATCATCCGGCAGAGCACTACCCGGTGTTCTGCCGGATTTTTGTTTGTCTTTTCTATCTTATAACAGCCCTGATGATAAACTGTAAAAAGCAAACGGCAGTGAGCCGATGCCTTTTTCTCGGTATCGGTTCCCCGCCGTCATAATGCTATTTGCTCAAGGTGTAGTGAGCACCTCCGGGCACTTTGCTCAGCAGACTGCCAGCTTTGCGCCCAGAGCGTTGCAGGCTGCGATTGCATCGTCGTCCGGTGCTTCGTTTGCCATAACGCCAGGTTCTTCCTGCATCACAGCGCCGTCTTCCTTGCAGCGTGCGCACCAGTCTTCCAGCCACTGGCCAGAGCCCCAGCCGTAAGAACCGAACAGAGCAACCTTCACACCAGACAGGCTGCCTTCCAAGTCAGCGAACATGGGTTCAAATTCGCCTTCCTCCAGCTGCTCTGCGCCCATAGCGGGGCAGCCGAAAGCAACTGCACCATAATCGGCCAGCTTTGTGCTATCAAATTCTGCGCAGGTCAGCACATCGGCTTCGCCGCCAGCATTCTTAACGCCCTCTGCCACAGCCTGAGCCATCTGCTCAGTATTGCCTGTGCCACTCCAATAAACGATTGCTACCTTGTTCATAATCAAACATCTCCTTTATTATATTTTAAGGCAATACCGCATAATTCTAAGTGCCGATACGGTGAGCGAGGTGCGGCAGATGCTAAGCCAAAAGCGCAGATAATACTGGATGTCTTATCGAGCATTTTGGCAACGCAGATGCCGTGCCGCAGCTGCCGGAGCGGTGCTTAAGCCGCAAGGCGGGAATTGTGCGGTGTTGCCTTAACATGGGCGTACGCCCATTATATCAAACGGCTACTGCGAGCCGGGTGATCGGTGTACCGCTCTGGAAACAGCGGAGATAAACTTCAGTGCATTTGCGGAAGCGTTCAAACGTCTTTTGTGCTGCAGCGGGGTCGCCATAGCATTTCCAGTAACCGCAGAACGTATAATTTTTGCCCTTGTTTGCCACAAAGCCAACGACATCTTCCAGCGGATAACCAAGGAAAACGCCAATCTCATGCGGGAACTCTGCTTCGCAGCAAAGGCACCGGGAAAGATGATCCAAGCATTCCTGCAAGCCGCCCTGAGGGTAACCTTCCCGCAGCAGGTACTGTTGCACATCCGGCTGCTGCAGGCTTTCTTCCAGGCTCTTTGCGCGGTAGACATAAACCAGATAGGCGTGGGTGACGGGGCATTCCTTGATGATAGAAACCGTAACGCCTTTGGGTTTTAGCTCGGCCGCCCAGCGCTCCGCCATGGCGTGCATGGCGCTTGCATCGGGTTCAACCCAGCGGAAGAGGTTTGCCACTTTAAGTCCCGCCAGAACAGGAGCACACTGCGTTACAAACGAGGTTTCAAAATTACGCTGCATGGTGTACCCTCCTGTTTTGACCGCATAATTAGTTTGCGCTAACTTCAAACCATTAAAAATTCCCGCCGCCATTGCTATGTTTATGCAGAAAGTACGGGATATTCGTTGATTAGGATTATCTAACCAACGCAGTTAGAATACCATATCTTCCCCATGGTGTCAAGGGGCCTTCCCAAACATTTTGCTTTTATTTCTTCTTGGCTACAAATTAGGGCAACACCGCACAATTCCCGCCTTACGGCTTAAGCACCGCTTCGGCGGCTGCGGCACAGCATCTGCGTTGCCAAAATGCTCGATAATACATCCAGTATTATCTGCGCTTTTGGCTTAGCAGCTGCCGCACCTCGCTCGCCGTATCGTCACTTAGAATTATGCGGTATTGCCTTAGAACGATAATAAAAGAAATGCCAAAAAAATAAAACCTCCAGCCTGTTTTGTCGGCTAGAGGTTTGTATGCTTCTCTTCTGTTTTTCTTTCGTTATTGTCCTGCGCTTACACCTGCGATTTTTCAATCAGCTCGCGGGCGTTGGCAAGGCTGAGGTCTGTAACTTTATCGCCGGAGATCATGCGGGCTAACACCTGCACGCGGCCATCCAGATCCAGCGGATGGATCTCAGTGAAGGTCCGGTTGTCCCGCACCTTCTTTTCAATCAGCAGCTGGTTATCGGCAAAGGCAGCGATCTGCGGGGTATGGGTGATGCACAGCACCTGATGGCCGCTGGCGGTCTGCTTCAGCTTTTGGCCAATACGCCCGGCGGCAAGGCCCGAAACACCGGTGTCGATCTCATCATAAATAACAGTCGAAATCGCATCTTTATCAGCCAAGGCGCTCTTGAACGCCAGCATGATACGAGAAAGCTCGCCGCCGGAAGCGATTTTAGCCAACGGCTTGGGCTCCTCGCCGGGGTTGGTAGAAATCAAAAATTCAATGTTATCCTGTCCTGCGGAAGCTAATGGGCCGCGCTGATGGCGCAGCACCATACGCACGCCGGGCATGTTCAAAAATTCCAGTGCTTCCCGCATTTGGCGGTTCATGCTTGTAAAAGCTTTCAGGCGAGCTTGGGTCAGCGTTTCCGCTGCAACCTTGGTCTGGCGGTACAATTCTTGTTTGCGCTGGGTCAGCTCTGCAATGCGCTTGCCGGAGGACTGGTACCCTTCCAATTCTTCGGCCGCCTTATCCCGCCGAGTCAGCAGTTCTTCCACACTGGCACCGTAACGCTGTTTCATGCGGTAAATCTGGTCCAGCCGTTCTTCGATTTGATCCAGCTCCCCCGGGTCAAAGTCATAACCGTCCAGGCGGTCGGCGAGATCGGTGGCCAGCTCCCGCGCACCGTAATACAAATCGCTCAGGCGCTCGCTGAGCGGTGCCAGGCTCTCATCCAGGCGAGCGCTTTCGGCCAGCTCATTGACCACACTGCCCAGCAGATCCGCTGCGCCCATCATTTCGCCGGAATCATCACCGGAAAGCGCCTGGTGCGCCGCCGTCAGACCATCCAGAATGCCCTGTGCGTGCATGATGACCTTGCGGCGCTCCATCAAACGTTCTTCCTCGCCTGCGGTCAGCGCAGCGGCATCAATGGTATCAATCTCTTCCGAAAGCTCTGCGATCCGGCGCTGCTTTTCTTCCTCGCTGGAAGTCAACGCATCCAGCGCACGCTTTGCCGTGACAAGAGCGCGGTACAGCGCATGGTAAGCGGCATACTCTGCCCCATCCTGCGCGTACTGATCCAGCAGGGCCAGATGGGTTGCCGGGTTGGTCAGGCTGGTGCTGTCGTGCTGGCCATGGATGGTCAGCAGCCCGGCGGAAATATCCCGCACCACGCCGGCGGTAGCGGGCATACCGTTAATACGGCAGCTGCCTTTTCCGTCCGCGCTGATCTCGCGGTACAGCAGCAGGTCATCCTGGGCACCATAGCCGCATTTTTCCACCTGCTCCCGCACATGGGCCGGGATAGATTCAAACGTGGCCCAAATGCGTGCCTTGGGCGCACCGCTGCGCACCAGATCACGCGAGGTACGGTTGCCCAGAATGGCATTGATGGAATCGATCATGATAGATTTGCCGGCGCCGGTTTCGCCCGTCAGCACATTCAGGCCCGGGGTAAACTGTACTTCGGCTTTTTCAATCACGGCAACATTTTCAATTTTCAGCTCCGCAAGCATGGATGCTGCTCCCCCTCCGGCGGTTTAAGTGTGGCGTACCGTATAGCGCTGCAGCTGGCGGGTGATCTCAGCAGCGTTTTCCTCGGTGCGCATCAGGATAAAAAACGTATCATCACCGGAAAGTGTACCAACAACACCTTCCCAGGTTTGAGCGTCAAAAACTTCACAGGCGGCATTCGCCATGCCGGAAAAGCATTTGACCAGTACCATATGCCCAGCATAGTCCACCTTGAGCACAGACTCCCGGAAAATGGTTTCAAACCGGTTGGGTGAATGAGCCACCTTGCCGTTGCCGTTTGCCGGCATATAGCGGTAGCCGCCCTCCCCCGTTGCAGTTTTTACCAGGCGCAGTTCCCGGATATCACGCGATACCGTTGCCTGCGTTACATCAAAACCGGCACGGCGCAGATGTTCGAGAAGATCCTCCTGCCGGTCAATCGGATATTTTTCAATCAGGTCCAAAATTGCCTGATGGCGCGCACTTTTCATTGCAGAGTCATCTCCTCATCAATTTTGTTTCTATCGCACGGAACTGCTCGGTTTCGTCAAAGGTAATCAGCCCCAGCTGTTCCACTGCCGTGGTAATGGTCAAACTTTCGCCCGGCTGCAAATCACAGCGGGAATGGCTGTCCGCGCTGGCGTACACGCTGTCACGGTTGGTTGCTTCCGCCACCACCGTCAGGGTACGGCTGGCCGAAAACACCAGCGGCACCGCGTGGATGCTGTGCGCACAGACCGGTGTAAGCACCATAACCGCCGCACAGGCATCCAGCACCGGCCCACCTGCGGAAAGCGAGTAAGCCGTGGAGCCCGTGGGTGTTGCGATGATCACCCCATCGCTGCGGTAGCGGCTGACAAAAGCGCCATCGCAGTAGACGGTATAATCCATGGGGTGCAGGCGGGAATTGCCGAACAGTACCACGTCGTTCATGGCAACCTGGTGCCAGTTATGGGCCGGGGCATCCGCGCGCAGCAGGTTGCGCGGCTCAATGGTATACCGCCCCGCAGCCAGGCGGGCCAGCTTTTCCGGCAGCTCTGCCACCTCGCAGGTAGCCAAAAAGCCAATGCGCCCCAGGTTGACACCCAGGACCGGCTTGCTTTGGGCAAGGCAGTCATGGGCGATGCGCAGCAGTGTGCCATCCCCGCCAATGGTGATAACCTGTTTTGCCTGGGCCAACGCCTGTTGCTGGGGCAGGAATACCGCCTTGGTATCCACCAATTCCCCAGCCAGCTCATCCGCCAGCAGGGCATGGATGCCGTGTTGATCCAGCAAAGCGATCACCTGACGGGTAACAGAAAAATCGGTATCTTTGATTCTGTTTGGAAAAAGAAAAACGGACAAGCTCTTTTCCCCTTTCCGGGTATGGTTTCAAAGGCAACACCGCACAATTCCCGCCTTACGGCTTAAGCACCGCTCCGGCGGCTGC
>ERZ773185.1620-NODE-1620-length-16298-cov-3.763898_pt1 | contig 16298 bp, 14 predicted proteins | sample MGYA00580531_ERZ773185 | MGnify/ENA primary metagenome ERZ773185 (study PRJEB29015, sample SAMEA2737799) | human gut metagenome | biome: human gut; feature: human-associated habitat; material: faeces | place: China | collected 2012 ...
ACCCTTTTCATCCCCCTGCGGGCGGGCGTCCTTTTCGGCGCCCGCCCGTCCTCTGGGGCGGCAGGCACCCATGCGCGCCGTGGCCGCCCGATCTTATCGACACGTCAGAACGTCTGGGGTAGGAGGAACCATGGCACAGGGCAAGAAGGTAGTGGCCATCGACATCGGCGGCACCAAGATCGCTTCCGCTCTGGTGACCCTCGAGGAGGGCGCCAAGCCCGTCGTGGAGTTCTACGACAAGATTCCGACCGAGGCAAAGAAGGGCGGCCAGCAGGTCCTGGCCAACGCCATCAAGATGGCCAGGCGCGTCATCGAGCTTGCCGGCGAGGACGTCTGCGGCATCGGCGTCTCGTCCGGCGGCGTCATCGACCCGCGCACCGGCGACGTCACCTACGCAAACGACATGATGCCCGGCTGGGGCGGCACCCACCTGGGCGCTGAGCTCACCGCGGCCACGGGCCTTCCCGCGCGCGTCCTGAACGACGTGCACGCCCACGCCCTGGGCGAGGCCCGCTGGGGCGCCGGCCGCGACGCCTCCAGCTGCCTGGTGGTTGCCGTGGGCACGGGCATCGGCGGCGCCTTCGTGGAACGCGGCTCCATCATGCTGGGCGCCCACAACGAGGCCGGCCACATCGGCCACGTGAGCTGTACGGACGCGGCGGGCGTGCCCTGCCAGTGCGGTGCCACCGGCCACCTCGAGACCATCGCCTGCGGCCCGGGAATCATCAACCGCTACCTGGAGCTGGGCGGAGACCCCAAGGACGAGGACGGCAACGCCGTGGACGGCGCCGTCATTGACCGCCGCGCCGCGGCAGGCGAGAAGGCCGCCATCGACGCCGAGGCCCGAAGCGGGCACGCCATCGGCGAGGTCCTGGGCAGCCTGGTCAACATGCTTGACCCCGACTGCATCATCCTCTCCGGTTCCGTGGCCCAGTGCGGCCCGGCCTGGCACGACGCCATGGCCGCCGGCTGGTCCGAGGCCGTTATGCCCCCATGCGCCAAGACGCCCATCGTCTCCGGCAGCCTGGGCGGCGACGCGCCCCTCGTCGGCGCCGCCGAGAACATCGTCAAGTCCGCCTACGTCGAGTTCGAGTAGTTGACAAAGGGACAGTCCCTTTGTCAACTTTTCGCGTCAGCCCGGGCGCTTCTCGCCGGCCCGGTGCGAAAGGAGAAAGCATGGCAATCAGTCCGCTCGTCCAGTCCATCAAGGGCAAGCTCATCGTTAGCGTCCAGGCGTACCCCGGCGAGCCCCTGCGCCATCCGGAGACCATGGCCCAGATGGCCCGCGCCTGCGAGCTCGGCGGTGCCGCCGCCATCCGCTGCCAGGGCCTCTCTGACATCGCGGCCATCAAGGGCCGCTGCGACGTGCCCGTCATCGGCCTGTGGAAGGAGGGCCACGAGGGCGTCTACATCACCCCGACCCTGCGCCACGCCGTGGCCTGCGTCAACGCCGGCGCCGACGTGGTGGCCCTCGACGCCACTGACCGCCCCCGCCCGGATGGCCGCACCTTCGAGGAGACCGTGCGCGACCTGCGCGCCCAGTGCGATACCCTCATCATGGCCGACTGCATGACCATCGAGGACATCCGCCGCGGCGTCGCCTGCGGCTGCGACCTGGTCTCCACCACGCTCAGCCACAACAAGGCGGCCATCGACACCACCATGAACGACGGCCCGGACATCCCCATCCTGCGCCAGGCGCTCGAGGAGTTCCCCGGCTTCCCCGTGATCTGCGAGGGCCACGTCCACACGCCGGCCGACGCCAAGCTCGTCATGGACGAGGGCGCCTGGGCCGTGGTCGTGGGCACCGGCATCACGCACCCCACGAGCCTGACCAGCTGGTTCAAGGCCGCCATCGAGGAGTAGCCCCTGTCGGCGCTTCTCACCATACGCGCGTCCCCCGCGGGGCCCGGACTCCTCCGGGCCCCGTTATCTTGTTGGCACTTGGTGGGCGCTATGGAGGTCCTCTGGAGTTTCCCGAGTCATAAAGTGTGGAATCAAGTTCCGGGCGTGTCGCCTGAACGGCCCCTTTGGCGCTTCCCGGAAAGTCAGCCGTCCGCGTTCTGCAAGCTTTGTGCAAGCGGCATCGGCTAGGCTCTTTCGTCATATTCGTCGGGGGAGGCAGCCGTGGACGTGGTGCTTGCTGGTGCAGATTCGCTTTGGGTGTTGAGAAGGGCAAGGTCAGATGCGGCACTTGGGCTGGCACGGGGCGTTCCCGCGCCCGCAAAGACCCGTGCCGCCGAGCTTGCCGCCATAGCGGACGCCCTTCCGGAAGGCTTTCGCCCCCTTGGCAGCAAGGCCCCTCTTGACCTGACGTACTTCTCCCGGCGCCAGCGCCCCTTCCTTGCGGCGGTCCATGCGACGACGCATCTCTCGCCCGTATTGGAGGACACGTATCTGCTGGTCACGGGAGCTGGCGAGAATGGCGTCCGCCTCTTTGTGGAAGGTCCCGCGCTGACGCTGTCGCACATGGCCGAGAGGCTGCGGACGGTCGTGAGGCATGGGTCGCTCACGCGCACGGCCGCCTTCTTCAGGCTGATGGGACTTGCCTCGGAGCTCTGCGGAACCTATGCGCGCGATCCATCCAATCCGGCGTCGGGGGACTGTGCGTGGAAGGTCGACGTCCTCTGCGGGTCCGAAGAGCTGCGAAGGTCTCTGTCCCTGACCTCTGGCGTTCGTGGCGTGGCCGAGGCAAGGCGGGCCGCGTCGCTGGTCGTCGGCGGGTCGGCTTCGCCCACGGAGAGCCTGCTTGCCATGGCGATGAGCCTGCCCGTGGAGTTGGGCGGCGTGCCCATGCCCACGTTCCTGCACAACGAGGAGCTGGCCTGGCCCGAGGGCACGCGCCAGCTGGTCAACCACCAGACCATGACGCCCGACTTCTACTGGCCGCGTCACGCCGTGGCCCTGGAGTATGACGGTGCCGTCCACGAGGACCGCAAGAACGTCCGCGAGGACCACCGGCGCCAGCAGGATTACGCCGCGTGCGACATCGCGCTCGTGACCTCGCAGGCAGATGACCTAAGAAGTGCCCATGCCCTCGAGCGACTGATGCGGCTCGTCGCCCTCAGGCTGGCTCCCTGCGAGGAGCCCGGGTTCATGCTGCTGGTGGAGCAGGCCCTCCAAGACCCGTCGGCCTCCTCGATGCGGACCACGCTCCTCTCGCAGCTTCTTCCGCCGCGACCGGAGGGCCGTGAGGACGAGAAGCGGGCTCCGGCTGGCGGCGAGTCCCTGCACTCATGAGTGCGGCCCCATCCAGTGCAGGTCGGGCTGGCGAGAAACCCCTGCACTGGATGCCGCTCTGGCGAGAAAACCGCAGGTGGTTCTCGTTGGGTCCAATCCAGTGCAGGTGGTCAGGCCTGCACTGGATTGACGGATGGAGACGGAACGCCCGGCAAGCGGCGCGGCGTGCCGGCTGGCGGCGCACTTCTCGGCGTATACTTGCGCGAAGTTGGAAGAAATTGGAAGGGGAGAAGCGCCATGCTCGCGGACAAGCGCCACTCAAAGATCTTGGGCATCGTCAACGACGAGGGCTCGGCCACCGTCGGAGACCTCGCCGAGCGCATCGGCATCTCCGAGTCGACCATCCGCCGGGACCTGGCCCAGCTCGCCGACGCCGGCAAGCTCAACAAGGTGCACGGCGGCGCCGTGGCGCTTGACGCCGAGGACGTCCAGCACGACGTGCCCGTGGCCGAGCGCTCCGCCAAGAACGTGGCCCAGAAGCGCGTCATCGCCCAGGCCGCCGCGCGCCTGGTGGGCCCGCAGGACTTTGTCTACCTGGACGCCGGCTCCTCCGTCGACCTGCTGGTTGACTGCCTTGACGAGATGCGCGCGACCTACGCCACCGACAGCGTCTCGCACGCGCTCAAGCTGGCCTCGCGCGGCTTTGAGGTCATCGTCCTGGGCGGCAGCCTCAAGAGCGCCACGCAGGCCGTCGTCGGTCCCGACACCAACTCGGCCATCGCCCGCTACCACTTCACGCTGGGCTTCTGGGGCGCCAACGGCATCACGCGCGAGGACGGCTTCACCACGCCCGACGCCGCCGAGGCCGAGGTCAAGCGCCTCTCCATGCGCCAGACCCTCCACCGCTTCGTGCTCGCGGACGCCAGCAAGGCGGACCGCGTGAGCCGCGTGACCTTTGCGGACTTCGAGGACGCCACCCTGGTCACGAGTGCCCTTCCCGCCAGCTCCGCGCTCCTGGGCTGCGAGAACGTCATGGTCGTGGACGCCTAGCCGCGCCGGCTGCGCCACGCGCCATCGGCATCCCGCCGCGCCACGCGCCGTCGGCATTCCGCCGCACCCTGCCCCTCTCGCCTTTGCTCGCCGTTGAAAGAAATTGCCAGTTTCTGCAAATTCATGCGCACTAACGTGCAAGAATGCACAATAATACCCAACAACGAGCAAGACAAGCGCCCGCAAGGGCCAGAGGAGAGGGCGGAGGCACCGCATGATCTTCACCGTCACGTTCAACCCCTCGCTGGACTACATCGTCCGCGTTGACGAGATGCGTCTCGGCACCATCAACCGCACCAACTACGAGCAGCTCCTTCCCGGTGGCAAGGGCATCAACGTCTCAATCGTTCTGGGTAACCTCGGCCACCCCTCGCGCGCACTGGGCTTCAGCGCCGGCGTCACGGGGGTCGCGCTGGAGAAGCTCCTTGCGGACGCCGGCGTGGACGCGGACCTCGTCCACGTCAAGGAGGGCTTCACGCGCATCAACGCCAAGGTTAAGGCCGGCGAGGAGACCGAGCTCAACGGCCAGGGCCCCCGCATTGCCCCCGAGGACGTGGACGCGCTCTTCTCCAAGCTGGACGTCCTTGGCCAGGACGACACCCTCGTCATCTCCGGCTCCGTACCCAACACGCTGCCCTCCGACATGTACGAGCAGGTCATGGAGCGCCTGGCCGGTCGCGGCGTGCGCATCGTCGTGGACGCAGAGCGCGATCTGCTCACCCGCGTGCTGCCCTACCGCCCCTTCCTCGTGAAGCCCAACAACTACGAGCTCGGGGACATCTTTGGCGTCACGCTCAAGACCCGCGACGAGGTCGTTCCCTACGCCCGCCGCATGCGGGAGATGGGCGCCCAGAACGTGCTCGTCTCCATGGCGGGGGAGGGTGGCGTGCTCGTGGCCGCCGACGGCCAGGTCTACCAGAGCCCGGCCGCCAAAGGCACCGTGGTCAACTCCGTCGGCGCGGGAGACTCCTGCGTGGCGGGCTTCCTTGCCGGCCTCATGGAGACCGGCAGCTACCAGACGGCCTTCCGGATGGGCCTGGCCGCCGGCTCCGCGAGCGCGTTCAGCGACCACCTGGCAACGCGCCCTGAGGTTGAGGACCTGATGTCCCGCTAGCCTGCGACAAGCTTCCCAGCTCGCTCGAGGGTATCAAGCCCATGCTCATCTATCCCATCCTGGGCGTTCTTGCCATCGGCGTGGTCATGCTCGCGCTGAACCCGCTCTTTGCCTGGATCAACACCGCCCTGAACGGCTTTCTCGCCAGCCTGGGCACGAGCAACATCGTCATCCTCGGCATGGTGCTCGGCGGCATGATGTCCGTCGACATGGGCGGCCCCTTCAACAAGGCCGCGTACGTCTTTGGCACCGCCGCCGGCCCCGGCTTCCCGCGTCTGAGCATGCGGGAAGCCGGGGCTTCGTCATCGCAGGCCACAGGCCCCCGCCCTTCTCAGCAAAAGTTCTTTGCGCAGCGTAACTTTTGCGAGAAGGGGCAGGGTCTGCGGCCGGCCATGCCCGATCCCGCGCCCTTCTCGCCTGTATACTCAGACGAAGGAAACCAGGGCAGGGGAGACCAACATGGGGGATAGCCAGAGCATGCGCGTGGCGGAGAGCCGCAACCGCGTCCCGGACGTCGTCGTGATCACCGGCATGAGCGGCAGCGGCCGCACACAGGCGCTCCACGTTTTCGAGGACATGGGCTACTTCTGCATAGACAACCTGCCGCCGCGCCTCATGCTCCAGCTGGCCGAGCTCGTGGGCATCAACTCGGGCGTGGGCCGCCACCTGGCCGTCACGTGCGACCTGCGCAGCCAGGGCCTCTTCGACGAGATCACGGAGTCCCTCTCGCAGCTGCGCGAGCACGAGCTCTCCTGCCAGGTGGTCTTTCTGGACACCTCCGACGAGGTCCTCATGCGCCGCTACGACGAGAACCGCCGCCGCCACCCGCTGGCCAAGCCCGGCGAGTCCCTCGCCAGCGCCATCTCCCGCGAGCGCGCCCAGCTTTCTGCGGTGCGCGACGCCGCCGACCTGGTCATAGACACCAGCAAGCTGCGCACGCAGGCCCTGCGCACCCGCCTGCGCCGCGCGTTCTCGGAGCTCACCGACCAGCAGCTCATGGAGGTCTCGGTCTTCTCGTTTGGCTTCAAGCACGGCATGCCCGTGGAGGCCGACCTCATGATCGACGTGCGCTTCCTGCCCAACCCGTTCTACGACCCCGAGATGCGCCGCCTCACCGGCAACGACCGCAAGGTGGCGGACTTCGTGCTCAACAACGAGGTCACGTCCAAGTTCCTGGAAGCCTGGTACCAGCTGCTGGACGTGGCCATGCCCGGCTACGTGGCGGAGGGCAAGAGCCACCTCTCCATTGCCGTGGGCTGCACGGGCGGCCAGCACAGGAGCGTGGCCATCGCCAACGCCACGGCCGCCTACCTGGAGAAGGCCGGCTACCACGTGAGCCTCTCCCACCGCGACCTGTCCCTGGCCAACGTGAGGACGAGCTAGCATGTCGTTTACCGCCGAGGTCAAAGACGAGCTCTCCCGCCTTGAGGACCGCGACAAGAGCGCGCAGCTGGCGCAGCTCTCCGCCCTCATGCGGGTCTGCGGCACGCTCTCCTTCAGGGGCAGCGGCCGCTACTCCATCCGCATAGCCACCGAGACGGGCGCCGTCGCGCGCACCGTCATCAAGATGACGCACAAGCTCTTTGACCTGGACACGGCCCTCACCGTGCGCAGGAGCGTCCTGCACAAGACCAGGAACTACCTCATAGAGATGCCCGAGCAGGACGAGCTGGCAGACGCCCTCCTTGAGCTGAGCATCCTCGCGCCGGGCCACGGCCTGGCCGCGGGCGTGCCCACGCGCCTTCTGGGCAGCCGCGCCTCGCGCTGTGCCTTCGTGCGCGGCGCCTTCATGGCTGGCGGCTTCATCGCGGACCCACGCGGGGACTTCCACCTGGAGATCGCCGTGACGGGGGAGGAGTTTGCCCAGGGCCTGGTCGCCGTCATGGGGACGCTGGGCGTGGCGGCGCGCCTCAACCGCCGCCGCGGCGCCTTTGCCATCTACGTCAAGAGCTTCGAGGACATCGTCACGCTGCTGGTGGCCATGGGCGCCGGGAGGATGGCGCGCGTGGTCAGGGTGGCGCAGGCAAAGAAGTCCGTGAAGAACGACGTCAACCGCCGCGTCAACGCCGAGATGGCCAACCAGGCGCGCTCCACCGGCGCCGCCGTGGCCCAGCTCGAGCTCATAGACCGCGCCGAGAAGACCATCGGCCTCGCCTCCCTGCCGCCTGCGCTGCGGGCCTTCTGCGAGGCACGTCGGGAAAACCCCGAGCTTAGCCTCGCTGCCCTCGGGCAGGAGATGGACCCGCCCGCGTCCAAGTCGGCGATGTACCACCGGGTGCTTCGCCTGCAGCAGCTCGTGGACGAGGCGAAGGCGCAAAGCGAGTAGCCAAATAATCGCCGAATCGACCTAATGCTCCAGCAATTAGGCCAGTCTGTGGCTATTGTTGGGCGAACTAACAATGAGCGGGCGACTCAACGTGCCTGGCCCAACGTGGGTGGCGCCTCGCTCAAGGGCGAGGGGCTTCGCAGCCATGGTGGGGAACGCAGCGGTGTAAAATAATGCTTTGTTTCTTTTTTTGTGCTTGTCTCATTCGTTCCTGGCATGGATTGCCGCGCTGGGACCCATTCGTGGGGAGGGCCTTGGCTCTACCCCGGAAAGGTGGCGGAAGTTGCTTCTCGAGAAATCTACGTGGCCAGCTGTTGAGGCTTACTTCGCAAGCAGCGACCTAGTTGTTCTTGGTTTTGGCAGCACGGAGAATCATGGACGGCATAATCCCTTGGGTACCGATTGGATGGCACCCCAGAGGATAGTGGACCTTATGGATGAGCGTCGCCCTGAAGTGCTCTATGGGCCAACGCTTCGACTTGGGTCTGCCGACCACTTCATCGATTATCCCGGGACATTGTCCCTTGGGGACGACCTTCTGCACCAGGTCGCCGCGCGCATCTGCGGTCAGCTCTACCATTACGGCGCTCGGCACTTCTGCTTCGTCAACGGTCATGGCGGCAACACCCGCGCCCTTACCATGACCGGCTATGAGCTCAATGACCGCGGCTGCCAAGTAGCGCTTCTTAACTGGTGGAAGCTGGCAGGTGAGCTTAACCCCGCATGGGGCGGCGGCCACGGCGGCGCGCAGGAGACTTCGGCAGATCTCTGGATAGACCCAGAATCCGTGGATATGACGGCTCTTGGACCCATGGGCCTTGTGGATGACGGCGGAAGCGACATCAAGACGCAGGGGTTTGACGTTGTGGAGTTTGAGGGGGTTCACCCGTCGCTCATTCGTCGCGCTCGCAGGTACGCTTCGAATGGATGGATTGGGAAGGACGATCCCAGGCAGGCATCTGCCGAGTGGGGAGAGCAGATGCTCACTGCCTTTGCTGACTGGGCAGTCAAGTTTGTGGACGCTTTTGCTCAGTCCCCGCTTCCTCCCCAGGTAGACCGTTAGGCAAGAAGGACGAGGTCTACCCTCTCGGTTGCCGAATTCTCGCCGGGACGCCTGGTTCTTCGCTGCCTGCCTTTATACGTGAACAGGGTCCATCGGCATCTGCCGATGGACCCTGTTATTTACCTTGGGGCTTCGGAACTACTTCGCAAGCGTTGCGTTTTGCAGCTCGGGCAGGCGCGCGGCGTTGACCTTGATGTTGGTGAACTTATTCGAGGTCACCTTGTTCAGCGTCTTGTGCAGCATGGGGATGATGGGCATATCCTCGGCAGCAATCACGTCCGCCTCGTGCATAAGCTGGATACGCTCGTCCTCGTCGACGGTCCTTCTCGCCTCGTCAAGCTTGGCGTCGAAATCTGCGTTGGAGTAGTGCGAGACGTTGTCGCCCACGCCGGTGTACATGAGGGGCTGCAGGAAGTTGTCCATGATGGGGTAGTCCGCCGTCCAGCCGCGGAAGCCAATCTGGAAGTTGCCGGCAATGTAGTCGTCGAGCATCGTTGCGTATTCCTTCTGGTCGATGGTCACCTCGATGCCCACCGCCTTCCAGTCGCTCTGAAGGATCTCGCTCTCATCCGTCTTGACGTTGGAAGACACCATGACGGTGAGTTCGATTCCGCGCATCCCGTCAGGGCCAGCGGGATAGCCCGCCTCGTCAAGAAGCTTGTTGGCCTTGTCGACGTCGTAGCCGCAGTACTGCCACGTGGTCTCGTCGTTGCCCTTGATTCCCGGCGGGACGATGTCGCCTGCGGGCTTTGCGAAGCCCTCGTACAGCGTGTCGCAGAGGTTCTGGCGGTTAATGGCGAGCGACATTGCCTGGCGAACCCTCTTGTCAGAGAGGACGGGATCGTTGACGTTGTACGCGAGGTACTCCGTGTACAGAACCTCGCCGACCAACGTCTGCTTGTTGGGGGAGGTGGTGTAGCCGTCATCCGACTGGCCGTACTTGTCTACCGTCTCTTTGACGCGTCCTGCCGGGATGTCGCAAATGTCGAGGTTGCCGGCCTCAAACTCGCGATATGCCGTGGTTGTGTCCTTGTAGATGTTGTAGCGGATGGCGTCGCATTTGACGGGCCTGTCGCCGGCGTAACCCTCATAGCGCGTCATGTTGATGTACTGGCCATCGTTCCAGGCGCCGTCCATCTGGAGGGGGCCATTGCCTACGGGCGACTTGGAGTAAGTATCGAAGTTGCCCTTGGCGCAGTCGGGAATGGGCGAGAGGGGTGCGCAGGACACAACGAAGGGGAAGTCGGCGTAGGGCTCGTCGAGCTCAACCTTGAGGGTGTAATCATCGGGGCAAGAAAGCCCCTCAAGCTCCTCGGCCTTTCCATTTACCACATCGTCGTAGCCCTTGACCATTGCGAGGTGGTACGAGACCACGGAAGGCGCCACGGTGGTTTTGGGGTTGCAGAGTCGGTTCCACGCGTACTGGAACGACTTGGCCGTCACATCGGAACCGTCATGGAACTTGAGCCCCTGCTTGATACGGAACGTCCACGTCGCTGCCTCATCGGACGACTCCCACGACTCGGCAACACTGGGCTTGATCTCTTCCGTGTCATAGTCGTAGGTCGTGAGCTGGTCGAAGAGCTGGGAAGCAACGGCTGCGCCATAGAACTCCTCAATGTCGAAGGGGTCGATCGACGTGGGGTTCGTGATTGCATAGTTGATGGTCCCGCCGGAGGGCTTCCCGCCGCCGGACGAACGCTGCCCGCAGGCGGCAAGACTGGTTGCCGCAACCGCGGCGGCTCCGCCCTTGATGAAGGTACGACGATTCATCGAGTGATCCATAGCTTCCTCCTATATGTCTGTCGCCTTGCAGGCGGCGCGCAGCGCGAGAGCCCGCATCGTGGGATTAATACTCTTCCTATTGGGGAGGGGTGACGGAAGAATGAAACAGATTTGAAGCAATTGTTTCCGCATCAATGCGTCCACCTCAGCCTTCCTACCGTTTGCTGTTGGCTCCATATGAACTTCACAATTCAAAGGTGGGGTGGAGCTTGCCCTCCAACCCTATTTTGTAATGTCGCGTTCAAGTTAATAGATGAGCCGTTGAACCCGAAGTCAGTTTCCTCCGTCACCTTCGAGTCTAAGCTGCTAGCCTAAAGCTTTGTTATAAGGAGGAAATCACATGTACATGGCGAGAAGTACTTGGACACAGGTTCGTGATTACTTTAAGAGGCATGACCTGGTGATTATTGGGGTCGGCTCGACCGAGTGCCACGGCAGGCACAATCCGCTGGGCACCGACACCATGGCGCCAGACAGAATCCTCGAGCTGCTGGAACAGCGTGATGGAACATATCTCGTTGCGCCGACCCTTCCCTATGGCGCGACGGACGATCTTGTTGGGTATCCGGGCACGGTGAGCCTTGGCGTGCGAGGGCTCTACGATGTCCTTTCGAGCATCACGCGGCAGCTCCTCGCCTACGGCGCGCGTCGCTTCGTCTTCCTTAACGGCCATGGCGGCAACGTGAAGTCGCTCTCGATGGTGTCAATGGATCTGAACGACGCCGGGTGCCTCGCGGCAGTTGTCAACTGGTGGAAGGTGGCTCCGCAGCTTAACCCGGCATGGGGCGGCGGGCATGGCGGCGCCATGGAGACGAGCGCCAATCTCGCCATTGATCCCGCTTCCGTCGACATGTCGCAGGTGACGGACGAGGGCCTGCTCAACGACATCGGGGAGGATATGCCCTCGTGCGGCTGGAACACCGTGAGCTTTGGCGGTGCCGAGGTCGAGTTCCCACGCAGGCTTGCGCGTTTTGTGAGTTCCGGGTGGGTTGCCGAGGGGCATGAGGACCACCCGAGTGGGGCCAGCGCCGAGCTTGGCACCGCGATGCTCGAGGGCACGGCAACGTGGCTCCAGGGCTTTACGCACGCCTTGGAGGCCGAGGAGCTGCCCCAACCGATTGACTTCTTGCACGAGACGGACCATCTCGACCGCTAACGTGGGCATGTCCGACGGCCATGCCTAGAACAATATGTTCCGACCTGCCGCAGGGCAGGCTGGAGTCAAGGAGGAAAGATGCGCATCGAGCTAAGTACCTGGCCTGCGGTTGAAGACTACTTCCAGCGGGGAAACAATCTTGTCGTCATGGCAATAGGAAGCACGGAGGAGCACGGCAGGCACAACCCGCTGGGAACAGACACCCTCGCTCCCAACCTGCTGCTCGACAAGATCGAGGCCGCCCTTGGCAAGGACGTTCTCATCGCTCCAACAATTCCCTTCGGCAACGCCGATGACCTCCTGGGGTTCCCGGGAACGCTCTCGATAGGCTACGACCTTCTTCGGTCGCTGGTCCGGACGCTCAGCATGCAGCTCTATGACTACGGCGCGCGAAGGTTCCTCTTCATAAACGGCCACGGGCCCAACATCAAGCCCATCTCAAGCGTATGCGAGGAGCTTAACCGGCGCGGATGCCTTGCCGCCAGGGCGGATTGGTGGCTCATGGCGGGCGAGCTCAACCCCGCATGGCGTGGGGGACATGGCGGGGCGGAGGAGACGGCTGCCGTGATGGCCGTCGACCCCTCGCTGGTGGACACCTCCGAGCTTGGCCCCATGGCCCTCGCGAATGACATCTCAGACGAGCTTCCCACCTCCGGATGGGACAACGTTGAGTTTAAGGGCGCGCACGTTGCGATCCCCCGCGATGCCTGCCGCTACGCCGGCAACGGTTGGATAGGTCCTGATGACCCGGTGCTTGCCGACCCTGAGTGGGGAGGCCAGATGATGGACGGCGTCGCCGAGTACCTCGTCGACTTCATCGGAGCCCTCGGGCGTGCCCCGCTTCCAGCGCCCATGCCTGTCCGCACGACCAAGGCATACAGCGAAGTCGGCAACAAGTGATATCGGCGCGTACGCGACAGTAGGTACTAGTGAGAAAGGCTATCAACCATGGAATTTAATGACAGCGAGGTCGCGGACCTTCTTGGCAGGCTTTCTAACGCAAAGTCTCCCTCGGGCTTCGAGGACGAGGTCGTTGATGTTGTACGTGACTTTTGCAGCGGGTGGGCAAAGGTAGAGAGCAACACCGTCCACGATGCTCTCATCACTCCCAACAATTTTACGGGCGATAAGCCCGTCCTCATGCTCGACGCGCACGGCGACGAGGTCGGGGGCATGGTCAAGTCCATCCGCTCCAACGGCACGATGACGTTCGTCGAGCTTGGCCGCTTCTCTCCCAACGTGCTCGCTGGTCAGGATGTCCTGGTCAGAAATACGCTCGGCGAGTGGGTGCACGGCGTCATCGGCGTGAAACCGCCGCACTTTATGAGCACTGCCGAGCGCGCGTCCGGGGAGCTCCAGCTCATCCTTGATGTCGGTGCCACCTCCAAGGAGGAGGCGGTGAACGTCTTCCACATGGGCATGGGCGAGCCCTTTGTGCCCGCTACGAAGTTTGAGTACAACGAGGCGACCGGTGTTGCGCTGGGCAAGGCGTTCGACTGCCGCGCAGGAGTCGCCGCCGAGCTTCTCGCCCTGCGTGAGCTTTCCGGCCGCGATGATCTTCCCTTCGACGTCGTGGCGTCGGTGAGCGCCATGGAAGAGGTAGGCGAGCGGGGCGTACTCGCAGCGGCCATGCGCTTCAACCCCATGGTCGCCTTCATGTTCGAAGGCTGCCCGGCCGATGACACCTTCACCATTCCCGATGACGTTCAGACCGCCTTCCGCCACGGCCCGATGTTCCGCTACTTCGACTGCTGCATGATCACCAATCCGCGTTACCAGCGCTTCGTCCTCAAGTGCGCTTCGGAGGCGGGGCTTGTGTGCCAAACGAGCGTTCGCGAGGGCGGCGGCACCGATGGCGGACCTATCCACATGCTTGACGTCCCTTGTGTGGTCGCCGGCGTTCCCAGCCGCTACGTCCACTCCGGGACCGCCCTGTGCACGCTCTACGACGTCAAGATGACGGCGGAGGTTGCGGTCGCGGTGGCCGAGCGCATGACCCCCGAGGACGTCCGCGCGTTCTAGTGGGGAATGCCGCGTCGGATCGCTCCGAGGCCGCGCTGCGTCTACGACAGCTCGCCGATGAAGCCAAAACCTCATCCGAGTAGGTAAAATTTCGCTCAAAGGCTCGAAAATATCGGCAGACGGGTATTTTTGTGGCTATTTTTTAGCGATTTTGCCCGACATCGGCGATTCAATTTGCTGAGCGCGGTATAAAGTCGGCCCTGATTGCGGTACACTCCAAAACGGCAATGTTTTGCCAATCGCAAACAGGTCCAAGGGGAGAAGCCCCCAAGGACCATGTGAAAGGAGAAGGCATGGCAGTAAAGGTTGCTATTAACGGCTTTGGTCGCATCGGCCGTCTGGCTTTCCGCCAGATGTTCGGTCACGAGGGCTCCGAGATCGTCGCCATCAACGACCTCACCTCCCCCGACATGCTCGCGTACCTGCTGAAGTACGACTCCACGCAGGGCAACTACGCTCGCGACCACAAGGTCGAGGCTACCGAGGACTCCATCATCGTTGATGGCAAGGAGATTAAGATCTACAAGGAGGCCGACGCCAACAACCTGCCTTGGGGCGAGCTGAACGTCGACGTCGTCCTTGAGTGCACCGGCTTCTACACCTCCAAGGCCAAGGCTCAGGCCCACATCAACGCTGGCGCCAAGAAGGTCGTCATCTCCGCTCCGGCCGGCAGCGATCTGCCCACCATCGTGTACAACGTCAACCATGAGACGCTGACCGCTGAGGACAACATCATCTCCGCTGCTTCCTGCACCACCAACTGCCTCGCCCCGATGGCCAAGGGTCTCAACGACTTCGCTCCCATCGTGTCCGGCATCATGACCACCATCCACGCCTTCACCGGCGACCAGATGCCGCTCGACGGCCCGCAGCGCAAGGGCAACTTCCGTCGCTCCCGCGCCTGCTCCGAGAACATCGTCCCGAACACCACGGGCGCTGCCAAGGCCATCGGCCTGGTTCTCCCCGAGCTCAACGGTAAGCTCATCGGTGCCGCCCAGCGCGTCCCGACGCCGACCGGCTCGCTGACCAACCTCTACGCCGTCGTTGACAAGAAGGTCACCGTCGAGGAGGTCAACGCTGCCATGAAGGCCTACGCCGAGACCATCCCCGAGACCTTCGCCTACAACGAGGACCAGATCGTCTCCCGCGACATCGTCGGCGAGACCCATGGCTCCATCTTCGACGCCACTCAGACCATGTGCTCTGACCTCGGCAACGGCCAGACCCTCGTTCAGGTCACCTCTTGGTACGACAACGAGAACTCTTACACCTCTCAGATGGTCCGCACCATCAAGTACTTCGAGAAGTTCGTTGCTTAATTTAGCTTTTAGCGAATAGCTCGTTGAGCGTCTAAAGAAGGGCGCGGCCTTGTAGGGCTTACACCCTAGGGTCGCGCCCTTTTTATAGGAAATCGTCTGCCGTAATGGGAGGCAGACACGTACGAAAGGTAGAAGCAAACATGGCCTTTACCAAGAAGACCGTCCGCGACATCGATGTCGACGGCAAGCGCGTTCTCGTCCGCGTTGACTTCAACGTGCCTATCAAGGATGGCGTCGTTGGCGACACCACCCGTATCAAGGCTGCCCTGCCCACCATCAACTATCTCGTTGAGCACAACGCTCGCGTCATCCTCATGAGCCACCTCGGCCGTCCCGATGGCACCGGCTTCCAGCCCGAGCTGTCCCTCGAGCCCGTCGCCAAGAAGCTCGCTGAGCTCTCTGGTCTCGACGTTACCTTTGTCGCCGACACTTACGGCGAGAAGGCTGCCGAGGCTGTCGCGGCCGTCGAGCCGGGCAAGGTTCTCGTTCTCGAGAACGTCCGCTTCGATAAGCGTGAGAAGAAGAACGATCCCGAGATCGCCAAGAAGCTCGCTTCCTATGGTGACGTCTTCGTTCTCGATGCCTTCGGCACCGCTCACCGCGCCCAGGGTTCCGTCGTGGGCCCCGCCGCTTACCTGCCTGCCGTCGCTGGCTTCCTGCTCGAGAAGGAGGTCGACACGCTGACCGGCATCTTCGCCGAGCCCGAGCGCCCCTTCGTCGCTATCGTTGGCGGTTCCAAGGTTTCCTCCAAGATCGGCGTTCTCGATCACCTCATCGACTCCGCTGACACCCTGATCATCGGTGGCGGCATGGCCTACACCTTCTTCCTGGCTCAGGGCCTGTCCGTCGGTCAGTCCCTCAAGGAAGAGGATTGGGTCGAGCGCGCCGGCGAGATGCTCAAGAAGGCAGAGGAGAAGGGCGTCAAGATCCTGCTTCCCATCGACAACCGCGTTGCCGATCACTTTGGCGAGGACGCTGTCCCCGAGGTTGTCGCTTCCGACGCTATCCCCGACGATCGTGAGGGCATGGACATCGGCCCCAAGACCGAGGAGCTTTACGCTGAGGCCGTCAAGGGCGCCAAGACCGTGTTCTGGAACGGCCCCATGGGCGTCTTCGAGTTCGACAACTTCGCTCACGGCACCCAGGCTATCGCCGAGGCTGTCGCCGAGGCCGACTGCACCTCGATTATCGGCGGTGGCGACTCTGTCGCAGCTGTCAACAAGTTTAACCTGGCCGACAAGATGAGCTGGATCTCCACCGGCGGTGGCGCTTCCATGGAGCTC
>ERZ773185.1622-NODE-1622-length-16248-cov-5.532452_pt1 | contig 16248 bp, 9 predicted proteins | sample MGYA00580531_ERZ773185 | MGnify/ENA primary metagenome ERZ773185 (study PRJEB29015, sample SAMEA2737799) | human gut metagenome | biome: human gut; feature: human-associated habitat; material: faeces | place: China | collected 2012 ...
TCGGGGCAACCATGAACACCGGGTGATCCTCAGACGGCTTGATGTAACCGTAGTGGATGTTGAAGCCGTGGGCGAAGGCCAGGGCAGCGCCCGGCTTCAGGTTCGGCTCAACGTCCTTCTTGTAGACGGCTGCCTGGTACTGGTCAGGCAGAAGAATCATCACAACGTCAGCCTCAGCGACGGCCTCACCAACCGGTTTGACCTCAAGGCCCTGCTCCTTGGCGAACTCCACGGACTTGGAGGTAGGACGCAGGCCGACGACCACGTCGACACCGGAGTCACGCAGGTTCAGCGCGTGGGCGTGACCCTGAGAACCGTAGCCCAGGATAGCCACCTTCTTGCCATCGAACACGGACAGATCGGCGTCCTTCTCGTACCAGATAGTTGCTGCCATTTTTGGCGCTCCTTTTATTTATTTGTTTATTTATGGGGTTGAATTTTTCTTGCGTTCTGCGGGGTTTCGCTGAGCGATATTCTGTTGTGGCTTTCCTTGTGGGCTTTTCCGATATGCAGGTTTAGTCCCGTCGCATCGGAAAAGCCCTGTAGGGGTTCACTTAGTGGAATTAGGGGTTTTCACGTTGTGAACATCGTCACTTGGTAAAGTCAACGTCCTTAGTCTCCTTGCAGGTGAGCACGGAGACGAGGCAGCACACGGCCATCACGGCAAGGTAGAGGCCCACGGAGTGGACGCCCCAGTGGGAGCTCAGCCAAGTGGCGATGGTCGGCACGAAAGCCGCGCCGACGATGGCGGCCAGGTTGTAGCCGATGCCGGAGCCGGAGTAACGCACGTTGGCGTCGAACAGCTCAGGCAGGAAGGCGCCGATCGGGCCGAAGGCGATGCCCATCAGGGCAAAGCCGACGCACAGGAACACCATGTTGGCGAAGAAGTTCTTCTGGCCGACCAGACCACCGTCCAGCAGGAACGGGAAGAGTACGGCGAACACCACAAGTGCGCAGGAGGAGAAGGTCAGCACGCGACGGCGGCCGATCTTGTCCGCGTACAGGCAGGACAGCACGATGAACAGGGCGAACACGCAGATGGAGATCATGAGCATGAGCAGGTATTCCTGGTTGGTGAAGCCAAGGTTGCCGCCGCCTTCGCCCTGCTCCTTGGTGCCCCAAGCGAGGGACCAGGTGGCGAGCGTGTAGAACAGCGTGTAGGTCACAGCCACAAGGAAGGTGGCCTGCAGCACCTGACGCCAAGACTTGCGGAAGACCTCGGTCAGCGGGGACTTGACAACCTTCTTCTGCTCCTGAGCCATACGGAAGATCGGGGTCTCCTCCATGTGAACGCGGACCACGAGACCGACGATCACCAGGATGGCGGACAGCAGGAACGGCACACGCCAGCCCCAAGCCAGCATCGCGTCCTGATTGTTGAAGGATTCGAGCACGAAGTAGGTGCCGTTGGACAGGAAGAAGCCGATCGGGGCGCCGAGCTCCGGGAAGGAGCCGTACAGTGCGCGCTTGTCTTCAGGCGCGTTCTCGGTGGCGACCAGTGCCGCGCCGGACCATTCGCCGCCCAGGCCGATGCCCTGGATGAAACGCAGCAGGCAGAGGATGGCGACTGCACCAACGCCGACCTGATCGTAGGTGGGCAGGCAGCCAATCAGGAAGGTGCCGACACCCATGGTCATCAGGCTGACGACCAGCGTGGTCTTGCGGCCCATGCGATCGCCGAAGTGGCCGAAGATCAGCGAGCCCAGCGGGCGGGCGATGAAGGCGACGGCGAAGGTCAGCAAGCTCATCAGCAGTGCGACGGTGGGGTTGTCCTTCGCGGAGAAGAAGATGTGCGGGAAGTAGTTTGCCGCGGCGGTGCCGTAGGCGTAGAAGTCATAGAATTCGATGGCGGTACCGACCATCGACGCGGCGATCACGGTCTTGACCGAATCGCGTACCAAGGTAGCGGCTTTACCTGCCGCCTGCCCTAAGCCAGTCTCTTCGACTGCTGCAGTCATTGTTACTCCTGTTTTGCTCTCGTTCACTCTCATCGGCGGGCGATTATTTCGCCCCACAGGGAGGTTGTTGTTCTGTCGCTGTGTTGTTGCCGTGTACTGTCCGCTACCGTTTCCGTCTGCGGGATTCTGTCGTAAGCCTTGTGAGCGCAACAAAAAAAGCCCCGCATCATGCAGGGCCGTGCCGATTGTGTCAGCTTGATTGGCCCTGCCTTCGTTGACGGGGCTTCAAGCATCAGTGCCGAATTAGTCCGCCAGCGAAGACGGGCTAATAATTCGTGCGGATACAAACGCAGAAGCATTGAATCCAGTCATCGCGTGGCCTCCTTTCGGTATTTCCTCAGGCCGTTCGACCTGAACTGGAATGTAAACATAGGTTTGTATGTCTTGCCAATCCAGCAAGGGTTCACATTGTGGACATTGTGACGTAGGAGTCATGTGAGATGGGTGACTGTGGGCGGCCGTGACTCGGCTCCCCTCAGTCGCCTACGCCGCCAGCTCGGCCGCAATTACAGACGGGCTACCGCCCGCAGTCTGCCTGCTCGCCTCCCGGCTCGCCTTCGCCTACAAACAGTCCACCGGACTGTTTGCTTCACAGCTCAGCCTCAGAGAGGGGAGCCAAGATAGGAGTCACCGGGTGGTTTCGCCGGGGATGAGGGCTACGGGGATGACTTCTTCGGGAGTGGGTTGGGTGTCAACGTCCGAAGCGCTATCGTTCTTGGACGGAGAGGCGGGGCCACCGTCGACGGCGATCTGTGAGTCCATGCGGACGGCGAGCGCGGCGGCGATGGCCGGGAAGTCCTGTCGAATCGCGGTCAGGCGTTTGCCGGCGGTTTCGGCCATGAGAGTGCCGTCATAGGCGATGACTTGCAGATCAGCAGGCACCTCGATACCCCGTCGTGAGGCTTCCTGCAATGCCACGGATGCCACCACATCGGAGCCGACGATGGCGTCGACATCAGGATACTGTTCGAAAATGGCGCATGCGGTGGCTTCGTGGGCGGCGATGTCGGCCACGGTGCCGGCTTCGACATAATCGCAGGCAATGCCGGCCTCAGCCAGCAGACGCTCGACGGTGAGATGGTAGCGAATCGTGGGGAAAGTGGTGCCTTCCGCGAACTGGGAACGCGGGCCACCAACGAGCACCACGTGGCGCGCGCCGGAATCGATGAGCTGGCGCGCAATCAGACGGCCTCCCTGTTCATGATCAGACCGGACGACCGGCACACCCTCACCGAGCGTGCGGTCGAAAGCGACAATTGGCCGATGGATGGAGGTCCAGTAGTCGGCCGGATGCTCGGTGTGGGCCGCCATGATGATGCCGTCCATCATGTGCCGCTGGAGCATGTCGATGTACTCGCTCTCGCCCTTGTCTGTATCGGCGGTGGAGCAGAGCAGGGTTTTGAGGTCGCGCGCGGCGAACTCGCGCTGCAGATGCGCGGTGAGTGTGGAGAAGAACGGGTGGGCGATGGTCGGCATGATCACGCCGATGGTGTTGGTGCGGTTTCGGTAGAGGTTGCGGGCCAGCTCGTTGGGAATGTAGTTGAGCTGGCGCATCGCGGACTCGACTTTGGCACGCATATCGGCCGAGACGTAGCCGGTGTTGTTGACCACCAACGAAACGGTGCTTAAGGACACCCCTGCCGCTTTGGCTACGTCGCGCATGCCGACCATGGTTTTGCTCCCCTGCGAGTACTGGACTGGATCACTGCTGACCAGTGTACTCGAACCGGTTTATTATTCGGCAGATTTGGTGGTGAGGGTGACGATTCCGGCCAGCAGCACCATGACGATGGCGGACGGGAAGAGCAGGTAATAGCCGAAGCTATGCTCGAAGGCGTTCACCAGTAGCGCGCCGATGATGGCGGCGAGCGCCAGACCGGCCGAGTTGGCGAGCGCATAAATGCCGAGGTCGTGGCCGGCTCGGCGCGGGTCGGGCAAAGAGTCCATCACCAGTTCAAGTCCGAGCGAATCATAGACGCCAAAGGCGAATCCGGAAATCAACGCAAACAGCAGCATGCCGTTTTCACGGGCAGTGCCGGTGGACCAGACGCCAAGGCCCCATGCGAGCGCCAAACCAGCGGCATACAGCAGGCAGGCACCGGCCACCACACGGGCCACGGGAATGTTCTTTTCCTCGATTCGCTCGGAAATCGGCCCGGCGGCCCAGGAGGCGAGCGCGGCACCGATCAATGTGGCCACAGCCATACCGGCAATGAGGAATCCGGCCGGAATGGTCAGCGGCGCGGACGTAAGTACCACGGCCTTGCCATAAACCCAGAAACGTACGAGATACCACAGAAACACACCGGTCAGCCCAACACCGGCCATCATGCACGTACGGGCGGCGAACACCCGGGAGAACTCGGGAGCGTGGGCCGGCGGGCGCAATTGGTCAAGTACCTGACTGCGGTCAAAAAGCTGGTTCGGCTGCTCAGCGCTAGAAGGCTCCTTGGGCAGAATCAATACGGTGGCAATACCGGACACTGCAAATAGCACGGCGGTGTAACTAAACGGCGCAAACGAATTGAACATCACACCAAGCGCACCCATGCACACGCCAAGCGCTTGGCCGAGCATCACACCGATGCCATGCCAGCGTTCGATGCGAGGGCGGAACTTGTCGGGCACCCGTTCGCTGATGGCGCTGGTCAACGGCACGGAAAGCATCGCATAGGCGAACTGTAGGAACACCCAGAAAATACAAAGCACAATGATGCCGATATTCTGCCCCAGAATCAGCGTGATCAGCGCGCACAGCAGACCTCCGCCAACCATCCACGGGGTACGACGGCCCAATGGCGTGCGTGTGCGGTCGGACAACACTGAAATCAGCGGCATCGCAAACATGGAGGCCACTACGCCGACAATCACCAACACGGCCAGGGGCATCGCCAATTCGGTGGCGACGGGCAACGGGCGGCCAGTGGCCGGATTGATGGCGATATGACCGGCAACAGCAGTGTCATAGCCGAACGTACGCGCAATCGCGTTGGGCATGGCAATGGTGTTCAACGCCACCCAAGGTGCGCCGACCAGAATTGAAGCAGCGAAGAAACCCCAGTTGAGTCGGGAGACCTGACCTGCGGTAGGGCGTTGGCCATTGACGGCGACCATGGGATCGCGCATGTCGAGGTAGGCGGACGACATATCCGGCGCGGGAGTGTCCACACTGGCGGCTGCAGCAGCGGCTGCCGAAGAACCGGCGGAAGCCAATCGCACAGCCTGGGCCTCAGGCTGGTCCGCAGAGGCTTCGGGCGGGCGGCGGCGATTCTTGATGGCCAGTCTGGCCACGGCGGCTTTGTCTTCGGGACTTAGGACCTTGTCCAAATCCGGGCGATCATCAATACCCGGACGCACATACGGTTCCAACATGATGCTGCTCTTTCTCTGTTCTGCTGCTCGTCTCGTCGATTCCGGCGGGATGCTTGGGCCGCGCCCGCAGGAGCATGACCTTCAACCCCGCATACGCAAAACCGCCCGGGCGCACTGGCTTCAGTGCACTGCGGGCGGTTTGCTCTCCATGAACCCAGCTTACGCCGGGCGCACTACTTGGAGCGCGCACAGCGGAGTGGCGTTTATGGGCCAACGGTTAGTCGATATCGGCAATCGGCGGGTTGGCGAGCAGATCGCGGGTTTCGTGGTCGCCGGCGGCATCGCTCCAGGCAAGGCTGGCAACCGGGGTGGTGTTGTCTGTGCCGAGGCCGCGTCCGGGCTCGAAGGTGAGGGCGGCCGTGGACGTGCCGTCGGCGGCGGTCCAGCGGAAGGTGATGGACGTGTCGCCATCGACCTCGTAGCTGAACTCGCCATCGAATGCAGGCAGTTCGTTGCGGAACTTGGCCAGGGCGTTCAGGGCCTTGACCACCGGGCGTTCGAGGTTTTCATCGATTTCGGCGGTGGAGTAGTAGTGGCGGTTGATGTCGCGGCCGTTGTTGGTGCGGCGCAGCAGTTCCATGTCGTTGCGGCCGGCGAGCGCGCCCACGTAGTAGACCTGCGGCACGCCCGGCAGGAAGAACTGCACGGCGCGGGCGGCCAAGTAGTGCTGGTCGTTGCAGCCGAGGGCCGAGTAGTACGTGGAGTTGACCTGATAGAGGTCGAGGTTGCTGGCGGCGGCACCGGTGGCGGCCTGGGATTCGCCGTGGGTGTTGGCGTGGATGGTGTTGACCAGATTATCGACGTCCTCGTCGGGCACGAGGCCCTTGAGGCTGCGGTCGAGCTGATCGGAGCCGATGTCGATCACGCCGATGCCGTCGTGCGTATCGAGTACGGTGACGGCGTTGTTCGGGCGGATTTCGGTCCAGTGGACCACGGGTTCCACGTGACCGGTGAACAGCGAGTGCAGGAGCAGCGGAGGCAGGGCGAAGTCGTAGACGCGGTCCACCTTGGAGGCGATTTCAACCTGCTTCTTGTAGTAGCTATGCACCTCAATGAGAATTTCGAGGCCTCGCTTGACGCCTTCCTCACGTAGGCGGGAGATCAGCTTGAACGTCTTCGGGGTCATGAAGCAGCTCGTGCCAGCTTCCTTAGCGCCGTAGCCGACGGCGTCGAGGCGGATGTAGCTTACATGGGAGGCGGCCATCTGATCGAAGATGGACATGAGGTATTCCCAGCCCTTGTCGGAATCGGTGTCAATATCAACCTGCTGCGGGGTGAAGCTCACCCAGACCAGGCGCGTCTTGCCGGCGAACTTGTAGTGGGTGAACGGCAGGCCCGGACGCGGACGGTAGATGCCGGCCAGGTCCTCTTCGGTGGCGCCGTTCGGGAACACGGAGCTCATGGTCAGAAACATCGGGTAATACTCGGATTCCTCACCTTTTTCAAGCACGTCTTGGAACTGCTTGGATTCCCAACTCATGTGGTTGACGATGGCGTCGACCATGATGTTGTGGGTCTTGGAGAGTTCGGCGACGTCGTCCCAGCTGCCGAGACGTTCGTCGACTTTGGTATGGTCGATCGGGTCGAAGCCTGCATCCGCACCATCGAACGGAGTGAAGAACGGCAGGATATGCACGCCGTCATACACGCCGTCGAAGCGGGTGCGCAGGATGTCGGTCATCGAGCTAAGAGTGCCATCGCCGAGACGATCGGCGTATGTGATGAGTTGCACTTTGTTTTTCATGGGACCTCCCTTGGCTCATGGGCGCGGGTGCAATTTGCGTGCGCATCTGCCTGTTTGTTGTTTACGTATTTGCATACTCACGTATGTATCGAACCGGTTCGATATTACCTCGAAAGGGACGTCAATGTCCAGTCGCGCAGTGAAATGCGCGTGTCGAACCGATTAGATGCGGTGTTCTATGCAGCTTAGCCTGTCCGACTTTCCGTCCGCATCCCCCAACCTTCTATAATTGAGCATTATGACCTCCACACCTTCTGTTCACGACGTCGCGATTCGTGCGAATGTCTCCGCGTCCACGGTTTCGCGCGCCTTCACACGGCCGGAGCTTGTCTCCGAAAAAACTCGAAACAGAGTGTTGCAAGCCGCCTCCGAGCTCAATTTCTCCGTTTCCAGATCATCGATGGCGCTCAAGTCCGGGCAGAGCTTCCGTATCGCGCTACTGCTGAGCACCCCGGTCACGACATGGTTCGGAGGCAACATCTTCGAAGGGCTCGACATGGTCTTTCATCCCGCCGGCTATGATATCTCCATCTACCCCATCAACAATGTAAAAAGCAGGGCGGATTTCTTTGACGTTCTGCCGGCGCGACGCAATGCGGACGCAGTGATAGTCCCCTCGTTCAACGTGGATTCCAGAGAGGTCGCGCGCCTGAAAACGATGAATGTGCCCATTGCGGGCATCAACACCGTCTCCAACGAAAACATGTCGGTATGGGCGGCCATCGACGATGCGCATGGACTGCGGCTTATCGTCCGGCATCTGGTGTCCCTGAGGCATCGCCGCATCACATACGTGTGCAGGGACCCGCAATCGTTGCTGACATTAAGTGCGGCTCAGCGCATCAGGGGATTCAAGGAGGCCTGCGCGCAGGCCCATATCAAAGACGACGTTCTGGTTATTCCGGACGGAGACGATTCGTTGCAGTCGACCTTCAACGCATTGATCAATATGCAGCCCATGCCCACCGCGATCTGCTGCCAAGAGGACGGCATCGCCATACCATTGATGTGCCGTTTACGGGAATTCGGGTTGAAGATTCCCGGCGACATCTCGATCACCGGTTTCGATGACGGAACCTACTCGCAGGAATTGGGACTGACCACCATACGCCAGCAGCCGCGATTGATGGGGCACGACGTCGCGGAAAAACTGCTCGATCTTATCAATCATAAGACGATTTCCGAACCGTACCGAACCTATCCGGCCGAGCTGATCATCCGATCCACCACCGCGACTCCGCGGGACGTCGACGAATAGGCGCCGAATAGGGGAAGCGGGGCCGTAGAGAGGATACGGCCCCGCTTCGGGGATGGGGAGGAGGAACGATTTACTGCTCGTCGCCATTCAACGTGGTGGCCTCCGGCAGCACACCGTTGGTGTCCTCGAAGGTCTTCCACTCCTTGGCCCAGCCATTGGTGTATGCGTCGGCGACGGCGTCCCACTTCCCGGTTTGGTTGACGTACTCCACAAGAGCGTCCTGCACGTCTGCACCCCAGGCGTCAAGCGTGGAGAAGCTCCTCACCATCGGAACGCCATTCGTCTCGTACTTACGGGCGGCGGCGGTCAGCGGGTTGTCGGGCTGATCCTTATCTCCGTACGCGGTGCTCGGCACGGCGAAGCCCATATCCTGAGACATGACCTTCTTGCCTTCGTCGCTGCTGAACAGCCACTCGATGAAGTCGAAGGTCGCCTGCTTGTCCTTCTCGCTGGCGTTCTTGTTCACGGCCCAGGACGCGTCGTAGATGCCAGCGGGGCCGTACTTCTCCTCGCCGGGGATACCCATGAAATACGGCAGCATGCCCAGATCCTTATCGGCGACCTCGTTGTCCTTGACCTGCGTGTAGGCCCATACGCCGTTCGGGTAGAAGGCCACCTCTCCCAGCGAGAACTCCGCGGTCACGTCCTCATACGTCTTGGAGGTCAACAGCGTGCGCGAGGTCGGACAGTTGTTCATCTCCAAGTCGAACAGGGCCTTGTAGTTGTCCACGTACGTGCCCTTGATCTCAGGCATGAACGTGGTGTTGTTGTCCTTATATTCGTAGAACAGCGGAATACGCGTCATATGGGATGCGAACCGGTACAGGTCCGAAGATTCGAGTCCGGGGGTCGCCATGGCGCCTTCGATGCCGAGATCGTCCTTATGGGCCTGCATGTCCTCCACCACGGCCTTGAACGTATCCCAGTCCTTGATATCGTCGGCGGAGTCGATGACCGCATAGTCCTTCGAGGCGTAGTCGTTGACGATCTTCTTGTTATAGATGATGCCGAACCATTCCGCGGCGTACGGCAACGTGTAGTGGTTGCCGTCGGCTTGATACGAGTTGGCCTTGCCCTCGTCGGTCAGCAGCTTGAAGGCGGCGGAGTCCTGGACCGGCTCCATGTAGTCCTTCCACTTGATGAAATTGGGGTAGCCGGTGATGCTCCACATCGTCGGGGCTTCGGTCTTGGCCAACTCGGAGGCCAGCGTATTGTCGTAGCCGTCGGCGGCCGTGAGCACCTTGACCTGCACGCCCGTCTCCTTGGTGTACTGATCGGCGAGATCCTCCAACTGGTCGACGATCTCCTTCTTGTTGTTCACGAAGTAGACCTTGCCTTTGTCCGGATCGGCCGCCGACGAGGATCCGCACCCCGCCATCGCGCCCATCGCCATGACGGCCGCGGCGACGATCGCCATCATTTTCTTGGTTTTCATGGTTCTTTCCTTTCCTTGATGAACCGATTGGTTCTTGAAATGATTGGGGCTCAGCCCTTGACCGCCCCAGCGGTGACGCCCTTGATGATGTACTTCTGTCCGCACAGGTAGAACACCAGGATGGGCAGCAGCGCCAGTACCAGAGCGCCCATCATCGCGCCCATGTCCACGGATCCGTATCCGCCCTTCAGGTACTGGATGGCGATGGACAGCGTCTTGAACCGTTGAAGATCCAGGCACAGATAGGCCATCAGGAAGTCGTTCCACACCCACATCGTCTCCAGGATCGCCACGGAGATAAGAGCCGGACGCATCATCGGCAGGACGATGGTGAAGAACGTGCGGATGGAGCCGGCGCCATCGATCATGGCCGCCTCCTCGATCTCCGAGGGAATCGACTTAATCACGCCGGTGAAGATGAACACCGGCAATCCCGCGCCGAATCCCAGATACACCAGCCACATGCCCCACGGCGTGTTGAGGTCCAATGTGTCGGTGAGCTTGCTGAGGGGGAACATGACCATCTGGAAGGGCACCACCATGCTTGCGATAAACGCGAGATACATAAGCTTGGCGACCCAGTTGTTGACCCTGACGATCCACCATGCGCACATGGAGCAGCACAGCAGGATCAGCGCCACGGACCCAAGCGTAAGTATGATCGTCCATCCGAAGCTCGGAAGGATATTCGTCTTTTCTATGCCGCGCTCGTAATTCTCCAACCCGACGAATGTGTCGCCGGTCGGCAGGCTGAACACGTCCTTGGAGATGTAGACGCGCTTTTTGAAGGAGTTGATGAAGACCAGCGCGATCGGATAGATCCATATCAGCGAGATGATGGCGAAAATGGTCGTCCACAGCGGCCCGTGCCTGAGTTTGTCGGTCATGCCTCGACCTCCTTGCTGGTCGTAATGCGGTTCTGGATGAATGCGACCACAGCCACGATGATGAAGAAGATGACGGCCTTCGCCTGCGCGACGCCCTCGAATCCGGTGCGGCCGTACATGGTGCGGTAGATGTTGAACGCGATCATTTCGGATGCGTTTGACGGCGCGCCGTTGGTCAGGGCCAGGTTCTGGTCGAACATCTTGAATCCGTTGGCCACCGTCAGGAAGCTGCACACCGTCACCGACGGCATCATCAGCGGGATGATGATCCTGCGCATAATCTGACCGTTCGATGCGCCATCGACCTGCGCGGCCTCGATCAGATCAGTCGGCAGGCTTTGGAAGCCTGCAATGTAGATGACCATCATATAGCCAATCTGCTGCCAGCACAGCAGAATGACCATGCCCCAGAAGCCATAGACCGCCGACGTGGTCAGGGAACGGTCCCACAGCGCGAGGACGCCGTTCAACAGCAGCTGCCAGATATAGCCCAGCACGATGCCGCCGATGAGGTTCGGCATGAAGAACACCGAGCGGAACAGATTCGCCCCGCGCATCGCCTTGGTGAACATATAGGCCAGCAGGAACGCGACGACATTGACGACGATGGTCGTCACGATGGTGAACAGCACCGACCGCCACAGCGCGGCTCCGAATTCGGGATCCGAAAGCGCATCCACATAATTCTTCAGCCCCACCCACTTGGCATCGGTCACCGTCCTGAACGAGGTAAAGCTCAGGTAGATACCCATGGCAAGCGGCACGACGAAGAACACCGCGAAACACAACACTGTAGGTAGTGCGAAGAGCGCCCACCCTCTGCGCACCACTTTTCCGACAGTGGTCATTGTCTGCATCTCCTCTCCGAGATCGATATCTGCAGAAGATTCACTCTTGAATCCATGCGCAGCGTCATATTGCAACGAAGACCGAAATCTTCTTGTCTTGAAAATAGCATATTTTGCACACGGTTGCAAACTCTCTTTGAAAAATGCTATGTTATTAGCACAGAATCACTGAAAACACAGGAGTGCATCCGTATGAATACCCAACCTTTCACGAACAGCAAAGGCGTCATTTCAGGGAATTGCTGGAGAATCGGAGTCCTCTCCGATTCGCTGCTACGACTGGAATGGTCAGACACCGGCGAGTTCAACGATGATGCGACGCTCATGGCCGTCAACCGCGATTTCGGCACACCCCCGGAATATTCCACCTCGATCGCCGACGGTCTGCTGACCGTGGAAACGACCGCGCTACGTCTGACCTACGACATGCGGCCCTTCAGCAAGGAGGGACTCAGCATCGTGGTCAAAGGCGTGAAAGACACCAAAACCAATACCTGGCATTTCGGCGATGCGCAGGAGGGCAACATGAAAGGCACGGCCCGCACGCTCGATTGGGCCGACGGCGCCATTCCCCTGAACGATGGCGTGGTCTCCCGCGACGGCTGGTCGGTTCTCGACGATTCGAACACCTGCCTATTCGCCGACAATGGTGACATCAAGCCCCGGAAGAACGCCGGGATTGACCTGTACTTCTTCGGGCACGGCCACCGTTATGCCGATGCGGTGGCCGATTTCTGCCGTCTTTCGGGAAGGTCGCCGCTACTCCCCCGATACGCCTTGGGCAACTGGTGGAGTCGTTTCCACCGCTACACAAGCGAAGAGTATGTAGCATTGATGGATCGGTTCAAGTCCGAGGGCATCCCGTTCACCACCTCCGTGATCGACATGGACTGGCATCTGGTGGACGACGTCGACCCCAAGTACGGCTCCGGCTGGACCGGCTACACCTGGAACCGCAAGCTGATCCCCGATCCGCAACGTTTTCTGGGGGATCTGCACGAGCGCGGCTGCCACGTCTCCCTGAACGTGCATCCGCGCGACGGCATCCGCGCGTTCGAGGACTGCTATCCTTCAGCGGCGAAAACGATGGGGATTTCCCCGGACAGCGGCGAGCCGGTCGAGTTCGACCTGACCGACCCGCGCTTCGTCAGGGCCTACTTCGACATGCACCACGACCTGGAGGCCGACGGCGTCGACTTCTGGTGGATCGACTGGCAGCAGGGCGGCGTGACCCGCCAGCCGGGACTCGACCCGCTGTGGGTGCTCAACCACTTGCACTACCTGGATTCCGGGCGCTACGAGACTTCTTCCGAACGCAATGTAAATGAGAACTGCGAATGCGAAAAGTGCGCCGAGCCGGGCGCTCGAGATGAGCATGAAATGCATGTCGAGCAATCCGAACGTAACGTGAGTTGCACGGAACGCAACAACCGTTGGCCGCTCACCTTCTCGCGGTATGCTGGCCCGGGTTCGCACCGCTATCCGGTCGGCTTCTCGGGAGACACCATTGTTACGTGGGAATCCTTGCAGTTCCAGCCGTATTTCACTGCTACCGCGTCGAATATCGGCTACGGATGGTGGAGTCACGATATTGGCGGTCATATGTGTGGCTATCGTAACGAGCATTTGGAAGCCCGTTGGTACCAGCTTGGCACGTTCAGCCCGATCAATCGCCTGCATTCCAGCAATTCGCAGTTCATGGGCAAGGAGCCGTGGAACTTCTCCGCGGAAGTGCGCGATTCCATGGTGGGTTCGCTGCGACTGCGCCATATGATGCTGCCGTACCTGTACACCATGAACTATCGCGCCGCGTTTGAGGGCATGCCATTGGTGGAGCCGATGTATTGGGCGGATCCGAACAATCCGCAGGCGTACGAGGTGCCGGACGAATTCCGTTTCGGTACTGAGCTGCTGGTTGCACCAATTGTTTCTGATAATGACGATTCCGCGCAGCTGGGTAGCACGGAAGCATGGCTGCCGCAAGGCGAATGGTATGACTTCTTCGACGGTCGCCGTTACGTTTCGGCAGGGAAGTCCGGGCGTCGTTTGGAAGTGTGGCGTGCGATCGACCGTATGCCGGTGTTTGCCAAGGCTGGCGGTATCGTGCCGTTGCAGCAGCTTGGCGAGGGCAATAAGGTGAATGATCTGGGCAATCCGGAGTCCCTGCAGGTGCTGGTGTTCCCCGGTGCGAACGGTTCGTTCACACTCAAGGAAGACGATGGTTCTGTGGCCTCTGCTGCTTCCGGTTCTGCATCTGCCGAGTCTTGCGATGGCCAAACTCATGTTGCCGATACGCGCATGAGCCTTGACTGGAAGAATACGGACAATGCCACGCAGTTCACCATCAGTCCGGTGGAAGGCTGTGCTGAAGCCATTCCGGCACAGCGTAACTGGGAGATTGTGTTCCGTGGAGTTGCGCAGCCAGACACGCAGAACGTTCGTATCGAAATTGGCGGTAAAGCTTGCAATACTGCAGAAATTACATACGATCAGCAGACGTTGAGTCTGTCGGTCGTTGTGCGCGACGTGCCGTCTACTGCATGCTTGAACGTTACGATTGCAGACGGACTGCAGATTGCCGAGAATCCAGTCGAACAGGACGTGCTTGACGTGCTCTTGCATGCGCAAATGCCGTACATTTCCAAAGAGCATGCGATGCAGGCGATTCGTGAGCAAGGAGTGCGTGCGCTCGGGGCTCTGCGCACCTTCGATACCGCGCCCCGTTTCAGCAACGAGCTGTTTGTCACCTCCGGCATGCCCGATGCGGTGATCGGCGCCCTGGAGGAAATCCTCCTCCGCAGCTGATGCGAAGTTGCGAGCCAGCCGGCTGAAGGCAAAAAATTTGGGCATGGAAAAGGGGTTGCAGCGAATCTTAACGATTTGCTGCAACCCCTTTTCGGTTACTTAGACTTCCGACTAGAGGGCGGAACCTGAGCCCAGCAGCTTAGTTGTGCTTGGACTTCTTGCGGCTGTTCTTATGAGCGTGCTTGCTCTTCTTGCCATCCTCGTCGTAATAGTAGTAATAGTAGTAATTGTCGTTCGTGGAAGACTTGCGTTCCTTTTCGAGGTTGAATACGAAGCCCACCACCGGCACATTGAGGTTGTCAAGCTGCACGGCGATGTCTTTCAGATCGCGCTTCATGGTCACGTCGCGACCGGAAACGAGCACGATACCGTCGCTCTTCGAGCCGAAGACAGTGGCATCATTGGCCACCACCATCGGGGAAGTGTCGATGATCACGTAATCGTAAGTCTGCAAAGCCGCGTCGAGCAATTCGGTCATGGTCTTCGAGTTCAGCAGCATGGAAGCGTTCGGCGGCTTCGGACCAGCCGGCAGAATATGCAGGTTCGGCTTCCAATAGCGCTGCACCACATCCTTCACGGTGGCCTGGCCGGAAAGCACGTGCGTTAGGCCGGCGCCGCCTTCCAAGCTAAGTCGTTCGGCTACGGACGGGTGACGCAAATCGGCGTCGATCAGCAGCACTTTGGCGCCGTTTTCGGCAAGGGCGGCCGCCACGTTCACGGAAACAGTGGTCTTACCTTCGGAAGGTCCGACGGAGGAGATGACGATCATGCGCGCATCGCTGCCTTCAACCTTCGATATGAAGGAAAGGTTGGTGCGAATACGGCGGAATTCCTCAGCGATACGGCCGGCCGGGTTCGACACGATGATCGGCTTGTTGCTCTGCAGGCTTTCGTCGGTGGGTATGCGGCCCATGATCGGCGCGTTGATAATGTCTTGCAGATCGCTGGCTTCCTCCACGCGGGTTGCCATAAGATCGCGGATCAGGGTAGCGAACACGCCGAGAATCAGGCCTGCCACCAAGCCGACGGCCAAGTACAATGCCACCTTCGGGGAGCTGGGGGAGATCGGCTCCGCAGCGCGCTGCACCACGGAAAGCTTCACCGGCGACTCCTTGCCGGAGGCATACAGCGACTTCTCCACCACATTGCTCAGGGATTCCGCCACGCTGTTGGCAATGTCGGAAGCCTGCTTCGCGTCTCCCGTTTCGGCGGTGATGTTCACGAACGCGGTGTTCGTCGGGTTCGTGACGGTCAGCTGCCCGGCCAGATTCGCGACGGTGGTGTCGAGGCCAAGATCGTCGATAACCGGCTTCAGCACGGATTCCGTGGTGGCCAGCGTCGGATACGACTGAATCTGGTTGGTGATATACGTGCTGGCGCTGTTGATGTTGGAAATATTGTTGTCTTGCACCGACGAATCACTGTAGGTGGCGAACACCTGCGCGGTCGCGGAATACTTCGGGGGTGCCAGGAATGTGTATGCGCACACCGCTGCGAAAACCACCACGAACGTGATGATGCCCACCAGAAGATGCTTATGGACTATACGGAACAAATCCATCAAGGTGATGCCGTCGTCTTCCGTATCATTGGATTCGACGACCACCTGATTGGTTGCTGGCACGTTGCTTTCTGCTGCAGCCATGTTTCCCCTCGACATTTGTCACATCATATTGATCAGGTTCCATACTAGCAAAGAGCACCCCCATGGAGGGAGGTGGGCACCCTTTCTAGCTTGGTTCGTTGATATTTCAACGTTTTCAGGCAGTGGCGCTTGCTATGATCTGCAAAGCCTTGCAGATTTCGTTGTACGCTGCCTGATATACGGCGAAGTCCTTGCCGATCGGATCCTCCACATTGTTGGTATCGGGGATCATCGGTCGGATCATGCTTGCATTGTCGATTACCGATTCGAGTTTTTCCTGCCGGGTATTACCCCCC
>ERZ773185.1629-NODE-1629-length-16204-cov-3.431853_pt1 | contig 16204 bp, 10 predicted proteins | sample MGYA00580531_ERZ773185 | MGnify/ENA primary metagenome ERZ773185 (study PRJEB29015, sample SAMEA2737799) | human gut metagenome | biome: human gut; feature: human-associated habitat; material: faeces | place: China | collected 2012 ...
TGTTTTTCCCGTGGACATCGGCGTGGCGGAGGAACTGCACTGCGCCGGGTCACATGTTTTTCGCGGCTTAGCCTCAAATTGGGGCTTGCGTTTAACGGCAAAACAGAATAAAAATACAATAATTACGAATAATCATGCATTGAGGGTTTGTCATGGTGAAGGAACGTCGCACTGAACTGGTAGAAGGATTCCGCCATTCTGTTCCCTATATTAATGCCCATCGGGGAAAAACGTTTGTCATCATGCTGGGCGGCGAAGCCATTGAGCATGAAAATTTCTCAAATATTGTCAATGACATAGGATTATTGCATAGCCTGGGCATTCGCCTGGTGGTGGTCTATGGCGCCCGCCCGCAGATTGACGCTAACCTCGCCGAGCACCATCACGAGCCGGTCTATCACAAGCAGACGCGAGTGACTGACGCCAAAACGCTGGAGCTGGTTAAGCAGGCGGCGGGGATGCTGCAGCTGGAGATCACCGCCCGTCTGTCGATGAGCCTCAACAACACCCCGCTGCAGGGGGCCCATATCAACGTTGTCAGCGGCAACTTTATCATTGCCCAGCCGCTGGGCGTCGATGACGGCGTGGATTACTGCCATAGCGGGCGTATCCGGCGGATTGATGAAGACGCGATCCATCGTCAACTGGACAGCGGTGCAATAGTGCTAATGGGGCCGGTCGCTGTTTCAGTCACTGGCGAGAGCTTTAACCTGACCTCGGAAGAGATTGCCACTCAACTGGCCATCAAACTGAAAGCTGAGAAGATGATTGGTTTTTGCTCTTCCCAGGGCGTCACTAATGACGACGGTGATATTGTCTCAGAACTTTTCCCTAACGAAGCGCAAGCGCGGGTAGAAGCCCAGGAAGAGAAAGGCGATTACAACTCCGGTACGGTGCGCTTTTTGCGTGGCGCAGTGAAAGCCTGCCGCAGCGGCGTGCGTCGCTGTCATTTAATCAGTTATCAGGAAGATGGCGCGCTGTTGCAAGAGTTGTTCTCACGCGACGGTATCGGTACGCAGATTGTGATGGAAAGCGCCGAGCAGATTCGTCGCGCAACAATCAACGATATCGGCGGTATTCTGGAGTTGATTCGCCCGCTGGAGCAGCAAGGTATTCTGGTGCGCCGTTCTCGCGAGCAGCTGGAGATGGAAATCGACAAATTCACCATTATTCAGCGCGATAACACGACTATTGCCTGCGCCGCGCTCTATCCGTTCCCGGAAGAGAAGATTGGGGAAATGGCCTGTGTGGCAGTTCACCCGGATTACCGCAGTTCATCACGGGGCGAGGTTCTGCTTGAACGCATTGCCGCTCAGGCGAAGCAGAGCGGCTTAAGCAAATTGTTTGTGCTGACCACGCGCAGTATTCACTGGTTCCAGGAACGTGGATTTACCCCAGTGGATATTGATTTACTGCCCGAGAGCAAAAAGCAGTTGTACAACTACCAGCGTAAATCCAAAGTGTTGATGGCGGATTTAGGGTAAGCGACGAAAATCGCCGGATGCGACATGCGTAACACTCGTGCGTCGCATCCGGCAATTACGTTTATTCCCGCGAACTAAACAACGCCGCCAGACCACTGCGCCGCTCAGTACGAGTGGCGATTGCCGCACTTAATATACGCTCATCGGCATACAGCGACAGACGGCGACGCGCGCGGGTCACCGCGGTGTATACCAGCTCTCGCGTTACTACCGGCGTGCGTTGGCTCGGTAAAATCAACGCCGCATGGTCGAACTCCGATCCCTGCGATTTATGTACCGTCATCGCCCACGTAGTTTCGTGCTCTGGCAAGCGACTCGGTTGCACAGACTTAATATTGCCGTCCGGCATCGCAAACCAGACGCGCGTCCCCTGCCCGCGATCCAGCGCAATACCGATATCGCCATTAAACAACCCAAGCGCGCTGTCATTACGGGCAATCATCACCGGTCGGCCTTCGTACCAACGAGAGTGCGGATGACGATGAATTTTGCGCTTCTGTTGCATAAACTGCTCAATTCGCTCATTCAGTCCAGCCACGCCAAACGGCCCTTCCCGCAGGGCGCACAAAAGCTGGTACTCATTGAACGCCTGAATGATTAAATCCGGCTCGGCACGCGCTTGCAGCAGATCCAGATAACGTCCGTAACCCGCAAGAGCTTCCTCAAGCATCGCAATATAATCTTCGCCGCTCTGTAAAAGTCGTTTTTCGATATCAGTAAAATCCTGCTGAAAAACGGTTTTCACTGCCGTTTTATCACCACGATTGATCGCCGCAGCTAACTGACCAATGCCAGAATCGCTGCCGAAACGATAGCTTTTTTGCAGCAGGCAGAGACTGTCGCGCAAAGATGCCGCTTCTGTGCCGGTTCCTGCCGGAACGTGAGTCCCCGTCAGGCGGCTTAGCTGCCTGGCACGCTCGGCGGTAAAGCCCGCGTTGGCATAAGCGCAGATATCACCCAGCACAGCCCCAGCCTCAACCGAGGCCAGTTGATCACGATCGCCGAGAAAGATCACTCGCGCATGATCTGGCAAGGCGTCGATCAGTCTCGACATCATAGGCAGATCGATCATTGACGCTTCATCTACCACCAGCACATCAAGATGCAGCGGGTTACCGGCATGATGACGTAAACGCTGGCTACCCGGCTGCGCGCCCAGCAATCGGTGCAAAGTGCTGGCATCTTCCGGAATGCGTTTCTTTTGTTCATCGCTCAGCGGTAACTGTCGCAAAGCCTTGCCGAGAGATTCGGTTAAGCGCGCGGCAGCTTTACCCGTTGGTGCAGCCAGACGGATACGGCAGCGTTCGCCGTCGGCCATTTGAATTAACGCTGCCAGCAACTTCGCCACGGTGGTCGTTTTACCGGTGCCTGGGCCGCCGGAAATCACCGAGATCCGCCGCGTCAGCGCCACTGCCGCCGCAACTTTTTGCCAGTTAATTTCATCGATTACTGGAAAAAGTTTGTCCAGGGTTTGCGCCAGTAGAGCTTCATCAACCTCGATGGCATGATTCACCTCATTGAAGAAGCGCGCTACCGTCCGCTCGTTACACCACATGCGATTCAAATAAAGACGATCGCCACAGAGGATCATCGGCGTGGGTTCATCTCCCCGGCTGACCGCTTGTGAAGCCAGCAAGCATTCTTCCCAATTTTGTAGCTCACCGATTTCACTGACACAGGTCGCCAACAGCGGATGCGACGCCTCGTTATTTTCCAGTCGTGAAAGCGGTAAACAGACATGCCCTTCCCCGGCGTCGTGGCTTAACAGGGCTGCCGCGAGGGTGACGGCAGGATGTTCATCTCCCGCCACGGTCAGGGCAAATTGCACATCCAGCGGGCGTAGCTGTTTGTGCTCCACAGCTTCCAGTAATTGCTTTTGCAATTTCATTACGCCTCCTCCAGGGTCATACCGGCAAACATCTCATCCATCAGGTCAATCAACCCTGCATTGGGTCGGGTTGTGTAAATCCCCTGTTGCGGATGTTCTTTATCAACGCCACGCAGGAACAGATAGATAACGCCGCCAAAGTGACGATCATAGTCGTAATCAGCAATGCGATGGCGCAGATAACGATGCAGCGCCAGGGTATAAAGCTGATATTGCAGATCATAGCGGTGTGCCTGCATCGCTGCTGCCATAGCCTGTTGGGTGTAAGCCGAACTGTCTTCACCCAACCAGTTGGATTTATAGTCGAGCAGGTAATAACGCCCTTCGTGGCGGAACACCAGGTCGATAAAGCCTTTTAACATGCCACGTACCTGCATGAACTCCAGCGGCGGGCAGCCTGCGGATAGCGGGTCAAACTGGCGGATTAACGTATCAAGCTGACTGGCGATAAGCGGTTCACTAATCGGCAGATAAAACTCCATCTCCACCTGTTTATTGCGGGCGGAAAGTTGACTCAGGCTTACGCCGGTTTCATTGAGAGGTGCCTGGAGGACAGCCGTGATCCACTCGGTCAATACCGGTTCCCACTGCGATTCAAAGCCGCCGAGTTCCAGTTTTTCCCGCACCCAGTTCGGGTCAACCGGCTGGGTAAAATCCAGGTCTTCAAACAAACTGTGCAAGAACGTCCCCGGTGACGCACCGCGCGGAAACTGATGTGGTGTTAACGTCGGTTCTTCAACGACGCTGGCAACGCCTGCAGCATCGACATCCAGCCGAGGCATCAAATCCTGGGCGATACCGTGACCACGCTGTTGCAAACCAGAGTAGCTGGTGACGCGCCAGTTATCGCCGGGCAATCGTTGTAACGTCTTCGCATTCAGCTCTGCTGTAGAAACATCATTAACCTGCCAGGGTTGGTTATCACCAATTTGTGCCGTTTGCCAGGCAATATCATCATCGCACAATGCTTCAATACAGGTGCGAAGCCCTGCCGCATCTTGCGGTTCCCCTTTTTGCAGCAAACGCCCGAGCGCACTTTGGTGGACGTCGGTGTCACCTTTTTTATCGCCACGACGGCGCACCAGCGGTGCAACGCCGAGACTACAATGCCAAACCGAACGCGTCAGCGCCACGTAAAGCAAACGCAGATCTTCCGCCAGACGTTCGGCCTCCGCGAGGTCGACGCTTTCTGGCGCAGCATTAAGATCCAGAACTGCCTCAAACGAGTGGCGATCGTGATAAAACGCCTGCTCCTGGACGCGGAAATTGGTGATAAACGGCAGCCAGACCAATGGATATTCCAGCCCTTTCGATTTGTGGATCGTGACAATCTGCACCAGATGTTTATCACTTTCGAGACGCATTTGTTGGCTGGAGGCATTACTGTCTGGCTCGAGGATATGTTGCGATAACCAGCGTACCAGCGCATGTTCACTTTCCAGCTGCGTTCCGGCTTCTTGTAGCAGTTCGCTGATATGCAAGATATCGGTAAGACGCCGCTCACCGCCTGCCGTTGCCAGCAAGTTTTCAGCAATGTTACGCGCCGACATCAGCGCCCGCAGCATCGGCATAACGCCACGTTTGCGCCAGATTTGCCGATAACCATCGAACTCTTCGACTACCACATCCCACGCATGTTCGTCATTGTTCAGCGTTTCGATATCCAGCGCGTTCAGCCCCATCATTGACGTTGCCAGCGCACTACGCAGGGTGTTCTCACGTTCGGGCGTCATCACCGCCTGCAACAACCAAAGCATTTCCTGCGCTTCCAGAGTTTCAAAAACACTGTCGCGGTTCGAAAGGTAAACGGAAGGGATTTCCAGCAACGTTAAGGCATCGCGCACCTGGGCGGCCTCCTGGCGGCTGCGCACCAGCACACTGATGTCCGAAGCACGCACCGGACGCGCGTCGTCGCCGTTCATCAGCAACGCTTCGCCCCGCTGTCCGGCTTGTAGCCAGTCGCGGATTTGCGCAGCACATACCTGCGCCATGGTACTTTGATAATCGCCAACGCCGCAGCTTTCGCCTTCCATCAGCCACATTTTCATCGCAGGCTGTGTTTCACCTTTAAATACAAAACGTAACGCCTGATTTTTCCCGGCTGATTTCACTGGAATAAACGGTATTTCGCGAAACATGAACGCGTCATCAGTCTGGCTGAAAAGCTTATTCACGCTGTTCACCATTCCTGGTGCGGAACGCCAGTTGGTGTCTAAAGTGTAGTGGGCGTGAACTTCGCTACGCGCCTTCATATAAGTGAAGATATCCGCACCCCGGAATGCATATATGGCCTGCTTCGGGTCGCCAATCAGCAACAATGCGGTTTCCGGCTGATGGTGCCAGATACGGCGAAAAATTCGGTACTGCTGGGGGTCGGTATCCTGAAATTCATCGATCATTGCCACCGGGAATCGCGTACGGATCGCCGCTGCCAACACCTCACCGCTTTCGCTACGCAGCGCGGAATCGAGCCGACTTAACATGTCATCAAAACCCAATTCGCCACGGCGGCGTTTTTCACGCGCTACTGTTTCGCGGATCTCAGCCAATGCGCGGGTGATCACCAGATCGCGGATCGACAATGGTTCTGCAAGCAGTTGATCGATCGCCTCAAACAGTGGATGTCGCGGGGTTTCCCCCCCGGCTTTCGTGCGATCTTCTAAGAAACGCTGGGAGAATTTTTCCAGCGACTCTGGCAACTGATAACTGTTGGTCTCTTCTTCTGCCCAGGCGCTGATCTTGTCGATCCATTTAGCCTGATTGCTACGGTTAAACTTGCGTCGATCAATACCAGAAGATTCGATCAGCGCATCCAGTTCACCCACTGCGTCGCGCCACTGCTGTTTTACCGTATCAATACGCGCCACAATTTGCGCGTGGCGGGAAGCCAGCGTTTCATCATCGGGCGGCGGTGCTTTGATAACCGGCGCTTCGCCTTGCAGATAACGATTAATATCGCGCAGCAACGCCTGCGGCCCTTTCCAGGTTTCAAAGACGACCTGGGCTATTTCACGCGGCAGCGGGTAGCAGTGGCGACGCCAGAAATCGGCGCAGGCCTGGTAGCGTAGCAGAGACTCATCTTCAATCAGCTGCTGCTCAAACAGCATACCGGATTCAAAGGCATTCAGGTTGAGCATGCGCTGGCAAAAACCGTGAATAGTAAAGACTGCCGCTTCATCCATCTGCCGTTCGGCTAACAACAACCACTGCGCGGCTTGCGCTTTATCGTCGATCTCTTCCAGCAGGCGTTCGTACAGTGGATTGTCGGTGGTTTCACGCAGACAGGCGATGCGCAACTCGTGGATATTGCTACGGATACGACCACGCAATTCTGCCGTGGCAGCCTCGGTAAAGGTGACCACCAGCAGTTCTTCAACGGTCAGCGGGCGGGGAAAGGCGGCGGAACCGCCTAGTCCAAGTAACAGGCGCAAATAGAGCGCCGCAATCGTAAAGGTTTTGCCTGTGCCGGCAGAGGCTTCAATCAGGCGCTCACCCTGTAAGGGCAAGCGCAAAGGATCTAGTGTCTCGGCGACATCACTCATTCTTTTCACTCATCAGGGGCATTGTTTGCTGCAACGCGCTGACGTTCTCCCACACTTTCCAGCCTTCAGGGTGTACATATTCGGCTTTCCCGTTCTGGCTGCCGGAAATCTGCGACAGAATAGCCATGCCTTGCGGCTCGACCACCGCCTGATGGAAGAAATCAGCAAGTTTTTGCGGCGTCAGCAGTTTTATCTGGGCCACGATTTTATCACGCGAATCGAAGCGCATATTGCCGCGATCGAAATCTTTACTTAACTTCGATGCTTCTTCGCCGAGCGTTTGCGGTGCCTGCAGCATCTGGGTAATTACCGCCTGCTGGATTTGCGCAAACTCATCTGGCTTCATCGCTCGCAATTTTGCCTCTGCGGTTGGGAAAAACGCCTTGTAACGCTCCCACAAGAATGAAGGCTGTTTATCATTGCTTTGCAAAAGGAAGCCCATGCCCCACTGACGCCCCACGCTCATTGGAAACGCAAACACGGCATAGCCCAATTGTTCTTCGGTACGCAACTGATTGTAGAACCACGGCTGTACGATCTGCCCCAACAGAGAGCTATAGGCTGAGCTGGTGTATTCATCGTAGCCAGTCGGTACAAATACCGCTGCCAGTGCGGAGTCGGTGCTGTTACCGGCTTTTTCAAAGATGACGGATTGTTTTTTATCGACCACTACATCTTTGTTTCGACACCACTCTGAACCATCAGCGCCCAACTGTTTTTGCACATCGCGTGCCAGCGTTGTTGCCTGGGCCTCGGTCATGTTGCCGATAACCATAAACTCTGGTCGAGCCCCTGATTTTAAGGCGTCGCGATAGGCCAGCACCTCTTTCAACGTAATGGAGGGCAAAATTTTACGCCGTTCATCTCGCGAGAAGTACGGCACTTGCGAGAGCATCTGCGCGGGCATAATCGCCTGCTCAAACGCTTTACCCTTTTCTGCGGAATCCATCATCTGGTTATACCAGGACTTCGCCTGCTCAAGCTGATCTTCCGTGGCGGTATAGCTAAAGTAGCCTTCCAGCAATGCCTGGAACAGCTGCGGCAGACGCTGGGTGTAACCATTAGCATTAACCATAAGGCCGTTGTTAGCGTTGGTGGAAAAACTTATGCCACCAACCGACGCCTGGTTGCTTAACTGATCAAGCGCCAGCCCTGCGAGATAATCATTGAGCGCAAACATCACCTGATTGCGGGCGCTGTCCATGGCTTTCGGATTACGCAAAATCAGGCTGACATCGGCTTTTGGCTCGCTGGCAAAATAACGGCTTGGCGCATACACTACGCGCAGATTCGACTCATCAACAATCAGCTCTGGATGGTCATATTTCTTGTCTGACTTAATCAGCGAGAAATCGTCAGGAATATAAGGGTTAAGCTCTGGCAAAGAGAGCGCAATGTCGGCGGCTTTTTTCTGCCAGTCGGCGAAAGTTTGTGCGCTGATTTTATCGACCTGATACGGCGCATCGACAAAGTAAGCCGTTTTGTTGTGCGGCTCTTTCGGGCTGATATACCAGATACGCGCATTCTGCGGCGTCATCATCGCCAGACGTTCCTTTACTGCTTTAGCATCGTACCGATCGGCAATATTGACTGCATCCAGCGTATGCTCAACAGGAACGCGAATCATGGTATCTGCCAGCCATTCGACGTAATCCATATCACGGGTGATTGACGGATAACGGAAGTCGATATCCAGCACATTCGCCAGTTCATCGAAGTATTGTTTATCGATCCCTTTTTCACGTAACAAATTGAGGTAGCTAAAAATAGCCGCCACAACCTGATCGCGATTCGCCAGACCTTTATCGGTTAAAGACGCAGAGATCGCTAATACGCCGCTGTTGCCGTTGACGATAGGATCGGAGTTGGCGCTAATGCCCTCAACTAATCCCTGCTTTTGCAGCCAGTCGGAGAGCGTACCCGGGCTGCGGTTACCGATAAGATAAGTCACCAGCTCGTCGGTTTTGCTGCGGAACTGCGCCGTGTTGTTATCAATACGAAACTCTACGCGCAACACTTTACGCGGCAGCGCCGGGACGTAATGAATGATAATGCCCTTTTGCGCGTCGGTGACTACCGGCACGGTGATTTCCGGTTTTTTGCTCTCTTTGTTCGGCACGCGACCAAAGGTGTCCGCCGCCATTTTTGCCAACTCCGGCAGCGGTTTATTACTGTAAATAACCGCCTTCATCAAATTGGCGGAATAGTACTTCTCGTGGAAATCTTTCAGCGCCTGCTGCACCGGATTACCAGGTTTGTCGCTTAAAGTTTCGAGGTTACCACCAGAAAACTTTGAACCGGGGTGTGCCGGGTTAATGGTTTCTGCGCTGACCTGTGCCATGCGCATCCCGTCACGCGTACGCGCCATGGTTAATTCAGCGTTCACCGCATTACGCTCACGTTCGGCATATTTCTTGTCGAGCAAAGGTTCAGCAATAGCATCGGCCAGGCGGTCTACCGCACCAGGCAAGGCGTCGTTCTCAACTTCCAGATAGAAAGCCGTGCGATACGGCGCAGTGCTGGCATTGTGACTACCGCCGTGCATTTTGAGATATTCGGCCAGACTGTCAGCCTGCGGGTACTTTTTCGACCCCATCAGACTCATATGTTCAAGGTAATGTGCCAGCCCCTGGTACGCCTCGGGATCTTCCAGCGACCCAACGGGCACCACCAGCGCCGAGAGCGATTTAACCGCCTGCGGATCAGAAACCAGCAAGACCACCATACCGTTATCCAGACGTATAGCCTGATACTGGCGGTTATCTTTATCACTTTTACGGATGGTTTCCTGAATCGGCTGCCATCCCGTTTCTGCCTGACTTAAGGGTGCCCAAAGGGCAACAAACAACAATAATGCTTTGAACCAGGTGCTGCGGGGCATTCACGGACCTCATAATCAACTTTATTTTCTGGCCAGATTCAACAGGTTAACGCAAATCATCTGCCAGAATTTAATCTTGTGCTGCACGAGTCAGCCTATGTCTATATATCCATCAGTCCGTGACTGGTGCGCATCATAATGTAAGCGAATGAATTGCGCAATTTTTATACAGCACTCATGACTGATTAAAGCGAAACAGCGGTAACAGGAAACGTTGCGACTGTTCAACGATGGCCTCCATTGTCTCTGGTGTTAATTGCCGCCAGAGCCGTTGATACCAGATATCATCACCTTCGCCACGCACCATCATGTTGCCTTCGTAAGCCTGAAGGAATTTCGTACGGGCTTTTTGCAACGTGGAATCGTCATCCAGCATGGCATCGTTTTGCGCGTCATAACAGGTTTTTAGCCACGCGCCGCCACTTTCAGGTAACACCAGCAATGGCGCGGACATTCCTTCACGATACCCCTCAATCAGTTGTGAGAGGTAATGCAAAGCCTGTTCGGCTGCAAGCGGCGGAAAACGCCACTCACCGTCTTTGCGTAGAAAAAGGCGACTTTCGCCATTACCACCGCTGGCACAGTAGACAAGGTGTTCCAGCCAAAGTTGCATTCCCTGCGCCACACTTAATAAAGAGGGACGCCAGCGCAACAGGCCATCCGGCTGCACCTGCGGCAACCAGCCAGTTATCTGCACACCGTTGCAGGCGAGATCAATTTCCATACTCTGCCCCGGCTGGCGACAGGCAATGACTCTGTCGGCAAGCTGCTGCATCTCCTGGCACTGTGTTTCCCAGAAAATTTCACCAAAAGCGCCATACGGTAAATCCCCTGCCGCCCGGAAGCGGCGGAACAAGCGTTCGGCATCATCCTGCTCAACCAGTGCATTCAATAACTGCTGATTGATTTGATAACGGCTAAGTCCTTCCAGAATAAATGGCTCGGTGTCTGGGATTTCGCTGTCTTCAGTACGGAAGTTCACCTGCAAACGCATCTGGAAGAACGCCCGCACCGGATGTGCCCAGAATCGTTGTAGCGTTTCCAGCGGCACGGTTTCCGGTAAGGTAAACGGCAGCGGCTGAACAAATTCAGAATGTGCTTTACCAGCCTGGCTGGCCGCAGGTAGCCATTCACGAGCATAGCTTTGTCGTTCGCCTGGCTGGTAGTTTTGTGGATCAAACGGCATCCGGGTATGGAGGCAAGTAAGATGCGCTTTTACCCTTGCCTCGCTTTCATCACAGTTGAGCGCTTCATCGCCCGGTAGATAATGACTTTGCCCGATGTAGTCGATCAGTTCCTGCACCAGTACCGACGGGAAACGTTCACTGTTATCCTGAATGGAACGCCCGATATAGCTGATATAGAGTTTTTGCTGCGCGGAAATTAACGCTTCCAGGAACAGGTAGCGGTCGTCATCGCGACGGCTACGGTCGCCACGCTTCGGTTTCTGGCTCATCAGGTCAAAGCCCAATGGCGCAAGCTGACGTGGATAAACGCCGTCGTTCATTCCCAGCAGGCAAACCACTTTGAACGGAATTGAACGCATTGGCATCAGAGTACAAATGTTAACCGGTCCGGCGAGAAAACGCTGGCTGATACGTTCTTGATCCAGACGCTGCGCCAGTTCATCACGCAATAGTGACAGCGGCACCGCGTCGCCATACTGCGCACCTAAACCTTCGGCGATAATCGCCTGCCATTGTTGTTCGATCAGCGTCATCGCCGCTTCGGTTTCCGCATCCGGCAGGAAGAAGGCGTTGAGCATATCGCGACAAACCGGCAACCACTCTTCCAGCGGACGCTCCTGTGCCAGCCCGCGACGCCAGATGTTTAGCTGCATTAGCAGTGAAGCCAGATGCCCCACCAGTTCTGCAATTAAGCCGCTCGATTCATCATAAGGTAGAACCGATTGCCACTCGCCCTGCGCGCTCTCCATCGCGTAGCCCAGCAACATACGCGTCAGGCCAAATCGCCAGGTGTGTTGTCCGGTGGCGGGGAGTTCCAGCTCGCGAACGTTGTCGTCATCTATCCCCCAACGAATGCCGGATTCGTTGACCCACTGGCGTAAATAACGCAGCCCTTCTTCGGTGATGTCAAACCGCGCCGCCAGCACCGGCACATCCAGCAGCGCCAGCACATCCTCTGACACAAAGCGACTGTCAGGCAGTGATAACAGGCTGATAAACGCTTCCAGTACCGGATGTGACTGCCGCGCACGACGGTCGGAAATGGCGTAAGGCAGGTAACGATCCGCAGGTGCGCTACCAAACACTGCCTGAATAAACGGACTGTAGCTGTCGATATCAGCCACCATCACGATGATGTCGCGCGGAGTAAGTGTCGGGTCTTCCTCCAGCATCGCCAGCAAGCGATCGTGTAAAACTTCAACTTCACGCTGCGGGCTATGGCAAACGTGGAATGTGATACTGCTATCCAGTGGATCAAGCGGGCGTTTGTTATCGCTACGGGAAAACTCTTCGATGTTCACACCCGCAACGGCGCGGTTTTCCAGTTCCAGAATGTCAGACTGAATGTTATGCAGCAGGTTATCTGGCGTGACATCGACAAAGGCGTCCAGCTCCTGGCTGCTCTCCAGGTCAGAAAGGAGATAAATGTAGTCGCGCCCAAGCTTACCCCATGAAGCCAGCAGCGGGTTGCCGACATCCTGTTCACCATCGCTGTTAAAGAGCTGCCCGGCATTTTCGCTATCACGAAATAGCGGCAATTCGCGATCTTCAAAACTGTGTCGACGCTGACGGGTCAGCAGTTTCGCCAGATAAGCAGGATCTTTAATATCGCCCCAGTAATAACGGCAGGGGTTGGTAAACAGGAGATGGATTTCAATATGTTTACCCAGCGCCTGGAGCGCCTGGAGATAAACAGGCGGTAACGCGGAAATACCGCATATAAAGACGCGCGAAGGTAACCCCGGCGGGCAGGTCGTCGCGGACTCCAGCGTTTCGATAAAGCGCTGATAGAGATTGGCGCGGTGCCAGCGCGGTTGTCCGAGTTCATGGGTATATTCCACCAGCGCCTTCCACAACGGCGCTTGCCAGGCCTGTGCTTCTCCCAGCCCTTCAACCAAATGTCCTGTTTCCCATTGTGCCAGCCACTCCGGGCGATAGACCAGATACTGGTCAAACAGGTCCGCCGCTTTTGAGGAAAGCTGGAACAGTTTTCGCTTGTCGCTATCGTCAGTCAGATAATGCCGCAACAGGGTAAAGTCTTCGCGCTCCAGCAATTGCGGCAGCAGAGTCATCAGTTTCCAGCTCATGCTCTGTTTGTTAAAGGCGCTCTCTTTGGGGATTTCCGGTAACACCCGGACGAACATATCCCAGATAAAGCTCGCTGGCAGCGGAAAATCAATGTTTGCCGCAATACCAAACTTTTGCGACAGGGTCATTTGCAGCCACTGCGCCATACCGGTACTTTGCACCAGAATCATCTCTGGTTCGAAAGGATCGTCCAGCCGTTCGCGTTCGACAATAAACTCCATCAACGCTTCCAGCACGTCCAGACGATTGGAATGGTAGACCCTTAACATAGCGGCTCCTGACTACTGACGATTCGGGCAATGCAGGCGGGTCATCTCGCCTTCTCTGCCCCCGGGTGAAACTAGCGTAACGCTGATGCTGACACATCCCGCCTGCGATGTCTGCATTCGGTTGACCTGCCAGTTGGCAGGTGGCGAAATCGCGCGCAGTTGCGTTTGCTGCCAGCCATGCCGCCAGAGCTGTTGGTACTGGTTTCTGCTGGCAAGACTGTTCATTAATGTTCGCTGGAAACCCGATAACGCAGTGACAATCATCACCATCAACACCATCGCCAACATTACCTCCGGCAGGCTAAAGCCTTGTTGATTCTTCAGGGAAGCTGACATAACGCCCTCTCTTTCAGCGGACAAAAATCGCTCCAGCCGCGTGGCGAAAAAACAATGTTTCCATCAATGACTTCGCCTGTTCGCCACAACGAAACGCCTTCATAACCGGCAATCAATAAGGCTTCATTATCTGCCAGTAAACGCAAACAAACCTGGGCATCGGTTTCAGCGTACTGCGAGCACTGAACTGCTGGCTGCGTCTGCCAGGAGTGCATTTTTCCCCACGCCAGCGCCGACTGAACGATGGCCTGGCGGCGCAATGACTGACTTTCCATGCTCACGCGAGAGGCAAAACTGCGATCCTGTTGGCTCATTCCTTGTAATAGCAAACTACCCAAAACCAGCAGCATCAGGACCAGAGCCAGTGACGAAACACCCTTTTCGCGGTTCACAGGTTGAATCCTGTCACGCTATAGCTGGCATTCACCACGGTTTGCGGTTCAGACTTACTGGCAGCACGCATATTAACCGTCAACACCGGCGAGAAGCCGCTGACATCCTGACGTACGACCTGAAAAGTGTCGATAATGATGGCATCCGGATTAGTGACTTTATCCCAGCCCTTACCTTCACAGGATGTCGCACCGCGTAGCGTTTCCAGCACATGCTCCTTCAGACGAAATCCAATCTGGTCGGACTCTTTTACCGGTTCGCGATCCCAGATACCGTTACTGTTCGCATCCCACTGCACAATGATACAGTCACCCTGTCCGACAATTTCCAGCCCTTCGCCGGTACAGATGCCATGACAATAACCCGCCCTCTGGAGATGCTTCGCGACGGTAAATACCCGCAGCCAGATTTCATCTTCCAGCGCCAGCTTACGGGTGCTCGTTAAACTTTCACGCTGTAACGCAGGCAGAAAGCGTGCCGTCCCCAGCAACAATACGCTACTGATCGCCATAGCAATCAACACTTCCAGCAGAGAAAAACCTTGCTCTTTTACAGGCATCCTTCTGTTTCTCCTTGCTGACAAAGCCGGAGTCTTCCCCACGGCGAAACCACCAGCCACCACTCGCCCGTTGAGTTTTTGAAGCGAATATGCCCGGCCCATGCGGTATTGCGCAGGCCAAAGAAAGCAAGCGAAGGTGTCAGGTCGCTCATTTCGACTTCGGGCCAGCGTGGCACAAAGACCAATGGTGAACTGCCATGACAGGTATTGGCCCCAGCAGCGGAACTCACAAGGCACCATAACGTCCCCTCCCTGATAACGCTGATACTGTGGTCGCGGTTATGCCAGTTGGCATCTTCACGTAAATAGAGCAAATAGTCCCGCGCCTGGCTGGCGGTTTGCCATAGCCGTTGCGACTGCTGCCAGTATTGCCAGCCATAGAGTCCACTTGCGCTTAGCATGACCAAAATCAGCATCGCGACCAGCGTTTCAATCAGCGTATAACCACGTTGTGTTTTCATGCCGGCAGTATGGAGCGAGGAGAAAAAAAGACGAGGGCCAGTTTCTATTTCTTCGGCGCATCTTCCGGACTATTTACGCCGTTGCAGGACGTTGCAAAATTTCGGGAAGGCGTCTCGAAGAATTTAACGGAGGGTAAAAAAACCGACGCACACTGGCGTCGGCTCTGGCAGGATGTTTCGTAATTAGATAGCCACCGGCGCTTTAATGCCCGGATGCGGATCGTAGCCTTCAATCTCAAAGTCTTCGAAACGGTAGTCGAAGATGGATTCGGGTTTACGTTTGATAATCAACTTCGGCAGCGGACGCGGTTCGCGGCTTAATTGCAGATGAGTTTGATCCATATGATTGCTGTACAGGTGCGTATCGCCACCGGTCCAGACAAAATCACCCACTTCCAGATCGCACTGCTGCGCCATCATATGCACCAATAACGCGTAGCTGGCAATGTTGAACGGCAGGCCGAGGAAGACGTCACAGGAGCGCTGATAAAGCTGGCAAGAGAGTTTGCCGTCTGCCACATAGAACTGGAAGAATGCATGGCACGGTGCCAGCGCCATTTTATCCAGTTCGCCTACGTTCCACGCTGAAACAATAATGCGGCGCGAATCCGGGTCGTTTTTCAGCTGGTTCAGTACCGTAGTGATCTGGTCAATATGACGACCATCTGGCGTTGGCCAGGCGCGCCACTGTTTACCATACACTGGCCCGAGGTCGCCGTTTTCATCGGCCCATTCGTCCCAGATGGTGACATTGTTTTCGTGTAGATAAGCAATGTTAGTGTCGCCCTGCAGGAACCACAGCAGTTCGTGGATGATGGAACGCAGGTGGCAACGTTTAGTTGTCACCAGCGGGAATCCATCCTGCAGGTTAAAACGCATCTGATGACCAAAAATGGAAAGCGTTCCGGTTCCGGTACGGTCGTTTTTCTGTGTGCCTTCGTCGAGCACTTTTTGCATCAGTTCTAAATACTGTTTCATGGTTCCTCAGGAAACGTGTTGCTGTGGGCTGCGACGATATGCCCAGACCATCATGATCACACCCGCGACAATCATCGGGATGGAAAGAATTTGCCCCATGCTAATGTACTGAACCCAGGCACCAGTAAACTGCGCGTC
>ERZ773185.1631-NODE-1631-length-16194-cov-3.081108_pt1 | contig 16194 bp, 16 predicted proteins | sample MGYA00580531_ERZ773185 | MGnify/ENA primary metagenome ERZ773185 (study PRJEB29015, sample SAMEA2737799) | human gut metagenome | biome: human gut; feature: human-associated habitat; material: faeces | place: China | collected 2012 ...
GAGATATGACCAAAGAGGAGAGCGAAACAGAAAAAGATGCGTTATTAGAAGAACGGGTCAACCGTATTACAGAGGCTATCCGCTGGCTGCTTGCCTATACAGAGCAGGATGCAGAAAAAAAGGCGATTGGTCAGGGCATTCCGTTAGAAGAATATGAGAAGCAGAAACAGCGGTTAGCAGAACTGATCGAAGACTATGAAGAGGAAGAGGCATCTGAACTGATCCTGAAATTACAGGAGCAGGGCGCAGATGAAAAGCAAAGTGAAGAACTCGAAAAGGTCCGACAGTGTTTAGAAGAATTTGCATATAAGGATGCCTTAAAATATTTAAAGTAGGAAAGGAACGAAGAGATTGAAAGACAAAAAGCTGCAGGAAGTGTTAACGGAGATCAGGGAAATAGCGGGAATGGATGCGGCACTGTTTTCAGATGCGGCAGAATTGCTCGTGGCACCATTTTCGGATATGAATATACGAAAAACAGATGTAAAAGCCTTTTTGTCTTTGGATCAGGCAGAGTGGCAGCAGGAGGAGTTTTATTTTTTTAAGATTACGATACCGGAAGCAGCTTATGTTCTAGTGTTACCGCAGATTGCCACAGAAACCGTGCTGGTCGGAAGGTTAGCAGTCTGTCAGATACGGAATCTGCTTTCATTAGAAACACAGCCGATGAGCCGGGGGCAGTTCATTTTAGAGGTATTGCATGGAAAGTTGGAACCGACAGAGGTTTTAAATACGATGCAAAGACTGCACATTGCATCTTCTGCATGGATGGTCTATGTCCTTCGGACGGTGGGAAAGACAGAGACCGCCTGTATGGAGACCTTAAAAAATCTTTTTTGTGACAGAAGACATGATTTTTTATTACCGATCGATGAAGAGACGATCGTGCTTGTAAAAGATGTGAAGGATAGGAAAGAACCGTCTGAAATAGAGAGTATCGCATACCGGATCTTAGACAATGTACAGGCAGAGGCCATGCAGCAGTTACACATCGGATACGGCAGACTAGCGGAAGAATTGATCGGGATTTCAAAATCCTATGAGCAGGCATTACAGGCATTAGAGATTGGCAGCATCTTTGAAATGCGGCACAGTGTGATGGCATATGAACGGCTTGGTGTGGGCAGGCTGGTCTATGAGCTGCCAAGAGAGTCGGGAGAACGGTTTTTAGAAGAGGTGTTCTCCGGCAAAGAAGGGGAACTTGAGGAGGAGGATCTGGGTACGATCGAACGTTTCTTAGAGAATAACCTGAATATTTCAGAGACGGCAAGACAGATGTATATCCATCGGAATACGTTAGTATACCGTTTAGAACGGGTACAGAAAATGACAGGACTGGATGTAAGGAGATTTGAGGATGCCATGAAGCTGCGGCTGGCATTGATGATCCGGACAGATCTGAAACACCGGTCTTTACAGGGATTGTAAACAGCTCCGGCAGGTGCTTTTGGAGGATTTCTAAAAGTATCTGCCGGAGAAACTGTGTTGAAAAAAAAAGTAAGGCTGTGCTATACTAGAAAAAGTATGGCAGAAATGAGATGAGGAAGGAAAGAGACATGGCAGGAAAAGAGAAATATGATGCCGGCAGTATTGCAGTTCTGGAAGGGTTAGAGGCAGTTCGTAAAAGACCCGGAATGTATATCGGAAGTGTAACAAGAAAAGGCTTAAATCATTTAATATATGAAATTGTAGACAATGCGGTAGATGAGCATTTAGCAGGCAACTGTGACACGATTCATGTCACCTTAGAGGCAGATGGTTCCTGTACCGTAGAAGATAACGGACGGGGAGTGCCGGTTGGAATGCATGAAAAAGGAATTCCGGCAGCACGTCTGGTATTTACCACACTGCATGCGGGAGGAAAATTCGACGATTCCGCATACAAGACAAGTGGTGGTCTGCATGGAGTCGGTTCTTCGGTAGTCAATGCTCTTTCTGAATATATGGATGTACAGATCAGCAGGGAGGGTGCGATCCACCATGACCGTTACGAGCGTGGAATCCCTGTGTTAGAGTTAGAGAACGGACTTCTTCCGGTGATCGGAAAGACAAAAGCGACCGGAACGAAGATTAATTTTCTTCCGGATGCGGAGATTTTTGAAAAGACGAGGTTTAAAGAGGATGAGGTCAAAAGCAGATTACATGAGACAGCATATCTGAATCCGGCACTGACCATTATCTATGAGGACAAGCGGTTAGAAGAACCGGAAAAGATCGTATTCCATGAGGAGGATGGGATCATCGGGTTCGTCAGAGATCTGAATAAAAAATGTGAAACACTTCACGAGGTGGTCTATTTTAAAGGCGAAAACGAAGGCATTACCGTGGAGGCTGCATTTCAGTATACAACGGAATTCCATGAAAACATTTTCGGATTCTGTAACAATATCTATAATGCAGAGGGCGGAACACATATTACAGGCTTTAAAACCGTTTTTACAAGTGTCATCAACCAGTATGCGAGAGAGCTTGGTATCTTAAAAGAAAAGGATGCGAACTTTACGGGAGCAGATGTCCGAAACGGTATGACAGCCGTTGTATCCATCAAGCATCCGGACCCTCGATTTGAAGGTCAGACCAAGACAAAGTTAGACAATCAGGATGCCTCCAGGGCAACCGCAAAGATTACCGGAGACGAGATACAGCTTTATTTTGATAAAAATTTAGAGGATTTAAAGGCGGTCATTTCCTGTGCGGAACGTGCGGCAAAGATCCGTAAGACAGAGGAAAAAGCCAAGACAAATCTTTTGACAAAGCAGAAGTTTTCCTTTGATTCTAATGGAAAGTTAGCGAACTGTGAAAGCAGGGATGCCTCCCAGTGTGAAATCTTTATTGTCGAGGGAGATTCCGCGGGCGGTTCGGCAAAGACAGCCAGAAACCGTAATTTTCAGGCGATCCTTCCGATTCGTGGAAAAATCCTAAACGTGGAAAAGGCAACGATCGACAAAGTACTTGCCAATGCAGAGATCAAGACGATGATCAATGCTTTCGGTTGTGGATTTTCGGAAGGTTTCGGAAACGATTTTGATATTTCTAAGCTGCGTTATGACAAGATCATCATTATGGCAGATGCCGATGTGGATGGAGCGCATATCTCCACCTTGCTGTTAACACTGTTTTATCGTTTTATGCCGGAACTGATCTCAGAGGGACATGTTTATATCGCGATGCCACCTCTCTATAAAGCTATTCCATCGAAAGGGCAGGAAGAATATCTCTATGATGATGCTGCATTAGCGAAGTATCGTAAGAGACAAAAAGGCAATTTTACCCTGCAAAGATACAAAGGTTTAGGAGAGATGGATGCCGAACAGCTTTGGGAGACTACGTTAGACCCAAAGACCAGGATGTTAAAACAGGTGGTCATTGAAGATGGAAAGATGGCATCGGATGTAACCGAGATGTTAATGGGCTCGGATGTTCCGCCAAGACGTGCTTTTATCTATGAGCATGCAAATGACGCGGAACTGGATGTATAGGAGGAAAAGCATGGAAGCAAGAGCAGAGAATCTAATTAGAACAGAATATTCGGAGGTCATGCAGAAAGCCTATATTGATTATGCGATGAGTGTCATTATTGCAAGAGCTCTTCCGGATGTAAGAGACGGACTCAAACCGGTACAAAGACGTACCTTGTATGATATGCATGAACTGGGAATCCGCTACGACAGACCGTATCGAAAATGTGCGAGAATTGTCGGAGATACGATGGGTAAATATCATCCGCATGGTGACAGTTCCATTTATGAATCTTTAGTTGTCATGGCACAGGACTTCAAAAAGGGACTTCCACTGGTGGATGGCCACGGTAATTTTGGCTCGATTGAAGGTGATGGGGCGGCAGCCATGCGTTATACCGAGGCAAGGCTGCAAAAGATCACACAGGAAGCCTATTTAGCCGACTTAGACAAAGATGTGGTAGACTTTGTCCCGAATTTTGATGAGACGGAAAAAGAGCCGGAGGTGCTTCCGGTTAAGGTGCCTAATATCCTGATCAATGGTGCAGAGGGAATCGCAGTCGGAATGGCAACGAGTATTCCACCGCACAATTTTGGCGAAGTCATTGACGGTGTAAAGGCATATATGAAAAATCCTGACATCAATACCGAGCAGATGATGGAATATATCAAAGGGCCGGATTTTCCAACCGGAGGAATTGTAACAAATAAGGATGATTTACTCTCTATCTATTCTACCGGAAGCGGTAAGATCAAGGTCCGTGGAAAAGTTGAGATTGAAAAAATGAAGGGTGGCAAAGAACGGATTGTCATCACAGAGATCCCTTACACCATGATCGGAGCAAACATCGGAAAATTTTTAAATGATGTCTATTCTTTAGTAGAGACCAAAAAGACAAATGATATCGTAGACATCTCGAATCAGTCCTCAAAAGAGGGCATCCGTATTGTCATCGAGTTAAAACGTGGGGCAGATGCCGAAAATATCTGTAATCTGCTCTATAAAAAGACAAAGTTAGAAGATACGTTTAGCGTTAACATGCTTGCCGTTGCAGATGGAAGACCGGAGACGATGGGAATCGTTCCGATGATCCGTCATCATGTGAATTTCCAGTATGAGATCGCAACAAGAAAGTACAAAACACTGTTAGAAAAAGAGCTTGAGAAAAAAGAGGTGCAGGAGGGCTTAATCAAAGCCTGTGATGTCATTGACTTAATCATTGAGATTCTGCGTGGCTCTAAGAATATCAAAGATGCAAAAGCCTGCTTAGTTCATGGCAAGACCGATGCGATTAAGTTCAAATCTGAGGAGTCAAAGCAGTTAGCAGCGCAGCTTCAGTTTACCGAAAAACAGGCAACGGCAATTTTAGAGATGCGTCTTTATAAGCTCATCGGATTAGAAATCGAAGCACTGTTAAAAGAGCATGATAAGACGTTAAAAAATATTGCGACTTATGAGAATATCTTAGGAAGCCGTACGGCAATGGCAAAGGTAATTATCAAGGAGTTGGATGCGTTTAAAAAGGAATATGCAAAAGAGCGCAAGACTGTGATTGACAATGTCGAGGCAGCAGTGGTCGAGGAAAAGAAAATCGAAGAAATGGATGTTGTCTTTTTGATGGATCGTTTCGGTTATGGACGAACAGTGGATGTACCGACCTATGAGCGAAATAAAGAGGCGGCAGACAGTGAAAATAAATGCGTAGTTCTTTGTAGGAACACGGATAAATTATGCCTCTTTACCGATACCGGAAAAATGCACAGTATCAAGGTCTTAGACCTGCCGTTCGGAAAATTCAGGGACAAGGGACAACCGATCGATAACCTCAGTAACTATGACAGCAGTCAGGAAAATATCGTCTATCTGATGAACCTGCAGGCGATGACAGGAAAGCAGATATTCTTTGGAACGAAAAACGGAATGTGTAAGGTTGTGGATGGCAGTGAATTTGATGTTGCCAAACGAACGATCGCAGCCACAAAACTCACAGAGGGAGATATGCTGTTAACGGTGCGTGTCTTAGAAGGAGAAGAGTCATTGATCCTTCGTTCTGATAAAGAGTATTTCTTAAGGTTAGAAGCAAGTGAGATACCACAGAAGAAAAAAGGAGCCGTCGGTGTGCGTGGCATGAGGCTAGCCGCCCGTGAACAGATGCAGGAGATTTATGTTCTGCCACCGGACGGGGAGGAAGTCGTCACCGTGAAAGAAAAAGAGGTGGCACTGCACAGACTCCATATAGGAAAGAGAGATACCAGAGGCGTAAAGAAATGACCTATGAAGATGCAGCAGAATTTGCAGACAGTACAAAAAAATATGGAAGTATTTTAGGACTAGAGAGTATCCGAAATCTGATGCAGGAACTTGGAAACGTACAGGAGCAACTGCACATCATCCATGTAGCGGGTACGAATGGAAAGGGTTCAGTCTGTGCCTTTTTATCCGCGGCACTGACAGAGGCCGGATATCGGGTTGGACGTTATAATTCTCCGGCAGTATTTGAAAGAAGAGAAGTCTTTCGCATAGGAGAAACGATGATCTCTAAAGAGGAATACGCCGCGGTTTTTGAAAGAGTTCAAACCGCCTGTGAAGTGCTGACAAAGCGGGGATGTCCGCATCCGACTGTCTTTGAGGTAGAGACAGCGGCAGCGTTTTTATGGTTTTATGAAAAAAAATGCGACCTCGTCTTATTAGAGACCGGTATGGGCGGAGAGACAGATGCGACCAATCTGATCACACATCCGGTATGCAGTGTGCTGACTTCGATTGGCATGGATCATATGCAGTATTTAGGAAATACCATAGAAGAGATTGCAAAAGTAAAAGCCGGGGTCATCAAAAAAGGATGTCCGGTAGTTGCATTGAAACAGGGTGACAGTGTGTGCGAAGTCATAAAGAACAAGGCAGAGGAATGTGGTTCACGGTGTGTTCTGGTAGAAGTGCCGCAGTATATGCAGGAAGCTCCCATATGGGGAACAACACTGCAGGATGTACGCTATGGATCAGTACATACCGCACTTGGCGGCATATGGCAAAGAGAGAATCTGTCACTGGCATTAGCAGTCTTAAAACTGTTAGAAGAATCCGATTATTCCATAACGAAAGAAGCGGTGCAAAGTGGGATTGCAAAGACGATCTGGCATGGCAGATATGAAGTTTTGCAGACAGAGCCGTTATTTATCATAGACGGAGCGCACAATCCGATTGCCGCGAAACGTTTAAAACAGACGATCGAAAAGGATTTTACAAACAAGGAAATTATATATATAATAGGGGTACTTGCAGATAAGGAGCATGAAAAAATGCTGCGTCTTTTATTGCCGGGGGCAAAAGCCGTATTTACGGTCACACCCGATAGCCCAAGGGCTTTAGACGGTGAAAGTTTGGCAAAAGAAGCCCAAAAGTATGCAGACAATATTTGGTATGTGCCGGATATTGGTAAAGCAGTGAAGATGGCAAAGGAAACAGCAAAAGAGTCCGATGTCATACTTGCAGTCGGCTCTTTATCCTATTTAAAAGAAGTAAAAAAAGCCTTAGGACAGGGTTAAGATAAATTGGAAAGCACAGGTGAAGTCATGGACGAAAAGAAAATACAAGAGGGTGTCCGCCTGATTTTAGAAGGTATCGGCGAGGACTGTACAAGAGAGGGGCTGTTAGAAACACCGGATCGTATTGCCCGTATGTATCAGGAGATTTTTGGCGGTATGGGCAAGGATGCAAAGGAACATCTGTCAAAAACCTTTCATGTAAAAAATAATGAGATGGTTGTGGAGAAAGACATTGTCTTTTACTCTACCTGTGAACATCATCTGCTTCCGTTTTATGGAAAGGCACATGTTGCCTATATTCCGGATGGAAAAGTGGTCGGTTTAAGCAAGTTAGCAAGAACCGTAGAAGTCTATGCGAAAAGACCACAGATGCAGGAACAGCTTACCGCACAGATCGCGGATGCGCTGATGGAGCATTTAAAACCACAGGGGGCAATGGTCATGATCGAAGCAGAGCATATGTGTATGACGATGCGTGGTATTAAAAAACCGGGAAGCAGGACCGTTACCTATGTAACGCGTGGCATTTTTGAAAAAGATACAGAGTTACAAAACCGCTTTTTTCAGATGGTGCGTTAAGGATGGAGTATGTAGAAAAGCTGTCAGGAGACAGGGAATACAGACAGTTGTTAGAGCGTTTAAAAGAATTAGAAAAAGATCGGATCTACTGTCATCATGGGATCGGGCATCTATTGGATGTGGCGCGGATTGCCTATATAGAGAATTTAGAAGCACAGCTTGGTTTAGAAAAAGAAGATATTTACATAGCGGCGCTGCTGCATGATCTTGGAAGAGTTGATGAGTATGAAAGCGGCATCGGACATCACATTGCAGGAAGGGAACGTGCGAGATATTTTTTACAGAAAATAGAATATCCATGGGAACGACAGGCGGTGATCTTAGATGCCATTGCAGAGCATCGCAATAAGGAAAATATTGAGGGAAACGAGACACCAACGTTTCACAGGATTTTAGCAAAGGCAGACAGGAGATCGAGAAACTGCCGGTTCTGTGACGTATATGAGAGCTGTAAGTGGAGTGTTGAGGAGAAGGAGCACCGCATAGAGCGGTAATTGGAGGATAAGATGAAAAAAAAGATTGAAACGATCGAAATCGGAAACAGGGAATTTGATGTAAAGAATCATACTTATGTGATGGGAATTTTAAATGTGACACCGGATTCTTTTTCCGATGGGGGAAAGTATGACCAGTTAGACCGGGCACTCTTTCATGCACAGGAAATGATTGACGACGGAGCCGATATCATTGATGTCGGTGGAGAATCCACCAGACCGGGATATACGATGATTTCCGATGAAGAGGAGATCGAGCGCACCGTTCCGGTTGTGGAGGCATTAAAAGAGCGTTTTGATATTCCAATCTCCATTGATACTTATAAGAGTAAAGTGGCAAAAGTAAATATCAAAGCCGGAGCGGATTTAGTCAATGATATCTGGGGTATGAAGTACGATAAGGATATGGCAAAGCTGGTCGCAGATACGAAAGTGGCATGCTGTCTGATGCACAATCGGGACGAGGCTTCCTACAAACATTTTATGAAAGAAATGATCGAGGATATCAAAGAGAGTGTGAAGATCGCCAAAGAAGCCGGTGTAAAAAATAAGCGTATTATTTTAGATCCTGGTGTGGGCTTTGGTAAGACCTATGACAATAATTTAGAGGCGATCCGATGCCTGAAGGATTTAGAGGAGTTAGGTTATCCGGTGCTGCTTGGAACGAGCAGAAAATCGGTGATCGGTCTCAGTCTGGATCTGCCAAGTGACCAGAGAATGGAAGGCACGCTGGCTACAACGGTTATGGGTGTCATGCAGGGAGTGGCATTTGTGCGTGTGCATGATGTAAAGGAAAATAAACGTGCCATTATGATGACAGAAGCAGTTCTTGGAAGGAAAGATTTATAAAAAGAAATGGATAAGATTAAGATTCAAAATCTCGAAATATTTGCGAACCATGGTGTATTTTTAGAGGAGACAAAATTAGGACAGAAATTTTTAGTCAGTGCAGTGCTCTATACGGATACGAGGGCTGCCGGGATGACAGATGATCTGACAAAGTCGATACATTATGGAGAGGTCAGTCATTTTATTACGGATTTTATGCAAAAAAATACCTATCGGCTGATCGAGTCAGCAGCCGAGCAGTTAGCACAGGCAATGCTTTTAACAATCCCGAATCTGAAAAAGGTCTTATTGGAGATCAAAAAGCCATGGGCACCGATCGGACTACCATTAGAATCGGTATCGGTGGAGATTGAGAGGGGCTGGCATGAGGTCTATCTGTCCTTTGGCTCTAACATGGGAGATCGGGAAGCCTATATTAAAATAGCGTTAGATGCATTGGAACATATCCGGGGATGCCGCCTGCGGCAGGTGTCAGAGTTACTTGTCACAAAACCTTACGGTGGTGTGGAGCAGGAGGATTTTTTAAATGGATGCTTAGAATTAGAGACGCTTCTGACTCCACAGGAGCTTTTAGAGGAGCTGCACCGGATCGAACAGGAGGCAGGACGGGAACGAAAGATCCACTGGGGACCGCGGACACTGGATCTGGATATTTTATTCTATGATAAGGAACTGATCGAGACAGAGGATCTGATCATACCGCATGTGGATTTGGAAAACCGCTATTTTGTCTTGAAACCACTGGCGGAAATCGCGCCGAATTTCAGACATCCGATCTTGAAAAAAACCGTGACACAGATGTTAGAAGCAGTGAAGGAGGAAGCCTGATGACAACCATTTTGTTTGATCTGGATGGTACGATCATTAATTCCTTTTTAGGGATTACGAGATGTGTACAGTATGCATTGAGATCCAAAGGAATTGAGGTAGAAAACTTAGAGGATTTAGAGGAATATATCGGGCCGCCGCTCAAGCAGACCTTTCAGAAGAACTATGACTTTAGTGATGAAGAGACGATCGATCTGATCCGGAAGTACAGGGAACGATTTGACGTGACGGGGATTTTTGAAAATGAACTCTATCCGGGTGTGGAGCAGACCCTGCTTCATTTAAAAGAACGTGGATATCCGTTGGTATTAGCATCCTCAAAACCGGAGACTGCCTGTAAGCGGATTTTAGAAAAACACGGGTTGTTGTCCTGTTTTGACGAGGTAGTCGGTGCAACGTTAGACGGCAGGATTTCTACGAAGGAACAGGTGCTGAAAGAAGTGTTTCGGCGGATCGGAAGTAATGATCCAAAGGATTATGTCTTAATCGGTGATACAATTTATGACGTAGAAGGTGCAAATAAGGTCGGCATGGATTGTATCGGGGTCAGCTACGGCTTTGGAAAAGCAGAAGATTTAGAACGTGCAGGTGCAGTGAGTGTTTGCAGGGATTTAGAAGAAGTGGAGAGAGTGGTCATTGAAAGATATTAAATGGTACAGGGCGTGGGATATCGTTTATCCGGTTGGAATCTATTATGTATTGATGAATGTTGCAACATTTGTTGTATGCCTCATTGTTCCGTTGACAGATGAAAGTTACGGATTTATCAAAGTATTGACAACGTTGTTTGTGCTGCCGGTCGTCTATGTCATGTATCGGAATGACCAGTTGAGGCGTGGCGTACAAAAGGCAAAAGCGAAGGATTTATTTCTCGATATGAGATCAGAAATCGTTCCACTGCTTGGCATTCTTGTAATGGCAGCCTGTGCAGCAGTTGTTTTGAATAATCTGATCTCATGGACTCCGTTAATGAAGGTCTCTGCAACATATCAGAGTGTAACAAGGAAGTTCTTTGGCGGGGCAGTCATCTTTGAAATTTTAGGACCTTGCATTTTGGTTCCGGTTTTAGAGGAGTATGTATTCCGCGGACTGGTCTACAAGAGATTGCGGGAATGGCTTGGGATGACCTGGGCAGTTGTGATATCCGCAATTATTTTTGGCATGATGCATATGAATATCGTGCAGTTTGTCTATGCCGGATTTTTGGGTGTCTTTTTAGCCCTTTGCGTGGAACGGACAAAGCATCTCTATGGAGCCATTTTGGCTCATATGGCAGCAAATACGATTTCCGTGATCCGCACCGAGACAAACTGGCTGTCATGGATGGATGAATCTTTGCAGGCGCAGGCACTTACCACTGTAGGAATGGGACTGGTATTTATAGGATTGTATCTGCTGGTGTTTTGGAAGGGAAGAGAGAACGGAAGGAAAACAATATGAAAATATATGAAGTAGAAGAGAGGACGCCCTTGGTGGCGCCTCTTTTGAATATTGGGGAAGAAATATGGTATCCAAAATTATAGAATCCGGGAAGTTACAGTCAACGAGCAGAATCCGCAGGCAGTTGGATTTTATGAACATTTGGTAGGTGGCGTTGGTATAGCTGAATTTGAAGGGATTTCCGACTGTGCAGAAATCCAGAAGCTGTATCTGGAAACACATAGCAATCTCAAGGTTGCAATGAAATTATATGAAAAAGCAGGCTTTCAACAGATTGAAAGACCGGAGTCTGTTCTTCATGGAACCATGGATCACTTTTATTTAAAGAAGTTGTGAGCAACGGATGATATTTAATTTTTAGCATAATTTAAAAGCAGGATATTGTATACGGAAGGAAAAAGAGAATGATAGGACTTGGAACAGTGATCAATAGCGTCAGCATAGTAGCAGGTGGAGTGATCGGTCATTTTACCCTGCTTGCAAGACTGGTTGCTCCTATAATGACTTCGACAGCAATTGCATATTTATCACTCATCGGCTCTGTGTTGATTTTCTGTATAGGAGTAAATCTTGTATGGGGCAAAAAGCTAAAAGTTGCAAATATGCTTCCGGCTGTGATCTTAGCAATTTTAGCGGCATATCTGCCATGGAATTTTTAAAAAATGAGGCATGAAATCCGCTAAGACTTCATACCTCCTGGTATTATAAGACATAATGGATACGTTGTTTTTCAAACCGATCCTGCTGAGGGTGGATGGATTCCGGATAACCGCACGGAATAATGGCAAAAGCGTCTAAATCCTCTGGGATATCCAATACATTTCGGACGGCTTCCATCCGCTCGTTTAGTGGAGCAATTCCAAGCCAGACGGCGCCAAGCTCAAGAGCATCGGCTTCTAAACAAAAAATTTTCAACAGATGCACTCATATCAATCTGTGCATATTCAGGTATGGTGCAATTGATGCGGTAACATGCAACAAAAGCAAGGGGTGCATAGCGGCACTGATCATCGTGATTATGACATGGATCAGAAAAAATGCAAGAAGATTTTTGTTTGACTTTTTGGAAAATAAGAAATATAATAATGCATGAACGAGTAGCAGACTAGCGTAAATCCGGTTTTTGCTGCTCGTTTTTCTGTTTAAAAATTTTATCATGCCGTTAAAAAAGTGTGTAGCTTATCAGCGTAAGTCCAGCTTATGAGATAAGTACACACATTTTTTATGTAGAAAAAGGAGGAGTAAATTCAAATGGCAGAAAGTAACAAAATGAAGGAAATGCCGGTAAATAAGCTCATGGTACAGATGGGAATCCCGATGATCTTATCGATGGCATTGCAGGCAGTGTACAATATTGTGGACAGTGCCTTTGTTGGAAACATGAAGGTGGGAAGTGAAGCAGCACTGAATGCACTGACACTGGTATTTCCGGTTCAGATGCTTATGGTAGCAGTAGGAATTGGAACAGGTGTGGGAACAAATGCACTTTTAGCAAGGACATTAGGACAGGGAAACAACAAAAAAGCAGCCAAGGTTGCAGGAAACAGTTTATTCCTTGGAGTAATTATCTATGTCGTATGTCTGGTGTTTGGAATTTTTGGAGTAAAGGCATATGTTGCGTCGCAGACCGTTGATTTGGAAGTTATTGCAATGGGAACAAGTTATCTTAGAATATGCTGTGTGATTTCTTTTGGAATTATTTTCTTTTCTTTATTTGAAAAGCTATTACAGGCAACAGGGCGTTCGCTTTATTCTACCATCGGTCAGGTCGTGGGAGCAGTAGTAAATATTATCCTTGATCCGATTATGATCTATGGTATCGGTCCGGTTCCGGAAATGGGAGTGGAAGGTGCAGCGTATGCAACGGTCATCGGTCAGGTTGCATCGGCAGTATTATTATGGATTTTCCATGTAAAATTAAATAAGGAATTTGAGCATGGGGTGAAGTACATGAAACCGGATACCGGAATTATAAAAGAAATCTATGCGATCGGTCTTCCGGCGATCATCGCACAGGCTCTTATGTCTATCATGGTATATGTGATGAATCTGATCTTAAAGTTCACTCCATCCGCACAGACTGCATACGGACTGTTCTATAAAGTACAGCAGTTTGTATTATTCCTTGCATTCGGACTGCGTGATGCGATCACACCGATCATTGCGTTTGCTTACGGAATGGGAAGTAAAAAGCGGATTAAGGACGGAATTAAATACGGTCTTATCTATACAGCAGTCCTGATGATCTTTGGAATTATTATTACAGAAGTTTTTCCGAGAGCATTTGCGACACTGTTTAATGCAGGACCGTCCAGAGCGTATTTTATTGGAGCAATGAGGATTATCTCTATCAGTTTTATTTTTGCGGGAATCAATGTGGCATATCAGGGAATTTATCAGGCGTTAGACGGTGGCATGGAGTCACTTGTGATCTCACTGCTCAGACAGCTTGTACTCATATTACCATTAGCAGGAATATTCTCTGTTTTTGTCAGAAATGGTCAGATGGGAGTTTCACTGATCTGGTGGGCATTTCCGATAACAGAACTTGTATCGTGTCTGGTGGGATATGTATTTTTAAAAAGGATCAGAAAAAATAAAGTGGAAAGTTTAGGTTAGGAGGAAGCAGCGATAATGAATCCTATATGAAAGCACTTAACAGGTATTTGCATAAAAATCGGTAAAAGGATAAGACTAAGTAGTAAAATGCGGAATGAAAATTGCGAAAAGTGCGGAATAAAAATTATGAAAAATGCGGAATAAAAATTATGAAAAATGCGGAATAGAAATTATGAAAAGTGCGGAATAGAAATTATGAAAAGTGCGGAATAGAATTGACAAAATCAGAAATAGAAGGATATAATGATACAGAATCAGGAGGTGCAGACTTATGCTTACACCGGAGGGTTATAAATCCAGACTAGTGGAAAAACAATTTGATGAACATATGCAAACCTTTGGAGCAGTTTGTATTGAAGGACCGAAATATTGCGGTAAAACCTGGACGGCTAGAAGCAGGGCTAAGAGTGCAGCCTTTGTAGGAAATCCGGAAAATAATTTCCAAACGAGGACAATGGCACAGATTAGTCCTGATTTAGTATTAAAAGGAGATTTGCCGCGTTTGATAGATGAATGGCAGGAGGTTCCGTCGCTTTGGGATGCTGTCCGTTTTGAAGTTGATAAAGACAGCAGAAAAGGAAAGTATATTTTAACCGGTTCTGCGACACCAAACCATAAGGGAATTATGCATAGTGGAACGGCAAGAATCAGTAAAGTAAGGATGAATACCATGTCTTTATATGAAACCGGGGATTCTACCGGAGAGGTGTCATTAAAAGATTTGTTCTGTGATAACATAGAAAATAAAATCACGGGAGAGGTTACACTGGAACGTTTGATCTACTATGCGGTAAGAGGCGGATGGCCGGGAAATTTAGAAACACCGGAGAAAACCTGTGGAAAGTTGGCAAAAGAATATCTTAAAACAATTGTTGACGATGATATGTTTAGTGTGGACGGTGTAAAGAGAGATTCACGCAAAGTATGGTCATTATTGCATTCATTGGGTAGAAATGAAAGTACCTTAGCAGGTAATAGTACACTCCGAAAAGATATGGGAGCAAAGGATGAAATAGAGATTGACCGTGATACAATATCTGATTATTTGGATATTTTTCAACGTTTGTTTATTTTGGATGATCAGCCGGCATATAATACAAATCTTCGGTCATCAAGAAGAATTTTAAAATCTGCAAAAAGACATTTTACAGATCCTTCTTTGGCAGTGGCAGCATTGGGGGCTACACCAAAGATGCTGTTGAATGATTTGAATACATTTGGATTTATCTTTGAGAGCCTGTGTGAACATGATTTAAAAATATATGCTGAATATCATGATGCAAATTTGTTTCATTTCAGAGATGAAAGAGGGAATGAAGCAGATGCGATTGTTGAATTTTCGGATGGTACCTGGGGAGCATTTGAAGTAAAATTAGGAGCGAACCAGATAGATGCTGCAGCAGAAGAATTATTAAAACTAAAGTCAATTATGGAAAAAGAAGGAGATACGCCACCTAAACTTTTATGTGTTATATGTGGAATGTCTAATATGGCGTATAAGAGACCGGATGGGGTCTATGTTGTTCCAATTACGGCATTGAAACCATAGCAGCAGGAGAGTGGTTTTTATACAGTAGTTTGTAATGAAACCTATACCTCCTGCCCCAGCTTTTCCACTGTCTCCACAAACCGCAAAACATCCTCAGGAGCATGGTTACTGTACAACAGACCATAAGGAATACTGTAATGCCAGTGGACCGGAATCGTTACTAGGCCCGGATGGACATCCTGCCAGCATTCGATGGTGAGCAGGACATTTCCGGTCTCAGCACAGCGGTTGAACACCGACAGGTCGTAAAATTGCGGGGTATCTTCAATGTGGATCAGCGGGTGGTTTTTTTCTAAATCATTTCTTATAAAATCATTGACACCTGAGTCACCGCGGCAAACCATCATCAGTGTTTCACCATACAGATCCTCGATTTCAATGCAGCTTTTCGAGGCAAGGGGATGCTCCCTTGATATGGCGATCATTTTCTGATACCTTCCAAGCGGTAAAAAACGGCACAGGGAAAGCCATGCCTTCGAATCACAGACACCGATCAGAAAATCAAATTTTTCTCCAAGTTTTTCAATTTCAGATAAAATCCCTTCATGGTCATCCTCGAAAGGAACGAGATGCAGTTTGTAATCAGGAAAAGATATGAAGAAGGAAACAGGGAAGCCTGGAGAGCGTTAGAAGAAGCGTATGAAGCCGGAAATAAAAGCGATGGCTGATAAGTATGGTGTGACAGTTCCGCAGCTTTGCATAAGATATACGATCCAACTTGGAACCGCATCACTTCCAAAAACTGCAAATCCAGAGCATATGAAAACGAATGCAGATGTGGATTTTGATTAGAATAATAAAAAGAGTGCCTGAAAGAGTGCTTATTGAAAAA
>ERZ773185.1637-NODE-1637-length-16175-cov-3.550496_pt1 | contig 16175 bp, 10 predicted proteins | sample MGYA00580531_ERZ773185 | MGnify/ENA primary metagenome ERZ773185 (study PRJEB29015, sample SAMEA2737799) | human gut metagenome | biome: human gut; feature: human-associated habitat; material: faeces | place: China | collected 2012 ...
TGGCATCCTCCTCTGAGTATGCGATGAGACTGATAGACGGATTCATCTCCATGCTTGAGTCGAGGAATCTTGTTTGCGTCGCCCAGCTTCTCCGCGCGCAGGTTGGAGTCTGCCTGAGGACATTCGCGTTATTCGCCGCGGAAGACCAGGATGACTTTCTCAAGCAGGCGTTTCATGGTGTGCCTGCAAAAAAGCTGAAAGATTTCTCGGGCGAGAAGATGTCCGATGGAAGACTTCAAGACTTACTCGAGAAGTTCGATCCAAAGGTAAAAGATGTATACAAGGTGACGTCTGGATTCGTTCACTTCTCCACTGATATTCTGCCGAGCATGGGTGTGCCTGGGGAGGACTATGAGGTCGAGTTTAATTCTGGAGCCGAGCCCAACGAGAGAAACAATGTGCCTCTCGTGGAATGCGGCAAGGCGTTCTGCCACTATGTCGACCTGCATCTCCAGATGCTCCATATGGTGATTGCTTCGGATGAATGATATGCCGATCGATTCCGTATTGATTCCGATGGTCCTGCAGACGAAGCCTCGACAAGCGAGAAGGTGTAGGTCGAACGCATTGACGCTGCCTTGACAGCATCCCGATAAAATAACGAATGGGAGGTTCCCTGCGAAATGTGCGCCTCTGTATATTCTCGCTAGGAAGCCCCCGACCGATAAGTCGTTGTTGAGTTCAATTTGAGTTCAGCTCGGGTACCCGATAATCGTCCAACTCTGATAAAAGGGGAGACGACGGTACACCACGTAGACGAGAGGTTATGGAAGTGCACGATTTGATTACCGAGTGGGAATAGCGGGAACTGGCTTCTGAACTCGCGTTTTGGTGCCGCCGAGTACCGTCTGATGCTGTTTCGGCATCGCTATAGAGCAAAGCCACCAGCGAAATAACGGGAATAACGGCCTTCGAACTCTCTGGTTCGGAGGCTTTCTTTTTGCATGTCTACCTGGGAATACGGCCTGATTATTCCCGTATGCCCCTACTGGGCGGTACGGCGGAGTACTCGGTGGTACGGGAATAATAGTGCCCTGCGGGAGTAATTCACAATTCGGATACCCTGGGGACCGAATTGAGGCCGCCGAAATCAAGCGCCTCCATACGTTGGGACCCGAAGCGATCACACTCCGGACCCCGTTGCCATCTGCGGCTATTCGCCTCTCAGCAGCATGCCAACCGGCTAATATACGAGCTCGTCGAACTGCTCGCGAGTGACAGGCTTGAGGAACGCGCGGACCTTATTGCTGTCGCAGTCCGCCTTCAGCCCCTCGAGGATCCCCACGTACGCGACGCTCATCGCGTAATCGTCGCCCGTGAGGAAGGGGTTCTCGATGAAGGCTGCCGCCCTCTCGAGGAATGCTGAATCACAGGTCGCTAGAGCGTGCTCGATGCAGGGCCGGAAGACGTCCTCGTAGGTGAGAAAAGCGCCCGTTTCCATGCCGTCCTGCCACGAGGTGTAGTCCTCAAACTCGGACTTGAGCTCGGAGAATGAGCCCAGCAGCCTTTCATTCAATTCGGATTCGTTTAATCTAAACACCTCCAAGTGCATCAGCGAGATCATTTCGCAGCCGTTCAAGCAGAGCTTTATCGGGATGGTTCAGATTCTTCGAGAGGATTCTCTCGATCTGCCTCAGTCGCTCTCGGCCTTTTCGAATATGATCCCTTCCGTCGACCAGCTCGCCCGTTGCGATCTGTTTGCTGAGGCAGCTAAGGCTTGCGGGAATGAAAAAATGGGAGCGGACTAATGCCCGCTCCCATTTCCATACATATCGAAATTACTCCCTTGAAACTCAGTGCGTTTCGCGAGAACGGCTTGCACGCAAAAGCGCGCAGGTTCCGCAGATAGCCAGCACCGAGCCGGTGACAAGAGCAAGCCAGAAATAGACGTTGGCCGAATCTCCGGTTTGCGCAAGCTGCGAATCGTTTTCGCCGGTGTCGCCAGCGCTTCCCCGATCGCCTCCAGACGTGCCAGGCTCCGGCGAGGAGGGCGTGCCCGGATCGGGGTTGGGCGTGGCCGGATCGGGGCTGGGCGCGCCCGGCTCAGGCGCAGGCGTAACGCCCGGTTTGGGATCGGCGGGAACGAAGGTGTTCTTGATCACGAATCCGTCGTTTGCGTTGCCTGAGACCTCAGTGGTGTACTGCGGTACCGCAACCTCTTCCACCGAGTAGTTTCCGCCTACGGGCAATTCCGTGAAGACGCCCTTCCAGTCGCAGTCTGCAGTGAGGGTCATAGAGTCGATGACCGTTTCGCCGTTTTTAAGATTGACGGTAACTGCGGCAGGTCGGGAGGGCTCGGGATTCGCGCCGTGGTCCCAGATCTTTTCAACGGGAATCTGGCACTTTTCGTCTTTGCCGATAACGATGCCGCCGTTTGCGCCGATGCCGCCGCCAAGGGCTGCCTGGTTGTTGGAGATGGCGAGCGTGGTTTGCGCGGCGCCCAGGGTAAAGGCGTCTTCGGTCAGCACCGACTTAAGTGCCACGTTCGTTCGGGCATCCTGGAACGTCAGCGGATCTCCGTTGTTACCGCCCTCGACGAAGCGGGGCGCTTCGGGGTTGATGGTTGCGGTCATTCCTGCGGGTGGGAACAGTCCGCCATCCCGGTACCAGAGAACCTTGCCGCCACCGGGGGCGCGGTTTGCGAGCGTCAGGGTAAAGGGATCGTCTTTCAGGCCAGTGAACACGACGTCGTCGCCGGCGCCTTCAGCTGTGTTTTTAGCGATTAGGCCGCCGTCTTGGACGCACACCTTGGCATCTCCCGTTGGGCAGAACCACATGCCGCCGCCCTGCTTGCTGGCGGTGTTTTGCGTGACGCATGCGTTCTGGATGTGGAGCGTGCTGTAGTAATCGTTGTTGCCTTCGCTGTAGATGCCGCCGCCCATGCTCCAGGCGGTGTTCCCCTCGATGGTGCCGGCGCTCAGCACGACGCAATCCGAATAAGAGTAGATGCCGCCGCCCGCAGAAGCGGTGTTGCCGGAAATCGTGCCGGCAGCCGCCGTAGATTGTGTGCCTGCCTCATCTGTCGCTTTCATGGTGAACGCGGTGTTCATTGGCGCGCCGTTGCCTTGGATGCCGGGGTCGACTACGCACACGCCGCCGCCCTTGCCGCCGCCTGCGGCGCTGTTTCCGCTGATTGCGCCGCCCGTCATGGTAAACGCGGCGTTGCCCTCTACGTGAACCGCGCCCGAAGGAGTGCGTTTGCCAAGCTTGCTGCTGACGTTGTTCTGGATCTTGCCGCCTGCCATAAGGAATGTGGCGCGCGCATCTTGCGCGCTATCGGGGGCGTACATCATTACGGCGCTGCCCTGATAGCCGTTGTTGTCGGCAATGCTTCCCCCGGTCATTTCCAGATGGGCGTTGCCCAGAATCATGATGCCGGCGGAAGAGAGGTAGTTGCCATCGCCATCGGCGCTGGCAACGCGGTTGCCGCGGATGCTGCCGCCCTGCAGGGTAACATGCGCGCCGTTGGTGGCAAAGACGGTGCCGCAGTACACCTCATCGACGGTGCATTTCTCGATAGCGCCGCCGTTCATGGTAAGCGAGGCAGCCGACCCCGAAAGCTTCACCGCTCCCGATGCCGTGGAGCTAACGGTTCCGTCGAAGACGGTGGCGCTGTCGGAAAGGATGAGCGCGCCTGCGCTGTTGATGATGGAGCCGGTGTTGTAGCGGCCGCGAAGCGCTACATTCCCTGCAAGCTCAAGAGTTGCGCCTTCGGCAATGTCAACCAGGTCTCCGCGTGTACCGCTTGTTGCCAAAACGGTATAAGGCTCGTCGCAGGTGATCTTGATGTTCTTTCCAGCAGGAATGCTCAGCGTGGAGCCAAGCTTGACGTGCTTTTGGATGTTGATGGTGGTTTCAACGCCGTCGGGGGCTTCGTTCACGGCCTCTTGGAGCGTTTTTGAGCCAGCGGCGTTGGAGATGGTGTCGCCAACGCCGTCGTCGATGGATTCAACCAGATACACAATCTCGATGTCCGCGCCGGGCAGGTTTTCGGCGCCGGAAACGTCATCGGCGCTGTTGTCGATGACGATTTTCTTAACGGTGCTGCCGGCGAAAAGGCCAGAGCTGATCGACGTAAGCCCGCTGCCGATGGTGATCTCCTTCACGCCTGTCGTGCGTCCGAAGGCGCCGTTGCCAACGGAAGTAACCGAACTGGGGATCGCAAAGGTTTCGGGAAGGTCGCACACGTAGAAAGCGTAGGGCCCGATCTTCTCAAGCGTCTCCGGAAGGGCGTCTGCCACGGTCGCCCAGATCAAAGACCACTTTCCGATGCTTTTTAGGTTGCTGCTGAACTTTTCTACGGTGACCAGCGAATAGCAGAACGCATAGTCGGGAATCTCGGAAAGAGAAGAAAGATCAACGCTGCAATTGAGGTTCTGGCAGTTGTAGAACGCGTATGAGCCAAGGCTCGTCACCGCGCTTAGATCAGGAACGCTGCTCAGGTTTTCGCAATCCTGGAAAGCGGAGTACCCGATAGAGGTGAGTTGCCCCGGCAATGCCAGCTGAGTGAGCGATTTGCATTCCTGGAAGGCGCAGTTTCCAATTGCGGATATTTCGCCTTTGGCGGTCACCGATGCGAGGGATGTGCATCCGTTGAACGTGTCAGAAGGTATCTTGGTGATCGATTTGGGCAACACGATGCTGGTCAAGGCGCTGCAATCGGAGAATACGCTTCCGATGTCTTCGGCAAATGCTAGACCGTCGGGCAGGTTAATGCTTTCAAGAGCCGCTGCGCCAGAGAAAGCTCCCGACTGCGAAATCAGCTTAAGCGTGGAGGGAAGGTCGACCTCTTTCAGCTTACCGCAGCCATAGACCATCATGTTCGAGCTCAGCTCTTCGACGCCTTCGCTGAAAACAAGCTTCTCAAGGTTTCCGCTGTTCTGAAGCGACAGGTCGAAGTTTTTAACGGAGCCGGGAATCGTGAGCTCTTTGATTTTCGCGAACTTGCGGAAGTAGTTTCCGCCCAAGTCTTGGATGGTGTCGGGCAGGTTCAGCTGCTCGACGTTGTTGCCTTTCGTTTCGTAGCGGAATTCCACCGCTGTTACCGTGTACGCTTTTCCGTCCTTTTCAAAAGCGGAAGGAACATTGACGGTTGTCACACTGTCGTCGGCGGAAATGGTTTGAATATCGACCGTCCCGTTCGACAAGAAATCACAGGTATAGGTGACGCCTTCCTGAGTGATTTCGACGCCTTCTGCGTCGTAGTCCTCTGCGTACGCTACGCCAACAAGAGGGCTTCCTGCTCCGTGCGAAATCAATCCAACAGGGAAAATGCTCATTACAAGAAGCAGTGTGAGAATCCCCCCCCGATTCTTCGGACCCTGCTTAGAACCCTCTCCATGTCCACGTTTTCTCCTTCGATACCTATCCTTGCGCGACGCCTCTCCTTTCAGGCGTCGTGTCTAAAAATCAGAATTGTAATTCTCGAATTAATGGAAAGTGGTAATAAAGGCCCTATCATTTTTAGGATTTTGCTTTAGCTAGGCAATAGCCCACAATTGGCATCCGTCCCATTCTCACTTCAAAGCGAAGGGGCCGAGTCTGGATTGTCTCCAGGCTCTGCCCCTTTCATCAAGCAGCCCAATTTCTGTACTACCGTCCAGCAAACGGAGACAAACGAGCTAAATACGCTAGTGAATCTCCTTGTGGCGAAGCACGGATGCCGCAATCAGGGCAGCGACAGCGGCAACCAAAGCAAACGCGCTACCGACAAGAGTGAGGCTGTCGCCGGCCTGGGGCAAGTTGCCCTTGTTGGAGCTGTTGCTGTTAGCGGTGTTGGCGTTTGCGTTCGCATTGGCAGAGGAGTTTCCGCCGTTGCCCCCGTTTTCGCCAGTGCCGGGCTGGGTCTCAGCCTTCCAGCCTGCATACAGGGTGAACTCGGGCTCAGCGCCATCCACAGCGGTGTCGAAGTCATAGGCCGTGGTGCAGTCCTCGTTAGTGAACCAGCCAGAGAAGACATAGCCCTTCCTGGTAGGATCGGCCGGCTTTGCCACCTTGTCACCAACGGTAACAAGCTGAGAGTCAACCGCCGTGCCCTGGTTGGAATCGAAAGTGACGATAACCTTCAAAACCTTGGGAGCCTGAGCGCCCGATTCCTTGGCATAGTCGTTGGCACTCTGAGCGTCGGTGAAGTAAACAACGGTTCCGTCAGCATTAGTTACGGAATAGGTCGCATCGTCCTTCGCGGCCTCCTAGTAAGCGAAGGAATACATGCCGTCGCTGAACAGCACGGCCAAGCCGCGCTTGAGGTGCTGGGCAACCGTCTTGTCCGTGAACTTGCCGCCGCTCACCTCAATATTGCCAAGGTCGAGATTGCCGTTAAACTCGCCGTCGGAAACGGTGATCGTGTTATCGGCATTATCGAAGGGTGACTCCTTCTTGGTCGAGGAATTCCAGCTGTAGGCCTTGAGCGCCGCGCCGTTGTTACTCTGCGTCGTGAAGGTGCCGCCGGTGATAGCGACCTTGTCGAGGCCCTTGTAGGCGGGACGGTTGACGATGGAGATCGCCGCGCCGTCCTGGATGGCACCGTCGTTCTCGGTGTGGCCGTTCAGGTCAACTACGCGAGCAGTGGTTCCGGAGTTGAAGGTGCTGCCCGTGAATCGGTACCGCTTTTTATAAGCGCTTCAGCGAGAACATCCTGGCTGTCTGATGAATTATAGTACCCCCTAGTATAATTAGTATCCCCCCAGTACAATTAGCGGTTGTGAAAACATCGGTAAGCGAATCATCAGTAAGCTTTTTTATACCTAGGATCCTCGGTTGCAATGATTCGCTGGTCGCGAGAAAGCTGCGGTAGTTGACCTATTTTGCATAGATTTGCCTTGATCTTATATATACGATGCAATCACACGCTTATACAGAAACTGAGCAAGCGCGCACGCTCTCGCTCGGATTTAAGAGACTTCGAAAGCGAGATGTCATGAGCAAGATTCGCAGGGCGCTGACCTTTGTCGCAGCATTGGTACTCTACGCGTTGGTAATGCCGATATCGGCATTCGCGGCAACGCCAACCGTTATCACGGTGGGCAACAGCAGCGAATTTGATAGCGCGGTAGCCACCGTAAACGCTGCCCCCAGCGGCGAATACGTCATTGAGCTCACCGACGACATTCAAACCGGAGGAGCCTCGTTCACCTCTTCGCAGCCTGTAAGCATTGTGGGCAACGGGCACACCATTACCCTCAAGCCGCGTGGCTCCTTCCATATCGAGAAAGGCGCAAAGCTAGATCTTGGGTCCAAGAACGGCGGCGATTCCCTGACCATCAGTGGCGGCCACGCCAAGATGATCGAAGACCCCGGCCTGCTTTACGTGGAAGGCGCCTGCAACATGTATTCAGGCGTAAAGCTCGCCGACCGCGAAGGGAACAACTACTTCGGCGGTGGTGTTACCGTACAGGGTGGCACGTTCCATATGCACGGCGGCACCATTGAAAATTGCGGAATCAAAGACGGATCCATTTGCTATGGCGGTGGCGTTGCGGTTATCTCTGGTGGCTCGTTCATCATGGACGGCGGCGAAATCAAGAATTGCTACGCCACCTCTTCCTTTAAAGCCTCGGATAGCGAGTATATGGATCCCCGCAGTATCGTGTCTGCCGGCGGCGGCGTATATGTTTCCGGCGGATCTTCGTTTGTCATGAACGACGGCACCATTTCAAATAACAAAGCAAACGAGATGGGCGGCGGCGTTGCCGTTGTTGCATCAATTGATGAAATCATCAATGGCGGATGGGGTAACCTTCAAAGCTCCGCGCAAATCCTTGGTGGTACCATCAGCGGAAACGAAGCAAACGATGGCGCAGGTGTGCTCGCTTCCGCGTATTTCTACGCCGCAGCATACGGCCTGTGCGCTCCCACCCCGAGCGTAGGCGCTGCCGAAAAGCCGGGCTTATTCCTTAAGAACGCCACCATAACCAATAACACAGCGAACCAGGGCGAAGGCTATGGCGGCGGCGTGCTTGCGGTGATGATGAAATCACCTGCCGCAGCCGAAATTCGCGACTGCACGATAACAAAGAACACTGCCGCGGTGGGCGGTGGCGTTGCATCGTATGGCAACTTCACCAGCTTGACCATTGACGGATGCACCATCACGGGTAACAAGGTGGCAAATTACGGCGGAGGCTTTGCCGCAGAATCGAATTCCGGCGAAGGTGCAGGCACCACCATCACCAACACCAAGCTGTGCAATAACGCCGCAGACAAGGCAGCGTCTGATGTCTATCTGAACGATTCCGTGGCGAAGCTGTCCTCTGCGAGCGACATGAACGAGCGGTACCTTGGCAAACCCGACGATGCGACCAACCAGAAAATCGATGGCTGGTATCTGGACGAAGAGACGCCTCGCTATGCCGACCAGTCGAAAAGCGAGCGTAACGAGTGCACCAACTATGGAAGCATCGAACCCGGAAACAAGGTCTGCCTAATTGCAGCAAACAACCCCACTCTTGCAAAAGTAACCTTCACCAATGAAGACGGTAGCGTGATTTACAGCGAAAACCACTACGCCGTTGGAACCAAGGCCGACCAAATCGCCATCCCCACCCCCACCAAACCGTCAGACGACACCTACAACTACTATTTCGACTCATGGCACACCAAAATCGGAGATGTCGCGGGTGACGTTGTCTATAAGGCCCAATTCAAGAGGATCTTCAAGAGGTTCGGCGCAAAGTACACGTTCAGCAGCACTTCTTCCGACAGGCAGCTGCCGAGCGAGGTTTTGGCGCTGCTTCCCAACGACGCAAAAGACTACGTGCATAACGATGTGGTGAGCGCTTTTGTGCCATCTCAGACAACCGTAGACGTTGCCGACGGCACCTGGATTTTTGTGGGCTACGACAGGGATTCGGCCATCGCCGATATGGCTACGGCGGATTCGGAGGGCAATGTGACCTTCGCCGGTTCCTGGAAATTCGTCGAGAAGGGTAGCACTCCGTCTGAGCCTGGCAACGGTAACCAGGCCGGTCCGAATGGCGACGACAATCACCAGACCGGCCCGAATGGCAAGCCGGATACTGCGCAGAAAGCGGATTCGTCCTTGCCCAGGACGGGAGACGACACGGGCGTCAGCCTTGGTTACGCCTTGCTTCTGGCCGCCATGGTGGCGCTGGGAAGTGCTGCGTATGTAAGGCGTGGGCGGAACTGCTAATTGCAATCCGTACTCGCAAAGCTATCGGCGAAGTTGCGGGGAAGAAAGCCTCCGAACCCTCTGGTTCGGAGGCTTTCTTTTTGCGCTCCTACCTGAAAATGGCTCTGTGTCGTACCCCCCTCGAGTATGGACGAGCGCGTTTTGTTGTGGCGCGGCGACATCACGACGCTGGCCGTTGACGCGATCGTGAACGCGGCCAACAGCCAGATGCTGGGCTGCTGGGTACCGGGACACCACTGCATCGACAACGCCATCCACACCTACTCGGGCGTGCAGCTGAGGGCCGAATGCGCTCGCCTCATGGAAGGGCAAGGTGCCGAGGAGTCGACCGGCATGGCGAAGATAGCGCCCGCCTACAACCTTCCCTGCAAACGCATCATCCACACGGTCGGCCCCATTGCCAGCGGCAGTCCGAACGACCTGGATCGTGCTCGGCTGGCTTCTTGCTACGCGAGTTGCCTCAGCCTTGCAGCTGGCGAAGGCCTGGCCTTCATCGCCTTCTGTTGCATCAGCACGGGAGTGTTTGGCTTTCCCCCAAGGGAGGCCGCCCAGATAGCCGTGCGCACGGTCGCGGAACGGCTCGGATCGCACGGCAGCGAAATGCACGTCGTTTTCAACGTGTTCTCGGAATCCGATGAGAGGATATATCGGGAGCTACTGGGACTGCGGCCGTAGTGGCCCTTCGACGACAACCGTCCATCATCTTGCTATCGTGACTACTTGCCGATACGCTTGTAGAGGATTGGTTCGTCGAAGCCGAACACACGCTTGCCGTTCATCTCCATGGACTCGGAGACCTCCAGGACGTCGGCGGAGAACCTCTCGAACAGGTGGAACCTCATGACGGGCGAAAACATGGAGTTCGAGCCGCCCTCCCATACGCCATCGTGCTCGCGGTAGAGCGCGGGCGTGAACTTGCCCGACTCGCGCAGGGATGAGAACTCGGAGGGGACCATGGTCGCGTAGGAGAACGTTCGCTTGTCGTTGCCCTCGGGCGCGTCGTAGGAGGTCAGAAGGACGCCGTCCTTCTCCTCGGTGAAGAGGAACAGGTGGGGCGAGGCGGACTTCCTGCCGTCAACCTCGTAGTAGCTCTCCTCGACCATGAAGGTGCCAGCAAAGTCATCGGGAAGCCCCAGGATCTTATCGTTGCACGCGGTGTTGACGTGGTGAGCAAGGGGGAAGGTCTCGCCCGTGGCATGCTTCGCCTCGAATTGCTCCCTGTTGTCGAACTCGCCGCATAGGAGCTGCATGAAATCGTCAAGCTTGGACATGATGCCTCTTTCAACTGGGTCTGCGTCTTCTGCCTGGTACCCGCTTTGGGTCCGTTGGGTGGCATGACAGAAAATCGACAAAAAAGGCAAATGGTTTCCCTAGAAGGCATCGACTCGGGCGACGCACCGGTGATCGTATCTCGCGGCTGCGATTATGGAGGATACAACCAGCTTCGCATCCGCTTCGGACATGTCACGATTTGCGATCTGCTCATTATTGAGTCCCGGCCCACGTTGCGCCAGAATGTCGCCATAGCTCACGTACTCGGGGCTTGCGTGCACGAAGGCATCTATGTCGTGCAGGAAGTTACGTCCTGCTTTCACTGCGGTCCGCCGCCAATCCTCGCGGCAATCGTAGGCGCCGAGGTCGCGGAGGAATGCCATGGGCGCATCGGCCTTCGACTTGTCCAGCGTCCCCCGGCGCTCTTCTGTGTCCGCGAGAAGCGAAGCGCTGTGGCGGTAGGAGTAGGCGTCTCCGTCCCCGCGGATCTCGAGGGGGGAGTGCCTCTGGGAAAACCCGCCGATGCCAAAGCTGAACACCTTATTGTCGGATTCGCTTATCGCCCCCGCCCCTCGAAGCTCCCTCCGCGCGCTTGGCCCTGCGCGGGTTTCGTCGGACTTCATTCCACCAACGGCGCGAGCATGTTGGGGCGCCCCCGGGTGGGGGAGCACCGTCGCCCGCCATGCCCGTCGCCGTCTGTGATGGCGGGTCAAGCGAGGGCCGCCGACTACAGCGCCTCGACGCGAGGTGTCTCCTGGTCGTCCACGACGAAGGAGCCGTCGTTCAGCTCCCTCAGAAGCTCCCATCTCGAGCGGCTTAGATACGTGAAGTGCTCGGTGCGCGTGTCGTTGACCAGCGGGCAGTCGACGTTTTCCACGGTGTGGTGATGGGTGAACCCGCACTTCTGCTGGACGCGCGCCGACTTGTCATTGCCGTCGTAGTAGCCGCACCAGAGGGCCGTGCAGCCCAGGTCCTCGAAGGCGTGAAGCTGTATCTCTCGGAGCGCCTCGGGGATGTATCCCTTGCCCCAATGCGGGACGCCGACCCAGAATCCGACCTCCATCTCGGTCGCCTTGGCCGCGGTGTTGGCCTGCGCCGGCGGGATGAGTCCGATGCTTCCGATGGGCCGCCCATCGTTTTTCAGGCACACCGCGTACGTCTCGTTGGCGGAGAGGACGTCGCGGATGATTTCGCGGCTGTTCTCGACGCTCGTGTGGACGGGCCAGCCCGCCATGGGTCCAACGGCGGGGTCGCTTGCGTAGCGGTAGAGGTCTTCGGCGTCGGATTCCTCCCAAGGACGCAGGGTCAGCCTCTCCGTTTCAAGAATCATCGGCACGCCTCCATTCTTCATTCGATGGAATTCCGCATCGCGCGTTCCACTCATCTGCGGATTCAATACTGGTTGCTAACTATATCTATATGTGCCTTGCTTGCACTGGATCGCATTGACCTACCGCACTGCCGCGTGAGCCACGAAATGAAAGCCCGATGCCCTGAGCTCGAAATGACGATCCGAAGTTGTCCCAGCTTTTGTCCCCGAGGCCGACAAAACGCGATGTCTCGTCATTCGGCGGCACTCGCTTCGAGGCGCCGTCGAAAACTGAGCGCAACTGGAATGTCGGGACGACAGAACCGTCGCCATAGAGTGGGAATAGGAAATTTCTTAGTTATGGGGGTACAAATCATACATTTGATAAAAAATACCCCAATAAACCTCTAATTTGATATGCTGGCTCCAATGAAGATTGGAGCCAGCATGCGTTTGTTCCCTCGTGAAAACTATCTGAAGAAGATTCGCGGCTTCTACCATGACGACGGGATGATCAAGGTCATCACCGGCGTCCGCCGCTGCGGCAAGTCCTGCCTCATGCAGTGCATCGCCGAAGAGCTGAGGGCCGAAGGCGTCGATGACGGGCACATCGTCTTTTTCGATCTAGACCGGTACGGGTACCGATCCGTCAAGGCCCCGGAACAGCTCGAGGCCCTCGTCGAGCCCCTGCTCGCCGTCTCGGGGACGAAGTACCTTTTCATCGACGAGGTGCAGAACGTCGAGGGTTTCGAAGACGTGCTCAACGGGTTTCGCACCGAAGGCGGCTTCTCCATCTTCATCACCGGGTCGAACTCCTATCTGCTTTCAGGCGAGCTGGCCACGAAGCTAACTGGGCGCTACATTGAATTCGAGATGCAGACGCTGGACTTTGGCGAGTATTGCCAGATGAAGCGCTTCTTGGGGCTGCCCGTGAACCCGAACCCGGTCGCGGAATTCGATGCCTACATCCTCGAGGGAGGCTTCCCGAAGGCAATGGAATACCCCGGGCTCGCCGACAAGCGCGCTTACGTCGCGGCGGTAATCCAGGAGATCTTCGAAAAGGACATCCGCAAGCGCGTGAAGATCAAGAACGTCTCCGTGTTCAATCAGGTGCGCGACTACGTCATCAACAACTTCGGCGCCACCACTTCGCTTGCGAACATCCAGTCCGACCTCGAAAGCAGGCAGGGCGTGAAGGTCAAGCGCGAGACTCTCGCGCGATACCTCCAGATTCTCGAGGACGCGAAGATCGTCAGCAAGTGCGCCCGCTTCGACCTGAAGTCGCGAAAATCGCTGCGGGGTGAGCAGAAGTACTACCTTGCGGACCTGAGCTTCTACTTCGCCCTCAACACCGACAACCGCATCAACTACGGGCCCGTCCTCGAGAACATCGTTTACCGCTACGCTCGCGCGCAGGGTTGCAAGGTCAGCGTCGGGCGCATTGGAAAGCTGGAATGCGACTTTATCCTCAGGAACCCGGAGATGGGCTACGCATACGTTCAGGTCGCAATGACCATCATGGCCGACCGGTCCACCGAGGAGCGCGAATACCGCCCGTTCGAGCAGATCAGAGACAACTACCCCAAGTACCTGTTGACGCGAAGCGATCCAATTCAGCAAAGGGGCGGCATCATCCATGCCAACATCCCCGAGTTCATGCAGGAAGGGAGGACCTTCTGAGCGGGACGGAGATTGGCTGTTGACGAGCGGCGCAATAGACAGCGGTGTCGGTTTCAAGCGAAACTGACACCGCTTCTGTATGGGGTTGCCACAGATGGCGATCAATGCCCGCGATGCTTCTGCTTGCGCCTCAGCTTCCGCTGCTCGAAGCGCGCCTCCGTCTCGCCCGTGCGACATGAGTCGATTCGGACACTAGCGAAACCTCCGACCCGTTTCGTGACTCATGGGAAAGCCACCCGAGACTACTCACTCAGCCTGGCGATGACGAAGACCTGCGACCTGGGGTTTACGAATGACGCACAAGTCACCCCTGTTGATTCACTTGCGATTGCAGCTGGCGGCTTGCAGTGGAGCGCTGAAAGTCTCCGGAGCCCTTGGTCTTCCCATCGACCTTCTCCCAATACGTTGGGTGCTCGTAGGCAAACGGCATGTACGGAAGCGACTCTCCACGATAAGAAAGCGTGGAGGCGCCGGGCGCGGGCTACTCCCTGCAGCCGTACACATCGCTGCCACCAGCGCCTCCATTCCCGCCGTGCTCATCCCCATGATGCCGACTTTTATGTTCCCGTGGGCCAGCAGCCACCTTGCACCGCACTTTGCCATGTAGTCGTTTGGGTCGTCCCCATATGGCGCAGTCCGCTCCGCGTGGATCTTCATAGTAGGTGCCGCAGAAGCCATCGCGCTCTGTTTTAAACAACAGCTTGTCCATTGTCTCGCGCTCCACGAATGGGGGCTGCCGGAGCTGGCGCTCATAATCTCCCGCGCACGTGAAGCCGCCTCTGATGGTGAAAGAGCGAGGATGAGTGCTGGCTGCGCGTCCGCCGCGGGCGCTGTTTGACCTCCGGCGTTTGCGTCATGGAGTGGAACTTCTCGGCGCGCAGATTTGCCATCCGCTGGAAGGCGTTTGTGCGCGAGGGCTTCGAAGGGCTTCTCGGCGCGCGGATTTTTGTTCCGCTGGAAGGGAAAGCTGCGCAAATGGCGAGAAGACCGTCCCGCACGCAGAAACCTCTTCCAGCGGGACGCGTTTCTGCGCGGCAAGAAGACCGCAGCGGGGGGGTACGAACGTCCGTCGCTCCTCTCGCGGGCATCGCCGGAGCTGACGCCCTTATCGCCTCTGTCCTGCGACGGCGTGGTGTCCGAGCGTGACGGAAGCGGGGCTTTTGTGCCGTGACGGGGTGCGACTACTCCAGCGGCTTGTTTGTTCCCAAGAGCGTGGGCGTCCGCGGCAGGTCCGTCGACCTCTACGGTGACGCGGCCGTGGCGATCACCGACTGCGACTACGCCCTGAGCATCGCGCCCTTCTCCACGTCGCACCACTTTGCGGTCAGCGAGGCCTACGCGCGCGAGGCGGGGGAGTGGAGGCTCGTGCAGCTCTCGTTCACGGCGCTCACAAGCTAGCGAGGGGCCTCTACGCGCAAGCGCCGCAGCCGGAGCAGACGCTGGGGCAGGTGGCCAGGCCACCGAGGGCGGTCTCGCGCAGCTCGAGGGGGAGCATGCGGCCCACGCGCAGCATGGCGTCGGCGGCCTCGTCGAAGGGCACGGGCGCCTTGATGCCCGCGAGCGAGAGCTGCATCGCGGTGAACGCGCAGGCCACGCCGATGGCGTTTCGGTTCTGGCAGGGCGCCTCCACCAGGCCGCCGATGGGGTCGCACGCAAGGCCCAGTAGATTGCCCAGGGCAATGGAGGAGGCGTTGAGCGCCTGCTCGGGGGTGCCGCCGAGCATCTGCGCGAGCGCTGCCGCCGCCATGGCCGCGGCCGAACCCACCTCCGCCTGGCAGCCGCCCTCGGCACCGGCCACGCTGGCGTTGCGGGAGAGCAGCATGCCCACGGCCGCGGCGCACCAGAGCGCCTGCTGGACGTCCTTCTCGCCTGCGCCAAGGGCCTCGCCTGCGGAGATGACGCATCCGGGGACCACGCCCGAGGAGCCTGCGGTGGGTGCCGCCACAATGACGCCCATGGTGGCGTTCTGCTCGAGGACGGCCATGGCGCGCGTGACGGCCTGCGTGAGCGGGGCGCCCACGAGCGAGGCCGCGGCGGTGCCGGACGCCTGGGACAGCAGCCGCGCCTCTCCGCCGATGAAGCCGCCGAGTGACGGCCGGGGGTTCTCGATGGCGCGGGTGGAGGACTCGCGCATCACCTGGAGCACGTGGGCCATGCGCTCGTCAAACCCAGGCGAGAAGAGCGACTCCTCGCGCAGGCGCATGACTGCGCCGATGCTAGTGCTGTGCTTCTTGCAGAGGTCCAGCAGCTCGTGGCCGTTGGCAAACAGGTAGGGCGAGCTGCCCTCGCCGCCGGGGCGGGTGGCGCCGGGGATGTGGATGCGCCGCGCGGAGGTGACGGGCGCGAGCTGGGAGAGCCGCTGCAGGACGGCGTCTGCCGGGGCGTCGTCCATCTCCAGCACGGTGTAGGCCATGCCGCCGCGCTCGGAGCGATAGGTCTTCATGAAGGCGATGTTCACGCCGTCGTCCGCCACGCAGGCGATGATGCTGGCCAGTGCCCCGGGCACGTCTCGGTGGGAGACAAAGACCGTCTCGTACTCGCCCAGGATGTCCACGGAGACGCCGTTGATGCGGCAGAGGCGAACGCGGCCGCCGCCCAGGCTCTCGCCGCGGACCTCAAGCGTGCCGCCGTCGGACTCCGTGATGGCAATGTCGACGGTGTTGGGGTGCAGGGCCGGGTCGTCCCCGCCGATGGCAAAGCGGTAGGTCAGGCCGCGCTCGTCGGCAATCTGGAACGAGTCGCGAATGCGCTCGTCGTCGGTGT
>ERZ773185.1640-NODE-1640-length-16163-cov-3.131053_pt1 | contig 16163 bp, 14 predicted proteins | sample MGYA00580531_ERZ773185 | MGnify/ENA primary metagenome ERZ773185 (study PRJEB29015, sample SAMEA2737799) | human gut metagenome | biome: human gut; feature: human-associated habitat; material: faeces | place: China | collected 2012 ...
CCGCCGCCATGAGCTCCGCATCGTTTTCCATAGCCGTTGCCACAAGTCGATATGCCTCCTCGATATCGATGCCGTCCCCGAGCCCAGATCCGATCATGCCGATATCGAGCGTGACCGAGCGTTGTCCCGACGGTGCGGGTGGTGCGTCCGCCATGAGCCGACCCTGCCTTTCCAGAGGTTCAGATGGGCCTAGTAGCCCTGCTTGTAGGTGCTGCCGTAGACGTCCCGGTCATAGGAGCCGTATTGGCCGCGGATGTCGCCGCCATAGGTCTCGGGTCGGGTGTAGTCGCCCTGCTCGCGGGCATATCCCGCACCCTCTCCCTGGTAGCCGCCCTGGTATGCGTCCTGCTGATAGGTCCCGGATCGGTCCGAATCGGCCGCGGCCTCGCCGGGCTCGACAGGATATCCGGCGTCGACCGTGGGGAGGATGCCGGTGGTGCCGGCATCGACGGCAGGCGCCGGGGATGCGTGGCTCTCGGCCTGGGCCTCCGCGGCGAACGCCTGGGCGACCGCGTCCTCGAACTCGGCATCGGTCTCGACGGTGACTGCCGGGACGGGCGCGTCGTCGACCTCAGCCACGGGAGCGGCCACGGCAGCGGTCTCGAGGACGGCGGCCGGCGAGGGCGCTGCCATGACGTTCTCGATCGCGACGCAGGCGTCGTTCAGGTGCATGAAGCTGTCGGGGGTCGTGACGTTGTCGTTGATGAACTTCTCGGCGAACTCCACGGATGCGTCCGTGTCGAGCTTGAACCCGCGGACGCTGTTCATAGCTTGCTGGTAGGCCATCTTCGAGATTCCCTCGGCCACGTAGAGTTGGCAGGGGACGGGCATGTCTGCGGCGTAGCCGTCGAACTCGAGGCAGGCGTTTCGCGCCAGGAACTCGCAGAAGCCGTCCACGATCTGCGGTGCCGCGCCGTAGAGATCGCAGATGTTGGCCGCGAAGGCGTCGACGGCGGACTTGAAGGTGTTGCTGCCGTCCTTGGAGAAGCCGAATCGGCACGCGGCGTCCTTGCAGGCATCGCCGAAGACGGGGATGAAGGAGTCCTTGAAGCTCTTGATGCGCTCGGCCCAGAGCTCGGCCGGCTCGCCCATGGACACCCAGACGTCGGTGTAGAGGACGTCTGCGCCCTTTGCGGCCTTGGCAGGGTCTTCCTCGAAGGAGATGGCCGCACCCGTCTCGGCGGCGATGGCCTTGCACTGCTCGGGGTCAGCGAGCTCGCCGTTGGAGGCAACGCCATCCTCGACGCCACCGATGCCGCCGACCTCGGCCTCGACGGAGATGCCCTTGTTGTGGGCAATCTTCACGATCTCGGCGGTGCGGGCGAGGTTGGTCTCAAAGTCGGCCTCGTGGGAGCCGTCGTACATGACGGAGGTGAAGCCGGCCTCGATGCACTTGAGGGCGTCCTCGTAGGTGCCGTGGTCAAGGTGAAGGGCGACGGGGACGGTGATGTTCTTGTCCTCAACGAGCTGGTGAACCATCTGGGAGACGATCTTGAAGCTGGTCTGCCACTTGGCGGCGCCAGAGGTGCACTGAATGATGACAGGGCTCTGCAGCTCCTCCGCGGCATCCAGGATGGACGAGGCCCACTCGAGGTTGTTGGTGTTGAAGGCACCAATGCCGTAGTGGCCCTTCTCGGCGCTCTGGAGCATGGCAGTTGCGTTGACGAGCATGTCTAACCTCCATTTGACGAGAAACAAGAAAAATCGGTACGCGGCCATATTACCCCGTCAGACGGTAGAAAATCACCGCAAACGGGTATCTGTGTTCACAATTCTGTGAGGAATCGTTCACATAGATAGCGTGATTCTATCCTTGGGTACCAGAGTAGGACCAAGGGTTTCGGCCACGTGCATGACAACGAGAGGTGAGCGTGCTTGGCAGGCAGGCAAGATCAGAACGGCACTGACGAGAAGGGCCTCTTCGGAGACTTCTCGGTCTCGACGGTCATAGCGAGCGGCCTTGCCGCGGCGACGTCGTTTGCCCTGTCGTCCAAGATCGGCCTGGCGGGCTCGATCATTGGCGTGGCCATCGGCGGCGTTGCCTCCGCGGCCGCCTCGCAGATATACAAGAGTCTGCTCAAGGCCAGCGCGCAGAAGCTCAGCGACCTGACGCCGGACGCAACGACCAATGCGGCGCCCGAGGAGGCCGCGGCAGCGGCGGTCGACGCCGAGCCCGCGGCGGACGAGACGCGCGTCTATCGCCCGGGCTCCCTCTCCGGCCGCTCTCCCATCCAGGAGGTAGCCGCCTCCGGCACGCCCATAGCGCCAGCAAGCGTCCGCTACGCCGCCCACGAGCGCGAGCGCCGCGTGCTCAGGCGCCGCGCCACGGCCATCGCCGCGGTCTTCGCCATTGCCACTGTGCTGCTGTTTGCGCTGGTGGTAAACGTCGCCACCCAGGGCGCGGGCATCGGCTCCGGTGCCACTTCAAGCAGCGGCGAGGCCACCAGCCCCACCACTGAGGCCCCCGCGGGCCAAGGCGCCACAAACCACACCGACGGCGAGAAGGCCACGTCCTCCCCAGAGGCGCCCGCCAAGAAGGACGAGACCACGCAGTCCGAGAAGCAGGAGACCGCTTCCCCCACTCCCGAGACGCCCGTGTCCTCGCCGTCTGCCGGCGGCGCCTCGTCGGCCACGACCGACGCCACCGCTCCCCCGGCGAGCGGCTCGCAGGGGTCCGGCGCCAAGCAGGACAAGCCGAGCGGCACCGACGCCAGCAGCTCGGGCGGCACCTCGGGCGGCACCGCCCCGAGTCCCGACACAACCACCACCGCAACCAAGTAAACTCTGATGTGACGTAACAACGGAAACGAGAAAAAGGGGCTGTCCCCTTTTCTCGCCTGGGAAGGAAGGAAAGCCAATGGAGCGTCCGAACGCCTGGAAGGACTACACGGCCGAGCAGCTCGACGAGCTGCACTACCTCTGCGAGGGCTACAAGGCCTACATCTCCGACAACAAGACCGAGCGCGAGTGCTGTGCCGCGGCCGTGAGCCTGGCCGAGGAGGCCGGCTACGTGGACCTGGCCGCCAAGATCGCCGCCGGCGAGGCCCTGAAGCCTGGCGACAAGGTCTACGCCGTCAACCGCGGCAAGGCCCTCATGCTGGTCAACCTGGGCACCGACCCGCTGGAGCAGGGCGTCAACATCCTGGGCGCCCACATCGACTCGCCGCGCCTGGACGTCAAGCAGAACCCCATGGAGGAGAAGAGCGACCTTCTCACCCTGGACACGCACTACTACGGCGGCATCAAGAAGTACCAGTGGGTCACCGTCCCGCTGGCCATCCACGGCGTGGTTGCCAAGAAGGACGGCACCGTGGTCAACGTGGCCGTGGGCGAGGACCCGCAGGACCCGGTGTTCTGCATCTCCGACCTGCTGCCCCACCTCGCCCGCGAGCAGCTCACCAAGGAGGCCTCCAAGGTCATCGAGGGCGAGATGCTGGACGTCCTGGTGGGCGGCCGTCCCGTCTGCGTCAAGGACGGCGAGAAGCCCGAGGAGAAGGACCTGGTCAAGCGCGGCGTCCTTTCCATCCTCGAGGAGCAGCTGGGCATCGACGAGGAGGACCTCCTCTCCGCCGAGCTCGAGGTCGTTCCCGCCGGCGCGGCCCGCGACCTGGGCTTTGACCGCTCCATGGTCCTTGGCTACGGCCAGGACGACCGCTCCTGCGCCTACACGAGCCTCGTGGCCCAGCTGGACGTCAAGGAGGTCAAGCGCACCTCCGTCTGCCTGCTGGTTGACAAGGAGGAGATTGGCTCCGTGGGCGCCACGGGCATGAGGAGCCGCTTCTTCGAGGACACCCTGGCCGAGGTGCTGGAGCTTGCCGGCGTCCACGGCGAGCTTGCCCTGCGTCGCTGCCTGCGCGAGTCCAACATGCTCTCCAGCGACGTTTCCGCCGGCTATGACCCCAACTTTGCCTCCGCGTTTGAGGAGAAGAACGCCAGTTACCTGGGCCGCGGCCTCACGTTCAACAAGTTCACCGGCGGCAGCGGCAAGTCCGGCTCCAACGACGCCGACGCCGAGTACGTGGCCAAGATCCGCCGCGTGATGGACGAGGGCGGCGTTCACTTCCAGACCGCCGAGCTCGGCCGCGTTGACGTGGGCGGCGGCGGCACCATCGCCTACATCCTGGCCCTCTACGGCATGAGCGTCATCGACTGCGGCGTGCCCGTGCTGTCCATGCACGCCCCCTGGGAGATCACCAGCAAGGCCGATATCTACGAGGCCTACCGCGGGTACTGCTCGTTCCTGCGCCTGGCTTAGGTAACGGCAAAGTCCGTCGAGGCCCCGAGAGCAACCCCTCCCACGCAAGTTGCGCTTCGCAAAGAACTTGCTTAGGGAAGGGATGCTCTCGGGGCCTCGGCTGCGTTAACGGTGCTGGGCCAGGCGCAAGGAGCGAGAAGTGACTGCGGTAGAGGGTCGCTCTTCCGCCTCTTTTTTAGCTTTAGTCGCCGAGATACCCTTTGAGGTATTCCTTGAGGAAGGGAAGGGCAAACGCGACTTTCCCGCGGCCCTGCGAGGCGATTACGCCCTGCTCAAGCAGTCTTCTCCGATATTGGGACACATATCCCGCCGATTGTCCCATCCTCTCGGCAATCTCAGAGGTCCTAGACTCGTCACGGTCTTGGACCATGGCACACAAGAAATCAAGGTCCTTATCAGAGAGCTCGTCCAAAGTTGCCTTAAGCACGCGAGTCTCGAAATCTGACCTCGCGCGGGAGATGCCCTTCTCGGCGCTCTCTGCATCAATTGTGCTTGAATTCCCGGCAGCTTGCCACGAGCGATAACCCATGAGCTGAATCAAATACGGGAATCCCCCACAGGCCTCCACGACGCGGCCAAGCGCATCGGAAGTAAAGGCCTTCTCCCCCTCTTCTGCAGTTCGCTCGAGAACAAGCTCTGCATCAGCATCGCCGATATCTCCGATATGGTATTGGCTTGCTCGGCGCAAAAAAGAGGCTGATTTGTCGTTGAGAAGCAAAGACACCTCGGAGGGCAGGCCTGCCATAAGCAGAGCGACCTTCCGCTCGTCGCGAACAAATAGTTGATAGTAGCTTGCAAGCAGTCCCATTTCCTCGAGGCTGGGTCTCACCTCATCGACCGTGATGAGCAGTCCCACGTCACGTTGATCGAGCTCATCTAGCAGCGCAGACATGCGCAGAAACCAAGTGGGCTTCTCCGATGGCTTGGCCTCCCACTCTAACCCAATCAACTGGCCAATCGTGAGACCCGTTAGCTTTGTCTCGTCAGATTGACCAATCAAGTGCGAACTCGCCTTAACGGTCCCCTGGAAAATCTCTTCAAGCATGCCGCCGACGCAGGGCATATTAACCGCAAGCCATCCCTTGCTTTCGGCCTCGCTAGCCAAAAGAGACAACAGGGCGGTCTTGCCCGTTCCACGGGCGCCGATGAGGATCGAAGTTAGGCTCGGGTCTCCGGGGGCGTTGTCGAACGCAGAGACAATCTCGTCAATCAGCTGATCGCGCCCAGCAAGAACCCTGGGAACCTGTCCGAAATTTGGTGTAAAGGGATTTCTCGCCATTTCCTTCTCCAGAGACCTAGGGACGTCATCATGACACTGATTATATTCTTTTAGATACTTTTGTTTCTTTTAGAAAGTTTTGTTCATTTTATAAAATGGAAGTCACCCACGGCGGCAAGGCTTAGGCGACTTCCATTCTGAAATCACTAGATTTACGACGCAGGTCAGCTCTCTACCCCAATAGGTCCAGCACTTCTCGCTTGGCCGTGAGGAACTCTGGAGAGAGGTCGAAGGCCCCTTCTGACTGGCGGTTTATGGAGACTTCGCCGGCTATGGTCGAGGGCACTTCGCCTCTGGGGTCGCCTTCCAGGACGTAGACGCGGTTGGCCATGATGACGGCCTCGTCGACGTCGTGCGTGATGACCACGGAGGCCATGCCCAGCTCGGAGGCGGTGCTCACGTACCAGCTGCGGATGTCCGCGCGCGTGAGGGCGTCAAGCGCCGAGAAGGGCTCGTCCAGCAGCGCAACATCGTTGCCCATGAGGTAGGTGCGCAGGAAGGCCGCGCGCTGGCGCATGCCGCCAGAGAGCTGGCTGGGCCACTTGTCCTCCACGCCCGCAAGGCCAAAGCGCTCCAGGAGCGGCCTGGCCTTCTCGCGGGCCTCGGCGGGCCTCATGCCGCCGATGACCAGCGGAAGGCAGGCGTTGTCCAGGATGGTGCGGCTCTGCAGCAGCAGGTCCTTCTGCAGCATGTAGCTCACCTGGCCGGGCTTGCCGGTGATGTCGCGCCCGTGGAGAAGGACCTGCCCCTCGCGCGGACGGATGAGGCCGGAGAGCGCGTGCAGGATGGTTGTCTTGCCGCAGCCGGACTTGCCCACGATGCAGACGGTCTCGCCGGGGTCAACGCGCAGGCTCACGTGGCGCACGACGTCGGAGTCCTCGTCCCACGCCAGGGTGAGGTCGCGCGCCTCGAGGGCGGGCATGATGGTCTTCTCGGCCATTGGGGCTAGGCCAGATAGGACGTGTCAAAGCCTGCGTTAACGTCCAGCTTGTTCTCGACCAGGTCGTTGTCGTTGAGCCACTGGAAGTACGCGGCCCAGCGCTTGCCGTCGATGACGCCCCAGCTGGAGGCGTCGGCGGTGTACTGGCCGGCCAGGAACTTGGCGCTGGCCTCGACGAGCGCGGAGTCAAGCTCGGGCACCTCGTCGCACAGGATCTGGGCGGCGTCCTCGGGGTGCTCGACGGCAAACTCGTAGCCCTTCTTGGCGGCGCGCAGGAAGGCCTTGACGGCGTCCGGGTTGCTCTTCATGAAGTCGTTGTTGGCGGCCAGGACCGGCGTGTAGAAGTCAAAGACGTCGTCCATGTCCTTGAAGCTGAAGTAGTTCACCGGGTAGTCCTGGACGGCGGCGTTCTGGACGGCCCAGCCCTCGTAGACCCACACGCAGTCGAACATGTTGGCCTTCAGGCCCTGAACCTCGTCGTCCACGGTGAAGGGGACCATCTTGAGCTTGCTGAAGTCGCCGCCGTCGGTGGTCATGACCTGCTTGATGGTTGCCTGCTCCACAGCCATGTCCCAGGTGGTGTAGACGTGGTCCTCCATGAGGGCGGCGTGGGTGATGCCGTCCTCGGCGCGGCTCATGATGCCGGAGGTGTTGTGCTGGATGACGGCGGCCACGGCGGTGAGGCCGGTGTTGCCGGCGTCGTAGGCGGCGGCCAGGTAGTCCTGGTAGCTCACGCCCAGCTGGGCCTGGCCGGTGCCGATGGCGCCCTCGGCGGTGCCGTCGGCAGGCTGGACGATCTCCACCTCGAGGCCCTCGTCGGCAAAGAAGCCCTTGCTCTGGGCCACGTAGATGCCGGTGTGGTTGGTGTTGGGGGTGTAGTCCAGGCAGAACGTGATCTTGGTCTTCTCGCCGGACGCGGCCTTGGAGCCGGAGGCGGCGCCGTCGGCGGAGCCGCTGCCGGAGTTGCAGCCGGCAAGCACCAGGGTAGCGGCGGAGGCCAGGGAGGCGCCCACAAAGGCGCGGCGAGAAAGACCGGCGGTCAGGATGCGGGAGGCGTTGGTCGTTTTCATTGTTGATCGTTCCTTTCTGCCCTCTTCCAGGGCATGCAGAGGTGTTCGAGCACGTCGACGCCGCGCATGAGCGCGAGCGAGAGCGCGGAGATGATGATAATCACCGCAAACATGCGGTCGTACGAGAAGGACTTGCGGACGCGGGTCATGTAGACGCCCAGGCCCCAGAAGCCGCCGAGCCACTCCGAGATGACGGCGCCCACGATGGCGTAGGTGGCGCTGATGCGCAGGCCGCTGAAGAACTGGTCCATGGCGGCGGGCAGCTTGGCGTAGCGGAAGATCTGCCACTCAGTGGCGCGCATGGTGCGCATGAGGTCGATCTGGTCCTGGTCCACGGAGCGAAAGCCGTTTGCCAGGGCCACGGTCACCGGGAAGAACGTGGTGATGACGACAAGGAGCACCTTGGGCAGGAGGCCATAGCCAAACCACAGCACAAAGAGCGGCGCGATGGCCACCGTCGGCACGGTCTGAGAGACCGTGAGCAGCGGGTCAAAGGCCAGGTAGAAGGTCTCAAAGCGGTCCATGAGGACGGCAAAGGCAAAGCCCACGGCCACGCCGATGGCAAGGCCCAGTGCGGCCTCGGCCAGGGTCCACAGCAGGTGCTGGCAGAGCAGCGGCAGGTCTCCCACCAGGGCGGCCACCACCTGCACGGGGCTGGGCAGCATGAAGTTGGGCACCAGGCCGGCCGAGCAGGCCCCCTGCCAGACGGTGAGGATACCCAGGATGGCGCAGACGGGCGCGACGACCCTCTTTGTGGGCCTGGAGATGCGCATGCGCTTCTCTCCTACGCGGCGGAGCCGGCGGACTTGGGGGCAAACTCCGGGTCGCCCTCGTGGTACTTGGCCACCTTGTGCTCGGTGGTCATGACGTCGCCCTCGGGCTTGAAGTTGATCTTGGCGTAGGTCATGACGTGCTTGCAGCCCGCCTTGGCACCCACGAGCTGGCAGTTCTTGAGGATCTCCATGCACTGGTCATAGTCGCCCTCGATGGCGGTCTCAAACGGGCCGACAAAGTAGTCTATGCCCGTGGAGTCAATGTAGGCGATGACCGCATCCACGGCGGCGCAGGTTGCCTCGTCGGTCTGCGCGTCCATGGGCAGGTACTGGATGGCAATGGAACAGTTCAAAGCGGCTCCTCCCCGCGCGGCGGCGCCGCGCTTGCGGGCACAAAAAAAGCGCCCCGTCTCCGTAGGCGCCCAAGCAAGCCAAGCTCTGGTCCCTACGCCGGCATTACCCGGATCAGGTCTAAGGTCAGGGCCGCATAGGTGGGCCCAATCTCAGCCGGCGTGCGCCAGCCCCCTTTTGTTACGTGGGGTAGTGTAGCACGGGCGGGGTTGCGGTGGCGAGGACCTTACCCCGGTGTGCACGTTGTTGCAGGTTTGATATTGTGGCGAGAAGGGCGACGTGCAGACTCCCCGACCCCGCCAAAAAATCGGTAGGTAACTTCTTCAATCACTCGCGTTTTCCCAGTTGATCGCCGAGAAGACCGCGGAACCCCGGGCGTTGCATACCGAATAATTGGTAGGCAACGCCCGGGGTTCTCGGCCTGTACTTCTCGCCGTTGTCAACGTGGTATCGATATCCCTACCCCTTCCGTAGCCGGAGCTACCGCCGGGCGAGAAACGCATGCAAATTTGCAGCTCAGAGCCTATAACAGTCGCAGGCTCAGGTTTGCCCGCATCCAAGGAGAGGGAAATTCCAATGAAGGTCGAAGACATCAAGAACGTAACCGTTGCCGGCGGCGGCACCCAGGGAAGCCAGATTGCCTCCCAGATTGCCTACAAGGGCTTTGCCGTGACGGTGTGGGTCCGCAGCGAGGCCTCCGTCGAGCGCGCCCGCGTGCGCTTTGCCACCATCAAGGAGCAGTACCTCTCCACGCTGGAGGCCATGAAGACCGACGCCTCCGCCTACTGCCGCGGCCTGGCCGACACGCCCGACCTCTCCACGGAGCAGATCGACGCCCTTGTCGCCCAGGCGGAGGAGCGCCTCTCGGCCATCAAGTTTGAGACCGACTGGGACGCCGCCTTTGGCAACGCGGACCTGGTGGTTGAGTGCATCAACGAGAACCCGCAGGAGAAGACCGAGTTCTACACCAAGCTCGCCGGCCACCTGCCCGAGCGCACCGTCATCCTGACCGACTCCTCCACCATGCTGCCCAGCATGTTCGCCGAGGCCACGGGCAGGCCGGACAAGTACATGTCACTGCACTTTGGCAACCAGATCTGGCGCAACAACATGACCGAGCTCATGCGCCACGACGGCACCGACCCTGAGGTCTTTGAGCTGGCGGCGCAGTTTGCCGAGGCCATCGGCATGGTGCCGCTCAAGCTCAACCGCGAGCAGCCCGGCTACATCCTGAACAGCCTGCTCATCCCCTGGTTCAAGGCCGCGACCCAGCTGGTTGCCACCGGCGTCTGCGACGCCGAGACCGTCGACAAGTGCTGGGAGCTCGCCACCGGCGCCGACCCCGGCCAGACGCCCTTCCGCAAGCTGGACAAGATCGGCCTGGTCCTGGCCCGCAACATCCTCTCCATGGACCCCGCGGCCAAGGACCCCGAGAGCGGCCTTGCCAAGAGCGTGACCATGCTCAACGACTACATCGACGAGGGCAAGACCGGCATCGCCGCCGGCGAGGGCTTCTACAAGTACGAGAGCTACGACAAGTAGGCTAGCCGGAGATACCCTGGCCCCAGGACGCACCCACAGGTTGTCCGTCAAGTTGCCTGCCAAGTTGCCTGCCGAAAATTCGGTAGGCAACTTGTTTAATCACTCACGTTTTCCCAGTCAACCGCCGAGAAGACCGCGGGACCCCGGGCGTTGCCTACCAAATAATCGGTAGGCAACGCTCGAGCTAGAACGTCTTTGTGATGCGGCGCAGCATTCTCAATCTCTTCGGAAGGCCGATAGGCCCTTATTTAGCGTATTGGACAGAATTGCATGTGCTTTGCATAGCAGATAAAGTCATTCGAAGAATCAGCCGTCAATCTCAAGACCTCACTACGCCGGGCATAATTCACCGACTAGATGACGTCCTCCCGTGGTATAAAAAGAATAGTCTCCTCGTAAGAGGGGCCTATCAAGCGCCGGGGGTTCCCCCCCGGCATTTTTTGTATCTACAGGAGGCGGTAATGGCGGAGCTCTCTGTATTTATTGACGAGTCGGGCAACAGCAGAAGAGACTCCAAGTACTACCTTCTGACCTTGGTGTTTCACAAGCAGGATGAAGACATCAAATCATCAATTGGCACTTACGAGATCTCGCTCATCGATAGGCGCCTCGTGAACATCCCGTTCCACATCAATCCCCTTCTCAGGGGAAACGATGTGTACGCAAGCGTAAGTGTTAGAGATAGGGTCAGGCTTCTCTCGTGCTTCAGAGCCTTTGCGAACAAGCTCCCCTTCAAATACCACACCTTTTCTTACGAGAAGCGCCTCTACAAAACCGATTCAGAACTGTTTGGCAAAATCAGAAGAGACCTCGTTCTTTTTCTCTTTGACAACCTTGACGCCATGCAACCCTATGAGACCGTGAAAATCTACTACGACAATGGCCAGGAGGAAGTGACGCGAGTCATTCATTCCGCCTTTGAGTACGCCCTTGGCAGACAGGGAATCGTCTATCGAAATTGCCCGCCAACACGATACAGACTTCAACAGGTTGCCGATTACGCCTGCGGCATTGAGCTCGCAAATCTCAAATACGAGAGAGCCACATCAGGTGCCACGGAAGCGCTGTTCTTTGGCACTTGGAGGGAGTTCAAAAAGAACTTCCTCAAGAAGCTGAGGCAACACGCAGTATAAGGCGTCGACGACAAAGCCAATCTCCAGGCCTAATCTCACCGGGGCGGCGACCAGTGACTGCTTGCGCCACAGCTTTCGATACGTTTGTTGTACTCGGCAAAAACAGCTTTGGCCGCGTCGGCGATCTGGCGCTCCAGCTCGGCGATCTTCTCGTCGCGCTCGGCCAGCGCCACGCGGATCTCCTCGTCGTCGGGCGCGCCTACTTGCACGGACGCTTTCTGCCCCTGCTGCTTGTCGTCGGCCTGCGGGTCGCCTTGCTGCCCCCTGCGCGCCATCCTGCTCACCGTCCATAAGGACCGCCTTCCGTATCCGGCAGGCAAAGAAAAAGCCTGCTCCCGATTTCACGTCGGGAACAGGCTATTGGTGCGTCACAAATGACAGAGGCAGCGAGGTGAGAGGCACTTCCTAGGTGAAGACTAGCCCGAAGTCTGCTGCCTTTTCGGCAAACCGCTCATTGTAGGCGGCACTCATAATTTTATTGAGCTCATGGCTCGAGTAGTCGATAGGGTGAACGCGCTGATCCATTTCGTACTTTGATGCATCAGGCCCGGCACTTTCCTCGCGCTTGATCGTTGTCGTCAGGACAATCTGATTTGTTAGCTTTCCAAATAGATCCAAAAGCCGGTCTTCGCGATCAGAGGATAGATCGTCGGCTCTGAATGAATCAATCATGATGGGCATGCCGTGATTGATCTCGGAGGCAATAGCATAAGTTCTGGCAGCAAAATAGATGGTGCTGTCGCTTCCCGAAAAGACATTCGCTTTAGTGCTGAACAAACTTTCGTAAGGGGATTCCTGAGTATTACCCGAAATGGTCCTTCTTGCTAGATTCATCTTGCTGAGGAGACTGTCCATAAACTCTTTTCTTTGATTTGCAACTTCGCTCGTCAGGAGTCTATCTGCTTCGAGTTTGTCCTTAACGTCGTCCAGCTCTCTTTGGGCATCTTGTATCTTTCCATCTATTTCCTGCTCGCTTAGATAGTCGTCTTTGCAAGCCACGACATCTGCCAAGCTAAATTCGTCGTTTTGGGAGAGAAGGCTGCTCAAACGATTCTGCGCCTTTCTCAAATCACGCTCCAAAGCATCGAGATCGGCCTTGATTTTATCGATTCGCTCCTGGAGCGTATCGATAATCTGAGTCCTCATATCAGGAGACGTGACATCAAAAATGACGTCTGAGTCGGCCATACGGTATCCGACAGAAGGACTACCGCATGTAAGGCAGACCAGCTTGCCAGCTTTCACGTCGCGCCTCAACGAGTTAAGCTCATCAAGGACTATTTGATTCTTGGTCAAACGGGCCAGATAACGGCTACGCGCTTTCCTTAAATCGGTAACCTCAATACGCGCGAAATCGAGTTCTTTTAAGAACTCTTGCATGTCGCGCGTATCAGTGGTCACGCTAATTGCGGACAGTGCCGTTCCACGCGTCTTTAATGCAGACGCCTCTTTGGTCAATGACTTAATTTGGCCTTTCAGCTCATCCCTGCGGCGTTTGAGTGCTGCTTCTTCGGCCGAATCAAGCTCGCGCCTATCCAGGCCCGCAATTGCATAGAGCATCTCTGTGAAATCGCTTTTATTAAACTGACCAGCAGTAACCTTTGCAGAAGAAATGTCGTCTTGTCCAATAAACGCCATTTGCGTGTAGAGCTGAAGCCCGGCCGAAGTTAACCGGCCATCTTTAACGATGCTAGGCAAGCTTCTAAAGTTATCACTCCAATATCGGGAGTAATCCGTCTCGTTCTCGAACGCGTTCAGGCCATCGGACGTCTTGACGGCAAAGGCGTTTCGGCTCCGCAGGACAGAGACTTCTTTTCCATCGACATCGAGGTCAACAATATAGATGTACTCCCTATAAGGGAAACGTTCGGGAAACGTCGGTATTGCGCCAAGGGCATACATAGCACCCTGCATCAAAATCGTTTTGCCACGGTTGTTGTCAAGGCTGTAGATAACGTTAATTCCATCAGTTAGCCTATCCTCAATATAGGATTCGGCGCCATTGCCGATATAGACGGCCTTGATCTTAATCAATCTTCAACCCCTCCTTGACAATCGAAATGAAGTACTGATGAGACAGGGCGTCCATCTGTTTGCAACCATTAAGAGTAGATGGGGAAATGTCCTGATAGATTTCCTCAACGTCTTTGTCCGGGTTATTTTTGATTGCAGTCACAATGTCGCTAAGAAGCGTCCAAAAAGCAGGGGCCTCTGTTGTAGCAAACATTTGTTTTGCGAGATCGTTTTGACAACCTTCCAGTATTTCTTCTGCATAATCTTCTTCGAACCTGTTATAAATCGGCTCGAAGGGTCTGGGCACGCCCGCTTTCAAAGGGTTTCTATTGAGCAGCCGCGAGATGACAAGCAGCTCGATATCAGACCGCCTAAGGAAGCGACCAGAGCTGAATGCCTCGGACGGCCGTGCGAGCTCAAGCCCCTCGACCTTTGAGGAAGTTTTTATACCGAGCTGCTTCTTTCGAATTTCAGCGAATATCGCGCGCAGGTCCCTATCTGTCGCGCCCAGAGCATTATTCGTCTTGATAAGAGGGCGAATGTAATCTTCCTTATCGGGTTTGGCAACAACAAATACAACCTGGTCCAGGAAAGAATCTACGGTCTCGTCATCTAAAAGACCATCATCAATGTACGTTTTGTCTTCGCAGGCTTGTATAAAACTTGAACGGAGTTTTTTCTGGGCGGTCTCCGTCATATCGCAATATCTAAATTCACTGAGCATCTGGTCGCCAAGAACAGGTTTGGTCACGCTTCGCACAAAGAGAATTTGGGCGACAAAGAACCCTTTGAATTCGCTGGAGTAATTCTTATAGAGGGTAACCAGTTCTTGGCCTAAAGCCGAAGGCCCAGAATCGGTGCCCTTTGATTGGATGTCATAAAGCCGAAATGCATTCCGATCCATACCTGTAACGTCATTAAAGAAGTCGATAGCAAACCCAACGATATCTCCCTTATCGCCATCTTCACAAAGCAGATGAAGGAGAGCCTTGGTCTCCATCTCGCTAGCCGAGGAGGATGTTTTTTCCGACGAACGGATTGTGTATCCCATGCTCACCTGCTTATGAATAATCGGTTTGCTACATTAGATTCAATCACTGGACATGACCTAAACCGCCAGCAAACCCTGCTCGAATACGTTCGGGAACAGGAACTTGCGGTGCTTCGGCTTGCCCTTCTTGTCGAACCCGATGACGACCTCGATGGTTCCGCGCTCGCGGTCGATGTCCACGATCTTGCCGTTGCCAAAGGCCTTGTGGAACACTGTGTCTCCCGGCTCCAGGGCGTCGAGCTTCTCCTGCGTGATGGCCGGGGGGTCGTTCCTCTCGGGAGTCGTCATCTCGGGATAGCCCTCCAGCCACCAAGCTGAGCGGCCATCGGTCGCCTTGCTGCCGCGGAGGCTGAACTCAAAACGGGCGCCCTGATTGGCAAGCTCGCTCATCTTGGCATCAAGCTCGCCGCCACCGATGACCCAGAGGCAGCCGCCCTTGCCGCGCGCGTCGACAAGCTCAAAGCCCTCGTCGGCCAGAGCCTGGTAGACCCAGTCGTGCTTTGCCGGCGCAGCTTCCTTCGTCTCCACCGACTGAGAGGTGCCCCCGTTCACGGCATCCCTACCCTTGCTGAGGTCGAGAATCTGGACGCGCTTCTTGGGCTCACCGGCATCGGCGGAGCCACCTCGGACGTCTACGACCTCGCTCGTAACCACCACCGCGTTGTCACGGTCCCTCGTGGTGCCGTCGGGGTTGAGCAGCGAGTCCTGCAGCTTCATCTGGGCGTAGTCCTCGGCGGAGAGCGCCGTGTCAAACAGGCCGACGCTCGAGTCGTACTCGTGGCGGTTGAGGCCCGTATACTCCAGCGAGGCGTCCTCGTACAGGCGGAACTTGTACACGGCATCGTTCATCACCGAGTCGCGGAAAACGCCCAGCGAGACGAGCAGCTCGAAGTCCTTGACCGAGAGACCCGTGACCTTCTTGAACAGCCCGGGCTCCAGCTGCGTGATCACGTCCTTGAGGCACTGCTCGCGATAGTCCGTGAGGTACATGAACACCGGGATGCGCGTCGCGAACTTGATGAGCTTCTCCTGGATCTGCTTGCGTTTGCTCTTGAACTCCTTTTCCTCCTCGGAGAGCTGCTTCTTCTCCTTGTGGGTGAGGTTCTGCTTCTCCTTCTTGGCCTTCTTGACGGCCTCGGACTTGTTGATGATGGTCTCGATGTCGGCGTTCAGGCTGCGGAAGCCCTCGATGTTCATGAGGGCGCGCATGGCCTCGTCGCTCGCCAGCAGGCGGCGCAGCGTGTCGTTGTCCATGCAGGGAAGATCGTCGTGCACGAGCGAATAGGCGTGCACGTACTCAACCGCCAAGGCCGCTTCGTCCAAGGCCTTCGCAGGCGCCGCCGTCAAGGCGCCGGCGCCGTAGACCAAAAGCGCGCGCACGCGCTTGCCGCCGCCCATGACGGCGTAGCGCATGGCTTCACAGAGAAGCCCCAACGGGCCCTCGCCCTTGGGCAGCGCCGCATCGGCATTGAATTCAAAGCGGCCGCGAAGCGCCTCGGCCCAGTCGTGAAAAGAGAGCGTCGAGAGCGCCTGATAGGCCTCGTCCGAAGACCAGCGCTCGGGGGCGTTCAAGCAGAGGTCAAACTGTCCGATCACGACAGGCCTCCCTCGCGCATGCCCTTGACTTCAAAATCGGCAATCGTGCCGTCGGCTTCGAGTTTCTTGATCTGATTTTCGGCCGTCTGCAGCTTCTGCGTGCACATGCGCACGAGCTCCGTGCCGCGGGTGAAGGCCTTGACGCTTTCTTCAAGCGGCA
>ERZ773185.1647-NODE-1647-length-16085-cov-7.318029_pt1 | contig 16085 bp, 10 predicted proteins | sample MGYA00580531_ERZ773185 | MGnify/ENA primary metagenome ERZ773185 (study PRJEB29015, sample SAMEA2737799) | human gut metagenome | biome: human gut; feature: human-associated habitat; material: faeces | place: China | collected 2012 ...
CAGCTGCCGCACCTCGCTCGCCGTATCGGCGCTTAGAATTATGCGGTATTGCCTTTACTTCAGCGTACCGTCCAGAATCTGCTGGTAATACCACGGCTTCCCGGCGTGGAATACCCGCCCGGCGAGATGCGCAAACCGCGGGTCGCTGATTTGCGCAGGAAAGCGCAGCTCCCAAGCGCAGAGCGCCTGATACTTGAACCGCAGCTCGCGGTTGGCGGCGTTGTTGCCGTACTTGGAATCACCCAGAATCGGGCAGCCGATGTGTGCTAAATGCGCGCGGATCTGATGGGTGCGCCCGGTCACAAGCTCGACCTCCAACAGGGCCAGCCGTCCGCTGACGGCCAGCGTTTCATACCCGGTGATGACCTCCTTCGCGCCGCCCGCCGTCGTGTCGGTGATGCGCACAATGCCGCGCTCGGCGTCCTTCAAAAGGTAGTCGCGCAGCAGGGCGGCGGGTGGGTTCGGGCGGCCAAACGTCACGCAGAGGTAGCGCTTTTCAATGTCGCGCGCCTTAATGGCGGCAGTCAGAAACGCCTCCGCCGCACTGTTCTTCGCCAGCAGCACCAGCCCGCTTGTACCGGTGTCCAGCCGGTGGCAGAGCACAGCGTGGGCAGCCTTGCCCTCAGCGGCCAGCTTCGTTTGCACGCGGCGGAGCAGCGTGTCACTGTCCGGGCCGTCCACAGCGATGCCTGCAGGCTTGCTGGCAATGATGACGTCGTCGTCCTCATACACAAACACGGCGGCGGGGGTGGGGCGGTTCTCCAGCTGGTCGTCGTTCAGGAACAGCTTGATAATATCGCCGTTCTGCACGCGGGTGGAGAGAGGCTGCTTCTTTCCGTTCAGCTTGATCTTGTTCTCGCGCAGGGCCTTGTTCAGCCGCCCCATGCCCAAAGCGGGGAACTGGTCCATCAGGTACTTGTCCAGCCGCACGGGCAGCAGGCTTTTTACATGCAGTTCTTTCATTTTGTCGTCAACTCCTGATCCCACAAAACCGTGGCATCCTCAATATCCAAGGTGACCATCAGCCAACCGGTGTCGTGGTCATCGACCTTCAAAATCGGGTACTCCTGCCCGCCCGCGCAAAGCAATGACGCACCGTCCAGCTTAGCACGCGCAAACGGGGAATCCTTAAAGCAGACCGTCTGCTTTGTCTCGTCCAGCACGCCGCGGTTCCACAGCGCGTCGGTGTAGTCTGCCAGGCGCAGGGGATAGTCCTCGTCGTAGAGCGTGCACAGAGCGTCAAACGTCTGTCCCTGCAGCCCCGGCGCAATGACATACCAGCTGGCGCTGCCGTCGGCGCTCGTCACGCGCCCGCACCAGGCCAGCGCCTTGACCGGTTCCACGGCCTGCAAAAAGGCACCCTCGTCCTCGAACAGGTAGAGCGTGTCACTCTGCGGCGTGCCCGCGTCCAGAGCGTCCAGCGCGGTCTGGCGCTCGGCGGCAAGAGCGGTCTCATCGTAGCGGGCGGCGAACGGATCGTTCGTCGTCATGCCGTTGTCGGCAGCCCACAGCGCTAAGTGTAAGCTGTCGGCCTGCATGCCCTGCACGGATTCGATGTGGCGGTACTGTGCCGCGCTCTGCCAGAAATCACTGTCCAGCTCGGACGGGAACGCGTCCGTGACCTGCGCGGCCTGCATGGCGTCGTGCCGCTGGCAAAGCGCCGGGCTTACATCCCACAGCTGCACGGCGGCAAACAGTGCGACCCAGACGGCCCCGCGGGGCAGACGCGCCAGCCCTGCGAACGCTGCCAGCGTCAGCAGGTAGTAGACGGGCCAGAACAGCCGCCCGCCGGAGCGAAAGACCGAGAACAGCTTAATAAAGGAGGCGGGCAACGGCAGCGTGGCCAGCGTCACGCCGTTGGCGGTGATGACGTTGCTGGCGGCAAACGCGGTCAGCACAGCGCAGACCGCGCACAGCGCCCAGTGACGGCGCACAGCGGGCAGGATATGCCGCCGCGCTGACACGACCACGGCAGGCAGTGCAGCCAGCACGCCCAGCCCCAGATAGGCAAAGGCGTCATAGTTGCCGCCGACCTGATTCTGTGCGGGCAGCAGGCGGCTGTACAAAACGCCGTTCACACCCGCCGGGTTCCACAGCGCGTTCAGGTTCATGGCAAAATAGCCGTACAGCGCCTGCCCGCCGCTGGTGGCTGTGCCGTAAAGCAGCCCCAGCGCCCAGCCCAGCGCCGCGGTGCAGAGCATGTTGCCGCCCAAAAACAGCGCGGGCCGCAGCCATTGCCGCTGCCTTACGGCGTACTCAAGCAAAAGCGCCAGTGTGACAGCGTAGGTCATGGGCAGAAAATACGGGTGGATACCGACGGCCAGAATGTTGATGACAAACAATCCGCGCGACGCAAACCGGCTCTGTCGGCGGCAGACAAAATAACAGTACAGCGCCGCCAGCACAAGCCACTGCGCGCCGAGCGAGGTGTGCCGGAACGCGCGCTCCAGTAAAATCGGGCTGGCCGCAAACACAAGCGAGCCCGCCAAAGGGGCGGCAAGCCCCTCAGCAAACAGCCCGCACAGCAGCGCCGCAAAGCCGCCCTGCAAAGCAAAGCAGACAAGGGTAAACCAGCCGAAATACTGGAACGTCCCGCCCAGCGCTGCCGCCAGCGGGCGGCACAGCACAGCCAGCAGCGGGATAGAATCGGTGTACGCAACGCTGACGCCCTGCGGCGCGTTGACGGCCTGCGTTACGCCGAGCGGCCAGCCCGGCGCACTGCTTCGGTAGAACAGCCAGCCCGCGTAGTGCTGCTGGATGTCCTTTTCAATGTAGCCGCCGCGGCAGAAGGCGTCGTTGGCTGCGTCCAGTGGTGCAAGGCCGTACACAAGCAAAAATACGGCAGCGCCGAGCAGCGCCCCCAGCCAGAACAGCCGGGCGCTGCGGGTAGATTTATGGTTCAGCATACCATGCCTCACAGGGTCCAATAGAAAAAGCCGAAACAACCGGTAAAGCTGTTTCGGCTCGGGTAAATGCCGCTGACCGGGATCGAACCGGTACGGTATCGCTACCGAGGGATTTTAAGTCCCTTGCGTCTGCCAGTTCCGCCACAGCGGCATAATATATGTATTGTAGCGCAAGAAGGCGGAAATGTCAATCTTCCCGCCGCGTCTTTTTGCCGTCTTTTTGCGGAACGGGTGCAAAAAGCGGATTCCCCGCCCGACGGCACAAAAAATTCACCTTCTGCCGCTTGTGCTTTTGCTTCGAATTTGTTATACTAATATGGTATGTTTGGATAGGTGCGCCCATTTGGGCGTTTATATAAGGAGAAATTCACTTGGAAAAACTGACCTACACCCACAACGATGCCGCCGCCAAGGCGCTGGCGGCGTTCTATGAGACACCGCCGCTGGCGTATGTACGCAGCTACGGCTGCCAGCAGAACGTCAACGACGGCGAGAAGATCAAGGGCGTTTTGCAGGATGTCGGCTACGGCCTGTGCGACAATGTCGAACACGCCGACCTCATCCTGTTCAACACCTGCGCCGTGCGTGAGCACGCCGAACAGCGCGTTTTCGGCAATGTCGGCGCGCTGAAAAAGCTCAAGGAGCAGAACCCGCGTCTGATGATCGGCGTCTGCGGCTGCATGGCCCAGCAGGAGCACATCGTCGAAAAGCTGCGCCAGAGCTACCCCTATGTGGACCTTGTCTTTGGCGTGGACGGCATTGACCGGCTGCCCGCCATGCTGGCCGAGCGCATCCGCAAGGGCAAGCGCTATCTAGAAAAGCCCGCCGAGCGCAACGCCGTGGTCGAGGAGCTGCCCATCCGCCGCGATTCCGGCTTCCGCGCGTGGCTGCCCATCATGTACGGGTGCGACAACTTCTGCACCTACTGCATCGTGCCCTACGTCCGCGGGCGGGAGCGCAGCCGCGAGCCCGCCGCAATTCTGGCAGAATTCAGGCAGCTTGTCGAGCAGGGCTATAAGGAGATCACCCTCCTGGGCCAGAACGTCAACAGCTACGGCAAGGGGCTGGAACATCCCATCGACTTTGCCGACCTTTTGAACCTGCTGTGCGAAGTCCCCGGCGACTACCAGATCCGCTTCATGACGAGCCACCCGAAGGACGCCAGCCGCAAGCTCATCGACACGATTGCCGCGCAGGAGCATCTGTGCAAGCATATCCACCTGCCCGTGCAGTCCGGCTCGGACCGGATGCTCAAGGAGATGAACCGCCACTACAACGTCGCGCAGTACATGGATCTGATCCGCTACGCCAAGGAAAAAATTCCCGGTGTGACCTTCTCCAGCGACATCATTGTCGGCTTCCCCGGCGAGACGGAGGAGGACTTTGCCGCAACGCTCGACCTCATCCGTGAGGTGGGCTATATGCAGCTGTTTACCTTCATCTATTCCAAGCGCGCCGGCACCCCGGCGGCCAAGCTGCCCGATCCAACGACCCACGCTGAGAAGGCCGCCCGCATGGACCGCCTGCTGAAAACGCAGGAGAAGTTCGCCTTTGCCGCCACCGCCGCCATGGCAGGCCGGACCGTCCGCGTGCTGGTCGAGGCTGCTGGCCGCAATGAGGGCACCGTCAACGGACGCCTCGACAACAATCTGGTCGTGGAGTTCAAGGCTCCTGAAAGTCTTATCGGCCAGTGGGCCGACGTCCACATCACCGGCTCGCGCGCCGCACTGCTGGTGGGCGAGCTTGCTGAATAAACCTATACATTATATTTATATTTATAAGGAGAATTTTACAATGGATTGCATTGATCTTTTCAAGAAAGCCGCCGCTGCCCTGCAGACTGACCCCCGCTACCTGGAGCTGGACGCTGCCCGCCGTGAGAACGACATGGACGAGGAGCTGCAGAACATGATCGGTGAGTTCAACCTCGCCCGCCTCGACCTGAACAATGAGAGTGCCAAGGCCGAGACCGATGCCGCCCGCGTGGCCGAGCTGAACCAGCGCGTCAACGACCTGTACAGCCAGATCATGGCCAGCGAGGGCATGGTCCGCTACAACGCTGCCAAGGCCGAGTGCGAGGCAATGGTCAGCCACATTGACGCTATCATCAACACCGCTATGAACGGCGGCGACCCCATGACCGTGCAGGCCCCCACCGGCGGCTGCACCGGCAGCTGCTCCACCTGCGGCGGCTGCCACTAAAGCTTGAGGCGCGGGGCAGAGAGGCCGTAGGGGCGCATTCTATATGCGCCCGCAGCACTGTACGCAGCCGCATACCTTCCGGGCGGATACGGAATCCGCCCCTACAAGAACAACATACCAACAAGAATCAACAGGAGTGTGAAACATGGCCGAGCAAGCAGTATCGCCCATGATGCAGCAGTATTTTGAAATCAAAAAACAGCATCCCAACGAGATTCTGTTCTACCGCGTTGGTGACTTCTATGAAATGTTCTACGACGACGCGCTGACGGCTTCGCGGGAGCTGGAGCTGACGCTGACCGGCAAAAACTGCGGCAAGGAAGAACGCGCCCCTATGTGCGGCGTGCCGTTCCACTCCTACGAGACTTACATGGCGCGCCTGGTCGCCAAGGGCTACAAGGTCGCCATCTGTGAGCAGATGGAGGACCCTGCCCTCGCCAAGGGTCTTGTCAAGCGCGACATCATCCGTGTTGTCACGCCCGGCACGGTCATTGAAAGCAGCATGCTGTCCGAGGATAAAAACAACTATTTGGCGAGCATTTATTGCAAGCGCACCCGCGGCCGCTGGCGTGCGGGCGTCTGCTTTGCGGACGTTTCCACCGGCGAGGCCTACGCCACCGAGCTGAACGCTGAAAAAATCGGCGGAGCCATCATCACCGAGCTGTGCCGCTATATGCCCAGCGAGATCTTGATCTGTCCGCCGATGCTTGACTTTAAAGATGTCACGACCTACATCAAGCAGCACACAAACGCCCTGGTCGAGCTGCGCGAGGACGCCTGCTTTAAGGACGCCGTCATGGAGCAGACCATGGCCGGCCAGTTCGGCGCCGACTGGCGCACGACCCTCGGCTATGAGAAGGACGCGCTTGTTCCGTATGCTGTGGCGGCGCTTCTCAACTACCTGCACGAGACCCAAAAGCATGGCGTTGAGCGCATCAAGACCGTGCAGAACTACGCCGACGCACAGTATATGCGCCTGTCGCCTGTGACCCGCGCAAATCTGGAACTGACCGAGACGATGCGCGGGCGCGAGAAGCGCGGCACGCTGCTCTGGGTGCTCGACAAGACCGAAACCTCGATGGGCAAGCGCCTGCTGCGCTCTTGGATCGAGCAGCCCCTTGTGGACGCCGAGGCCATCAACGCGCGGCTCTGTGCGGTGCAGGCGCTCTATTCTGCCAGCATCGCCCGCGCCGATTTGAAAGAAGCCCTCGGCCATGTCTTTGACATTGAGCGGCTGACGACCCGCATTCTCTACGGCTCCGCCACCCCGCGCGAGGTCAAGGCGCTGGGGGATACCTGCGCCATGCTGCCCCAGGTCAAGGCCCAGGCTGCGGCCTGCGGTGCGCCGCTGCTGACGCAGCTGGCTGACCAGATCGACCTGCTCGAGGATGTCTTGCAGAACATCCAGACCGCCCTTGTGGATGACCCGCCCGCCAACATGAAGGACGGCGGCGCCATCCGCGCGGGCTTCAACAGCGAGGTCGATGAGCTGCGCGACATCATGCACGGCGGCAAGGGGTATCTGTCAAACCTTGAGGCCCGCTACCGCGAGGAAACCAGCATCCCCAAGCTGAAGATCGGCTTCAACAAGGTGTTCGGCTACTATATTGAGGTCAGCCGCTCCTACACCGACTCGGTGCCTGATACCTTCACCCGCAAGCAGACGTTGACGACGGGCGAACGCTACATCACGCCCGAACTGAAGGAGCTGGAAAATAAGATCCTCGGCGCGAACGAGCGTCTGCTGGTTCTGGAACACCAGCTGTTTGCCGACCTGCTTTCGTCGATCTCCGCCGAGGTCGTCCGCATCCAGAGCACGGCATCGGCTGTGGCCCAGCTCGATGTGCTGGCAGGCTTTGCCGAGGCGGCGCTGCAAAACAACTACGTCATGCCAAACGTGGATGAGAGCGGCGTTATGGAGATCAAGGAGGGCCGCCACCCGGTCATTGAACAGATGCTCAAGGGCAGTCTGTTTGTGCCCAACGATACGATGCTCGACGAGGACGAGAACCGGATGCTGCTCATCACCGGCCCGAACATGGCCGGTAAATCCACGTACATGCGCCAGAATGCGCTGATTGCCCTGATGGCGCAGATCGGCAGCTTTGTGCCTGCCGCCGCGGCGCATATCGGCGTGGTGGATGCCATCTTCACCCGCGTCGGCGCGTCGGATGACCTCGCCGCCGGGCAGTCGACCTTCATGGTCGAGATGACCGAGGTTGCGGAGATCCTGAAAAACGCGACGAAGGACAGCTTAGTCATTCTGGATGAAATTGGCCGCGGCACTTCGACGTTTGACGGCATGAGCATTGCGCGCAGTGTGGTAGAATTTATCTGCGAGAACATCGGCTGCAAGACGCTGTTCGCCACGCACTACCACGAGCTGACGAGCATGGAGCAGGATATTCACGGCGTCAAAAACTATAATATCGCCGTCAAAAAACGCGGCGAGGACATCACGTTTTTGCGCCGCATTGTGGCAGGCCCCGCCGACGACAGCTACGGCATCGAGGTCGCGAAGCTCGCGGGTCTGCCCGGCAGCGTGACAAAGCGCGCCCACGCCGTGCTGCGCCAGCTGGAGGCCAGCGCACCGGGACGCAATAACACGATGCAGCTCGATTTTGACACCGTCGAGGCTTACAACAACCCCAGCGTACCCAGCGAGGTCGTCGAAAAACTCCACAATGTAGACATTGAGACACTGACCCCGCTGGAGGCGCTGAACTTCCTGTACGAGCTGAAAAATACACTGGACAAAGACTAAAGGCAGGTGAAAACCATGGCGGAAATTCGTGTACTGGACAAGCATACCGCAGAGCTGATCGCAGCGGGCGAGGTCGTCGAACGGCCCGCCTCCGTGGCGAAGGAGCTGCTGGAAAATGCCATCGACGCAGGCGCGACGCAGATCACGCTGTCGGCGGTGCGCGGCGGCATCCAGCAGCTGCAAATCGTAGATAACGGTTCAGGCATAGAAGCAGAATATATCGATAAAGCGTTTATCCGCCATGCCACCAGCAAGATCGCGACGGCGGAGGACCTCGGGCACATCCATACCTTGGGCTTCCGCGGCGAGGCACTTGCCTCCATTGCCAGCGTTGCCCGCGTCGAGGTGCTGACCCGCACAGAGGCCGACGAGTACGCCTGCTGCTACCGCATCGAAGGCGGCGAGGAGCGTGGGATGGAGCCCGGCGCACGCCCCGTCGGCACGACCATCACGGTCAGTGACCTGTTTTACAACACGCCCGCCCGCATGAAGTTTTTGAAAAAGGACGCCAGCGAGGGCACGTTTGTGGCTGAGACCGTCCTGCACGCGGCGCTGTCTCACCCGGAGATCAGCTTCCGCTATCTGCGCGACGGCAAGCAGCAGTATGTGACCCCCGGCGACGGCGACCTGCGCAGTGCGGTCTACGCGGTCCTGGGCCGTGAATTTGCCCGCGACCTGCTGCCCGTGGACGGCGGCAGCGAGCTGTACCATGTGACCGGCCTGGTCACGCCGCCGCGTGCCTGCCGCGCCAGCCGCGGTGCGCAGCATTTCTTTGTTAATGGCCGCTACGTCAAAAACCGCACAATGATGGCGGCGCTCGAAAACGCCTACAAGGGCACGATGATGCAGGGCAAGTTCCCGGGCGCGGTGCTCATGCTGGAGCTGCCGCCCGACATGGTCGATGTCAACGTCCACCCGGCGAAAACCGAAATTCGCTTTGCGAAAGAGAGTGACGTCTTTGACGCTGTCTACCGCGCTGTTCGCGCCGCGCTGGCAACGCCCGGCAGCGGCGAGTGCCGCTTTGAGATGGGCCACACCGCGCCCGAAGAAAAGCCCGGGCAGACCGTGATGCAGCCCGCCGCCCCGGCGCCTGCCGCGCGGCCCGCTGCATCCCAGCCGAAAAAGGGCGGCTTCACGACGCTGTCCGCGGCAGAATACCGCGCTTTGAACGGTCTGACCGCGCCCGTGCCTGCGCGCCCGCTGCCGACGGCGCAAGGCGTTCAGAATGCACAGCGCACACAGCCTGTCCCGGGCGTGCTGGAGACACAGTCCCCGAAGCCCGCCTACACGGCGGGACCTGCACCGAGACCGCTGACCCCGGTCACGCCGGTGACGGCGGTTGAAACGCCCGCGTCGGAGCCCGTAACGATTCCCGCCCCGCAGCCGATGGCCCACGCCGTCAGCGATGACACGGTGCTGGACATCCTGCCGGAGCTGCCCGACGAGGCCCCCGCAGCAGACCCCGAGACGGATTACGTTCGGAATGACCCGCATGCTTTAAGCGCCCTGCCCGACATGGTCAGCACACGTCCCGAGCAGACGACGCTGACCCCGCCGCCTGCAAGCGAGCCGCTGCGCCTTGTCGGCGAGGTGTTCAAGACCTATATCATCACCGAGCGCGGCAGTGAGCTTTGCCTTATCGACAAGCACGCTGCGCATGAGCGCATTCTGTTTGAGCAGCTGGCCAGGGACTACGGCAGCGTGCCGTCCCAGATGCTGCTCGTCCCCGTGCAGGTCAATCTGACCGCCGCGGAAAAACAGGCCGTTTTGCAGAACCTTGACCTTCTGACCGATGCCGGCATCGAGGCCGAGGACTTCGGCGGCTCGACTGTTGTCGTGCGCGCCGTGCCCGCGGACGTGCCGGTGGACGATGTAGAGGATATGATCGTGGAGCTGGCGGCAAAGCTCGCCGACGGCGGACGCGACGCCCTGCGTGAAAAGACCGAATGGGTGCTGCATTCCATCGCCTGCCGCGCAGCCATCAAAGCGGGGGACCGCACGAACGCCGCCGAGATGCTCGCGCTGGCCCAGCGCATCATGGACGGCACGGTCCCGCCGTTCTGCCCGCATGGGCGGCCCTGCGTATTGAAAATCACCCGGAAGGAGCTGGAAAAGCAGTTTGGCCGACTTGTCTAAACCCCGCGTCGTCGCCGTCGGCGGGCCGACGGCCAGCGGCAAGACCGCACTTTCCGTCGCGTTGGCCAGAGCCTTTGACGGTGAGATCATCAACGCCGACTCGATGCAGATTTACAAAAATCTCGACGTAGGCACGGCGAAGCCGAGTGAGGAGGAGCGGCAGGGGATACCGCATTATCTTTTGGACTTTCTGTCGCCGGAGATCCCCTACAGCGTGGCGGACTTCACCGCCGCCGCTGACCCGCTGATACGGGATATCACGGCCCGCGGCAGACTGCCCCTCGTTGTGGGCGGCACGGGGCTGTATATCACCAGTCTTTTGAGCGGTATGGCGTTTGCCCCGGAAAAGACCGACCCCGCCATCCGCGCCCGATTACAGGCGCGGGCGGACACCGAGGGCGGCGCGGCACTTTACGCCGAGCTGCAAAGGGTCGACCCCGACTACGCCGCTCAGGTCCACCCCAACAACCTGCCGCGCGTCATCCGCGCACTGGAGCTGTTTGAAGCCACAGGCCGCCGCATGAGCGACCAGCGCCGCGAGGCCAGGCCCGCCGAGGCACCCTACCATGCGCTCTGCCTCTGCCTGACCTGCCGGGACCGCGCAGTGCTGTACAGCCGCATTGACCGCCGCGTGGACGAAATGGTCGAAAACGGTGTGCTGGACGAAGCAAGGCAGGTCTACGACCACCGCGATGCTTACCGCACGGCGGCGCAGGCCATCGGCTACAAGGAATTCTTCCCGTACTTTGAGGGCACGGCCAATCTGACCGAATGCACCGAGCGTCTCAAGCAGGCAACGCGCAACTACGCCAAGCGCCAGCTGACCTGGTTCCGCCGCCAGAACGACGCGGTGTGGCTCTATCTGGATGAGGAGGATGTCACCGAGCGCGCCTGCACGCTGGTACGGACCTTTTTGCACAACGAGGAATAACGGAAAGGAGGGTGCACCGTGAGCAACCGGCAGGACCGCCCGCTGGCAAAAAAACTTTTACACGTGCTGGGTCTGCTGGCACTGGCACTCTTCCTGCTGTATGTTGCCGTCCAGTTCGTGCTGATCTTCCATCGGTCCTACAAGACCGAGACCGCCATCCGCTACACGCTGGCCGAAAGCCTGAACCTGACCGGCGTTGTGGCATTTGACGCTGTGGATGTGCCGGGCAGCGGCAATCTCGGCTATCTTGTGCAGGATGGCGAGCGCGTGACGAACGGCACGGTGGTAGCCGAATGCTATACCGATGACACCCAGGGCCTGCAGCGTGAGCGTCTGGACCGGCTCGAGCGCTCTATCACGCTGCTTACGAAGTCGCAGAATTCTGCCGGCAGTGAGCTTTCGGTGCTGACAAACCAGACGAAGCAGGCGTTGTACAACCTGCTGGATAAGCTGGACACTGCCCAGTATACCGGCATCTCCGACGCGCAGGACAGCTTTCTGCTGGCCCAGAACCGTCTGCAGATCAGCACCGGGCAGACGGCGGATTTCTCCCAGTCCATCGCAGCGCTGCAGACCGAGTACGACGGCATCAAGGCACAGCTCGACACGCTGCAGACCGTCACCGCCACAACGAACGGCTATTTCAGCCGCACGGAGGCCTCGCCCGCCATCCGGACGGACTGCCGGGCGCTGGCCGATGCCGACCCGGCTACGCTGCAAAAAATGCTGGCAGACGGCTTCCCGGCAGCGGATACAAACCGCGCCGGACAGATCGCGACGGGCTTCAGCTGGAAATTTTACGCGGTCTGCGATTTGGATACCGCCGCACGGTTCGACGGTTTGTCCACGGTGAAAATCAGCGTACCCGGCAAGCAGAACACCCCGCTTTCCGCCACGGTGGAGGAAGTCACCGAGGACAAGGACAACGGCATTGCCAAGATCGTGCTGCAATGCCAGACCATCAGCGCCGAGGTCCTGGGCCTGGGCTGCGAGACCGTGCAGGTCGATTTAAAAACCTACGAGGGCATCCGCATCGACAAGGCGGCGCTGCATATCGTGAACGGCCAGCGCGGTGTCTATGTCAAGTACGGCAACCTGCAGCGCTTTTTGAAGATCACAACGCTGTATGAGAATGACAGCTACATTCTTGTCCCGGAGGACGGCAAGCTCGGCAGTGCAAATGAGGTGCGCCTCTATGATGAGATCATCGTGCAGGGCACAAATTTGGAGGATGGCAAACTATTGTAACGAAAATACGCCGTTTGTATTGACAAGACTGCCAAAAAAGAAGATAATATTTAATGTATATCGCTGTAATGACGCGCTGACGTAAACGGCGCTTTCTAATCAAAGGAGTTTTACGACCATGTCCATGCTTGACAGTTTGAGAAGCAAGCTCGGTATCGATCCCGAAGCAGATTCCTATGTAGATGACACTGAAGAGAATGTTTTCCCCGGCGGGCAGGGGGCTGCAGCTGCGCAGGAGTATACCCAGCAGCAGGAGATCAAACAGCACAGCAATAAGGTCGTGAACATCAACGCGACGACCCAGCTGCAGGTCGTTCTGGTCAAACCGGAGCGCTTTGACGATGCGTCCAGCATTGCGGACCAGCTCAACGCCAAGCATACTGTGGTGCTGAATCTGGAGTCTGCCAGCAAAGAGGTCTCCCGCCGTCTGATCGACTTCCTGTCCGGTGTAGCGTATGCCAACAACGGCCAGATCAAGCGCGTGGCGACTAGCACCTTCATTATTACGCCGTACAACGTTGATATTATGGGTGACCTGCTCGACGAGCTGGAAAACAATGGCGTCTTCTTCTGATACCGCCAATGCGGTGCGCGGCTTTGTGCCGCCGCAGAATGACGACGAGCGCCGCCTGATGCGCCGTGTCGAGGAGCTGTGCCGCGTTGCGGTAAGCCGCGGCGTCCCGCGTTATACGGGCTTTCTCTCGGACCGGGAGCAGAGCCTGGCGCAGGCCGCCTGCAACAAGGCCGGGTGCAGCTGCATCCGCTTTTGGGGCGGCTTTGACGCGGCAGAACGCCGGGTGCTCTGTATTGAGCCGCCCGACGCCTGGCAGGAAGAACCGCTGGCCTACCTGCAATGCACCGCTTACGGGGATAAGCTGCCGACCCACCGGGATTATCTCGGTGCGATTCTGGGCCTTGGCCTTGAGCGCAGCTGCGTGGGGGACCTGCTGGCAGACCCCGAGCGTGAGGACACATTTTACGCGGTGATCCTCGCCGACAAGCAGGAATTTATAAACGCGGAGCTGACCGGCGCAGGGCACTGCACCGTGCATACTGCGTGCATCGACGCACTGCCCGCCCGTCTGGCCGAAAGCCGCGAGCGCACCCTGCAGGAGGCTACCGTGCCGTCCCTGCGTGCGGACGCGGTGCTGGCAGCCATGCTGCACACCTCCCGCACCCGCGCGGCAGAATATATCGCCGCGGGCCGTGTGGAGATCAACCACCTGCCGTTGAAGGCCGCCCACGAGACCGCCTACGCCGCGGATATTTTCACAGTGCGCGGCGTGGGGCGCTTCAAGCTGGCGGCCATCGGCGGCAAAAGCCGCAAGGATCGTCTGTTCATATCCTTTTACCAATATTGAGCGCAGGATCGCCCGCAGCGCTGCGGGCAGGGAATAACGGGGCCGTGTGCCCCGCATACAGGAGGAAAGCCGTCATGATCTCTTCCGAGGATGTCCGCCACGTCACATTTGACAAAGCGTTCCAGGGCTATCGCCGTGAGGATGTGGATGATTATCTCAAGCAGGTCGCCCAGGCAATGGACGACCTGGCTGCCCAGAATGATGATTTGCAGAAAAAGCTCGTCATGCTGGCCCAGCGCATTGAAAAATACCGAACGATGGAAAACTCCCTGAGTACGTCGATGATCAATGCCCAGCGCATGGGGGACAGTATTATCCGCGAGTCCAAGCAGAAAGCGGCGGAGATCATCCGCTCGGCCAACATCAAGGCGGAGGACCGCGAGCAGCGCGCCCGCGATGACGTCGAGCTGGCCAAGCAGGAGATCGTCACGCTCAAGGGTGAGGCAGACAGCTTCAAGCGTTCGCTGATCGAGATGTACCGCAAGCATATCAACCTTATCAATAAACTGCCCGATTATACCAGACGGCCCGAGGATGAACCCGTTCCGCCGCCGTCCCCGGCCCCGGAGCAGGCCGCTGCCCCTGCGGCAGAGCCGCCGCAGCCCGCTGTGCAGGCCCCGGTCTACACGGCCCCCGCAGCCCAGCCTGTGCCGGAGTCGGCCCCGGTACAGCAGGCAGCCCAGATGCCCGCCATGCAGGAGACGGCCTACTATGAGCCGCCCACAGCCCAGCCCGTGCCGGAGCCGACGGAAAGTGCCCGGGCTCAGGGCGAAAAGGTAGATACGGTGGAATTTGCCATCGCGCCGCACCCGGAGGAGCCGGAGGAAGCCGAGCCCGCCCCGATCCCCGTGGAGGAGCCCGCCATCGACGAGACGCGGCTCCAGGATGTCTCCGGCCTGTATGACGAGCCGGAGGCCAAGCCTGCCCGCCGCCGCAAGGCCGGTACGACCAGGCGCACGACCCGCAAAAAGGCAAGTGACGAACCGCAGGAGGAGCTGAATTCCCCGGCGTTCGATAACTTTGAAGGCGTTGACTTTGACAGCTGACGCCCGATGTGATATAACTAAAGAATCCAATAAATAGAGGAGAGTAGGAAACTTTGGCGCAGAACTACAACGACACCATCCATAAGATGCAGACTCCGTTTGAAATGCGGGCCGGTCTGCCGAAGAAGGAACCCAAAATGCTCGAGGACTGGGAGCAGAACCATGTCTATGAGCAGATGATTAAGAACAACGAGGGCAAGCCGCAGTACATTCTGCACGACGGCCCTCCGTATGCCAACGGCAATATCCACATGGGTACGGCTCTGAACAAGATCATCAAGGACATCATCATCCGCTATAAGAACATGTCCGGCTTCCAGGCACCCTACGTGCCCGGCTATGACACCCACGGCCTGCCCATCGAGCTGAAGGCGCTGAGCTCCCTCGGCGACAAGAAGGCCGGTGTCTCCAAGCTGGAGCTGCGCCAGATCTGCAAGGAGTTTGCCACCGAGCACATCGGCGTCATGAACGAGCAGTTCAAGCGTCTGGGCGTGCAGGGCGACTTTGAGAACCCCTACCTGACCCTGCGCCCCGAGTTTGAGGCCCGCCAGGTCGAGATCTTCGGCGAGATGGCCAAGAAGGGCTACATCTACAAGGGCATGAAGGCCGTGTACTGGTGCCCCGAGGACCGCACCGCCCTGGCCGAGGCTGAGATCGAGTACGCCGAGGACGAGTGCGATTCCATCTATGTCCGCTTCAAGCTGACCGACGACCCCAACGGCGTGCTGGCCAAGCACAACATCCCGCTGGACAAGGCATGGATCGTCATCTGGACGACCACCACCTGGACGCTGCCCGCCAACGTCGCGACCTGCCTGAACCCCAATCTGGAATATGCCTTCGTCAAGATCGGTGACGCCTACCACATCATGGCCCGCGAGCTCGTTGAGTCCACGATGAAGGGCTGCCATATCGATGAGTACGAAGTCCTGCCCGAGACTGTTCTCGGCAGTGAGCTCGAGCTTATGCAGTATCAGCATCCGTTCCTTGACCGCAAGGGCCTGGTCATTCTGGGCGACCACGTCACGCTGGAAGGCGGCACGGGCTGCGTCCACACCGCTCCCGGCCATGGTGTTGAGGACTTTGAGGTCTGCGTCAATCACTATCCGCAGGTTCCCGTTGTCGTTCCCGTGGACGACGCGGGCCGCCTGACCGCCGAGGCGGGCGAGAAGTTTGCCGGTCTCAAGGTCTGGGACGCCAACAAGGTCATTCTGGAGCACATCAAGGAGAGCGGCCATCTGATGGGGGTGCAGCACATCACCCACCAGTACCCGCATTGCTGGCGCTGCCATCATCCCATCATCTTCCGTGCTACCGAGCAGTGGTTCTGCTCCATCGACGCCTTCAAGGAGGACGTCTACAAGGCCATTGACAGCGTGCACTGGCAGCCGGCGTGGGGCCATGACCGCATGGCCGGTATGGTCCGTGACCGCAGTGACTGGTGCATCAGCCGCCAGCGCGTCTGGGGCGTGCCCATCCCGGTATTCTACT
>ERZ773185.1653-NODE-1653-length-16014-cov-4.276834_pt1 | contig 16014 bp, 10 predicted proteins | sample MGYA00580531_ERZ773185 | MGnify/ENA primary metagenome ERZ773185 (study PRJEB29015, sample SAMEA2737799) | human gut metagenome | biome: human gut; feature: human-associated habitat; material: faeces | place: China | collected 2012 ...
CATAGTCCACAGCCACATTCTTGGCGATGCTCAGCGCGAAGGAAGTCTTACCCATGGCAGGACGTCCGGCGATGATAACCAGGTCGGAAGGCTGCCATCCTGAAGTCATCTCATCCATCTGCTGGTATCCGGTAGGGATACCGGTGAGTCCACCCTTGTTCTGAGCGGCACGCTGCAGGATATCCACGGCATCCTTGATGACGGGGTCAATCTGGGTATAATCCTGCTTCATGTTGCCCTGTGACAGCTGGAAGAGTTCGCCCTCGGCATGCTGCATCAGTTCGTCAACATCCACGCCCTCGTCGTACGCCTGAGTCTCGATATCGCCGGCATAGTGAATAAGCTGTCGCTGCAGATACTTCTGCGCCAGGATTCGGGCATGATACTCTACGTGGGCAGCCGAAGCTACTTGAGACGAAATCTCCATCAAGTAAGCCGCCCCTCCCACCTTCTGTATTTCGCCCATCTTGGTGAGTTCATCGATGATGGTCATGATATCCACCGGCCTCTCCTCCATGTTCATGGTCTGGATGGCCTCGTATATCTTCTGGTGTCGCGGATCATAGAAAGTGGCAGGTTTCAGCACTTCTGACACCACCGAAAAGGCATCGGCATCAATAAGGAGCGAACCCAGCACCACCTTCTCCAACTCCACCGCCTGCGGCTGCAGGTGGGCGTAGTTGGTATCTATCTGAGTTTTATTCGTTCTATTATTACTTCTATTACTATTGTTATCTGTCGGCATATCAACCTCGATTCTATATTTTCAAGATAAATTATCTTTCTTTTTTCTTCTTGTCATCAAATATTTCGCTTATGCCATGAATCATGTTCTCGAAATCATGCACTGCATAGTTATACAGGAGCAGCGCATCTTCCCAGGATACTCCATGCTCTTCAAGCCACTCGCGGTCATTTCTCAACATCTCATCCAGTTTTCCAGTCGATCTCTTACATGTAGTAAGGATTCTGAGCATCTTGTCGAGAGCCATTTCAGGATTGCCCTCTACCATATAAACCAGACAGTAGGAATAGCTATTGATGAATTCAGCTTCCTTGTCTTTCTGCATCATTTTCAGGAAAAGACCCATGGTAGAGGCAAATATCTGCTCCAAATTCTGGTTAGGACCAGCCCCCTCCATCAATTTCGCAATATCCACCTCGTCAGCGAAATAGGCTCCAATGCGCTCCTTGGCTTTCTTGAAAGACTCTTCGGCATTTTCACCTTTTCTTTTCAGCAGACAATAAGAGAGCATGGCAGAAACCAATTCCAGGTCTGGATAATGATATTCCAGATCGTAACCAAGCCCGATGGCATCCTCATAATGCTTCGCCTTGAAGAGCATGTTCATCTTCTGTATTTTAAGTAATTTCTTGAAATCATCAGATAAGGAATCGCCCTTCTTGAGCAGCTCATCATAGACCTCGAGATAAGGCTCAAGCATATTCAAATCATGATAGCAATCGGCCAACATGGAATAGGCTTTCTTCATGCCAGGCTGGATTTCCAACATCTTCTTGAAATGAATCACTGCCATCATCAAATTCTTTTCGCCTTTCTTTTTCATCAAGGACCATCCTTTCATGTAATGGGTTTCCAGGTCGTTGGCTTCCATACCGTTCAGCAAAACCCCAACCATACTTGGCACCTCGAGACGGGTGGCATAACGGGCAGCAGCGAGACGATAACTATCAAAGAAAGGATACTGGAACACAGGCGAAGCAAGCACGGCGTAACCCGGAACTTCATCTTTGTCGTCCTCAAACACATTGAAGAATTCGTCACGATTGAAGCAGAATCTGTAGAAACGAAGCAGATTGCGCAGGTATCTGGTGCGAATCATGCAAATTTCAGTTTCAGGATCATCTGGAGTCTCATCATCAGAATCATCTTCAGCCTCATCATCCTGCTCATCGCCATCTTCAGAATCACCCTCAAACGTCTCTTCATCTTCCAGTTCTTCGTCATCCTCAAACTCATCGTCATCATGCTTTGACATCTCTGGAACTTCAGGAATATCATCAGGATGATTCAACATCAACACGGCAAGCGCATACGCATCGGCAGCACACGAACGATTGGCAGTGGTAGTGAACATTCTGTCGGTATCGTTCTTTGTGTCAATGGCAGCAGCCTCAGCAAGAATCGGCTGATTCTCATCGAATGGCAAGAACCAATTGGAAATCTCTTCAAAGAACGGATGGTCAGACAGCTTGTTAAACTGACCCAAGAGAATATCCATGCCCTTTTCCATCATTTCCTGGGCATCGACATCCTCATCCATCTCTATATCAATTCTCTTGCCGTCATCCGACATACGGACATTATCTGCCTCATCATCCTCGTTGCCGATGCCATCATCAGCCAGCAAATCCTTCAAATCATCATCAGCATGCTTAGCAATGCTGTGCTTCAAGGCACCTATCATTCTATTGGAAATACGATCTCTGAAACTATCTGTATATTCCTGAGACAACATTTCACTCTTAAGGGTCATGGCAAGCTGCTTCTGAATCTCAAGAATCAGCTTTGGATATTCTATTTCCAACTCTTCACGGTACTCCTTTTCGCAAACTCCCTTTGGCATGCGGGTTGAAGCCAAGAGTAAGCCTATCAAGGCACGCTGCTTCAGCTCTTCATCCTTAGCCTCTTCGAAAACAGTTTTCAGCAAATCAAACTTCTGGAAGCTGAATACCGTGGTACATGCCAAGGTGACGGCACTAACCAGCAACTGGGAAGTGACGGCATCAACGGTTGGCGAAAGAATGAGATCACGATAGAGGCACCATGTTTCCCAACTCCAGTTACCCGAGGTTACAATTGCAGCAAAGATAACGTGACGAATTTCATTAAGCTCTTCCTGCAACTCAATCTGACGCTGTTTGAGTTTCTCGTCGGTCTGGTTGGTATCGATATATAACATCGCCATATCAGAAAGCTTAGATTCAAGGGTGCTCAGGAAATCTTCCTTGTCCATCTGCTCACCCTTTTCCTTCAAATTCTGAAAGACACCCGGCTTGGAACAACGGAAAGCAACCTCAAAATCACACAGATATTCATTAAATTCTCTCTGAATTCTACACAACTCTGCCGCTCTGCCTTCTGGAGTCTTGATATCCATACCCGTGATACAAAAATCATGTTTCTTACCTTCTGCATGAAAAACAGCTTTGCCAGCCTCATGCTTCGTATAATCAATCCCCATTCCTTCGCATACCTGGGTTAACCATCCAAGCATATAAAAAATATCGCCATCTGAAACCGAAGCTTCAGGAATTTCCCGATTAAGAAAGGTAAGGGAGGCACATAAAGTGAGATAGTCGCCATGGGACAACTCCGAACGTGCCTCGGCTAAAGCCTGCTCTATTTTTTTTTCTTTCATTGTTTCGTTAAAATTAATTATTTAAAGATTACTTGTTCTCTGCTCTTTTCCTAGCCAACTGCAAATCGCGCTGAAGCGGCTCCATGGCATGACTGTATTTGAGCTGAGGCAGACTTTTGATGGTATGGGCATCTAGGTTATAATACTTCTTCAACAGGGTAGCGTACTTTCGAACGCCATTTTTGTTAATACTATCCACTGCAATGTCGTATGCGGTCAAGAATCTGTCTATCTGTTCTTTACGGCGACGTTCGGACTTCAGCTTGGTGCGAAAGGCAATGGCACCCAGGTTGATGTTCTTGTCGCGGCTATCCATCAGCACCACGTTCTGAGCCATTCGTGCCCTGGTAGCGTAAGGCTCAGGCAGGAGCATGGCATCCATCTCGTTGTTGAGAAGCATGCTCAGGCGAATGTTCAAATCGTTGATCTGCACGCGATACACCTCGTACTTCGGCTTCGCACTGTCGATGGCGAGGTCGGCGAGATAATCGGTGGCAGAATGGCGGGTGATGGCTATCATCTTGTCGGACAACTGCTTGAGTTCCGACACACGTGCCTTTCTATTGGAGATTAACTGCCAATAGAGATTGGTTGATACGGGATAGAAGAGCGGCACTCCCTTCTTCTCGATGTGGGCAGCACGAACCAGGTCGGTCACCGTTCCCTCTACCCTGCCACGGGCGATGGCGGTATCGCAGTCCATCTGGGCATTATAACGATACAGATGCACCGTTACTCCCTGCTTCAGGAAGATGCTGTCTTCGTACGCCAGATATACCGGAAGGCAATCGAGCGTAGGCATCACACCTATCTTCAGGGAAGCCCGGTCGATGCTGTCGAGGCGGGCTTTCTCCTGTTTGCTCAGCCGATGACGCTCCTGTTCGGAATGTCCACAACCCGACATTCCGAACAAGAGTACAGAAACCAAGCATATCATCAATGAAAATTTCTTCATAACAAATTATTCTACGTAGAGAACGAGTCCCTTCAAATACTCACCCTCAGGGTGATAGATATTGATAGGATGGTCGGCTGGCTGATGCAGCTGGTGCAGGATGCGCACCTTTCTGCCTGCCTGGGCAGCAGCCGTGAACACAGCGTTGCGGAAGTTATCCTTGGTAACCACCTGCGAACAGCTGAAGGTGAAGAGGATTCCACCCTTCTTGATGCGCTGCAATCCCTTGACATTGAGACGGGTGTATCCCTTCAGGGCATTGCGCAAGGCTGCACGATGCTTGGCAAAGGCAGGAGGATCGAGGATAATGAGATCATACTGCTGATCGTGCTCATCAAGATACTTGAAGGCATCCTCGCAGAAAGCCTCATGGCGTGCATCGCCAGGGAAATTCAAGGCGATGTTCTCATTGGTCAGTTCCACGGCCTTGGCACTGCTATCCACCGAGTGAACAGCCTTGGCGTTGCCACGCATGGCATAGACAGAGAAACCGCCGGTATAGCAGAACATGTTGAGTACACTCTTGCCCTTGGCATAATGCTCAAGCAGAGAACGGTTCTCACGCTGATCGATGAAGAAACCGGTCTTCTGACCACGCAGCCAGTCGATATGGAACTTCAATCCATTCTCCACAGCCACATCATCGGCATCACCGCCCAGGATAAAGCCATTCTCCTGACGCAGGTCGGCCTTATAAGGCAAGGTAGTCTCACTCTTATAATAGATATTCTGCAGCTCATCGCCCATCACCTCTTTCAAAGCCTGGGCTATCTCCATACGGCAGACGTGCATGCCCACACTGTGAGCCTGCATCACGGCAGTAGGACCATAGCAGTCGATAACCAGTCCTGGCAGGTTATCACCCTCGCCATGCACCAGTCGATAGGTGTTGTTATCCGGATTGCCTGCGATATCCACCGCCAGGCGCATCCTGTAAGCCGACTCCAGGCGGGCGCGCCAGAACTCATCATCGATGGCAACATCGCTGAATGAGAGCACACGCACGGCGATAGATCCAATCTGATAATGACCTACCGCAATGAAATCGCCAGCGTGGGTAAACACTCTAACAATCTCACCCTCTTCTATATCATTGTCCATGCGCTGGATAGCACCGGAGAAAATCCATGGGTGGAATCTCTTGAGAGATTCTTCCTTACCTTTCTTTAAATATACGTTCTTATACATTATTATATATAGGGGTTATAATTCGTCAATCTCGTAATCGCCAGTCTGGGTGAGGCGATTGAATTCCTCATATAGGTTGATGCAGCACCAGGCATCTGTGGCAGCATACAGGCACTGGGAATCGCGGAGTTCGTTGGCCTCCCAATTGCTCAGGCGCTGCGCCTTGCTGATTTTCTGATGAAACAGGTTGGCATAAAGTTTCTGCAAACTCATATCCTTGATGCCGAAATCCTTTGCCACATCCTGCAACTCCACAAAATAACCTGCCTTGAACTCGCAGCGGCGATGCAACTGCAGGAGGTCATCATGCCAGGAAAGGCCAACCTTCGGCACCTTCTTGTCTTCCAGGAAACGGATGATGGCAGGCGTCATGCCCGTGTGATGCAGACGGAAGAGATAACAGCGGGTACGACTACTCACCTGCAGCAGCGACACCTGATAGTGATGACCCTTGGAGAAGCTAGGTCGCGTCTCCGTATCCACTCCCAGAACGTCTTGTTGCAAGAGGTAATCCACTGCGGCATCTGTATCCTCAGCCTTATCTATCACAATCACCTTACCTGGGAAAAGAACCCTTGGCAAACTGTTGACTGTTTTCTTGTCAAAACTCGTGAAAATAATCTTCATTTTACATTTTATTCATTACAAGTTGCAAAATTAAAAAAAAAAGCCGAGAAAAAGGATTGTTTCTCGCACTTTTTTACTAATTTTGCAGAGAAATATTTTAAAACAAGATAAAAATGGCAAGAAAAAAGACTTCAGGCAGAGCTAAATCATTTAGCGAAGCCATTGGTTTACAATATATTTTCAACAATACCATCACCGATTTCTTCCTCGGACTCGCCCTGGTGGTGATGGCTGTGGTTCTGATCATCGCTATGGTTTCATTCATCAATACGGGTGCAGCTGACCAAAGTCTGCTCGAAAACCTGAGACCAGGCGAATGGACCAACACCGAAAAACAGTTTCAGAACTACTGCGGTTCGCTGGGTGCCATCATCTCCTACTGGCTCATGGCAGTGAACTTCGGATTCCCGGCCTTCCTGCTTCCATGTTTCGTGGTGATGGCAGGATTCCAGCTGATGCATGTATATAACATCAACCTGTGGAAATGGTTCCTCAGCATGATGATTATCATGATATGGTCGAGCATCACCTTCGCCAAGTTCCTCACCCCGCTGATGGGCAGCCTTATCTTCAACCCGGGCGGCAAGCACGGACTCTATGTGGTGCAGAACCTGGAGAACGTGGTAGGTCCTCCCGGACTCACAGCCATCCTCCTCTTCGTGGCTGTAGCCTTCCTCACCTATCTCACCACAGAGACCATCACCATCGTGAGAAAGGCACTCAACCCTATCGGATATATATCTAATAAGGTGAAGTTCGAAATCACCAACCATGGAGATTCGAATACGGAAGACATCGACCTGGCTTACCAGAACGCTGAAAGAGGAAGGGATATGGAGGAAGAGCAGACTCCAGAGAAGGAAGAGCCTGAAAAGGAAAATGCAAAGCAGGAAACTCCTGCGCAGCAGAACAGCGAGGAGAAGAAGCCGCAAGTGGTGGATCTCGATGCCAACAAGGATGAGAATGAAACGGAAGGCAGCGTAGCCAATGCCACTGTCAACTCTACAGAGCCTATAGCCACCACCACTACTCCAAGTGCTACCCCTAGCTTCCTGGAGATGAAAAGAAAGCAACGTGCCGAGAAAGCGGAACGAGAAAGAATGGAGATGGAAGCTGCCGCTGCCGCTTCGGAGCATGTGGGCATGGACATCTCCGTGGCATTGGGCGAAGAGAAGGCTACCAGCAACACGGTGAGCAACGCCGAGGTGCTCAATACGCCTATCAACCCGAAGGAGCCTTTCACCAAATACAAGTATCCTACCCTCAACCTGCTGAAGAAGTATGACGACCAGGAGGTTTCCATCGACGAGGAAGAGCAGAAGGCAAACAAGAACCGCATCATCGAAGTGCTCAACAACTTCGGCGTGCAGATCAAGACTATCCGTGCTACGGTGGGACCTACCATCACCCTCTATGAGATTCAGCCTGCCGAGGGCGTGCGCATCTCGAAGATCAAGAACCTGGAGGATGATATCGCCCTGAGCCTCGCAGCACTGGGTATACGTATCATCGCCCCTATCCCAGGCAAGGGAACCATCGGTATCGAGGTACCTAACGCCAAGGCGAACATCGTGAGCATGGAGAGCATTCTGAACTCGAAGAAATTCCAGGAAACCAAGATGGAACTGCCTATCGCATTGGGTAAAACCATCACCAACGAGGTGTTCATGGTGGATTTGGCCAAGATTCCTCACCTGCTCGTTGCCGGTGCCACCGGTCAGGGTAAGTCTGTTGGTCTGAATGCCATCATCACTTCCCTGCTCTACAAGAAGCATCCTAACGAGTTGAAGCTGGTGCTCATCGACCCTAAGAAGGTGGAGTTCAGCGTATATTCACGCATCACCAATAAGTTTATGGCAGCCGTTCCTGATGAGGAGGAGCCTATCATCACCGATGTTACCAAGGTGGTGAGAACACTGAACAGTCTCTGCGTGCTGATGGACAGCCGTTACGACTTGCTGAAGAAGGCGGGAGCCAGAAACATCAAGGAGTATAATCAGAAATACGTGAACCATCGCCTGAAACTTACTGACGGTCACGAATTTATGCCATACATCGTGGTGATTATCGATGAGTTTGGCGATTTGATTATGACAGCCGGCAAGGAGGTGGAGCTTCCTATCGCCCGTATCGCTCAGCTGGCACGTGCCGTGGGTATCCACATGATCATCGCTACCCAGCGTCCTACCACCAGCATCATCACCGGTAACATCAAGGCCAACTTCCCTGGACGTATCGCCTTCAAGGTGACATCTGCCATCGACTCCAAGACCATCCTTGACAGAACCGGTGCCAACCAGTTGATAGGTCGTGGTGACATGCTCTACCTGAACGGCAACGAGCCAGTGCGTGTACAGTGTGCCTTCGTAGATACACCGGAGATTGAGCGCATCAACGAATACATCTGCAATCAGCCTGGTCCTATCGAACCGATGGAGTTGCCTGAACCAGCCAGCGAGGATGGCGGCATAGGAGGCAACGGCAGCGTGGATGCCCGCAACCTGGACCCATACTTCGAGGAGGCAGCCCATGCCATCGTTCTCTCGCAGCTGGGCAGCACCAGTATGATTCAGCGAAGATTCAGCATCGGCTACAACCGTGCCGGCAGACTGATGGACCAGCTTGAAGCAGCAGGCATCGTGGGAGCCGCACAGGGCAGCAAGCCAAGAGAGGTGCTCCTGCAGGATGAAAACCAGCTCAACACCTTGCTGATGCAGCTGAGAAACTCGTAAGTAAACGCCCTGAAAGGGCAAAAGATAATATTCGCTCCAAACGCCCTGAAAGGGCAAAAGCATTTAAACCTTGAAGCCACAGAAGCGTCTAACATTTTAAAAAAGCAGCGCTTCTGCGGCTTTATATGTAGTAATGAACAAAATAAACAGTAAGGATATGAAAAAGATTTTAGCTATCGCTTTCGCAGCAATGATGAGCCTCGGCACCATGGCACAAACCGCCCAGCAGGTGCTCGACAAGACCGCTGCCGTTATCGGCAACAAAAAGGGCGCTACCGCCAACTTCAAGATGTCAAGTCCGAAATTCGGTTCGGCTAGCGGCTCCATCACCATCAAGGGCAACAAGTTCAATGCCCGCACCCCACAAGCCATCGTATGGTTCAACGGCAAGACCCAGTGGTCGTACATGAAGAAAACCAACGAGGTAAACGTGAGCAATCCTACCCAGGCACAGCAGATGTCGATGAACCCCTATACCTTCATCCACATCTACAAGACAGGATATAAAAGCACCCTCAAGACTGTGGGCAGCAACTATCAGGTGCATCTCGTAGCCAACAACCAGAAGCGCAGCGTGGCTGAGATGTATATCACCATCAACAAGAGCACCCACGTGCCTTCGCAGATCAAGATGAGACAGGGTTCTACCTGGAGCACCATCAATATTTCGGGCTTCAAGGCAAAGAACATCTCTAACAGTGCCTTCACCTTCAACAACAAGGAATTCCCTGGCGCAGAAGTCATTGACTTAAGATAGAAAAAGCTTTATAAATATTTAAAACCAAACTAAAATGAAAGATCTTACAGCTATTCTAAAACAGTTCGATATCATCGGAACTGTAAAAGAGGTAAAACCTCTCGGTAACGGACTCATCAACGACACCTACAAGGTGACAACAGCAGAAGCCGATGCCCCAGACTATGTTCTGCAGCGCATCAACGACTCCATCTTCACCGATGTAGACCTGCTGCAGCGCAACATTGAAGAGGTTACAACCCACATCCGCCAGCAGCTAGAAGCCAAGGGCGCTGACGACATCGACCGCAAGGTGCTTACCTTCGTCAAGGCAACCAATGGCAAGACCTATGTGAAAGATGCAGACCAGCAGTACTGGCGCGTCTCTGTATTCATCCCTCGTGCCATTACCCAGGAGGCAGTGAACCCAGAAAGTTCCTACTACGCAGGCAAGACCTTCGGTGAGTTCGAGGCTCAGCTCACAGATATCACCGACCGTCTCGGAGAAACCATCCCAGATTTCCACAACATGGAATTGCGCCGCGACCAGCTGCGTCAGGCTATCAAGGAAGACCGTGCCGGACGAGCAGAAGGCGTGAAGGACTTCATCGCCGACATCGAGAAGTATATGGACGAGATGTGTCTCTGCCAGCGCCTCTTCCGCGAAGGCAAGTTGCAGAAACACGTTTGCCATTGCGATACCAAGGTGAACAACATGATGTTTGACGAGGAAGGCCGCGTATTGTGCGTCATCGACCTCGACACCGTGATGCCATCCCTCTTCGTGAGCGACTACGGTGATTTCCTCCGCACGGCAGCCAATACCATCGCCGAGGATTCTCCAGAGTTCGAGAAGATAGATTTCCGCATGGACATCTTCGAGTCATTCACCCGCGGTTATGTGGAATCAGCCTCAGCCTTCCTTTCTCCTTTGGAAATTTCCCTGCTTCCTCATGCTGCCGAACTCTTCCCATACATGCAGGCGGTACGCTTCCTCTGGGATTACCTCAACGGCGACCACTACTGGAAGTGCAAGTATCCAGAACACAACCTGGTAAGAGCCCAGAACCAGTGGCATCTCTTCCTGAAGGCGAAGGAACACGAGGCAGAGATGAAGGCGTTCATCGAAAAACTATAGTTTAAGGAGTTAAGAAGTTAAGGAGTTAAAGGAGTTAACTCCTTTAACTTCCAAACCAAAAAATAAAACAATGAGTAATATTTATAAGAAATTATCTGTTGGCAACCTGATGGCAATGGCGGTAACCTTGCCAATGGTTGCCAACGCAACCAACCCAGCATCTCCCCTGCTTCCATCCGCTCCCGATGCCCAGAAGGCTTCACAGACCGTGAAGACCGGAGATGTCCAGATTCTCAGAATCAATCCTACGCTGGTGGAGATTGTCTTCGCCAACCAGCAACGTGTCGCCGTAGACTTCTATGGCGAAAGCGTTTTCCGTATCTTCGAAGATCGTAACGATGGCGTGATGAGAGCACCCGAAGCTAAGCCTGAGGCAAGCATCCTGGTGGATAATCCACGCACTTCAGTAAACAAACTGAATGTGGAGGAAAAGGACAACTCCATCATCGTTTCTACCGGAAAGGCACAGGTCATCTTCGACAAGGCTACCCAGCTCTTCAAGATCATCAACCTGGAAAACGGAAAGACCGTGGCTGAGCAGATCGCCCAGGCACAGTTTACACCTGAAAAGGTAACCCTCAGCCTGCGCGAACAGCCGGATGAGTATTTCTTCGGTGGTGGCGTACAGAACGGAAGATTCTCTCACAAGGGTGAGAAAATCGAAATCGTCAACACCAACAACTGGGTAGATGGCGGAGTGGCTTCCCCTGCCCCATTCTATTGGTCTACCGCTGGCTACGGCTTCATGTGGTACACCTTCAAGCCAGGTCTCTACGACTTCGGTTCTACCCAAAACGGAAAGGTAGAACTCTCTCACGAATCCAAGAACTTAGACGTTTTCTTCATGGTGGGCGAAAAGCCTACAGATTTGCTCGATGGCTATTACCAGCTCACCGGCAACCCTGTATTGCTGCCTAAGTTCGGCTTCTATGAAGGTCATCTCAATGCCTACAACCGCGACTACTGGAAGGAAACCGACAATGCCAACGCCATGGTTTTCGAAGATGGCAAAGCCTATAAGGAAAGTGCCAGCGACAAGAGCGGCATCAAAGAATCACTGAACGGCGAGAAGAACAACTATCAGTTCTCGGCTCGTGCGGCCATCGACCGATACATCAAGCACGACATGCCATTGGGCTGGTTCCTGCCTAACGACGGATATGGAGCCGGATATGGCCAGGACAGCACACTGGACGGCAACATACAGAACCTGAAGGAGTTTGGAGATTACGCCCGCAAGCACGGTGTAGAAATCGGACTCTGGACACAGTCTGACCTGCACCCAAAGCAGGGCATCGAGGCGCTTCTGCAGCGTGATATCGTGAAGGAGGTGGGACATGCAGGCGTAAGAGTACTCAAGACCGATGTGGCCTGGGTAGGCGACGGCTATTCGTTCGGACTGAATGGTGTGGCTGATGTGGCTCAGATTATGCCTTACTATGGCGAGAATGCCCGTCCGTTCATCATCTCACTGGATGGATGGGCCGGCACACAGCGCTATGCATCCATCTGGTCGGGCGACCAGACCGGTGGCGACTGGGAGTACATCCGCTTCCACATCCCTACCTTCATCGGTGCCGGACTTTCGGGAATCTCCAACATCACATCCGATAACGATGGTATCTTCGGCGGAAAGAATCCGATAGTGAACATGCGCGAGTTTGAATGGAAGGCCTTCACCGCAATGGGATTGAACATGGATGGCTGGGGCAGAAATGCCAAGTATCCGCATATCCTGGGCGAACCGGCAACTTCCGTGAACCGCTGGTATCTGAAACTCAAGTCGGAGCTGATGCCTTACATCTACACCGCTGCCCACGAGGCCGTGACCGGCAAACCGCTGGTAAGAGCGATGTTCCTCGACGATGCCAACCCTTATACCCTGGGCAAGGCAACACAGTATCAGTTTATGTGCGGTCCCTCCTTCCTCGTGGCTCCTATCTACAAGGAAACCAAGATGGACAAGGAGGGCAACGATATCCGCAACGGCATCTACCTGCCAGAAGGCGAATGGGTAGATTACTTCAGCGGACATATATATAAAGGTGGAAGAATCATCAACGAGTATGATGCTCCTTTCTGGAAACTGCCTGTCTTCGTAAAGCGAGGCGCCATCATTCCGATGGTAAATCCTAACAACAATGTATCGCAGATAGACAACACCCAGCGCATCTTCGAACTCTATCCATACGGCGAATCTGATTACGCCCTCTATGATGATGACGGCAAGACCGAGCTCTATCGCCTGGGCGAACATGCCTCTACCCACATCCACTCTTCCCTGCAGAAGAACCGTCTCACCGTCCATATCGACAAGACCGTGGGCAGCTTCCAGGGGCAGGAGAAGAATCAGGCTACAGAGCTGCGCATCAACCTGAGCCAGATGCCTAAGAAGCTGACGGCGAAGATGGGCGGAAAGAGCGTGAAGCTGACCCAGGTGAATTCGCTCGATGAACTCAACAACACCGAGAATTCATGGTTCTACAACGAGGCTCCTCAGCTGAACCGCTTTGCCACCAAGGGCAGCGAGTTCGAGAAAAAGGATATCCGCAAGAACCCGATGGTATATGTACATCTGGCTAAGACCGACATCACAGCCAACGATGTAGAGCTCCGCATGGACGGATATCAGATGGACGATGCCGATGCGATGCTCCACTCTACCGGTGCTTTAGCTGCTCCTCAGGCAAGCATGAAGGAAAACAAGAACGCCAACAAGGCATTCACCCTCACTGCAGCATGGGATGCACAGGCCAACGCCGACTACTACGAGATGAAGGTGGATGGCATGATTCATTCAACCATCCGCGGCACCGAGTTCACCGTAGAGAACCTGAAGCCGGAGACCGACTACGAAGTTCAGGTGAGAGCCGTAAACAAGGATGGCGTATCAGACTGGACTACCCTGCAGGCACATACCATCAAGGATCCTCTGGACGAGGCCATCCATGACATCACAGCCACCAACTCCGTAGAGGACTGGGGAGGACTGGACGTATCGAAGATGTTCGACTTCAACGAGAAGAACTTCTGGCACACCAACTATTATAAGAAGGATATATTGCCATTCGATGTTACCCTGAACCTCAACGGCATCGCCAAGCTCGACAAGATTCACTATGTGCCAGCTTCAGAACGAGAAACCAACGGACAGATTCAGAAGGGTAAGTTCGCCATCAGTAACGATGGTATCAACTGGACAGAAACAGGAAGCTTCGACTGGAAGAACGAGGATGCCGTAAAGGAATACCAGTTCAAGGGCAACCCAGAGGCGCAGTATATCAAGATGACCGTAGAGGAAGCCAGAGGCGGACAAGGTTCGGGAACCGAGATGTACGTATTCAAGATGCCAGGCAGCAAGATGGAGAAGGCTGGCGATATCAACCACGACGGACGCATCGACGAGAACGATTTCACCTCTTATCTCAACTACTTCGGATTGCGCAAGGGCGACAAGGACTTCGAGGGCTACGTAAGCAAGGGCGATATCAACGGCAACGGTCACATTGATGCCTACGACATCTCCGTGGTAGCTACCCAGCTGAAGAGCGGCGTAAGCAGCAAGCAGGTTCCTGCCATATCAGGCAGCATCAGTCTCATAGCCGACAAGAAGGTATACAAAGCAGGCGAGACCATCACCCTCACCATCAAGGGCAAGGATCTCGTATCACTCAATGCCTTGAGCTTCGCTCTGCCATACAGTGCCAGCGAATATGAGTTCATCGGCGTAGATGTGAAAGACATGGGCAAGATGGAAAATATCACCAAAGACCGTCTGCACTCAGATGGCAGCAAGGTGCTCTACCCTAGCTTCGTGAACATGGGCGAACAGCCAGCCGTAGAGGGAACCCACGATCTCTTCACCATCAAGTTGAAGGCAAAGAAGGCTTGCAAGCCAGCCTTTAAGCTGAATCAGCTGATGATGGTAGATAAATTCCTGCGTGTAAAGAGTGAAAAATAGCCATTTTTGGTAAAATACTATTTAATTCTGTAAATTATCCAAAATAATATTGGATTTTTTACAGAATTATTTGGTGGTTACAAAAAAAGTTCGTACCTTTGCAACCGTAAAACAAAACTTAGAGTTAAGAGCATGAAGAAATCAGAAGCATACACTCGATTGATGGAGAGAGGCATCCGCCCTTCAATGCAAAGGCTGGCCATTATGGATTACCTTATCAACCATCCCATCCATCCAACGATAGATGACGTGTACCAAGCACTGTCTAATAAGGTGCCAACCCTGAGTCGCACCACAGTATATAACACGCTCCGTATGTTGAGCGAGAATCAGGCAGCACAGATGATTACCATCGACGAACATCGCGTTTGTTATGATGGCAACGTTGAAAGTCACGTACACTTCTACTGCAAGAAATGCGGTAAGATTATCGACCTCTTCGGTGAACAGGCGCCAAAACTGGAAGGCGAGAAAACCGTGGAAGGTAATATCATACAGGAGGAGCAGCTCTACTACAAGGGTATCTGCGCCAAATGTGCCAAAAAGTTGAATTAACTCATATACAATAACATTATAAATACATTAACATTATGAAGAAGAAATTTATTTGCACAGTTTGTGGTTATATTTACGAGGGAACAGAAGCTCCAGAGAAGTGCCCTATCTGCAAGGCTCCAGCCAGCAAGTTCAAGGAGATGGAAGATGCTGTAGATGACGACTTGACATTCGCTACAGTTCACGTTCTCGGCCAGGCATACAAGGATGGCGTTAACGAGGAGGTCATCAAGGGTTTGAAGGATCACTTCGCAGGTGAGTGCGGTGAGGTTGGTATGTATCTCGCTATGGCTCGCCAGGCAGACCGCGAGGGTTACCCAGAGATTGCAGAGGCTTACAAGCGCTATGCTTTCGAGGAGGCAGACCACGCTTCTCGCTTCGCAGAGTTGCTGGGTGAGGTTTTGGGTGACACCAAGAGCAACCTCGAGGCTCGTATCGCTGCTGAAAAGGGTGCTTGCGAGGACAAATTCCGCATCGCTAAGCTCGCTAAGGAGCAGGGTTCTGACGCTATCCACGACACTGTTCACGAGATGGCCAAGGACGAAGCCCGTCACGGCAAGGCGTTTGAGGGCCTGTTAAAGAGATACTTCGGCTGATCCTTCCGCCAAACGCGCCGGCGGTATCCGGTAAATCCCCGCTGGAAGCGCCGGCGCACCTGATATTTGATAAAAATTGTAACAGTTCAGACGGCGAAAAAAATTTATTGATTTTTGCCAAAATATGGCATACAATAGAGGAT
>ERZ773185.1663-NODE-1663-length-15953-cov-12.792741_pt1 | contig 15953 bp, 9 predicted proteins | sample MGYA00580531_ERZ773185 | MGnify/ENA primary metagenome ERZ773185 (study PRJEB29015, sample SAMEA2737799) | human gut metagenome | biome: human gut; feature: human-associated habitat; material: faeces | place: China | collected 2012 ...
ACTGAACATACGAAAATCCTTTCGCTCAGTCTCCAAGAAAACGTCCGCAGCCCCTACTCGTCGATACGGCGCGCACTTAGGAACGCAAAAGAGTCTGCGTAATCTCACGACGAGAGCCTCCCTCGGTCTTGTTGTGCTTTGGCGGGAGCAGACACTTCGCTGATACAGCGGTATACCGTTATGTAAGAGGCCTCAGGCCTTGATCTAAGCCGCATCTCGGTATATTTCCCAAGAATTTTCCCCGTAGGGAAGGGGGTATGGCCTGATTCCCGAGGACCTTATGCCGCAAGGGCTGTGAAAGCGGTTTTTCTGCGGGGGGGGGGCATGTATTCGGCGTTATTTCAATGTTTCGGGGGATTGCGTCGATTTTTGGGTGCGGATACGGTCAGGAGTTAACAGGCCGATGGAAGTCGATGATTTGCGCGTGCTGCGACGGTGAGAGTCGCAATCGTGAGTCTTTGTCGAACTGCTGAACGCCGGATGAAGAGTTTTGGAAATGATGGAAGGGATGCTTATCGTGACTAAGCAGGATCGGAAACCATCGCATACGAGGGCGATGCGCTCTCGCCTGATCGCGGCCGCCGTATCCGTCGCGACCGTTCTTGGACTTGCCGTCACCGGCACTGCGATTGCGGCCGATGCAGGGACAGCCGCACCCGAAGCCGCGCAGTCGGCCACGACGCAGGCATCACAGGCCGGCACCGGCCCGATCAGCGGCATCGCACAGGGCGACAGCGCTCAGCAGGAGGCGTCATCTGCCCTGACCGATCGCGCCGGGACTGGTGCTTCGGGGCAGACCGCCACGGTCAAAGCGTCGGCTGCGCCTCGCGCCACGGCGAACGACGGCAAAGTGAAGATTAACCTATTCGATTATTGGGACAGCAGTGATCCGAAGGGCCCGGCAAAGGCCGCTGGCAAAGAGAACGTGAACTATGCCACGGGCGGTACCAGCAGAAATGAGGCGGCTGCAGCATTCTACTTCAACTACTTCAACGGAAAAGGTAAGGATTGGAACGGCTGGACTGGCAGTGCAGAAACCTCTCCGGGCATCGTCAAGACGAACCTCACCAAGACCGGCGCTGATGCAGTTCCGCAGTTCTCTACGATGGTGACCAATAAAAATAATGCACAGACCGACATGACGTATTTGTTCACAGAAAGCGAGTGGGCCAAGGCATATACCAATGGCGGCAATGGGCTGACGGGGCTGTTCGATCCGACGGAAGAGGCCAAGGGCCACTATGTGTACGACTCCAATACGACGTACGCCGCGCTGAACAGTGTCGGTACCGGATTTGACCGGTCAGCAACATGGACCGAGAGAACTGACGCGTGGATTCCGAAATTCCTGCCGTTCAATGCGGATAAAAGTAAGCTGCGGATCGGCTTTCATTCGGTGAACGGCGCCCGGTACGCCTTCGGTATGACCGCATACGCGAAGTTCATGCAACCGAAAGAAGGCAAACTCGTTGATGGTTCCCCGATGACGTTCAACTTCACGGGTGACGATGATCTGTGGCTGTTCGTCGACGGCATGCTTGTGTTGGATATCGGTGGCATCCATGATGCCGCCAGCGGCTCCATTGATTTCGTGACCGGTGTGGTGACGCTTGTCAGCAATAAAACCACTACGACCACGTTGCAGGCGTTGTTTACTCAGGCGCTCAGGGACCAAGGCAAGTCGGATGCCGAGATCACCGCTTGGATGGAATCCAATATGGTCAAAGCCTCCAATGGCTCCTACACCACGTTCAAGAACTACACCAGTCACGAGATGAACATGTACTACTTCGAGCGTGGCCATAGTGGTTCCAACTGCAAGCTTGACTTCAATTTGGTGACTCTTGACTCCAGCCATATTCAAATCGGCAAGGAGACGGAGAACGTTCCTGAAGCTGACAAGGACAAGAACTATACGTTCAACGCTTATGTCAACTATGAGGGAACCGACAGTGACAAGGATTACACGTTGTACACGGGTAAATACGACGTGTACAACACCGCCACCAGCACCAAGGACGGTGAAACCCGGACCACGGATTCCAATGGCGTGATCACGCTCAAGGCGGGCCAGTATGCCGTGCTTTTGGGCAGCGACGCCAAGAGGATCACCGAGTCCTCGAAGTACAAGGTGACGGAAATCAACGTTGACCAGGCCACGTATGCGGTGAGCGCCAATGGCGGTCAGGTCAAGGTGACGCAGGAGAAGGATTCTGCGACCACGGAGCCGGTGTCGGTCGGTGAGGTGCCACGTACCACGGTGACGAACACGGTCGTCACGGCGCCCCGGTACCGCAAGTACATCAAGGCGAACAATGATGGCACCTATGACCTGTCCCTGAACGTGACCGGCACGCAGTCCGGCTCGTCGCAGACGACCGTGTCCCCGGCCGACATCGTCGTGGTGTTCGACACCTCCGGTTCCATGAGTAACCCGATGGGAGACAACTCTCGTCTTGAGGTTGCGAAGACTGCCGTCAACAGCATGGCGCAGCATCTGCTGACGTCTGAGAACCAGGGCAAGGATAGCAACATCCGGATGGCGCTGGTCCCCTTCTCGACGACGGTGGGCAATGTGTCGAACTTCACCGACAACGCAATGGACATAGTCAGTGCCGTTAATGGTCTGCGCGCCGATGGTGGCACGAATTGGGAGGCCGCGCTTAAAGCCGCCAATGCCAAGCTGACTTCCGGTCGTAAGGGCGTGAAGAAGTACATCGTGTTCATGTCAGACGGCGACCCGACGTTCCGCACGAGTTCCGTGCGGACCGGCACTGATTGGTGGGGCCGTCCGACCTATGATGACGATGATCGCAGGGGTCTTCCTGCCGGGGTTCATGGTTCTGGCAGCAGTGATCAATATGGGGCGAATCTCAGCTCCGCTGTTGCCGAGGCTAACAGGCGTGGCGATGCGACGTTGTTCTCGGTTGGCGTGTCCTCCGATCCGACCAAGATGCGTGGCTTCGCCGATCAGACGAAGGGCTCGTATTACAGCGCCACCAGCACGGATGAGCTGAACAAGGCATTTGCCGATATCATCGGTCAGATCAACAGGAAGTCTTCGTACAAGAACGTGTCCATCACCGATACGCTGTCGGACTACGCGGAGTTCGTTAATGCTGACTTCGGCTCGAATGATGTGACGGTGACGGCATCTAAAGACGGTAATAGTGTCGATCTCAACGAGAGCGATTACACGGTTACCGTTTCGGGCAAGACGGTGAAGGTCACGTTCGCGGACGGCTATGAGCTTCAGGATGGCGTGACGTATACGGTCACGTTCAAGGTCAAGCCGACGCAGAAGGCCTACAACGAGTACGCCGCCAACAAACAGAATGACGACAAGACCGGATATAAGGATGTTCTTGGTGCCGACAACACTGATGCGGATGGTCACCATACTTCGTCCAATTTGCCCGGCTTCCATTCGAATGCGGATCACGGCGCGAAGCTGGGGTACACCGTCGTCAACACGGTCGGCGACCAGACCACCGAGACCCCGGGTTCCGTGGAGTACCCCCACCCCGTCCTGCAGGTAAAGACCGGCAAGATCCAGGTGACCAAGGACTGGTCCGATGGAGCGGAGAAGCATGGGAATGGCTCGGTGACCGTCACGTTGAAGCAGTGCAATGCGCAAGGTGAGGATTGCAAGGACGTCAACCGGACCGTGACCCTCAACAACCAAGGTCAGTGGGCTGGTGCGTTCGAGAACCTCGCCCCTGGCACCTACCGCGTGGAGGAGTCCAGAGTGGACGGCTACACGGCGTCCTACAACCCCGAGAACCAGTTGGTAACCGTCACTGCCGACGACCTGTGGGCGGCTCCGGATAACAACAACATGACGACCTTCGACAACGTCAAGACGTACCCGGTCACGATCACCAACACCTTCGTTGCCGTGTCCGCTCTGCCGATGACCGGCGGCGCCACGACTCGTGACTGGCTTGTGTATGGGGGCGGCTTCGGCCTGCTCGCGGCACTGGTCAGAATCGGATACTTCATCTGGCGCAAGCGTCGGCTCGTCTGACCTGCGGCGGATGCTCCGCCCTCCTCCCTCGTCGGGGAGGGCACACGGGGGCGGCGACCAGTCGCCCCCGACAACTCAAGATTTGCGGACTGCGGAAGCCTCAACGACTGCCGCTTCCGCAGTTGCAATAAACAAAACAACGAAAGGAAGAGGAGTTTCTCATGAAGTTCAAGAAGCTTTTCGCGGGTGTTGCAGCTGCGGCCACCCTTCTCGCCGGCATGGCGTTCGGCACCGGTGCCGCCAACGCGGCCGAGACGACAGTGGACACTGCTGCAACAGTCACGTTCAAAGCGTCCAAAGAGAAGCAGCTGACCAGCGCCCGGCTGAGCGCATACAAGATCGCGGACTACGTGAACTATGGCACTGCCGAAAACCCGGTGTATGGTGTGAAGACCGCTGCGGGCGCCGATCGCGCGAAGCTGGCTGCGGCTCTGACCACCGCCGGCTTCCGGAACGTGCCGACCGATGGCACCACTGATTTGATGGCTTGGGCTATGAATCAAAAAAAGACCACGGATACGGATGGTACCGTCACGCAGGTTCAGTTCGATCAGTCCGAGACCCGTCCGTGGAATAATCCGTCCGTGACGCGTAAGTTCGCGGATGCGCTGCAGGCCGGCAACCCGTTCACCGCCACCGCGGATCCGTTCGTGCTGAACAAGGCGACTGGCAGCGACACGGATGGTTGGACCGCCACGAACAAGACCGCGCTGACTGCTGGCGTGTATCTGTTCCTGGACGGCAACGCATCGACCGATACCCTGACTCAGGCCGTCCCGATGATCGTGAGCACCGGCTCCGTTAACGCTGGCGTTCTGTCGCTTGGGGATAGCACCGCAGAAGTGGACATGAAGAGCACGGTGAGCGGCACCCAGACGAAGTCCACCACCAGCAAGAGCGCGTCCGTGGGCGAAACCGTGCCGTTTGAACTGGGCTACACGATTCCGAATCCGGTCCCGACCGGCTTCACCCTGCAGTTCAGAGATGTGCCAAGCAAGGGCCTGACCGTCGACTTTGCCGGACTGACCGTTAAGGCCGGCGATAAGGTGCTGACCGGCACCGATTACACGGTGGAAAACAACCTGACTGCCAACAAGGGCAACGGCACCAATACTTTCGTGGTGAAGATCACCGACCCGGCCAAGTACGCCGGCAAGCAGATCACCATCACCTACAACGCCACCGTCAATGACGAGGCCGAGACAGTCAAGGGCCAGGATTACCACGCGGTGACCAACAAGCTCGTCGACAATGATGGCACCCCCATCCCCGGCACTGAAACCCTCACCAAGATCTTCGGCTTCAAGTTCACGAAGGTCAACGCCCAGGGTGAGGCCGTCAAGGGCGCGAAGTTCACGCTGAGTGTCGCAAAAGACCAGAACGGCGTGCTGCCGAACAGCGATAAGTACCCGCTCGAAGTCACGTCCGGTGCCAACGGCGTCGTCAAGTTCGACGGCCTGAAGGCCGGCAGCTACACCGTGACCGAGACCGCGGTCGCCGGCGGATACCAGGACTTCAAGGCCTCGTTCACCGTGGCCATCGATGAAAACGGCAAAGTCACCTTCGCCGGCACCGACTCCTGGGGTCTCGCGCCCAAGGACAGCACCGCCGACTACAAGGTGACCAACGTCAAGTCCGTCTTCGAACTGCCGAAGACCGGTGCTGCGGGCATCGCGCTGTTCGTGGTGATCGCCGCGCTGCTCGGCGGCGCTGCCGCCACCGTGTACGCCAAGTCTCGCCGCACCAGCCGTGCGCTGCGCTGACTGACACGATAACAGGCCAAGCCGCCGCATGACGTGCATCCCGCACGAGCATGGTGGCGGCTTCGGCTTGCTGTAACCATTCGCCCCCGGCAACACCCCTGCCGGGGGCAACACAGTACATACACGAATTCGTTTCACGGCGATTGCAGTGACGGCCGGCACAACAACAGGAGGATGCGCATGGCATCGAGGAGACACGGATCGAAACGGCCGGCCACCTCATCCGGCAACGACCCAGCCGCCAAATCCTCCCATGCGCCCGCACGGTCAACGATGACCCGCAGCCTGCCGGACAATGACGAGCGATCCTCGAATAATTCCCGCAAATCCTACCGAAACAGCCGTCACAAACCCGCCGTGCAGCCGCAGCTCCCGTACTCGATGCTGAGCTTCAATCAGGCGACCGACATCTTCGACCTTGTCGCGCAACGCAAACGACTGCGCATACAGCTCATCATCATGCGCATCGTCACGCTGATACTGGTCATAGCCGCTGTCGCCGTCGCCGGATATCCCCTAGCGCTCCAATACCAGAGCTCGCTCAAACTCGCCCAAACCTCACGCAACAGCGCACAGCAGGTCGCCGGCTGGCCATACCCGCAAGCCGAAAACGCCCTCGCCGCCGCCCGCGCATACAACGCAAAACTCGCCAGATCCGGTCAACCCGTGCTGGGCGAGGCCATCGACCCGTTCAGCGCCGCACAAGGCGGGTCGAGAGCCAAAGGCGAGGACTCCGCCGCCTCCAAAGACAAGGAATACCAGTCCCTGCTCGACTCGGGCGACGAAGTGATGGGAACCATCAAGATCCCGAAAATCTCCGTCAACCTGCCGATCTACCACGGCACGTCACAGACCGCGCTGGCCTCCGGTGCCGGTCACCTGTACGGCTCCTCGCTGCCGGTCGGCGGGGACGGCACGCACTCCGTCATCACCGGGCACCGCGGTCTCGTCAACGCGATGATGTTCACGCGGCTCGACGAGATGAAAACCGGCGACTTCTTCTACATCGAAGTGATGGGGGAGACGCTCGGCTACGAGGTCGACCGCATCACCGTCATCAACCCGGACGACACGTCGCAACTCAAGATCGTGCCCGGCGAGGACCGAGTGACGCTGATGACGTGCACGCCGTACGGCGTCAACACGCAGCGCCTGCTGATATCCGGGCATCGCGAGCCGATCCCGATGCCGGCGCCGGACCCGTCCGACCTGCATGACACGCGCACCATCATGACGATGGTGGTGGTGTGCGGGCTGCTCGGCGGATGGCTGCTGCTCGGCGTGATCGGGCGGATTCGCCGGCTGCCGTTCAAGCCGATGCGGCACGCGTCGTCGTGGCCGCGGCGCATGCGTGGGTGAGGTGCGACGGGTTCACGGGGGGGGTGTCGGCGGCGTCGCCGGTGAGGTCCTCGAAGGCGGACTTGCAAGGTTTTCGAGGGATCTCGCCGTGCGAATCGAACTTGCCGTGAGATGAACATGAACTTCCGGTCAATACCGTGCATATCACGGAAAGTGAGTGTACGCTGAGGATTAGCCGATCAGGTGCATACAGCGTTGCATGTGGCCGGTTGCGGTAACAATGATTTGACCCGGTCGACGGGACTCTCTGCAAAAGGGGGACATATGAGCAACACGTATCCAGATGGAGCGCCGCAGACTCCGTATGGTGATCCGAACAATGCTGCGGGCGCGGAAGGCGCGCCCGAACCGCAGCCAACGCAGGCTTTCCCGCCGGTGCCGGTCGTTCCTCTGCCCGGGCAGGGGGCGGGCGCGCCGACGGGAGCCCCAGCCGCCCCGTACGGGCAGGGCGGGGCTCCTTATGGTGGTGCGCCGACTGCCGCGTACGGCGAGTCGCTCGCCGGGCCGCAGGGCGGCGCCGAGCCGTATGGATACCAGGCGGCGCCGTATGGGCAGGAGCCGGGATCGTACGGACAGTCGGGCGCTGGCTCCGCATACAACCAGGGTGGGGCTCCTTATGGTCAGCAGCCTGAACCCAGTCCGAACCCCTTCATCCAGCCCGATGGCGGAACTCCGTATGGTGGCGAGGTGCCTACCGCCGCGTATGGTGAGCCGCTTGCAGGGCCGCAGGGCGGCAACGGCAATGCGCCTGCCGCGCCCTATGGTCAGCAGCCCGAGCCGGAGTATGGTGCCGGCGCGCCTACCGCTGCATACGGTGAGCCGCTTGCCGACGGGGCTCCGGGAGGGTACGGTCAGCCGGCCGCACCGTACGGCGGCGAGCAGCCGACCGCCGCGTACGGACAGCCATACGGCGCCAACCAGTACGGTGGCCCGCAATACGGGAACCAGCCGCCCGCAATCGCGCCGCAAGGCTACGGCGATCCGTACCAGCAGGAACCGCCGAAGAAGAAGAGCCGCGGCCCGCTCATCGCCGGCATCACCGCCGGTGTCGTTGCCGTCATCGCCATCATCGTCGTAGTCGTGCTGTTCGCCACCGGTGTCATCGGCGGCAAGAAGGACAGCAGCGCCGACGCGAAACCCAACACGTCCACCAGCCAGACGCAGGGCGACAGCAAATCCAATGGCGACAGCTCCAGCAACGGCAACTCCGACGGATCCGGCAGCAACGATCTGAACAACCTTGACGACGCGTTGCAGAACGGGGCCGACGACACCAACAACGATCTCAACAACGACAGATCCAACGGATCCTCCAGCTCCGGCAAGCCGTCACTGGAAGAGTTCGTCAACTCCAGCGAAATCCAGTCGCAGCTCGACAGCATGACCTCGTCGTACCAGGGCATGGGCATCAGCATCAAGGCGTACGCGGAAGGCAACACGCTCGTGTACGACTACACGCTGTCCGACACGTACAGCAGCATGGGCGACATGATGACGTCGAGCCTTGACGGGATGGACAGCACGTTCAAGTCGGTGGCGCAGACGCTCAACGAAACCTGCGACACCGGCGGCAACGCCAAGGTGCGCGTGTACCTGCATACCGAAAGCGGCAAGACGCTGTTCGACAAGAGCTACACGGAGTAAGCGGGTCCAGCTCGCGAGAATCCGACAAGGCGGGACGGTCATGATTGGCCGCCCCGCTTTTCGTATGCGCGTTCTTCGTAAGGATTGCACTCGCACTGGTTTACACTGGTGAGTATGAGAATCGCACGTTTTTCACTCAACGACAAGCCGCGCTATGCCTTCGTCCAGCAGGACCCGGCCGACGGCAAGGACTACCTGATCGAACTGGACGGATACCCGTTCGGAGCCGCGCCCGTCAAGCCCACAGGGGAGCGGTACGCGCTCGACGCCGATGGGCTGAGGCTGCTCGCGCCGGTGATTCCCTCCAAGGTGTACGGTCTCGCCAAGAACTACGAGGCGCACGCGCAGTTCATGCACGAGAGCGGGCACTCCGAGATTGCTCACGCGCCGGAAGACATGGTGATCTTCTCGAAGCCTTCCACGTCGGTGATCGGGCCGGACGATCCGATCGTCATCCCGTCGTATTCGAACGATATGAACTTCGAGCCCGAAGTGGCGGTGATTATGGGGCGTATCGCCAAGAACGTGCCGGTCGAGAAGGCCATGGACTACGTGCTGGGCTTCACGTGCGTCAACGACGTGACGCTGCGTGACCTGCAGGGGCTGGATCCGATGTGGACGCGGGCGAAGGGCTTCGACACGTCCTGCCCTATCGGCCCGTGGATTCAGACCGAGCTGGACTGGAAGGACGCGAAGATCTCCTTCACGCTCAACGGCGAGGACGTGCCGATGGCAAGCGGCACCACTGCGAACCTGATTCACGGCATCCCCGAGCAGATCGCCGCGATTTCCTCGTTCTCGACCCTGCTGCCCGGTGACGTCATCATGACCGGCACCCCGAACGCCTCCGGTCACCTCGATCCCGGCGACGAGCCCATCGTCCACGTAGCCGGCATCGGTTCCCTCCGCAACGTGGTCGTGCGCGGCTAGGCGACAGCACAGTGTGCTGTCGCGGCGCACGAGCCAAGCGACAGCGAGGCCAGATTGGGTCGGCCGCAGGCCGTCCGAAATTACGGGACCGTGCGCGGCATTGCCCGTCGCCTCGACCGGGACGCTGATGATTGGCTCGGGGAATCCATACCGTTTGAGCAGCAGGCGCAAGTGGGTCTCGGCCGGGGAGTCGGTGTTCTCGCGAATCTGGGTGAGTGCCCTGATGCATTGTTTTTGCCCTTGGAACGAGTCGCATGAGTGGATGAATTCTCTGAGTTCGGCCAGAGTGGTCCGTCTGCGTGCGGGGTCGCGGCATACCAGCGAGTCGCCGAATTCTATGAGGTCTTCGAGGGACAGCTCTTTGGCCATTTGGGCGAACAGCGCCTCGGGGGAGGTGCATAGGAGCCCATGCACCTCGATGGTTGCGCCCGAGGCGTCCGTATTGGGCCATACGCGGAGAATGATGTCTTTCGCGCGCGTCCGCCGCGTGGTTTTGAACGTGACAGTCGCTGCGGGGCGGTTCTTCGTTGATCTCAAACATGACCGCTCTCAAAACTCGCAGATACGAGAACTGTTTTGGCGGAAAATGGCGGTTTCGGGTTTCGCATCTGCGAGTTTTGAGAGCGTGTCGCACGGATTCGAGTTATCCACATTGCGTTTTGGCGCTTCAAAATCAGTGCAAAACTTGAGTCGCGTGCGCTCAACTTTCGGGAATAGAATGGGTGCCGAATCGGTTGTGCGTATCAGACACAGACGGAAAGCGCTGTGCGGGGCGGTTCGGATGTCGTGGGCCGCGGCCGCCAAAGCGTATGAGACATACGGAGGTTGATATGGAACAGAAGTTCACCACCATGGCCCAGGAAGTCATCGGTGATGCGATTCAGAGCGCGTCTGCCGCGGGCAACGCGCAGGTCGAGACACTGCACGTGATGGATGCGCTGCTGCGTCAGGAAAACGGCGTGATTCAGGGGCTGATTCAGGCGGCGGGCGGCAGCCCGCAGGCGATTGGCGCCGCGGTGCGCAATGCTCTGGTCAAGATGCCGGCGGCGAGCGGGTCCACCACATCGCAGCCGCAGGCGAGCCGCCAGCTGACGGCGGCGCTGGCACAGGCCGAGAAGGAGATGCAGCAGATGGGCGACGAGTACGTCTCCACCGAGCACCTGCTCATCGGCATCGCCGCATCCGCACCGAACCAGAGCGCGGACATCCTCAAAGCGAACGGCGTGACGGCCGCGGCGCTGCGCAAGGCCGTCCCCGGCGTGCGCGGCGGCGCCAAGGTCACCAGCCCGGACGCTGAGGGCAGCTACAAGGCGTTGGAGAAGTACTCCACCGATCTGACCGCCCGCGCCAAGGAGGGTAAGCTCGACCCGGTGATCGGGCGTGATCAGGAGATCCGCCGTGTGATCCAGATCCTGAGCCGCCGCACCAAGAACAACCCGGTGCTGATCGGCGAGCCCGGCGTCGGCAAGACCGCCGTCGTGGAGGGCCTCGCCCAGCGTATCGTGGCCGGCGATGTGCCGACCACGCTGCAGAACAAGAAGCTCATCAGCCTCGATTTGGGGTCGATGGTTGCCGGCTCGAAGTACCGTGGCGAGTTCGAGGAGCGCCTCAAGAGCGTGCTCAACGAAATCAAGAACGCCGACGGCCAGATCATCACGTTCATCGACGAGATTCATACGATCGTCGGCGCTGGCGCGGCCGAAGGCTCGATGGATGCCGGCAACATGCTCAAGCCCATGCTGGCGCGCGGTGAGCTTCGCCTGATCGGCGCGACCACGCTGGACGAGTACCGTGAGAACATCGAGAAGGACCCGGCGCTTGAGCGTCGTTTCCAGCAGGTGTTCGTGGGCGAGCCGAGCGTGGAGGACACGATCGCGATTCTGCGTGGCCTGAAGCAGCGTTACGAGGCGCACCACAAGGTGACGATCGGCGACGACGCGCTGGTCGCCGCCGCGACGCTCTCGAACCGCTATATTTCCGGCCGTCAGCTGCCCGACAAGGCCATCGATCTGGTCGATGAGGCGGCCGCGCACCTGCGCATGGAGCTCGACTCCTCCCCGGAGGAGATCGACGAACTGCAGCGCAAGGTCACGCGCTACGAGATGGAGGAGATGCAGCTCAAGAAGGCCGAGGATCCGGCCAGCAAGGAGCGCTTGGAGAAGCTGCAGAACGAGCTCGCGAACACTCGCGAGAAGCTGAGCGGCCTCAAGGCCCGCTGGGATGCGGAGAAGGCCGGCCACAACAAGGTCGGCGACCTGCGCGCCCAGCTGGACGCCAAGCGCGTCGAGGCTGACAAGTTCACCCGTGAGGGCAACCTGGCCGAGGCGTCGAAGATCCTGTACGGCGAGATTCCGGCGATTCAGAAGCAGCTGGACGCGGCCGAGAAGGCCGATGCGGAAGACGGCGCGACGGGCGAGACCAAGCCCGAGCCGATGGTGCCCGACCATGTGGACGCCGATTCGGTGGCCGGCATCGTCTCCGAGTGGACCGGCATCCCCGTCGGTCGCCTGATGCAGGGCGAGAACGAGAAGCTGCTGAGCATGGAGGACTATCTCGGCAAGCGCGTGATCGGCCAGAAGGAAGCGATCGCGGCGGTGAGCGACGCGGTGCGTCGTTCACGCGCCGGCATCAGCGACCCGAACCGTCCGACTGGCTCGTTCCTGTTCCTCGGCCCCACCGGCGTGGGCAAGACCGAGCTCGCCAAGGCGCTCGCCGACTTCCTGTTCGACGACGAGAAGGCCATGGTCCGCATCGATATGTCGGAGTACATGGAGAAGGCGTCTGTGAGCCGTCTGATCGGCGCCGCGCCCGGCTACATCGGCTATGAGGAAGGCGGCCAGCTGACCGAGGCCGTGCGTCGTCGTCCGTACTCGGTGGTGCTGTTCGACGAAGTCGAGAAAGCTAACCCCGAAGTCTTCGACGTGCTGCTGCAGGTGCTGGACGACGGGCGTCTGACCGACGGCCAAGGCCGGACTGTGGACTTCAAGAACACGATCCTGATCATGACCTCGAACCTCGGCTCGCAGTTCCTGGTGAACCAGGACATGGACGCGGACGCCAAGAAGAAGGCCGTGATGGACGCGGTGCACATGAACTTCAAGCCGGAGTTCCTGAACCGTCTGGACGAGATCGTGATGTTCCATCCGCTGACCCGTGAGGAGCTGGGCGGCATCGTCAACATCCAGGTCGCTCAGGTGGCCTCGCGTCTGACGGATCGCCGCATCAAGCTCGACGTCACCGACGCGGCTCGCGAATGGCTCGCCAACACCGGCTATGACCCGGCGTACGGCGCTCGTCCGTTGCGCCGTCTGGTGCAGACCGAGGTCGGCGATCAGCTGGCGCGCATGCTGCTCGCCGGCAAGGTACACGACGGCGACACCGTGCTCGTCGACCAGACCGGTGGCGAGCATCTGGAACTCGGTACCATGCCCGAGGATCCGGATGCCGGTTCCGATGCCGACGTCACGGTCGAAGACGTCACCGAAGACAAGTGATGGCCGGGTGATGGCCGCATAATGACCGAGCCGCGATGAGGGGAGGCCGGGCTCAATACCCGATCTCCCCTCAATGCGTCATAAGTGCGTCACGCTGTGCGGGTCGCGTCACGCGGCGAGCGCTCGCACAGCGTGACGGTTCGTGAGAAGCCTTATTTTTCAACGTTTTTGGAGTATGCGTCACTCTGTGCGTTCGCTCTGCGTGACGTGACCCGCACAGCGTGACGCTGCATGGTGCGTGTGTAGGCGCTGTGGTGCCCGGATTCGCGCGTAAGTCCGAACGCGCCGCGACCCCTATTCGCCGACCGCGGCGCGCTGCTCCACGAACTCGCATCCAGCTATCGCGCGGGCCATGGCGTCGCGCATGGTGGACAGGAACACGCCGTCGCGCGTGAACGCCAGCGCCTGCACTTCGATGCCGTACGGCGAAAAACCGGTGAGCTTGACGAGTGGTTCACTGCCGGGTTGCGCGAATTCGACGGTGGCCGTGGCCACCGCGCGCTTCACCGCCTCCGTCACGTGCGCCGGGTCGCTGCCGGCCTTCGCGGTGAACGTCATCGTCACGCATCCTTCATTGGACGGCGTGAGCTTCTCCAGCGACGCGGTGTTGAGCACGGAATTGGGTATGACCATCTCGTTGCCGTTGCGCTCGCGCACCACCGTCTGCCGCCACGTGATGTCCTTGACCACGCCGGCCGTCCCCGCGACCGACACCAGATCGCCCGGCTGTATCACCTTGCCGAGCATCAGCCCGAAGCCCGAGATCACGTTCGCCACGGTGTCTTTCAGACCCAGCGACACGGCGATGCCGCCGACGCCGAGCGCGGTCATCAGTGTTGTCGGGCTGATGCCGAACACCGGCTGCAGCACGATGGACGCGGCCAGTATCCACACCAGCACGCGCATGATGTTGATGAATATCGACGCGCTCGGCATGTCCGTCCGATCCAGCACCTTGCGCATCACTCGTGCCAGTCCCTTGGTGATCAACAGCGCGGCGACGATCGCCACCAGCAGGAAGATGATTTTCCCGGCGTTCGCCTCGAACCATTGCAGTATCTGATCCATGTCGCCTCCAGGGTCGCGTCCGCGTCGCGCACCCCGCGGCGGCGACTGCTCTGCAAGCCACTTTAGTGGGCGGTTTTGAAATCTCCTGGAATGTCGCCTTTGAAAATGCGGCTCCAGTAGGCCAGCATGTTCTCCTTCGACATCGACAGGTACACTCCCATGGCGAGTACGGCGACATCCTCGTTGAGCAGGTCGTCGACCGAGAGTTTCTTGCTCAGCTCCGGCCACCGCCGCAGCACCGCGAGGATACCGCCGACGGTGAAGTCGAGCATCAGGTCGGTTTTCAGATCCAGGTTGTCGGCGTCGAGCTGGAGGTCGTTGATGATCATCAGACGGCCGAAGTCCTTCAGCGACTCGATGAGCTCGGGCGAGCTATGGCTGCCGGCGAGCAGTGCCAGACGGTCGAGCCGCTGCCGCTGAACTGGGTCGTTCATCACCAGGGAGCATTGGCGCCTCCATTCGATGTCGGGATTGAGGTCGGCGCGTGGCGCCTGCACGGTCGAATGCTCCACGGCGTGCATGATCGCCGAATCGGCCAGCTCCGGCAGGCTGGCGTAATGGTAGTAGAACGAGTTGCGGTTGACATGCGCCTCGCGTACGACTTCGGTGACGGTGATCTTGCGGTATTCGTGGTCTGCGAGCAGCTCCCAGAACGCGTTTTCGAGGCGTTCGGTCGCGGAGAGTATCTCGGAATCCTTGCGTGGGCGCGGCATGATGGTTCCCTTCCTGCGTGACGTGCGGCTATCGTTTATTGGGCACTATGTCTATATGTGTGATATGGATTATTGTAGGGCGGATTGTGCGGCGGATGATCGGAAAATAGGCGAACTGTCCATTTTTCTCGGTTGGCGAAACAGGGTTCGGGCACGAGACGGCTACCGCGAGGAACGGGACCGGACCGCGGCCATGAGCAGCCCCATCGCTTCGATCAGATGACGGCGATCCGCCTCCGACAGACCCACGAACGTGTTGATCATCGTGGGAACGGCCTTCAGGCCGGCCGCCATGAGATCGGAAATGCTGTCGGCATGGCTCGACCGCAGCACGGAGAACAGGGCGTCCACCGCGCGCTCGCGGTCCTCGGTGCTCAGCGATTCCAGCCAGCCGTTCAACGACCGGTTGAACAGCTGGGAACTCGGCGACACCTGCGGCAGATATTCGAAATCATTGCCCGAGACCTGCCAGGAGAACGTCAGATGCTGCATCACGCCCTTCTGGTCGGAGCGTACAACCCGCATCGGCTCGGGCGTCTCCAGAATCATGCCGACAATCGAGGAGTCCGGTACGATCTTCACGATGAGGGGCATGACGCTCCGATACGGATCGCTGCCGACGATCTGCGACGGGAACCCCGGCCCGTCCAGCGAATACACCGCCGTGACACGCCGCTGCACCGGCTCGGGCGCGTTCATCGCCGCATACACGGCCAGATTGCCGCCCTTGGAATGCCCCAGCAGCACCATCGGGCCGCGCCACAGGCGCGCCACGGCGCACACATACTCACACGCCGCATGCTGTGCGGGCACCGGGTAGCGAAACGCCATGTTGAAATCCTCTTTCCAACCCACGAGCGAGTCGTCCGTGCCGCGGAACGCCACCGCCAGCGTGCCGCCCGGCAGCAGCATGGTCACGGCGGCGAACTGCATCTGCTGTTCCTCGCTGAAATGC
>ERZ773185.1666-NODE-1666-length-15934-cov-5.278103_pt1 | contig 15934 bp, 10 predicted proteins | sample MGYA00580531_ERZ773185 | MGnify/ENA primary metagenome ERZ773185 (study PRJEB29015, sample SAMEA2737799) | human gut metagenome | biome: human gut; feature: human-associated habitat; material: faeces | place: China | collected 2012 ...
GTACCTGCCGCTTCCGATCAGAGAACGTGCCTCGCCCAGCACGGCCGCCTCGCTGCAGCCGCCGCCGATGCTGCCGAGAATCCGTCCGTCCCGGTAGACAATCATCTTCGCGCCTGCCCCGCGCGGGGAGGAACCCTTTGATTCAATCACCGTGACCACTGCTTTCGGCTCATCCGGCTCCTCCGCCAGGCGTTTCAGCACATCAAAATCCAGATCGGAACGGTTTTTCACACGTTTGTCTTCCCGATCCATGCGCTTTACCTGTATGATCTCCGCCAGAATCGAAATCGCGATCTCCTCCGGTGTCACACCGCCGATCTTTAACCCGATCGGGCTCTTTAAACGGCTCATCCGCTCTGGATCGTAACCTTCTTCCAAAAGCTCCTGTTTCACGATACCGACGCGGCGTCTCGAACCAATCATGCCGAGATACGCCGGTTCTTTTCCTTTTCCAATCATCCGCAGGCAGTCCGCATCGTGGCGGTGTCCGCGCGTAACGATACAGATATAGTCGCTCTCCTGAATCTTGAGTTCTTTGATCGCATGCCCAAAGTCATCACAGATCACCTTCTCTGCCATCGGGAAACGTCCCGGATTCGCGAAGGAAAGGCGGTCGTCCACCACAGTTACCAGGAATCCGACGCGCGCGCCAAATTCTGCCACCGGAAGAGCCACATGGCCGCCTCCGAGAATAATCAGGCGCTCTTTCGGGAAAAATGGTTCCGCCACATTCCAACTGCTTCCGGCGCGCCCACAGACCGGCTGCCCCTGTGTCAGGGCTTCTTTTCCAATCTCCGACGCCTCTGCGCCTTCTCTCAGTTCACAGCGCATATCTGCTAGATTTCCCTCTTCTCCCACAAAGCTTCTCTCGAACGCCAGACACGGCGTCCCTTCCAGTTTTTTCAGAATCTCCCCATACAGATTCATATCACGCACTTCCTCTCTTTTATACTGCATGAGCCATCCATTTCTCATTTCGCAGTTGTGCCATCGCGGTTGCTCCCTCATCGCCGCTCTCTGGCTCGATTATTTACCAAAACCGCAATTCGGGAAAATACAGGTTGGACAATTTAAGCACAGACCACCTGCGCCCATCTTCGCCAGATCCGCTTTTGTCACTGGCACATCTGCCATCACACGCGGCAGCACCAGATCAAAGATGGTCCTCTTCGCATACATCACGCAGCCCGGAAGTCCCATGATCGGCTTTCCGTCCTTCGTATATGCCAGCAAGAACATCGCTCCCGGAAGTACCGGCGCGCCGTAGGAGACAACCTCCGCTCCGGTCTGCTTGATCGCGCTCGGTGTCGTATCATCCGGATCGACGCTCATGCCGCCGGTACAGACAACAAAATCGGCGCCCTGATCCAGCCATTCCTGGATTGCCTCCGTGATTTTATCCGGATTGTCCCCTATAATCTTCTGTCCCAGAACTTCCACACCAAATTCCTGAAGCTTTTCCCGGATGACCGGGCCAAATTTATCCTCAATCCGTCCATAGAACACTTCATTTCCGGTCGTCACAATGCCTGCTTTCTTATTTTTATACGGAAGCAGCTTTAACAGCGGCTCTGAACCCGCTACCTTCTTCGCCTCTTTCATTTTTTCTTTTTCAATTACCAGCGGGATCACACGGGTTCCGGCTAACTTATCACCTTTTTTTACCGGGAAATTCGTCCGGCGGGTCGCGATCATCATCTCCGGCAGGCTGTTGACCTTTAAGAGGCGTTCTTCATCGACCTGAAACAGACCGTCCGACTCCGCAATCAGCTCAATCTTGCCTTCCTTCGGATCGGTTGCACGCATATACTCATTCTGGCAGATGCCGCGCAGAATGTCCGCCGCCTCATCCTCATGATATTTTGTATCGTCCTTTTCCCAGACATAAATATGATCTTTTCCAATCGAAAGCAGTACCGGGATGTCCTCCTCACGCACGATATGTCCCTTGCGGAATACGGCGTCCTTCGTCACGTCCGGAATAATCTGCGTCATGTCATGGCAGAGTACCTGTCCGACTGCCTCGGTTGTTTTCATTAATTTCATATGATTTTCCTCTTTTCCTTTTTACAGTAATGCCTCCGCACGCTTTGCCAGCTGATACCGCCGTTCCACGCCCGCCAGCGCCTCCGGGTTATCCTTAAATTTCTCCCGTTTTGCCGCAAACCGTTCTTCGATCGTAACACGCCGTTCTCCCTGTACCTGCTTGTCCGCCAGGTACACGATCAGGCTTTCGTTCAGATATCCCAGCTTTTCTTCCGGCAGATCCATATGATCCGCAACAATATCCGCGATCCCGGTATGTCCCAGAAGCCGCAGCCATCCCGCCCCTGTCTCTGGATGTTCGGGGTATGCTTTGGCGATGTCATGAAGAAGCGCCGCCGCGTAGATTTTGTGTTTATCGATTGGAGGGCTTTTGTATGTCATCTCCACACACGTTTCCGCCCTATACTTTAGAACTCTATCTGCCAATTCCACGGCCAGCTCCGCAACCGCCCGGCTATGGCGCACCGTCGCCTCCGGCGTGTGAAACCATGCAAGCAGACGTTCACACTCCTCTTTGTCCGGGACAGGACGTTTTCTCTCCCAATCACGCAATTTCTGAAACTCTTCCTGTGTATCCGCATCAAACGCACAGCCCGGATCCGGCACATCCAGGGGAATCCGGCGGATTTCCGGCTGTTCACAGGCGCCTTTAAGCCCCATCGTTCCGTCATGCTGCAGCAGTTTTTCGATCACATCTGCACGGATCAGAAGCGGATGCCCCGGTGTTTTCTCATACTCCGGGAGATAGACATCCCCATCGCCTTCCGCAAACCGATATTTTTCATATTCCAGCGTAAATGGCGTAAACAGCGGCACATCCACCGGGAAAAAGAAAATGCCATCCAGCGTCTCTTTTCCTGCCGTTTTCCGCTTTTCCTTATAATAGGAAAGCCCCAGGCAGACGGAATCAAACATTTTCGTTTCCGCATACGCCGGATTGTGGATGAAATAGATTCCCGGTCCCGCAGCCGCCGCGCGTATATCTTCCGCCCGGCGTCCGGTAATGATCGTGATTTCATGTACACCGCACGCCCTCAGCGTCTGTATCTCACGTTCCAGGACCGTCTGAGTGCCAAGCTTCATGAGCGGTTTGAAATCCCCCATCCGCGAGGATCGCCCCGCCGCCGAGATCAAGGCGTCAAATACATAATCCTTTCTTTCATACACTTGTCCGTAGCCAAAGGGAATCTGCAGAAGTTCTGCCTTTTTCCGCTTCTCCCAGCCGCTGATCAGTGTCCGGAACCAACCCGCGTGCCCGATTACCAGAATATCGCCCCGGCTCTTCATCCGGAGTTCATTCCAGGTTGTCCTGGCGCGCCTTGCACAGTCCGCAAAGCTCTCTCCCTGCGGCGGTCGGAAATCGTACATATCTGCCCCTCGTGCCACATACTCCGCTGGAAACTGTTCCCGGATTTCGTCGAAGGAATGACCATCCCATTCCCCCATGTCAATCTCCGCCAGACCATCTACGACCTCAATCGGAATACTTCTGTCAATCACTTCCTGCAGGATCGCGGCTGACTCCCGGCAGCGCTTTAACGGGCTGGTATAAATCTTTTCAATTCTGCGTCCCGCAAATGTCTCCCCCAGCGCCCGAATCTGTGTCCGTCCTTCCTCTGAAAGCGGCAGATCCGTCCGCCCGATGCAATATTTCCGTTCATCTGGAAATTCCGGCTTCCCATGCCGGATCAAATAAATCGTCCGCATTCTGTCCTTTCCTAGTGCTCGTGTTCCTCTTCTTCCCCACACTCGCAGCTGAAATCATGGCTGTGTCCAAATGGTCCCGGTCCGCCGATGTAGTCGCGGATCAGCTCCAGTTTATAACGGTTCATATAGCTATATGCCTTCTGAACCGTATGCCCGCTTCCCAGATAACGGGTCACGCCCGCCTTTACCAGTATCTCAAACGGTTCTTTCTCGATCGGTCCGCAGATGACTGCCTCACAGTCATGTTCTACCACCTTCTTCGCAAATACCAGATTGTCCGGATCCTGTTTTCCATAGACATGGAAAATCTGGTTCTTGTCCGCGTCAATAATCATCAAAAACGGACTCTCCTTAAAAGTCGCCGGTACCAGTCCGTCGATCTCCTCTGTCTCTGATGCAATCGCTATGTTCATTTTTTCTCCTTGTTCTTGTCAAATTTTACTGATTTTTTTCAAAATTTATCGATTGTTTTTAATTTTATGATACTGCAATTAAAACTTATCGTCAAGTTTTTCATGATATTGAATTTTACCACTCATTTTTCATTTTTCCTCGATGATCAGCCGCCTTTTTCCCGAACCGATATAGGGGGAAATTTCTTTTTCTATCACTGCGACGGTCAGGCAGTTCCCAAAGTATTCCGTTAATGCTGCTTTGACATTTTTCACTCTGCTTCCTACCGCATCTGCATAACCCGCTTTCTTCATAACAGCCACCGTCAGATGCTTCTGCGCCGCATTGTAAGATGCCTGAAAATCTTCCACCTCATCCAGGGCAAATAAAAGCTCATCTAATATGTGCATGGAAAGTACTTTTCCGCCGGACAGCCGGACGCTGTCATCCAGCCGTCCCTCAACCTTATCAAGTCTGGGCTTTAAACATCCGCAGGCACACGGTTCTGCAATCATCCGCCCCAGATCGCCGGTCCGATAGCGCACAAGCGGCATTCCCCGCCGCCGAAGCGTTGTCAGAACCAGCTCGCCGTATTGCCCTTCCGGAACCGGCTGTCCCGTCTCCGAATCCAGAATCTCAATCAAAAGGTCCCGATCCCGCAGATGGTAACCCGCACGCGCCCCACACTGTACGCCGCCGCCGTAACCAGTTTCCGTCATTCCCCAGTGTGTAAAAACCCGGCAGTTCCATGTTTTTTCCAAAAAACGCTGCACGCTGACCGGCACATAATCAGCACTTAAAAGCACTGTTTTCGGGCGGAGTCCCGGCGCATGGGCCGCCAGCGCATACATCTGGCTTGGGACACCGATCAGGCAGTCTGCCCCCTCGCCGTCCCGCGCTGCCGCTTCCATATCGCGAATCAGTCCATGAACCTTCGTCTCCACCTGAATGCGCCCCAATCCTTCTTTTAAAAGTCCTCCAATCGAAAAAAATCCCGGTCCTTCCATATAAACCGTGACCCGATCGCCCGGCTTTACCATGTACTGCATCCCTGTTTCAAAGAAATCCGCCGTCTGCATCAGATCGTCTTCGGTAAAAAACAGGCGCTTCGGTGCCCCTGTACTGCCGGAGGTTTTCAGCGTGATGATCCGCGCGATCTCCTTGGCTGGAACACATAAAAATGTTTCCGGCTCCGCTTTCAGTTCCTCCGGGGTTGTGAGGGGCAGTGTCCGGAAATCCTCCCATGAAAACGAATCCGGCGCGAGCCGTACATCGGAACCTGCCATTTCCCCAAGCTGTCCCCAGACGGATGTAAATTTCTTCTGATAAAATGGACTTTTCTCCTTTACATACGAAAGTGTCCGCCATAACCCGGACGGCTGCGCCGCCGCAATAAAATAACCGCAGGCCGCTTCTTTTAAAATCTTCCGTTCCGCCCCCAGTGCCGCGCAGACGGATTCCAGATTTCCATCGAAGATCTGCTGCCCGATCCACTCCGCCAATGTTCCCGACGCGTCCTGCATCTTTGCAAGCACAAATCCCGACTCCGCCAGCCGGTCACGGATTGTTTTAGCAGACTCCAGCCGTCCCAGCATCCCGTCTAAGAAAAGCTCTTTCTTCCGGGCATACATATCGCTCATCAAAAGCCATCCTTCCGGTTTTAACACCCGGTACACCTCCCGGAGCGCCGCCGCCGGTTCCGCAACCTTGGAACAACTGCACTCCATCAGAATGATATCTGCCGTCTGATCTGGATATGGCAGTTTCTCCGCACATCCAGTCTCTATCCAGCCAGGTTCATGCACATCCGGATTCTTATCCAAGCCGGAAATCTGCCAGTCTGGGAAATGCTCAGAAAGCCATCGCATCGTGCCGCCGGTTCCGCAGCCGATGTCGATGACGCGAAGCGACACTGCAGGGTCTGTAGACTCCGTCTCTGCCGCTCCCGCCTCCGGTATCTCAATTCCCGCAAACTGGAACATCTGCCTCGTCAGCGCAAATCCGCCCGGTCGGCAGAGACTGCACTCATTTGTATCCATTTTTTGCACCTCTCCTTTCTGCGCTTCTATTATCTGCCTCTTTCCATCGGAGACAAGTAGTATGCACAGAACGGAATCTTCTTCCCGTCTTTATACACATGCAGGCTGCACTGGCGCAGGCGCTCGATATCGAGATTTCCGGCATCCTGAAACGCCATGGATGTGATCGTGAAGCCGTGGCTTTTTGCACGCTTTAAGAAGTCTTCCATATTTGTTATGTCAACTGATTCTTCTTCACAGCAGCAGGTCTCTTCCAAATCGCGCCGTTCCCAGCGGCGTCCGACAAATTCACGGTTCTTCTCCGCCGGATCCGGACCGCAGCAGCAGCCTTCGCCCTCCGGTTCTGTCTCGGTTTTTCCACTATAATTTGTCAGCGGCATCAATTTATCCCCAGGCATTACGATGAAATCCCCGTGGAACCCACACATCGGGTGATCGCAGCAGGATGGCGCAATCTGTTCCTCTTTGATAAGCCCGCCGCTCTGGCTGACAACCGCCTCCAGAAGCTCATCCAGCGTATAGCGGTCATCATCCGCCGGAAGCTCCGGGATACGTCCAAAATAGCTGACCGGCTGGAAATGCACGCCGCGCACATACGGCGACCGCTGAATGGCAAACCGGATGATGTCCCCGATCTGCTCCGTATTGACACCCGGAACAATGACCGGAACAAGCGTCACGCCGATTCCATACCGGCCGCACTGCTCGATCGCCCGTTTTTTCACTTCCAACATCGGGCGGCGGCGCAGTTTTTCATATACGGCATCGTCCACGCCGTCAAACTGCATAAATACAAACGAAAGTCCCGCATCCGCCAGACGCTTTACAAACGCCTCGTCCTCCGCCAGGCGCAGACCGTTGCTGTTTAACTGCACATATTTACAGCCAACCTGCTTCGCATACGCCACGATCTCCGGCAGATCGTCCCGCACTGTCGGTTCCCCGCCGGAAAGCTGCAAAAGTGTCTTTCCCGGCTCCGTCAGATCGTCGATCCAGCGTTTTACCGTGTCTAAGGACGGATCCTGCGCCCCGTCCGGCTCCGCAAAACAGAAGGTACAGTTCATATTGCACCGCGCTGTGATCTCCAGCAAGGTACAGCAGGTGGCGCGTCTGTGCTCCGCACACAAACCGCAGCCCGCCGGGCAATTTAGATTTTCATTTTCTCCCACCGCCGGACGTTCCCCGCGCCAGTCGGCAAACTTGCGCTTATTTCTCCAGATTACACTGGAAAATGTCCCGTGATCCGGGCAGGTTTTTACCAGATATATCTGCCCGTCCCGCTCTTCCCGCTTTGCCGGAATGCGTTTTAAACAGACCGGGCAGACACTGTATGTATAGCGCATTTCTTCCGGCAGGACGCCTCTGTCCTGTACGTTCATTACCATCGTCTTTCATCCCCTTATCTCAATTCATTACAGTTCTCCCATGATGCAGCCAGCCGCAGATGGGCTGTGTTCTCATGTTCACACATGGCAAATCCCCGCAGCCAGCCTGTCTCACCTATCCTTTTCAGATCCAAAAGCATCTCTCATGAATCATACTTATATCTACTATCTACTTATCTTCCAGCTCTCTCTCCACATCCGCCATACGCCCTTTTACCAGCGCTTCCGGCAGATATACCTCGCCGCACTTCGGGCAGCACAGGATCTCGGTGTGGAAATTGTGCCCCAGATAGTCAAAAAATGTGGATTTCGGCACCATCTCCACCTGACACCGACGGCAGATGACTTTTTTCTCCAACGCCTCTTTGATCCGCTGATCTCTTCCGCCTCCATCGATCGTCGGCATACTCATCACTCTCCTTCCAGATTCATGCGGTGGCTGTAGCCATTCCAGAGCTTATAACCGCCGTCCGGCAGCACCTCGTACTCTGCCCAGTAGGTCATATGCTGGATCTTCAGATGCCCGATCCGATGTCCCGTCTCCGGGTCGATGATGCCGCGGTCTTCCCGCTCACAGTGTTCAATGACCTGTTCCATATCTTCGATCAAAATCTGGCTCGCTGACAATTTGCGTTCCAGCTCCTTCTCAACTTCTAATTTCATATGTGTTTCCTCTTCGATCGTCTCATTCCAGTACGTCTTAAGCAGTTCCCGTTTCGCCGCCAGGCGGTTGTGCCAGCGCTCCGTCACCGTCGCCGCCGGGCGCCCCGCGCCATTTAACCCAAACAACAGGTCGAGGATATGAACCGCCTCCTTGCCCTGTCCAGCAAAGGACTCCCGGCAGTTGACGCAGTAGGTCACATACGGCAGTTCCTCCTCTTTTGCACGGGAAGTTGTCATATAGCTTGTGTGGCTCGGAGAAGCAATCCCGATATGCCCGCCGTATCCGCAGCAGCGCGCCTTTTTCCCGTCATACGGCAGATTTTCCCATGTAATCCCTGCTGCATCCGCCAGATGCCGCACACTCTCCTGCAATTCCGGGTAATAGCGGCTGGCGCAGGGATCAAACAAGGCATACGGCTGCGCTTGCTGGGCACTTCCTGCTTCCATTTCACCCTTTTCAGCATTGTCCGGTTCCAAAGCAGCATCTTTCTCCACGCCCCACTCTTCCATCACTTCCGCCAGAAAGACAACCGGAAGCTCCGGCAGGTATTCTTCAAACATCTTCCGGCAGTTCGGGCATGCTAAAACCACTGTCGGTTCGCCAAGCTCTCTCCACTGCCGCCGCATTTCCTCCAGATGTGCCGCGTGGATGTCCACTTCGCCTGCCCACTCGGCAGGCGCACCGCAGCAGGTCATCCAGATCGCCGCATCCGGCTTTTTGGAACGCAGCCACTCATACGTCCGCGTCACATAGCGCGGATCCGAACCGGCAAGCTGGCATCCCGGAAAGAATGCATAGGAACTCTTCTTAACATTCTCCGGTTTCCGCGTAAGCCCCGCTTTTCCGGAGGCATATGCCATGTCGCGCAGCCAGAAATCGTGGAATGGCCACGGCATCGCGCCTTTTTTTTGCATTGCCCGCATACTGTCAAGCAGAAACTGGCTGAAATCGATATGCTGCGGACAGACTTCCTTGCAAAGCCCGCAGTGGTCGCAGGTGCTGATCAGTCTGGTCGCCCACGTACCATCGCGCGATAACGTACCGGGATGGATTGTTATGTAAACCTCTTCATACAAACGGCGCGGTGTTTTCTCATGCAGGCGCATCAGATCACAGGCACGCATACAGGCATCACACGAACACTTCTGGCAACGCGTGATCTCCTGCATCGCCTCTTCCTCCGTATACGATTCCCCGTTTGCCGGAACCACCCGATCGGCACGCTCGATCCCATTCGTTTGAAGATTTAAAAGTGTCCCTTCCTTTCGAAATGGCTCATTCATGCCGCCCGTTTTCAGATACCGTTCGATCGCAAGCGAAACCGCCAGCCCATCTGCCAGCGCCTTCATGCTGTCGCCGCCTGTCAGGGAACCTCCAATGAAAACGCCCGGTGTCCGGGTTGCAAATGCGCCGTTCGGGTCCATTTCCAGACCAAAGTCCGCGCCATCTGCCCCAGTTGCCACATACACGGCATCATAGTCCGCCCGGAGTGCCTCCAGATCCGTTACCGTTTCACCGAGATGGCGTGAAAATTCCTCAAACTGGAACTGTGCCTCGATCTCCGCATCAAATTCCGCAGGATCCATCTGGTTTCTCGCCTGACCGCCCAGAACCATTTTCCGCTCATAAACCGTTACCTCGTACTTTTTATTGCAGAGACGCAGTGCACAGCCAAGCCCCGAAAGACCGCCTCCGACGATCGCGATCTTTTTTCCTTTCGACGGCAGGTTATACGCATTCGGTGCTTTCCGCTTCGCGTACTCGACAGTCGCCCGCTCTAAAAGCCCCATCGCGATCCCCCCGTCCAGCTTCGCACGCAGACATGCCTTCTCGCACGGATGGCTGCACAGCTTCGACACAATATCCGGAAATCCCACCGTATTCTGATAGGTCCGGTACGCCGCGTTGAAACGTCCCTTTTTCCACTTTTCTTCCAGCCCCTTGATATCCAGCCGGAACGGACAGGCTGCCTGGCAGAACGGCGGCTCGTTCTGATGGCATTTCTCCGCCAGCGTCTTCTCAAAATCTTCCAAATAGCTCACAGGGCGGACCTCCCTTCTTTTCTCCTGCATTTATCGTTACTGTTCACGCATACGTGCCCAGTAACGGAATTTGCCGTGGCTTCGCATTTAAATACGGCAAATTCCTGCTGCCACCACGTTTTCTTACGGCACTTTCGGTTCCAAAAGTGCCTACCCGTGAACAGTAACCATTTATCCTCTCCCAGAATCATTTATCCCGTCCTCAATCGATAAGTAAAAATTCCAGGAGCCCATTTTAATACTTTTTATTATACACTATAACAAAAGAATGTGTCTTGGCACATTCAGGCGTCTCGCGCGGTCGCTTGCGACAACCTACATCTTCACATGAGTACGCATCATTGTTCCAAGGAATTTCCTATTACAAAAAAGCCGCTGCAAAACCTACCTCTCTAAACATAGATTCTGCAGGTTCGCAGCAGCTTTTATTTAATTCTTATTTACAATCACGCGATACGCCTTGCCGCAGCTGCCCGCTTCATGTGCAGCCACGCATTCCTCTTCCGAATCGGATTAGAACGGACGCTCTGCCGTCGGATCATCCAGGGATACGTAGAAGCTCTGGGTTCCTACCTGTACCGGATTCTCTTTGATGTTCTCCAGTTCCTCATACATATCGGAACCAAGGAAGTATTTCTTCGGCTCGTACGGTTTCTCGCCCTTTGCGATTGCATCCAGACCAGCTTTTACCTTCTCCGGAAGTGCCGGGATCTCATGGATACGTACGCCGCAGGCATTGTAGATACCATTCAGAACTGCACAGTGGCCGGATGCCTGGAATGCCTCAGAAGCACCTGAAGAACCGAACGGACCATCAGAGATAGCGCCATCAATATGAATCAGGTTGATATCATCCGGAACATCCTTGATGTAGGAAGTACCAGCGCCAAACATGTTCGCATGTTTCTTAACGTCTGCGTAGTCCTCTTTCAGGGCGAAGCCGATACCATGCATGATACCGCTGTATGCCTGACCGTTAACAGCATCGATATTACCGATACGTCCAACGAAGTCAACACAGGTGAATTTCAGAACGGTAGTCTTACCGGTCTTAGTATCAACCTCAACCTCTGCCAGGTTCAGGCAGTATGTGAATGCCGGAGTCGGGTCGCCGATACCGGTATTCGGATCCAGACGGCACAGACCCGGAGTTGTGTTGGTCTCGTAACGGCCAAGATACTTGGTCTCGATGCCTTCTGCCTTCATCTCATCATAGGTACGAAGTGTACCATCTTCTTTTCTCATAGCTGCCAGAAGCTTGTTAGCTGCGATGATGGTTGCATTACCATCCATGTACAGGGAACGGCTGGCACCAGCCATACCGGTATCCGGACAGGTCTTGGTATCATTCTGAATCAGCTGGATATCTTCTGGTGTCAGATGCATTTCTTTCAGAGCTTCCAGTGTTACTACCAGAGAACCGGTTGTAGCACCCTGGCCCATTGCATGCCATGTGTCGTATTTGCGGATCTTGTTGCCCGGCATAAGCTCAAGAGCAACCTCAGCGCTGTCGCCGCCGCCCTCAGTAACGTTGAAGCCGCCCCATGCGATACCAACGCCTCTTCTCTTCTCCGGTGTGTCAGCCGCTTTCGCATCAGCCACCGCCTTCTCATAGATTGGACGCATGGTATCCATGATCTTCTCCATCGGATACTGCGGATATACATAGCTGTTGATATTCTTATCGCCTTCACGGCAGATATTCTTATAACGGAACTCGAACGGATCCATGCCCAGTTCTTCTGCCATCATATCCATCAGCGGCTCGCTGAGTGTATATGCCTGCGGAGAACCGTAGCTTCTGTAAGCGGTACCAAATGCATGGTTAACGTTCGCTACACGAACCAGACCTGCTACGTTCGGTACATTGTACGGGAAGAAAGTGAAACGTGCCGGTTTGGTCATAACGTCGTCACCGCCCCAGGAGTAAGCGCCGTGGTCCATACCGATATCAAACTCAGCAGCCAGGATCTTACCTTCGTTATCACATGCCAGACGGCCATTGGAGTATGCCGGGCAGCGTTTGCCGCTGAAGTGCTGATGCTCTTCATAGGACATGGACAGGGATACCGGCTCGCCGGTAACTACGGTACAAGCTGCACACAGTGCGATATCGCCTGCGTTGGTAGACCATCCAAAGCTTGCGCCGGTCGGGTTCATGATGATACGGTATTTATCCTTCGGTACACCAAGGCAGTTGCCCAGACGTCCGATCGAAGAGTATACACACTGGGATTTACACTGAATGGTCAGCAGGCCATCATCGCCCCAGTAAGACTGAAGTACACAACCCTCGATGGAAAGATGCGGCTCACGGGAGGAGGAGAAGCTTCCTTCTACTACATGCGGTGCTTTGTCGATTAAGTCTCTTACCTCTTCTGCATCTTCCAGACCTGCTCCCTTTAATACCGGCTGCTCGCAGAAGATGTTCGGAGTATCCTCATGGATACGGATAGCATCCGGCATAACTGCATCCAGATATGTCAGATACTCTGGCAGCTGCTCGTATTCCATCGTAACCTTAGCGGCTGCTGCACGAGCCTGACGATGTGTATGAGCTACTACCATAGCGATAACATCACCGTAACGATAGATCTTCTCATCCTGAAGAACTTTACGGGATGGTGTCATAACAGTACTTCTCTCATGGAACTGACCCTCAGCCATGATGTTAGTTCCGCCTGCTGCGATGAGGTCTTTTGCTGTGATAACCTTAACAACGCCCGGCATCTTCTCAGCTTCCTCAGTATGGATAGCCAGAATCTTTGCATGATGGGTAACCTTCGGCTGAACGATAGCTGCATATAAAACGCCCTGCGGCATCTTAAGAGCCTGATCATCGCCGTAGTCGGTCAGACCACAAACCTTACCAAGTGCATCCTGACGAACAACCGGTTTTCCATAGTAGTTGCCATCCTCCGGATTGTGGAACTTGATATCTTCGATGCTGCACTCGCCACGCATAACCTTAGCTGCAGCCATAACCGCATCTACGATCTGTTTGTATCCGGTACAACGGCATACGTTTCTTGTCTTCTGGAACCAGTCACGAACCTCTTCACGGGTCGGATCCGGGTTCTGCTCTAACAGAGCATATGCGGAAACGATGAAGCCCGGTACACAGAAACCACACTGTACAGCACCGCAGTTCATTCATGCAACCTGTAACGGATGCAGATGCTGCGGAGTACCGATACCCTCGATGGTGGTAATCTTGGAATACTCTTCTACCTGGCTGATTTTCTTGGTACAGGAACGGATTACCTGTCCGTTCAGAATGATGGAACATGAACCGCAGACACCGGTTCCACATCCAACCTTAACACCGGTCAGACCGATCCGGCGCAGAACATCTGACAGTTTATCGTTTTCCGGATCGCACATAAACATACGATCAACACCGTTGATGTTCAACATCATTTTTCTTAATTTCATGCTGTTTCGTCCTCCTTCTTTAAAATAAATAGAGCCCTGATGCTTCCGACTATCCTTCCGCATCATACCTAATACTTACGATTCCTTAGTCATCCGCGTTTTCCAGCATCTCTGCCAGATCCGCCAGATCCACGCCATAGTCTTCCAGAAGTTCTCTGGCCTTGCGGTAGGTATTCTCTACCACCTGGGGACACCGAAGTGCCTTGTTGGCCATGTTATCTCCTAAAATCGAACGGCAATCACTTCCTCCATAGATTTCATCATAGTTTTCCTGAAACCAGTCTGCCAGTTCCGGTATCATCTCGCTGTATGCCGCTTCCGGCTCAAAGAGTGCCATCATCATCGCCGCACCGGTCAGAGCTCCGCAGGTCAGCCCGCTTCTGACTCCCAGGCAAAGTGATGCAGACGCCCTCAGAAGACTTGGGTTCTCCTCACCCTTAAGGGTAAGTCCCAGCGAAACAAGTGCCTGGCTGCAGCAGCTTCCCGATAAGAGCAGCTGGTTCAGTTTTTTAATATCCGGCTCCATCCGCACCTCCTGTTCTTAGAAACACAAAAAGAAAAGCGGCACCGCCTCTGAAAAGACAGTACCGCTTAACGTATCCGAGTTTGTATATACATCTGCACCTATAGATATGGATACACCTATATCTATACCTATACCTATCTGTCAGCACATATATACCCTATCTATACAAGAAGCCTGACAGCTTCCCGTATCCATCGATGTAAAGCGAATCTCTCTTTCTTTTCAAATGCGGAAGGCACTTCCATTTCCAGATGTACCCATTGGCCTGACTGCATACGGTTTCCCGCTTAGCAATTTCGGCTCGAAAAACAGATTGTTTCTATTTTGGTTTTGATACCTCTATGGTACTCTGCTTTTCATCGAAAGTCAATCTCATTTTTCATAATTTTGAAATTTTTTACATCGACAGGACACTTGTTCGCCCCTTATTTTACCTCAATACGGGATTTTCAACATGCTATTTTACCCTTGTAATATCTGTTTACTTACAGAATTCCAGCATAACTTCCGTTCAAATGTTGTATTATTTAAAGATTTGTATTCTTCCTTCCCACTATTTGATCGAGTATTTTTTAAAAAAATAACGCTCCACACACTTTCGTGATTTTTCATTTTCGTTTGTTTGACCATGAATTTTGTTCACTTTAATTTCATTTATATGAAGTTTATATCTTTTTGATTCATAATCAAACATGAATATCTGTTATTTATCCGCTATAAATCCTCACATTTTTAAGTATCTTTTTTTCATTTTCTTTTTCTGTTTTAAATTTTATTCTGCAGACCATTATTTTTTGTTTCAGATAACGCAAGCATATTTAAGAACAGAATTCATGCACATACAGCTTCCGCATCGAAGATGTGATTTGCATAAATTTTTTCTTATTTATAATCCGTACAAATTCTACTTTCTCCCCGCAAAATACGCCTGCAGGTTCTCCCCTACATGCTCCAGATGCCGCTCCATCTCCCGGCGCGCCAGTGCCCCGTCTCCGGCTTCAATCGCTGCCAGAAGGCTTTCGTGTTCATTTTCCCGGACTTCGTCAGAGCGGACTGCTGCCTGGTTGAAGCGCGCATAAGCGTCCTGGTCGGTCAGGATAAGCTTTAACATCCGCAGGATAGACGGGCTGCCTGAGAGATGCGCGATCTTCAGATGGAACGCCAGATCTTCCTCGCTTCCCGCCCTTCCATGGCGGATTGCATAGAGATAGTCTGCCTGCAGATCTTTTAATTTCTGAAGTTCCTTCGGCTCAATCCGCTCTGCACATGCCTCCGCCGCATATCCCTCCAGGAGTTTCCGCACCAAAAGAATATCCTCCAGCCCGCTTTCTGTCTCCATCGACGCCGCCTCGATAAGCTCATTCGCCGCCTTCATCTTCTCCCGGCGTGACCGTTCTTCTTCCAGAAAGCGTTCGCCCTGCGGCGTCAGGATCCGCCCCTTGTTCTGCACCTTGACAAGCAGCCCTGCTTTCTCCAGCTCCAGAAGCTCGATCAGCTCCTCGTTCTTCTGGGACTGGTGGAGCTTGCGCTCAATGACTTCACTCTTTTTATCAATGATTCGGAGGTATTGCAGGAACTGGGTGGCATTTTTATAGAGAATCTGCAGGATAAACCTGGTTTTCATGAAGGTGTGGAAATCCCTCACCCTTCCGTCCATAAAGGAAGTGAGCACAGGGGTCTCCTCCAGGCAGACCGTA
>ERZ773185.1674-NODE-1674-length-15880-cov-18.201327_pt1 | contig 15880 bp, 9 predicted proteins | sample MGYA00580531_ERZ773185 | MGnify/ENA primary metagenome ERZ773185 (study PRJEB29015, sample SAMEA2737799) | human gut metagenome | biome: human gut; feature: human-associated habitat; material: faeces | place: China | collected 2012 ...
CGTAAAGATCTGTGCTGGCGAAAGTCCGTTCAGCATCAGCACCTTGGTAGAAACAAAGGTAGTTCCCCAGATGGCTACGGTGACAAAAGCCACAAGATGATATAATAAATTGCTATTATTCTGTTTCATTCTATTTTCCTGATTTTTGAAATTATGGTGCAAAATTATAACTTTTATTCGAAATGAGCAAATTGTAAGCAAGAAAAAGAATGAAACAGCTCTACGTCTCCACCATTAACCACCTTTCAAAATGCCATTTCAGCATTTTTCAGTGTTCACACTCTACCACTTTTCAAGTGGCGCATAGTACTCATTATACTTCTCATTATCAACAACTTACAAAAGTTCTATTTTTACACCCATCCACTTTTCACTTATCACCCACCATTTTTTCATTATTTATTTAGTAATTTTGCAGATGAATGAGCATATACGTCTAAACGCACAAAAAAACGTGAGAGGCGGTGTGCAAAACAAACAACTGCAAGAAATAAACAAACCATAATAAATATTACTTATGAAACAGTTCATTTTATCATGTGTCCTGTCGGTTGCAGCCATCGCTCCATCTCAGGCACAGCAGACTACCAGACAATTGCCAGTCTATCTCGACCAGACCAAGCCGGTAGAGCAGCGCATCGATGATGCCATCTCCCGCATGACGCTGGCAGAGAAGATACGCATCATCCATGCTCAGAGCAAGTTTTCATCAGCCGGTGTACCACGCTTGGGATTTCCTGACTTCTGGACGGATGACGGACCTCACGGAGTGCGTCCTGACGTATTGTGGGATGAGTGGGAACAGGCTGGTCAGACCAACGACTCCTGTGTAGCCTTCCCTGCCCTCACCTGTCTTGCCGCATCATGGAATCCGCAGATGAGCCGCATCTATGGCGAAGCATTGGGCGAAGAAGCCCTGTATCGCGGCAAGGACATGATTCTGGGCCCTGGCGTCAACATCTACCGCACGCCTCTCAACGGCCGCAACTTCGAGTATATGGGCGAAGATCCGTTCCTGGCAAGCATCATGGTAGTGCCGTATATCCAGGGATTGCAGTCTAAGGGCGTATCAGCCTGCGTAAAGCACTATTGCCTGAACAACGATGAGGAATACCGCCATCAGGTCAACGTAATCGTCAGCGACCGTGCTCTCCACGAAATCTATCTCCCTGCCTTCAAGGCGGCTGTTGAGAAGGGTAAGACATGGGGTATCATGGGAGCCTACAACCTATATAAGAATGAGCACAACTGCCACAACCAGTGGACCCTGAACAAGATTCTGAAGGGCGACTGGAAGTATGATGGTGTCGTGGTAAGCGACTGGGGCGGTGCTCACGACCTGGAGCAGTCTGTAAAGAACGGGCTGGATATGGAGTTCGGCACCTGGACAGACGGTCTTACGATGGGCGCTACCAATGCCTACGACAACTATTATCTCTCCATGCCTTACATGAAGGCCATACAGGAAGGCAAGTTCACCCAGAAGGAGCTGGACGATAAGGTGCGCCGCGTATTGCGCCTCTTCTATCGCACCACGATGAATCCGAACCGTCCTCATGGTTTCCTCTGTTCCGAGAGCCATTATGCAGCAGCCAGACAGATTGCTGAGGAAGGCATCGTATTGCTTCAGAACAGGAACAATGTGCTTCCTATCAACACCCAGAAGGCTAAGCGCGTGCTGGTAGTGGGCGAGAATGCCATCAAGATGATGACCGTAGGCGGAGGCTCTTCTTCGCTCAAGGTACAGCGCGAGATTTCGCCTCTCGATGGCCTAAAGACGCGGTTGGGCAAGGACGGCATCGAGGTAGATTATGCCCGCGGATATGTGGGCGATGTAACGGGCAACTACAATGGCGTTACAACCGGCCAGAACCTGGAAGACAAGCGCAGCGAGGCTAAACTGATAGCCGAAGCCGTAGAGAAAGCCAAGACTGCCGACTATGTCATCATGTTTGGTGGTCTGAACAAGAGCGATTTTCAGGACTGTGAGGGTCACGACCGCAAGCATTATGAGTTGCCATACCATCAGGATAAGCTGATAGAGGCTTTGGCTAAGGCAAACAGAAACTTCGTTTATGTCAACATCTCGGGCAATGCGGTAGCTATGCCTTGGAAGGCTAAGGTTGCCGGCATCGTACAGGGCTGGTTCATCGGTTCGGAGAGCGGCGAAGCCCTTGCAAGCATCCTTACAGGCGATGCTAACCCTAGCGGCAAGTTGCCGTTTACATGGGTCAACTCGCTGAAGGAAACAGGTGCTCATGCACTCAATACCTATCCGGGAACCTGGCGCCAGGAAGGTGGAGCCAGCACGAAGGGCAACATCATTGATGAGGAATATAAGGAAGGCATCTATGTAGGTTACCGCTGGACCGATAAGGAGCGCATCAAGCCTACCTTTGCATTCGGTCACGGCTTGAGTTACACCCAGTTTGCCATCTCTAATCTGCGCAGCGACAAGGTGCAGATGAAGCAGGACGGCACAATCACCTTTACCGTAAACGTAAAGAATACAGGTAAGCGTGCCGGAGCCGAGACGGTTCAGCTCTACATCCACGACGTCAAGGCATCGGTAGACCGCCCTCAGAAGGAGCTGAAGGGATTCCAGAAGGTTTATCTCCAGCCAGGTGAGAGCAAGGATATCAGCATCACCATCAGCAAAGAGGCCCTCAGTTTCTACGATGAGGCATCTTCATCCTGGAAGGCTGAAGCCGGAAAGTTTGAGGCTCTTGTTGGTAATGCAGCCGATAACCTGAAGCTCAAGAAAGCCTTCGAGCTCTTTTAAAAAGAATGATTCGATTCTGAGAAATTGAACGGAGGGAAGAAATAAATATAACGCATAAAAGTTTGTTACGGTGAAACGCCGTAACAAACTTTTATTGTTTTCCCCTGCTTTTCATCCATTGACAAACTTGTAGAAACGGGGATTTTCAAAAATATCAATATCCTGATTATCAGAAGATTAACCCACTTGACACCCTAAAACAGGGCGCATGGGTATCTGCAGCATTTACTCCTGAATTTTCGCAAGTTTGCGCCATTACGCCCAGAAAGGCTTATTTCATGCCAATCTGCTTCACGCGCTGCTCGAACTCTTCCCTGTCACAGATGGCACTATTCTTGATTTTGGCGCGATAATTATAGATAGTGTTCACAGAATAGTGAAGGAACTCGGCAATCTTAGAACTGTCCTCGATGCCCAGACGGATAAGGGCAAAGATACGGAGGGTGGTAGAAAGACGGCAGTCATCTTCGAGCACGATACGCTCTTCAGGCTTCAAGAGGGCATTGAACTCCTCAACAAAGTCAGGGAAGAGCTTCAGGAAGGCGGAATCGAAATACTCATACAACTCGCCCATGTAGGCCTCGCCAGCCTGCATCTGCTCCAGCAACTTGTTGAGTTCTCTAGCCTTCACCAGTTTCACTACTCGCTTGCGCATGGTCTCTATCTTGTCGACATAGATGGCACAAAGGCGCAGGAATCGACCAATATATACTTCCTTCATCTTGTTACTCTCGTTGAGTGACTGGTTCATCTCGTTGAGCGACTGGTTCATCTCGTTAAGACGCTCATTTGCCAACTGCAAGGCATGGTTGGTTTCCTTCAGCTTATGATGGGCCGCAGCAATGCGCTTGCGCTGCTTGTTGACATAGTAGAGCAAGAGCATAACCACAAAGAGAAGCATGGCAGAACACGCTACCATGAGCCGCAGATGCTGGTTGCCCGAAGAAAGTTCTTTCTGATATTCCTCCTCAATATGCGTGAGTACAGGCATGATCTGGCGGCTGCGGCTAGGCGTATTGAAAATGGTAGCCGACTTCCAGGCAAACTTGATATACTCGTGAGAGCGCTTCTGCTCGCCCGGTTCGGCATTGAGCAGATTGGCGAGTTCCCAGAGCGACCCCTGGTCCATCACAGCCAACTGGACATCGCAGATAGCAGAACGCAAAAGGCAGCTGAGAAACTGCTCTTCATCGCCAAACTGATTGTAGGTCAAGCCGCGATAAAACTGTACAATGGCATACTGATGGGTGCCCGGTTTCGTCATCGACAGCCGCTTATCGCTCAATCGCAAAGCCTCCTTCATATTGCCTGCATCGCGTGCCCTCACCTCCTGCATCTGCAGATAAAGGTCATCATCATGGCTGAATGTGCTGTCTATTGCAGCCTGATAGGCATTACGCTTGCCTGTATAATATTTCTTCAAAGAGGGAACGTTGGAATAATATGCCATCTCGCCATACAGATGCTGGCAAGCCCAGAGGTAGTTGCGCCTGCCCTCTGCATCAAGATCAGCGATATTGACAGACTTCAGCAGGTCGTATGATTCGACATAATCGCCCGTGGTCGACTCCTGGAAAGCAAGCAGCGCCTTAGCATTTTCCACCTTCTTTTTATCGCCCATTCTGATGGCAAGTTCCATACACTGGTTGATGTATTTCAGCGCCATGTCGTTCTTGTAGGAGCGGTATTCCTCAAAGAGCGCAAAACAGGCATCATACTTACTGCTTAGGCGCCTGGCGGTCTTCAGTTTCTGCTCCCAATCGCGAATTCGGGCTTCACGTACCTTCACATAATCAGCCGAATGGGCAATGGCGTTGTCCAGACTCTGAAAAAGCTGCTCTATATTATCTGTTGTTTTTGCTGCAAGAGAAAGAGGCATCAAGACAAAGAGCAGGAAGAAGAATGCCTTTCCCCATAATTCATTTACGCGATACATCAACTTGATTCCGTTTAAGATTGATTTATTTTCATGAGGTTTCATGTGCAAAAGTAATAAAAAAATCGGAAACGACAAATCAAATATAGAAGAAATGTAGATTTCTTCGCATTTTTCGTCTATACCGCATCCACTTTTTATATATTCTTCATTTTTCTTATCCATCTCATTATCAGACACTTTTTTATCTAAAAAAGAAAGATTCATCCACATTTTAACATTCGTATCGCGCATCGTATCATCTTTTTTATTATCTTTGCAAGGTCTTAATAGAAGATAAACTTTATAAAATAACAATTAACATAATAAACAATGAGAACAGCACTTTTATCACTCACATTTCTTTTGGCTGGTTCTATGGCAGCACCTGCTTTCGCCCATACCGCAGCCCCTAAGAAAAAAGTAACTGCCACAACCAAGAAAGGCAAGATTCTACCCATGAAGGAGTATATCGACCAACTGATGGCGAAGATGACACTACAGGAGAAGATTGGTCAGCTGAACCTGATGGTAGCTGGCGACATCACCACCGGCGGTGCACTTGATACTCAGGTAGGCAGCGATATCGCCCAGGGCAACATGGGCGGAGTTTTCAATATCAAAGGGCTAGACAAGATCAAAGCTCTGCAGGAAATCGCCATCAAGAACAGCCGTCTGGGTATCCCGCTGCTCGTAGGTATGGACGTGATTCATGGTTACGAAACGATGTTCCCTATCCCTCTCGCCCTCTCCTGCTCATGGGATACCGAGGCGATGAAGAAGGTAGGCGAAGTATCGGCCAAGGAAGCCAGTGCCGACGGCATCAACTGGACATTCTCTCCTATGGTAGACATTGCACTCGATGCCCGCTGGGGACGAATCAGCGAAGGAAATGGCGAGGATCCTTACCTGAGCGGCGTGATGGGAGCAGCGATGACTCAGGGCTACCAGGGCGTGGATATGCGCACAGAAGAGATTCTGAGAGTCAACCGCATCATGGCCTGTCTGAAGCATTTTGCCCTGTACGGAGGCGTTGAGAGCGGAAAGGAATATAACACGGTAGATATGAGCCGCGTGCGCATGATGAACCAGTATCTGCCACCTTACGAGGCAGTGGTGAAGGCTGGCGTGGGCAGCGTGATGTCTTCATTCAATCTCATCGACTACACACCTGCTACAGCCAACAAATGGATGATGACCGATGTCTTGAGAAAGCAGTGGGGATTCAACGGTTTCGTGGTTACCGATTACGCTTCTATCGCCGAGATTCTGCAGCACGGAACAGCAAAAGACATTTTGGAGGCTTCAGAACAGGCGCTGAAGGCTGGTACCGATATGGACATGTGCTCCAACGTCTTCGTAAAGCATCTGGCAAAGAGCATAGCAGAAGGAAAGGTGAGCGAGGAGGATGTGAACATCGCCTGCCGCCGCATTCTGGAAGCGAAATATAAACTGGGCCTGTTCAGCGACCCTTACCGCTACTGCAACACCAAGCGCAGCAAGAGCGAGATTTATACCGCAGAGAACCGTCAGGCAGCCCGCGATGTAGCAGCAGAGACCTTCGTGCTTCTGAAGAACGAAGGCAATATCCTGCCACTGAAGAAGGAAGGAAAGATAGCTCTGATAGGTCCGCTTGCCGACACCCGAAACAACATAGCCGGTACATGGAGCGTGGCTCAGGAACCATCTAAATATACCACAATCAAGGAGGCAATGGAGCATGCACTTGCCGGAAAAGCCACCTTATTATATGCCCAGGGAAGCAATATCTGGCGCAATCAGGAACTGCAGCAAAACGGCGAATCCGGTAAACCGATCAACTGGGGCAACGAGGCTGAGATGAAGGCTGAAGCGCTAAAGATAGCTAAAGAGGCAGATGTCATTATATGTGCTATGGGCGAAAGTGCCGAGATGAGTGGCGAATGCGGTAGCCGTACCAACCTGGAGATGCCGGACGTACAGCGCGAACTGCTTGCCGAACTCCTGAAGACGGGCAAGCCTGTAGTGCTCCTCAACTTTGCGGGCCGTCCTACGGTTCTTACTTGGGAGAAAGCCCATGTACCAGCCATCATGAATGTATGGTTTGGAGGCTCAGAGATGGGCGATGCACTCTGCGATGTCATCTTTGGCGACAAATCGCCATCGGGTAAGCTCACCACTTCGATGCCTAAGACTACCGGTCAGGAGCCTCTCTACTACAACCATCAGAACACCGGCCGCCCTGTAGCAGACGATAATGAGAAGTTTGCCAAGTTTGCCAGCAACTGTCTGGATGTAAGCAATGGTCCGCTCTATCCTTTCGGTTACGGTTTGAGCTACACCTACTTTTCATACAGCAACTTCCGCTTGAGCAGCCAGGAGGCCGGCATCAGCAATGAGGAGGCTACCGAATGGCAGGATGGCAAGAAGATTACAGCTAGCGTCACCGTTAAGAACAACGGTTCCCGCGATGCCGACGAGATTGTGCAGCTCTACATCCGTGACATGGTAGCCAGCATCTCCCGCCCTGTAAAGGAACTGAAAGGCTTCCAGCGCATCCATCTGGCAGTAGGTGAAAGCAAGGAGGTAAGCTTTGATATTACCCCAGATATGCTCAAGTTCTACAACGCAGATCTGAAGCACGTGATAGAACCTGGCGACTTCCAGATTATGATAGGAACCAACAGCAAGGATGTAAAGACAATGAAACTGAACGTGAAATAAACAATAAAAATCGCCCTGTAAAGAGCAAAGCATAGCTTGAAAGATGCTTTACTTCTTACAGGGCGATTCCTATTGACTGAGCCCACTCCAACAGAAGACTCAGTTATGGATTCTATCCTTCAAGATTACTTAATCATCTCGAAACCTACACGCATACCATCGTAATTATTGGCGATAGTACCGATAGCGCTGAGGGTAGAACTGCCCTTGAGGGCACCCATGGTCTTGATGAGGTTGAGCAACTTTGTCTGGTCGAAGAGCAGGCTGATGCCGTTGGTAGTCTTCGTAGCATAGCCCGACATACTCAAGAGCAAGCCCTTCATCTGAATGGCATGAGTCTTCTCATCAAAAGTATAATTGCCCTGCCATGACTTGCCATCTATCTTGGCAGCGAAAGTTCCATCAGTTTTGAAGGTGAAATAGGTATTTGAGCCGCTGAAACCAAACTTGCTGTAATACTCACCCAACTTCTCCTCTACCTTGTTGGCAGCAATCTCACCGCCAGCCTTTGCCAGGAGATTCTCAGAAGTAAAGGCGCATCCCGGCTTGCTGTACTTCCAGGTATGGGCACAGAGATCCTGCTTGCTGAAGGTACCTGAACCGATTACATTATTCAGAATGCCATTGATAATGCTGCTACCTGCAGAACTGCTGCTGTTAGAGTTTCCGCCCAGTACAGCACCCAAGATACCTGCAACGGCTGAGCCTGCATTGCTGGTTGTACTGCTAGATGTAGCGGCATTGCTGGTTGTTGCTGCTGTTGTTGTTGCAGTCGCAGCTGTTGTGTTAGATGCAGCAGAAGTTGTTTTCTTTGTAGAAGTCTTCTTGGTCGTAGTCTTCTTAGAAGTCTTCTTTGTTGTCTTCTTAGCCGTTTTCTTAACCGGCATCATCTCAGACATTGAGGCATTGAGCGCTGCCTCGTTCATAGCGCTTGCGTTGCTGCCAGCTGTGCATGCGAGCACGAGGGCAGCCAAAAGAAATACCTTTTTCATTGCTTTCTATATATTTATTTTTATCACTCTTATTTATATATACCCAATACTTTCTATTGTTCTTTCGGGTGCAAAGTTCGCAAAAAAATCGGAAATACGATAAGAAAAATCCCTATTTCGCGGTATGAATCTCCCTAAAAACTCATCATTTCTGCTCTTTCTACGTTATTATAGACGAATACTATGACAATTCGTTTAAAAGACTATGAAAAAATCGTTCAGGAAATACTAATTATCATTCTAAAGGGGGAAAACTGCTCAAACGTTTGCACTTTTTTTTGACATACATCAAAAAATAACGAATAAAACACGTATTTTCATGCATTTTATACCTAGAAATAGGTAGAAACCCCTATCTTTGCAAGCGGTTAACAAATATCAATAGGTTATGAATGATTTAATTAAGGTAAATTCAGAAAATCAGAATCAGGCTATCGATAGATGCCAACAGATTCTTCAGGATCGCCGAGAGGCTCTTGCCTCTAAGGCAAAGAGAAGAGGTTAATACTCTTCAGAAACAAGAAGTAAAGGAGGAAAGATGATGCTCTTATACAATATAAAGACGCATCCTTTCTTTTTAAAGAGAGATTTTTCGAAACGACTCTTAAATGATGAGTTTCAAAAATTTTGGGAAAAGAAAAAAACGTAAAAATCCCGTTGTCAGCCATCTGGCTTGTACAACGGGATTTTTTCGTTTATTATATCAAGTCCGAGATTTTACTTCTCGTTCTTCACTGCCTTCATGATAATCTCGAAGTGATTACCACTCTTCAAGATGACATTTTTCAGGAAGTCTGAAATCTCAGATGCCTTCAGATTCTTCACCATCTCCTTGTAATCGCTATGAGTATCAACACCCATACGCTCGTATGTGCTCAACGCACCAAGCCAATAGCCGTTAGACTTCTCGCTAACAGCAGCCTGCTTCAGGAGAATCTCCTTTACCTTCTGAAGGTCTTCTGCATTTGGCTGGGCTACGGTCTCTTCCATACCCTTGAAGAAGTAAGGAATAGCGATATCCGACTTCTCTGGGTTCAACTGAGCCACGGCTGAAATAGAGATGGCAGCCTTGTTATCATAATCGCGAAGCAAACCATAGTTTGCACCTGCATGATAAGCAGCACTGAGTTCCTCACGGATAGTACGCAAATACTTCATCTCCAAAAGGCGGGCTGAAACATCAGCAAGAACCATATACTGCAAGGTGAATGGAGCCTTGGTATACCAGATCTCTGTTGCCTGGTTCTGTGGATTCTCCATTGCCTTGGTAAAGATATTGCTTACCTTACCCTTAGCATAAGGAATCTGCTTGTTCTTCAGCTTGAAGCCATTGTTTGGCAGACTGGCGATATACTGCTCGATGAGTGGGAGGAGAGTCTTCTCATCATAGTTACCTACGAAATAGAAGGTGAAGTCCTTGGCATTGCCGTAGAACTGCTTACCAATCTCCAGGATACGGTCGTAGTTGATATCCTTTATATCGCTTGCCTCTGGCACACGGGCAAGTTTGCTACCCAAATAGAGGGTGCTCTGAACAGAATCCTGATATACGAGGCTTGGGTTGTTGCTCTTGTTGGCAAGAACAGTAGCCATCATGCTCTTCATATTGTCGAAGCTCTTCTGGTCCTTGCTTACTGCGGTCATCTTGAGATAGATGAGCTGCATCAGGGTTTCGATGTCCTTAGGAGTAGAATTACCCTTCAAACCATGATTAAAAGGACTCAAGCTGAACGAAACGCCAGCCTGCTTACCTGCCAAAGCCTTATCAAGCTCATTGCTTGAGAAATCGCCAAGACCACTAGCATCGAGCACATCTGCTGCAAATGCAGCATTCAGGAAGTCTTCCTTGCCGAAAGTAGAATAGCCCACATTGGCTGAAGCTGCAAAAGCAACCTCATTGTCCTTGAAATCGGTCTTCTTCAATACCACCTTAGCGCCATTAGAAAGAGTCAACTCCTTGAAGCCCAACTTCTTGTTCTCAACAGTCTTCTTAATCTTACCAGCCTTAGGAGCCTGAGCGATGAGAGGTTCCTGCTTAACATTATCCACATAAGCCTCGAGCTTCTCAGCACGTACCTGCTTTACGATGGCAGAGAGTTCCTGCTCTGTAGGATAAACAGCACCAGCCTGCTCGCGCATCATTACCAATGATACAAGGTTGGTATCGCTCTGGCAAACCAACTGCTTGGCATAGCTGTTGATAACCTCAAGAGGCAAGTTTGGAACTACCATCTTCCAGATCTGACTCTCCTCTTCTACTGACGGAATAGGCTCGTTAGAAGTGAAGTTATCCACATACTGGGTGGTAAACTGCTCGTTCTTCATCTTATCCTTGTTGGCAAGCGCCTTGTCAACCTGGCTCATGAATTCATCCTTGGCACGCTGATACTCAGTAGCTGTGAAACCGAACTCATGCATACGCTGTGCCTCGCGGAGAACAGCAGCATAAGCCTCCTTAATTTTTCCTGGCTTAGCCACACCGGTAAGGGTGAAAGCATCCTTAGTGCTTGAAATCAGGTATGAACCATCACCGGCACTTGCCTGGAGATATGGACAGTCTGGCTCCAATGCCTTCTCAGCATAACGGGCAGCAATCATAGAAGAAATCACGTTATCCATGTATCCCTTCAGGAGATAGCTCATATTGCCCTTCAGAGAATCTGGCACAGCATTGTGCTTCATATAAACCTGGAAGAGATCAACCTGCTGCTCCTTATCCTTGTCGATAACATAGATGGCTGAATCATTATCAGATACTTCTACCTTCTCTATCTTAGCGGCATTCTTAGGTACCTTGATACCTGAGAAGAGTTCCTTAATCTTAGCTTCGATATGATTTACATCTACATCACCCACGATGATAATAGCCTGATTGTCTGGGCGATACCATTTGCGGTAGTAAGCACGGAGAGTTTCTGGCTTACAGCCATCGATAACACTCATCAAACCGATAGGGAAACGGTAGCCATACTTTTCACCCTGATAGAGCTTAGGAAGTGAACGCTCTATCATGCGCTGCTGACCTACGATACGCATACGGTACTCATTGTGTACCACATCGCGCTCGCTCTCGATAGCATCCTCTGTAAGACTGATACCATTACTCCAGTCCTTGAGGATAAGCATACAGGAGTCTACGGCTGTTGTACGGGTAGTAGGAACATCTGTGAAGTAATAAACTGTCTTCTCTACTGCAGTATAGGCGTTGAGATTACGGCCATACTGTACACCGATGCTCTGCAGATAGTCCTGCAGAGAGTTGCCCTTGAAATGGTCGGTACCATTGAAGGCAAGGTGCTCCAAGAGGTGAGCCAAACCGCGCTGGTCATCATTCTCATTGATAGAACCCACTTTCTGTGCGATGTAGAAACTGGCTACATGCTCAGGATAACTGTTGTGACGAATGTAGTAAGTCAATCCATTATCAAGACGACCTATCTTCACATTCTTGTCTACCGGAATAGCTGGCATCTGCTGTGCCATCGCTGTACCTGCAGAAAGGAACAGCACAACTGCTGCAAAAATCTTTCTTAGTTTCATCTGATTTTAATTATTTATGTATTTATTGTTTTCTATATCATTCTTTCTTTATACCTTATTATATATATATCATGCTACTTAACAAGTTCACCTATATATAACGGCAAAACCTGTGACATGGTTACCGTCTGCGATGCAAAATTAAGAAAAATAGAAAAGATTTGCAAACATTTTAGAGAATATCTTCGCGATGTATGCAAATCTTAACCTAAAACTAACATTGGAGGCAGAAAACCAATCCTAACCTACATGAAAACTCTTCATCCATGAACCTCTGAAGAGGCGGATAAGGAAGAGGATTCCCCTGAATGTGAGTTCGGTAGCCATCGCTATCCATACTCCCTCCAAGCCATAGCTCTTGGAAAGCGCATAAGCCAGAGTGAGGCGCACCAGCCACATGGTACCGAGATTGATTATCGCCGGTTTCCTGGTATCGCCCGCTCCTACACAAACACAGTAGGTCACGATGCTGGCTGCAAAGAATGGTTCAGCAAAAGCCTCGATGCGCAAACAGACGGTACCCATCTCACGGATGCTTTCTACCGGAGAAAGAACGCCAATCATCTCAGGAGCAAAGGCATACATCACCACTCCCATCACAGCCATCACAGCCATTCCAAGTCCTACTGTCATATAAGCAAAATTCTTGCACAAACCTACTCGCCCTGCTCCATGCGTCTGTCCCACCAGAGTAGTAGCCGCATCACCAATACCATAGCCCGGCATATAGCAAAGACTCTCAGCAGTAATAGCAAAAGAATGGGAAGCAATGGCTATATTGCCAAGAGGTGCCACAATCATGGTACTCACTATCTGCGCCCCGCTCATCAATATGTTCTGTATGGCTATCGGAATGCTTATTTTACAGGCATTATGAACATACGACCTGACCCAACGGAAACGGACATGGTCCTGACGGAGATTCAGTATCTTATTCTTGAAACCTGCAAGATAAAGATTAGGCAGAGAGATGCAGACATAAGCCATCGCCGTTCCTAAGGCAGCCCCCACAACACCCAACTTCAGGATATAGATAAACAGGTAATTGAATATCACATCGCAGATGCAGATTAATACTGCCATCACACTAGGTGTATGCATATTGCCCGCAGATTTCAGCATCATCTCGGATATATGATAAAGGAAAACGAATGGAAGTACCAGACCATATATCAGAAAATAGCGAGAGGAATTGGTGGCTATATCAGCACCTCCACCCAGCCAATAAGGCAGATAAGCATGAATGCCAACACAGAGAAGAGAAACAAAAATGCTGAACGCCACACCGCAAATCAGCGCATGACGAAACACCTGACGGGCATTTGCAAAATCATTGGCTCCGATAAAATGAGCCACCTGTACTGAAAAGCCAGTAGCCGCTGCACTGAGTAAGCTACCTATAAGCCAGGTAGTTGACTCAATCAATCCGATACTGGCAGAAGCCTCTGCTCCCAGATGCCCCACCATAGAAGCATCGATGAAGAACATCATCACCGTAGAAATCTGAGCCAGCATAGAAGGTATACTCAATCCTACAATAAGATTGAGTTTCTCGCGCCGATCCATCTCCCTACCCAGGCGAATCGACTCCATCAAATAATCTGTCTTCTTGCTATAAAGCATAAATTAATTTCTCGTATATCGCTCATACAAAAAAATATGTGCATATATCATTTCAAACATATGCACATACTTTTCTCTAAATCTTTATTCTTATTATTCAGTAATCCACTTCTTGCCAGAAGCTCTCTTATAACTCTTGAGCACCATCTCAAAACGGAGCATTGAATAGCCTGGAACACTACCATTCCCCGAGGAGCCATAAGCCAAGTCGGCTGGCATGAACACCTGCCAATGGTCGCCAGGGTGCATCGCCATCAACGCTGTGGTAAAACCATCTATCCACCCGGCAGAGCTTTGACTTGAGGCCTTATTGGTCTTTGCTTTTACAGGCAATGCCGTCGTCTCGTCATACGTTCCGGTGAACGATTGGTCAAAGACATAACCTGTGGCATAAGAGTCGGTAGGTATCAACCTGCCCCGATAGCTCACCTGGATGGAGTCGGTATAGAGGGGCGACCCGTTGCCATTGCCCTTGTTGAGCACATGCACTACAATATAGTCGGTGTCCTTGTACTTGAGCACCACCTGGCTGCCATTGATGCCCATATTAGTAGGCGTCTGGTTGGCAAGGCTATAGTTGGGTATCACCTTCCACTCGGTACTGCCAGCGGCAATCTGTGCCTTGGCATACGCCAGCGTGTCGGCGAACGCCTTGTCGTTACGCTCCTGCCAATTGGCATACTCGTCGGTGGTGGCATCATCTTCGCTACATGATGACAGTGTGAACACTGCCATCATGAGGAAGAAGAAATATTTCAAACTCTTAAGATTCATCTAAATGTATTTGATTAATTAGAAGTTCTTGATTTCCTTCCCAAGCTTCTTCAATACGCTAGTGATGCTTACGCGCTCCTCGATGATGCTGCGAAGATCTGAGATAGCTACGCGCTCCTGCTCCATGGTATCACGATAACGCAGAGTTACCTTATGATCGTTTGGAGTCTCGTGGTCTACGGTGATACAGAATGGAGTACCGATAGCATCCTGACGGCGATAACGCTTACCGATAGAATCCTTAGGATCGCCATAGTGAGTATTGAAGTGGAACTTCAGTTCGTCAACGATTTCGTGAGCCAACTCTGGCAAACCATACTTCTTATCCAATGGGAACACAGCACACTTAACAGGTGCCAAAGCCTCTGGCAAACGCAAGACAACACGTGTCTCGCCATTCTCCAGCTTCTCCTCGCAGTAAGAGTGGCACATTACGCTGAGGAACATACGGTCTACACCGATAGATGTCTCTACATCGTAAGGTACATAGCTCTCGTTCTTCTCTGGATCGAAGTACTTGATAGAACGGCCGCTGTACTTCTCGTGCTGAGAAAGGTCGAAATTGGTACGGCTGTGGATACCCTCTACCTCCTTGAAACCGAATGGCATCTTAAACTCGATGTCGGTAGCAGCATTGGCATAGTGAGCCAGCTTCTCGTGATCGTGGTAACGGTAGTTCTCATTACCCATACCGAGAGCCTCGTGCCAAGCCAGACGAACCTTCTTCCAATATTCAAACCACTTCATCTCAGTACCTGGCTGGCAGAAGAACTGCATCTCCATCTGCTCGAACTCACGCATACGGAATACAAACTGACGGGCTACAACCTCGTTACGGAAAGCCTTACCAATCTGGCAGATACCGAATGGCAACTTCATACGGCCGGTCTTCTGAACGCTCAGATAATCTACGAAGATACCCTGAGCAGTCTCAGGACGGAGATATACCTTGCTTGTAGCATCGCTGGCAGCACCCATCTGGGTAGAGAACATCAGGTTGAACTGACGGACATCAGTCCAGTTCTTGGTACCGCTGATAGGGCAAACAATACCCTCATCCTCAATAATCTGCTTCAGCATCTCCAGGTTAGGACCCTGCATAGCCTCAGTATAGCGGGCATGGAGATCATCAAACTTCTTCTGGTTCTCCAGAACGCGAGGATTAGTTGCACGGAACTGAGCCTCATCAAAGCTATCGCCGAAACGCTTCTTAGCCTTGGCAATCTCCTTGGCAATCTTCTCCTCATACTTAGCCATGTGATCCTCGATGAGCACATCGGCACGATAACGCTTCTTTGAATCGCGGTTATCAATCAATGGGTCATTGAAAGCATCAACGTGTCCAGATGCCTTCCATACTGTAGGGTGCATGAAGATAGCTGCATCGAGACCAACAATGTTCTCGTGCAACAACACCATACTCTGCCACCAGTACTGCTTGATATTGTTTTTGAGCTCAACACCATTCTGACCATAGTCATAAACGGCAGCCAAGCCATCATAAATTTCACTACTTGGGAACACGAAGCCATATTCCTTGCAATGGCTTAC
>ERZ773185.1675-NODE-1675-length-15880-cov-2.885940_pt1 | contig 15880 bp, 17 predicted proteins | sample MGYA00580531_ERZ773185 | MGnify/ENA primary metagenome ERZ773185 (study PRJEB29015, sample SAMEA2737799) | human gut metagenome | biome: human gut; feature: human-associated habitat; material: faeces | place: China | collected 2012 ...
CGTCATGTGCCCTTTTTCAGCATTGTACTGTGGCGCGCCGTACGGACAAGCCATGTGGCAGTAGCGGCAGCCGATACAAACATCTTCATCAACCACCACAAAGCCATCTTCACGCTTATGCATTGCGCCGCTGGGGCAGACTTTTGTACATGCGGGGTCATCGCAATGGTTACAGGAGATGGAGAGATAATAAGCGAACACGTTCTGGTGCCAGACGCCATTATCTTCCTGCCAGTCGCCGCCAGCGTATTCATAAATACGGCGGAAACTGACTTCCGGGCCAAGATCTTTAAAATCTTTGCACGCCAGTTCGCAGGTTTTACAGCCAGTACAGCGGCTGGAATCGATAAAAAATCCATATTGTGTGGTCATGGGCTACTCCTTAAACCTTTTCGATCTGGACAAGATTGCTGTGCGACGGGTTTCCCTTTGCCAGCGGTGAAGGGCGGTGAGAGGTCAGAATATTGATACTGCCGCCGTGATCGACCCGGTCACCAAACATATCCGCTTTAAGCCACGCACCTTGCCCGATGGCGGTAACGCCAGGCAGAATACGCGGAGTCACTTTTGCGGCAATCAGCATTTCTCCATTATTGTTAAATACCCGCACGGTATCGCCATGACGGATACCGCGTGCCTGAGCATCAATGGGGTTGATCCACACCTCTTGTGGGCAGGCCTGCTGTAACACATCAATATTGCCGTAGCTGGAGTGGGTACGCGCTTTGTAATGGAAGCCCGTTAACTGCAGTGGATAGGTTTTCCGCAGGGGATCGTCCCAGCCATCAAAACCTGGGGTATACGCAGGAAGGGGATGAATAATTTCATCTTTTTTCAATTCCCAGGTATCTGCAATCTTCGCCAGTCGTTCAGAATAAATTTCGATTTTCCCCGAAGGTGTTTTCAACGGGTTTGCCTGTGGATCTTCACGGAATGCGCGGAAAGCGACGTAGTGTTCTTCCGGGCATTTTTTCTTAAAGATCCCGGTCGTTTTCATCTCCTCGTAGTCGGGCATCTCAGGGTTACGTTCCTTCGTTTTCGCATGGAGATATTTGATCCATTCATGCTGACTGCGACCTTCAGTAAAGGTTTGATAAACGTCTGGTCCTAAGCGTTTGGCGACTTCACTCAGCATCCAGTAGATGGGTTTGCGTTCAAATTTTGCTGAGGTTGCGGGTTGGGCGAGGATCACATAGCCCATATTCCCTGCAGATTCATGAGAGATAAGGTCTTCTTGCTCTGTTGGCATCAGGTCGGGCAACAGGATATCGCAATACTTAGCCGAGGCCGTCATGAAGTGGTCAATGCCAACAATCATCTCGCACTTGCTGTCATCCTGAAGCACCTCATGGGTGTGATTGATGTCGCCATGTTGATTGATCAATGTGTTACTGGCGTAGCACCATAAAAACTTGATGGGGACATCCAGTTTTTCTTTTCCACGAACACCATCACGGGTCGCGGTCATTTCCGTACCATGGTCGATGGCATCTGTCCATGTAAAGACGGAAATCTGCGTTTTAACAGGATTCTCGAGCATCGGGAACCATTCTACCCCCAGATCCCAGCTACCTTCGCGTACGCCTGAGTTGCCGCCGTTTATGCCGACGTTGCCGGTGAGAACGGAAAGCATGGCAATAGCGCGGGATGTTTGCTCGCCGTTGGAATGTCGTTGTGGCCCCCAACCCTGACAAATATAAGCAGGTTTTGCTGAACCGATCTCTCGTGCCAACTGGATAATTTTTTCTGCCGGGATGCTGGTGATTTTTGCTGCCCATTCCGGCGTTTTAGCTATGCCGTCAGGCCCTTCGCCCAGAATATAGGCTTTATAATGCGCGTTACGTGGTGCGTTGGCGGGCAGCGTTTTTTCATCGTAACCAACACAATATTTGTCGAGAAATGGCTGATCGACCATGTTTTCAGTAATCAGTACCCAGGCAATCGCACAGGCCAGTGCGCCATCGGTGCCAGGGCGAATGGGCAGCCATTCATCTTCACGCCCGGCAGCAGTGTCGTTATAACGTGGATCGATGACGATCATGCGTGCGTTTGAACGTTCGCGGGCTTGCTCGACGTAGTAAGTGACACCACCGCCGCTCATCCGCGTTTCTGCCGGGTTATTTCCGAACATAACGACCAGTTTCGTATTGGCGATATCATCCGGGCTGTTGCCATCATTGGCACCGAACATATAACTCATTGCGGCACTGATCTGTGCGGTACTGTAGCTGCCATAGCGACTGAGAAAACCACCGCAAGAGTTCATCAGACGGTACGGGACGTTTGAGTTGGTGATGTTTCCGCCATCTACGCCTGTTCCGTACAGGACATGTACAGCCTCATTGCCGTAATCTTTCAGGATCCGCCGAAGATTATCACTGATGGTATCCAGGGCTTCGTCCCAACTTATCCGTTCAAATTTACCTTCACCGCGCTTGCCGACGCGCTTCATGGGATATTTCAACCTATCAGGATGATTCATCCGTCGGCGGATAGAGCGCCCGCGTAAACACGCTCGAACCTGATGATTACCGTAGACGTCGTCACCTGTCGTATCAGACTCCACCCAGTACACGGTGTCATCTTTCACATGCAAACGTAACAGACAGCGGCTCCCGCAGTTAACGGTGCAGGAACTCCAGACCGCTTTCTCTTCTACCGGAGCCTCTGCCGCCCGGACCATTTGGGAAAATGGCAGAGTGAAAGCACTGCTTGCCAGCGCAAGACTGCCAAGTGCGGAGGTTTTCATCAGACTTCTACGGCTGATTTCAGCCTTCATGAGCGCCTCTGTGGTATGGATTTTCATCATTACTCACTTATTGCTTTTCAAACAAAATGTCATGCCAGAATTTATGGTTGTCGTGGGTTATATTTTTTCGATCTCGACCAGATTAGTGTGCTGCGGGTTTCCCTTCGCCAGTGGTGAAGGGCGCAGAGTGGTTAGCGTATTCACACAGCCGCCATGGTCGATTTTATCGCCAGACATATTGGCCTCGTGCCAGGCTCCCTGGCCCATAGCGCTAACTCCAGGGAGAATACGTGGTGTTACTTTGGCTGGTAGCCGAACTTCGCCACGATGGTTAAACACCCGCACCATATCGCCGTTGGCAATCCCACGTTTCTGCGCATCTATAGGGTTGATCCACACCTCCTGACGGCAGGCAGCCTTCAGGAGATCAATATTGCCGTAGGTCGAGTGAGTACGGGATTTGTAATGGAAACCAAACAGTTGCAGTGGGAAGGTTCTACGTTCAGGGGAGTTCCAGCCTTCAAAGGTTGAGGCATAAACTGGCAATGGGCTTATCACTTCATCTTTTTCCAGTTCCCAGGTACGGGCAATTTCCGCCAGCCTGCTGGAATAAATTTCAATCTTACCGGAAGGCGTTTTAAGTGGATTTGCCTCGGGGTCGTCACGAAATGCTTTGTAGGCGACAAAATGGCCATTGGGATCTTTACGCTTATAGATACCCATTTTTTTCAGTTCGTCGTAAGACGGTAACGCCGGATCTTTGGCAAGCATTTTGGCGTACAGATGTTGTAACCATTGTTCCTGCGTGCGACCTTCTGTGAACTTTTGATAGACGTCAGGTCCAAGACGTTTCGCGACTTCACTCAGGATCCAGTAAATCGGTTTGCGTTCGAATTTTTCGCTGGTGACAGGCTGGAGGAAAATGAGATATCCCATGTTACCGGCGTAGTCGTTAGGAATAATATCTTCCTGCTCAACGGTCATCAGGTCTGGCAGCAGAATGTCGGCATATTTTGCCGATGAGGTCATAAAGTTTTCGATGACCACAATCATTTCGCATTTCGATTCGTCCTGCAGAATTTCATGCGTTTTGTTGATGTCAGAATGCTGATTAACGAGGGTATTTCCCGCGTAGTTCCAGATGAACTTAATGGGCACATCCAGTTTATCTTTGCCGCGGACGCCGTCGCGGATTGCCGTCATTTGCGGACCATGATCGATAGCATCTGTCCAGCTGAAGCAGGAGATTGACGTTTTGACCGGATTATCCAGCACCGGCAGGCGTTCTATGGTAATGGTATAGGTCGATTCACGCGCGCCACTATTTCCGCCGCTGATGCCGACATTGCCCGTCAAAATAGGCAACATAGCAATAGCGCGTGCAGTCAGTTCGCCGTTTGCCTGGCGTTGTGGCCCCCAGCCCTGGCAGATATAAGCGGGTTTTGCTGTGCCAATTTCACGCGCCAGTTTGATGATACGGTCCTCCGGGATACCGGTAATTTGCGAAGCCCACTGCGGCGTTTTCGCTGTTTTATCGTCACCTTCACCAAGAATATAGGCTTTATAGTGACCATTTTTGGGTGCATCTGCGGGTAAGGTTTTTTCGTCATAGCCGACGCAGTATTTATCGAGAAAAGGTTGATCAACGAGATTTTCGTTAATCAATACCCAGGCAATCCCCGCAACCAGCGCGGCATCGGTGCCCGGGCGAATAGGAAGCCATTCATCTTCACGACCAGCAGCCGTATCGGTATATCGCGGATCGATAACAATCATTTTGGCGTTCGATTTCTCGCGCGCTTTTTCAAGAAGATAAGTGATGCCACCGCCGCTCATGCGGGTTTCTGCCGGGTTGTTACCAAACATCACGACCAGCTTGCTGTTTTCAATATCCGTGGTGCTGTTGCCATCATTACTGCCGTAGGTGTAGGGCATGGCACAGGAAATTTGCGCAGTGCTGTAGGAGCCATACTGGTTGAGTGAACCGCCGTAGCAGTTCATCAGGCGTTTGACCGCCGAGGCTGATGGCGAAGAGCGGGTCATATTGCCGCCAACAATCCCCGAAGAGTACTGAATATATACAGCCTCATTGCCATATTGTTCGACGGTTTTTTTCAGGCTACTGGCGATAGTATCCAGGGCTTCATCCCAGCTAATCCGTTCGAATTTGCCTTCACCGCGTTTACCCACGCGTTTCATTGGGTAATTCAAGCGATCGGGATGATTAATACGCCGGCGGATGGAGCGACCGCGCAAACAGGCGCGTACCTGATGGTTGCCGTACTCATCGCTGCCGGTATTGTCAGTTTCCACCCAGGTCACTTCATTATCTTTAACATGTAGACGAAGTGCACAGCGGCTACCACAGTTGACGGAACAGGCACCCCAGACCACTTTTTCGCGGGCCTGTTGTACCGCTGCTGCTGCACTGCGCAGGGTAAACGGCAAAGAAAAACCGCCTGCAGCCAGCGCCAGAGAACCTATCGCGGTAGATTTAACGAGTGTTCTGCGGCTGATGCCCACCATTCGTTCATTTTTGGACATAACTCACTCCCTGTTCTTTATCGTTATATAAAAGTTTATATATTGAATATTTAGCGCGCTAACAATAGAGGGAGTCTACCCATTTTGGGTTAAGAATTATTAATCCACATCAATAGAAGGGTATGAGTAATATGGTGGGATTATGTTGTATGTTCAAATCGCCGGATGTGTCGTATCCGGCGTTCAGTCGATAATGTATTACTGCGGTTCGGCAGGCGCGCCATCCTAGGTAGACTGCGCGGGAGCAGAGACGTTACCGCTGGTGGTGCGGGTATAGAGAATTTTATGCGTATCATTAGCGCAATGGCCGACGACCTGGGAATCAGGCTGATCAACCTGGTCATTGGGTACAATACTTAACGTGAAGCTGCTTTCGGGTACGCCATTATTGATAATGCGCTGTGATATATCGCTCTGTATGCGCTCACAGGATCCCGGCGCGGCGAGTACTGCGGGTGAGGCGAGGGCGAGCAGAAGCGCGGCACAGCAGGTTGAGAGTTTCATCATAAGCTCCTTACGCGAAGATAACTTCTTTAAGCATAGCATTTAACGTGTAAAGTACTGTATTTGCTACTATGATTGAGAATCATCTCTACTCTCTGGTGACTGTTGTGAAATACAAATTACTACCATGCTTACTCGCGATATTCCTCACAGGATGTGACCGCACAGAGGTAACACTTTCATTTACCCCTGAGATGGCCAGTTTCTCTAATGAATTCGATTTTGATCCGCTGCGTGGTCCGGTAAAAGATTTCACTCAGACATTAATGGATGAGCAAGGTGAAGTGACGAAACGTGTTTCTGGGACTTTGTCGGAAGAAGGCTGTTTTGATTCACTCGAATTACTGGATCTGGAAAATAATACCGTGGTCGCTCTGGTACTGGACGCCAATTATTACCGTGATGCCGAGACGCTGGAGAAGAGAGTACGTTTACAGGGAAAATGCCAGCTAGCAGAATTACCTTCTGCCGGGGTGAGTTGGGAAACCGATGATAATGGCTTCGTGATTAAAGCCAGCAGCAAACAAATGCAGATGGAATATCGCTATGATGATCAGGGTTATCCGCTGGGTAAAACCACGAAAAGTAACGACAAAACATTATCTGTCAGCGCCACGCCATCAACGGATCCGATCAAAAAATTAGATTACACAGCGGTTACTTTACTGAATAATCAACGGGTTGGTAATGTAAAACAGAGCTGTGAATATGACAGTCACGCCAATCCGGTGGACTGTCAGCTGATCATTGTTGATGAAGGAGTAAAACCCGCCGTCGAACGGGTTTACACCATCAAAAATACGATCGATTATTATTAATGCTATTGTGCGGTCGGCTTCAGGAGAGTCTGACCCGGTGTTTTGTGCTCTGCCAGATACTGATGCTGGAATATACACATGCGAATGGCATTACGATATTGACCATTAATAAAGAACTCGTGCATCAATTCACCTTCAACCGAAAAGCCAAGCTTGCGGTAAATGTGAATCGCTTTTTCATTCTCTTTATCAACGATCAGATACAGCTTATAGAGATTGAGAACGGTAAAGCCATAGTCCATTGCTAATTTGGCGGCACGGGTTGCCAGACCTTTCCCCTGATACTCCGGGGAGATAATTATCTGAAATTCTGCGCGGCGATGAACATGGTTAATTTCCACCAGCTCCACCAGACCGGCTTTTTCGCCGTCACATTCCACCACAAAGCGCCGTTCGCTCTGATCGTGAATATGCTTATCATACAGATCAGAGAGTTCAACAAAGGCTTCGTAGGGTTCCTCAAACCAGTAACGCATCACACTGGCGTTATTGTCGAGTTGATGTACATAGCGTAAATCTTCACGCTCCAGCGGGCGTAGCTTAACACTGTGGGCGCTTGGCATAACGTGTCCTTACATTCCTTAAATCAATAACAGGTTAGGGGGTAATAACGCGGCCAGTTCGACGGTCCAGGCAGCGCAAAGTATTGGGCTCCCAGTAGGCATTGATGTTGGCGCTTTGCTCACATTTATCGCGGTTATCAAAAGCGGCGTCGGCTTTATCCCACTCTTTTTCAGTGCGTTTATTCACTTTCTGGCGCAGATTGCGCGTGTCATTCCATTGCTCTTTTTCCATAGCGGCGTGCTGGCGGCTTTGTGCACTGTCGCCAGACTCAATCACCAGTTTGTTAGTTTCGGCATGAACAGTTGTGCTCAATGCCAGTGCGCAAGGCAGCAGAAAAGCGAGCAGGCCGATTCGTTTGCTGAGAGTGATTTTCATAATTCATTCCCTGTATGAATGATTAAAGGTGATTCTACACCATCCACTGCGGACGCAAAACGTACCAGGAGGGTGTTTATATTGATGATATTATGTCGCCCTATAACTATACATGATGTCAATAAGAGACAAAGATGATTAAAACAACGTTACTATTTTTTGCTACTGCGCTGTGTGAAATTATTGGATGCTTTCTGCCCTGGTTGTGGTTAAAACGAAACGCCAGTATCTGGCTGTTGCTTCCGGCGGGGATTTCACTGGCGCTGTTTGTCTGGTTGTTAACGTTGCATCCAGCGGCGAGTGGGCGTGTTTACGCGGCTTATGGTGGCGTTTATGTCTGCACGGCGTTGATGTGGCTGCGCGTTGTGGATGGCGTGAAACTGACTCTTTATGACTGGACGGGTGCGTTGATTGCGCTTTGCGGCATGTTGATCATTGTTGCGGGCTGGGGGCGCACGTAGGAACATAAATCCATTTTATCAATAAGATACGAGGAAGTGTCAGCTGACAAAAGGTATTCTATTTCATCTTTTGTCAACCATTCACAGCGCAAATATACGCCTTTTTTTGTGATCACTCCGGCTTTTTTCAATCTTCATACTTGTATGGTAGTAGCTCAGATGCGTAGATTTCATGCATCACGACAAGCGATGCAAGGAATCGAACATGAAGATCGTAAAGGCTGAAGTTTTTGTTACCTGTCCGGGGCGTAATTTCGTCACATTAAAAATCACCACTGAGGACGGTATTACGGGCCTTGGGGATGCCACCCTCAATGGACGTGAGCTTTCCGTGGCCTCTTATTTGCAGGATCACCTTTGTCCGCAGCTTATTGGTCGCGATGCGCACCGTATCGAAGATATCTGGCAGTTTTTCTATAAAGGTGCTTACTGGCGTCGCGGTCCGGTTACGATGTCGGCCATTTCAGCGGTTGATATGGCGCTGTGGGATATTAAAGCCAAAGCTGCCAACATGCCGCTTTACCAGTTACTCGGCGGCGCGTCTCGTGAAGGGGTGATGGTTTATTGCCATACCACCGGTCACAGTATTGATGAAGCTCTGGATGATTATGCCCGTCATCAGGAGCTGGGATTCAAAGCCATCCGCGTGCAGTGCGGAATCCCAGGTATGAAAACCACCTACGGCATGTCGAAAGGTAAAGGTCTGGCTTATGAACCCGCAACCAAAGGACAGTGGCCGGAAGAGCAGCTGTGGTCGACGGAGAAATACCTCGATTTCATGCCGAAATTGTTTGACGCGGTACGTAACAAGTTTGGTTTTAATGAACATTTGCTGCATGACATGCACCATCGCTTAACGCCTATTGAAGCGGCGCGCTTTGGTAAAAGCATTGAAGATTATCGCATGTTCTGGATGGAAGACCCGACGCCTGCGGAAAACCAGGAATGCTTCCGTCTCATTCGCCAACATACCGTCACACCCATCGCAGTGGGTGAAGTCTTCAACAGCATCTGGGACTGCAAACAACTGATTGAAGAGCAACTCATCGATTATATCCGCACCACGCTGACCCATGCAGGCGGAATTACCGGTATGCGCCGGATTGCCGATTTTGCTTCGCTGTATCAGGTACGTACTGGCTCACACGGTCCTTCCGATTTGTCACCAGTCTGCATGGCTGCGGCGCTGCACTTTGATCTGTGGGTCCCCAATTTCGGTGTCCAGGAATACATGGGTTATTCCGAACAAATGCTCGAAGTCTTCCCGCACAACTGGACTTTCGATAACGGCTATATGCATCCGGGAGACAAACCGGGTCTTGGTATCGAATTCGATGAAAAGCTGGCGGCGAAATATCCCTATGAACCTGCTTATCTACCAGTCGCACGTCTGGAAGATGGCACGCTGTGGAACTGGTAAGGAGTAAGATAATGAAAAGCATATTAATTGAAAAACCGAATCAACTGGCGATTGTCGAACGTGAAATACCCACCCCGTCAGCGGGTGAAGTACGAGTAAAAGTGAAACTTGCCGGAATTTGTGGTTCAGATAGCCATATTTATCGTGGGCATAATCCTTTTGCGAAATATCCGCGCGTCATTGGTCATGAATTCTTTGGCGTCATTGATGCAGTGGGTGAAGGCGTGGAAAGCGCCAGAGTCGGTGAACGTGTTGCTGTCGATCCGGTGGTCAGCTGTGGGCATTGCTATCCGTGCTCTATAGGTAAACCGAACGTTTGTACGACACTGGCTGTATTAGGTGTGCACGCTGACGGTGGTTTCAGTGAATATGCCGTGGTTCCGGCAAAAAATGCGTGGAAAATTCCTGAAGCAGTGGCCGATCAATATGCGGTAATGATCGAACCTTTTACCATTGCGGCTAACGTAACCGGACATGGTCAACCGACTGAAAATGATACCGTTCTGGTTTATGGTGCCGGTCCAATCGGCCTGACGATCGTTCAGGTATTAAAAGGCGTCTATAACGTTAAAAATGTGATTGTTGCCGATCGCATTGATGAACGACTGGAAAAAGCGAAAGAGAGCGGGGCTGACTGGGCGATTAATAACAGCCAGACACCGCTTGGCGAGATTTTCACTGAAAAAGGCATCAAGCCGACATTAATTATTGATGCGGCTTGTCATCCTTCTATCCTGAAAGAGGCCGTAACGCTGGCTTCTCCAGCGGCACGTATTGTATTGATGGGTTTCTCCAGTGAACCGTCTGAAGTGATTCAGCAAGGAATTACCGGAAAAGAACTCTCTATTTTCTCTTCACGCTTAAATGCAAATAAATTCCCGGTCGTTATCGACTGGTTAAGTAAAGGGTTAATTAAACCAGAAAAATTAATTACCCATACGTTTGATTTCCAGCATGTTGCTGATGCCATTAGTTTATTTGAACAGGATCAAAAACATTGCTGCAAAGTCTTACTCACTTTTTCTGAATAATACCAATAACGGCGAGTAAGTAGTACGCATCTTACCTCTTTTTTAGAGATAACCATTATGACAATAGAAAAACACGAAAGAAGCACTAAGGATTTGGTGAAAGCAGCAGTATCGGGATGGCTGGGCACTGCGCTTGAATTTATGGATTTCAAGAGTCATTAGTGTTAACTATTTGATAAATATTAAATTAATTTTTCATTGCTTCGTTATGGGGCATGGTTGGGGCAAACTCGCTTAACTGTGTATTTAACAAAGCTACCTGTGCATTATTGTTTTCAGACATCCATTTTCCGTATACCTGAAATACCATTTGCGCATCTGCATGGCCCATCTGGTTTGCTATAAATGCCGGGTTAGCACCAGCTGTCAGCGACCAGCAGGCATAAGTATGTCTCGACTGATATGATTTTCGATGGCGGAGTCCGGCACGTTTTATCGCTGCGTCCCACATCTGCCTTATTGAGTCAACGGTAAAATGGTCACCATAATTTTTTACTCTCGCTGACACTTCAGGTTGAAAAACAAAGGTGCATTTTGTTTTTCTGTTCTGCCATACTCTCTGAGGTGAACATCAATGATATGCTCTTTGCTCAGTCTCGTTAATGTCATCTGACTCCGGAGAGCGTCGATTGCTGGCTTAATAAGATGAATGACCCGATTGGTTCCCGCCTGTGTTTTTGGTACCGTGAAACGGTCTTTTGCTAAATTTCTCCTGATCATCATTGTTCCATTTTTCAGATCTATGTCCTCCCATCCAAGTGCACACAGCTCACCAGGGCGAATGCCAGTATAAACAGAAACACACCATAAATTTTTTGCTTGCTGATTTCTGCACGCATCGATAAGACGGATAAATTCCTCCCGCGAAAGAGGATCCGGAATGGTTCTTGATTCCTTTAATGGCGAGATCCCCTTAAACGGGTTATCTGCCAAGTAACCGTTATCAACACCAAACTGGAACACGGCGTTAAGATTTGTCATGTAATTATTTACAGTTACAGCCGATCTCCCTGGTTGTGTAACAATATAGTTACTTTTGGGGATCTGGTATCCAGTCAGTAGCTCTTTACGAACCTCCAGTAATTTTTCTTTATTAATCGATGAGGCAAGATTTTTTTCACCGATTATGCTCAGGATATTTTTGATGACGGCACGGTATGTGTTGAGTGATGTTGGCGACTTCAGTTTCTTTTAGTGCCAGAAATTTTTCAGCCAGTTCTTTTATGGTTAAATCTTGTCGGGCCTCACCAAATTTTTCCAGATTGCGTGAGGAGGGAAACTGTTTTGCATAGTCGAAAACACCAGTTTTTATTGCGTAACAAACAGAGGCGCGTAGTTCACCTGCAACGCGCCTGTTTTTTGCTGTGTCAGGAACCCCCAGATTTTCCCTGACTCTTACGCCTTTATAAACAAACCAGATACGTAATTTCCCTCCATGGTTTTCCACGCCTGTCGGATATTTCATTTCAACTTCTCTCATTAGTTAGTGTGGCTTTTAGTCAAGTAAGATGACGTCTTGGTCTTGCTGATGCCTGGCGCTCAATCCAGCGATCAATTTCTTCCAGGTTGTAAAAGCATGGACTGTTATCCCATGGCATACCGTCATGAGCGACATGCTTATATTCCCTTCCTTCCATAAACGATTTTTCCCGGGCCTTTTTTAACGTACCTTTTTTTATTCCTTTCAGCGCAATTAACTGCTCTTCGGATACCCATTTGCCGGGAGAGACAATCATGATTACTTCGCTCATCGATTTCTTTATCTCTTACATCAGACGAGCGCCGGTTGCAGAATACCAGTCACAACCGGCGACAGTTGAACATTAAGAATCAGCCTGACTCGGGATCAGTTTTTGCCAGATAACTGAAACGTATTTTGCCTGGTAACGGGCGTCATCAAGTGCATTATGGCGCTCACCTTCGAATGGAATAGCCGTTCTGGCATCGAAGTCTATGGCTTTCCCCAGCTCAACGATTGTGCGTACATCGCGATCGTTGTAGTAACGCCACGGGCAGGGGATCCCCTGCCGTTCGTATGAACGGCGCAAAATCGTGTTGTCGAAGTTGGCTCCATTTCCCCAAACCTGAACAAAAAATTCACCGGAGTTTTCGTCGATAAATTCCCGCAATTGTAACAGTGCATCATCTAACGGGATTTCATCGGTCATAATGGCAGATTGCGCTTCGCGTGATTGCTTAAGCCACCATTTAATGGTGTCCCGATCAATGACTCCGCCAGCAGTTTCCAGATCGATAGTCTTACTAAATTCCGGTCCCATATCTCCGGTTTGCGGATCGAAAAATATTGCACCTATTGAGATGATCGGTGCATCAGGATTTTTTCCCATGGTTTCAAGGTCGATCATTAGATGGTCACACGTCCTGCTGGTGGATGTGATTTCGTGATGACTGTTCACCTTAATTGAGTGATCTGCCGTCTCGCCAGTTTCATTATCGCTATTGTGATGCTGATTGCCGCCAGTGTTCTCCTTGTGTGGATGTTCAGCGCCTTCCATTTCCTCCGGATCATCTTCCTGAACTTCAACCTGATACTCTTCATCGAATGTTTCCTGGTATGTTGCGTCGCCCATCACCGCGCCACAATCAGGGCAGTTGCCGCCACCGCTTTGACCGCAGGCGGTGCAGACTTTTTCCGGTTCCTGTTGCGCTACTGGCTCAGGTTGTTTCGTTTCTGGCTCGTTTTGTAACGCATTTGGGCTGTTTTGTTCCGCTTTTTGGTAGTTCCGTTCCGATTCATGCTGGTTCTGGTTCACAGAATCGCGGGTCTGGATCCCCTTAACCCATTTCGGATCATTCGGGTCACTAATCCCTTCAACAAATTCACCACGTGATGCAGCAAGCAACTTATCGGCGTCAGGCTGGCTGATATTGGCTGCCTGCATAATTTTGTTTACTTCGTCAGCGGTAACTTTTATCGGCTCTGGTTGTTCTGAATCTTCAGCGGTATCTACATTTTGCGGTAAGCCCGTGTATGTGCCATTTTTTCGGGCAAAATATTCTTCTTTTGTGATTTCAGTGGCGCCAGCAGCCAGTGCCTTATCCAGACCAGAAAGTTTGTTTGCGCGACCGTATTTTTCTCCGTCCTTATCTGTGAAGAGGAAATAGAACGGCCCCTCACGCTCTACCGATGGTTCAGCTTCCGGCGCGGTTTCATTTTTTGGGATATCAGATACCTCAGTTTCCACTGCATCAGTTTGTGTTTCTGATGACTGGAGAACATCAACAGTGCCCAGGTCTGTTTCTTCATTCTCAAACACGCCCTTTGTCGTCAGGTATTCGCAGATATATTTGTTCAGTGCTATGGGATCTTTGTGAATGTCGATCGGACGCTCACGGACAAGGCCAAAAATAGTTTGGCGGTCGTAGCGAAGGGCATCAGGCTGTTTGCGCATTGATGCCGAGATACGCTTCCAGTCTTCGCGGTCGTTGTCGATAACTTCATTTTTTGCCCAGCGATGGATGCTGCCGTCAATGTTTCCGGCATCCACATCACCAGGCCAGAGAGCGTAGGCCAGTTCGTCATCCAGTGTTTTCCATGTCTGCTTGTATTCGCGATGAATGGCAGCAATGACCGGGCTGATTTTTCCTGTTGAATTTTCAGTGTACTGTTGATTGGCTCTGGCGCGGGCGAGATCAACAACAGACGTGTATTTTCCGGTTTCCTTGCGTTCACCTTCGCGACGTTTTTTCCAGATGCGCATCTCTGCCTGAATTTCGGGCCATTTAGCACCAGGAATACATTTATGCTTAACCCACCCAATGGCGTGCAACTTAAGCTCCGGATACATGGCGTTAACTTCTGGCATTTTCATCAACGCTTCAACGATATGTCCGTCGAATGTTGCCATGTCTTCCTGCAACAATTCCTGTGCGCTAATAACCATATCAACGGTGATGTTTTCACATGTGTCGAACTTAACCATGACAGCGTTCTGTACTTCAGGGGCCAGCTTGTCAAAAGTGACGTTCATCGGATCGGATTCAGTCTCAACCGGGACAAAGGAAGCAGACTCCTCATCCCAGCGGTTTTCCTGCATATATTCAGCATCCCATGAATCGAGGGCAGGGCGGGGTATGCCAGGTTTATCCTCGCAGACAATAAATTTATAAGCGCAGTCCTGAGCAGCCGGATAATGTTCCAGGAACTGCCAGTGAAATTTTGCTCGAGCACGGCGTTCGTCGCCAGCTTCAATGGCTGTGGCTACAGCCACAGCGCCTTCTTCCCTTGTTGCCAGTTCGTCAGGAATAGCGGCGCAAATAAAGACTTTACTCATTTTGTTTTAACCTCATGACAGATTTAAGGATGAACAAATCCCTGCCATTGCTGGCATATAAGAATGAAACCGGATATTTATTACGGAACTGTTTTAAAGACCTGCCGGGATTTCGATATTATCCTGGTGAATAACTTTATCGACCGGGTAACAGTTACCGGGAATTTTCTGTTCGGTTGCTGCAGTCATACACTCCTGCATTGTCCTGTGAACACTGTCTGCAATATCAACTGGCTCTCCGGAAACAAGAAAAACTGTCAGAACAAGCGCAAATGCTGAATTCATTGTGTACATCCTTTTGGCATCAGACGTAAACGAGCCAGCATTGAAACAATGCATATTTTATTTAATAGCTCCCGTTCTTGTTTTCTCTTGTTAATGGCATCTTCAGTAAATACAGGGTTACTGATAGTGACACCAATTTCAAAACAACCTTCAGACGTATTAACGTTTGGTAATAACGTTTCCATTATCGCGTCCTCAACAATGAATTTTGTGATGCAGTGCCTGGTGCCTCCAGGTGACGTTAACCAGTTAACAATTAACGCCGGATACAGAGAATCCACCCATAACACTGTTTTTGGTTTTAACTGTTCCGCGTGCGCTTAGCCGCATTCACCGCATCACAAAATTCACTTTAAAAACGGCGGCAGAGCAGTCACGGAGTAAAACTGATACCGCCAAACGTCACCAGAAAATTGATAACAGAGGGCGTTGCAGCGGGGTTGTCACTTAAGCGTATGGTCAACCTGACAACTCGGTGTCCTCAACGGGGAAGGAATAACCCCGCCATACTTACCGCCGCGCCATTTCGCGGGTTGCCACAACCGGAAGCGCACGGTCGAATTAAATTTAACGACACCGTACAGTGAGACGAACTTCGCCGTGCGCTTTCGTGTTGTGTGCCTGCTTTTAACCACGTCAGGCGAGGTGGTATCCTTCTTATCCCGAATAACCAAGAAGGAAATCTATATGACTAAAGAAGAATTTGTCTCTTATATTTTTGATAAAACGGTTGAAATGTATGCCGCTACTTACGGGTCCTGTAATCCTCTGAATAAACCAGAGGGGAAAGATGATTTCGACAAAATTTACCGCTTCTTGGAGGACCGCTATATC
>ERZ773185.1678-NODE-1678-length-15868-cov-3.720230_pt1 | contig 15868 bp, 24 predicted proteins | sample MGYA00580531_ERZ773185 | MGnify/ENA primary metagenome ERZ773185 (study PRJEB29015, sample SAMEA2737799) | human gut metagenome | biome: human gut; feature: human-associated habitat; material: faeces | place: China | collected 2012 ...
TGACGTACCTGTCTATTCTGTCTTAACGTAGTTCTCGTAGAACTTAGGCTGATCAACAGGGCTTTTGCAAGCCCCCACTTCAGGGCTTTAGCCTAAGCGGTGGGTTGTTGACATACTACTCTTACATTATTTCTATTACGAATCTATCATTTCATACTCTACTGTCCAGGTCGCTGGATATGCAACTTCAATTGAAGCAATATAATCCTCCATTTTTCCATAGTCTGGAATTTTTTTAAGACAATTTTCTGGCATAAGCAATTCCGGAAATTGATCCAATATTTTATTACGTACAAGATCAAATTTAATCTGATCGTATCTCGTATATGACAACAATAAACTCATATAATCACAGTCATCTGTCTTCCACATACATTGCGGACTTGCACCAACATCACATGCTTTAAAAAAGTATTCCAGTAGTGTAACAATCTTTTCTTTACTTGAAGAAGGATTGAGTCCTAAACTATAAATTGGTGTCTCAGAACAGCAGTTTGAATCTCTGGTGACTGGTTTATATGATTTTATATCTCCGCTTTTATCCACTTTCCATGGTTCTTTACAATACAGCGTTACATACAAAGGTATGTTATCCTTTATTTCTAGCTTTTTTAATTTCAATGATCTCATTTTAAATCTTCCCCTTTCATCTTTTTGTAGCTTCCATATCAAATTTTACTTCTTTGATTAATCTATCTAATTCACATACGCTTCTCATGGCTGTTCCCTCTCTTTGTTCTATTTTAAAAATATTATAAATCACAATCTTCTGGAAAAATATTTTTTTCTACAAACCAATTTGTATCTTCACGAATTAATTCTTCTCTTGCTTCATTCATTGTTCTATCTTTTAATTCTTCGCTTAATAGCTCGTCTAATTCATAATATACATCTTCAATTTCATCATATACATAATAGTCTTTTGTATTATATCCATATACAATCGTAAATCGTTCAGGTGTCTTTTGAGGAACTTTGTTATCATCAACTTTTGTAATATTCATATAATCAAACATTACGTCTACTTTGTTTTTATTCTTTTTAGCAATAACGCCTATTTCATATGTATTGTTATCTTGAACAAAATACATGTATCCAAGCATTTTTTCTTCTTTTGTAACTACAACATCATTTTTAATGTCTTCATATAAATCCATATTGACGTGTGATTGATAAGGTTCTACTAGTTTGATATTAGATTCATAAAATTTTTCAAATAATTTATCTTCATTAACATCACATACTGGTATTTTTAAATGATTATTTACTTCAAGTTCAAACCACTTTAAACCACATTCATTTAAGTGTCTTTTTACTTCAATTTCTCTTCTGCGAGTATCAAATTTTCCGCTATTTAATTCTGCTAATTTCTTTAAGTTGATTTTGTTCATAATCGTTATCTCCCTTATATTCTTTTTTGTTCCTCTTTTTTGTTCTATTCAATTCGCTTATATTTCCTCAGCTAACAATACTGTAAATTAAATTGTATTTAAATGATACTGAACACTCCGTTGATATCAAAATCATTATCTCCAAGAAGTTTCTTTATCTTACTGTTTCAGCTTGAATAAGCACGTATGCTTTTTTTGCTCCTTCATCATGCACAATACCAACATTTGCAACAATCGCATTTCCATAGTGTATTCTATTATTAAAATAATTCAAATCCCTGACAAGATCGCCTTTTTTACCTACGCGAAAATATTGTTCATCAACAATCAGCGTAACAGGAACGTCTCTGTCAATACTTGCCAATAATTCATTCAGTTTCATTATTTTCATCTCCTTTTTTCATATCATCTCGGATCAGATCCAAAATGTACTTCGACTTGCTACTTTTTGATTCAATCCATTCAAGAAGTTCTGGTTCCAGCTTCTTATTGACTCTGATTGTTATCACTTTTGTGTTTTCTGCTTGATACTTTGCAGCATGTCTTTTCTGTGCTTCACTTACCATGCTTATTTACTCCTTTCTTATAAAATATGAGGTCTTTCTTTAACACATCCAACTTCTGTGCTTGCCCATTTTTTAATTGGACGATCATAGATGGATCTGTTGGAAGTGTCACGCGTCATTAACTTTTCTAAGTCAATGTTGCCGTAGCCAACGTGTTCGCCGTTTTTTGCGACATCAACATATTTATCTCTAGGTGAGATATAGCCTACATATGCACCGCCTAAATCAAGGCTGATATATCCTGTATCCTTGAAGGTATAATGTTCTTTTGCAATGCCTTTATTTAATAGTTGCAATGCCTTTCCGTAATTATTCATTTTTCTGTTCCTCCAATTAATATTTAATATAAATCAAATTTTGCAACCCGTGTGCCATTTTCAAACACTCTTACAGAATCATATGAGTTATATGGCTCTTCGTGTTCGTGCTTCTTAACATGTCCTAGCATTTCGAATGCCTCGGCTCTATCTTCTGTTTCAAGAACAACCTTGTCTTCAACTCCAAAACTTGCACCTACTAATTTAACTTGATATTTCATTTTCCGTTCCTCTTTCTTTGCTAATGAATGAAACCTGTAATCATATTTACTTTATGATACTTGATTTCATCTTTTCTAAGCTGAATTTCTCTGGTTCCTTCTTTAATGCCTACAAATTCGACACCTTTCTTTGAAATCCATTCTCTTGTAATTAATTCCGGGTGATTTTCAAGTGGTTCGAAATCAAACTTTGCATCATTACCGTATAATATTTTTCCTAATTCTTTTAAGCCTTTCTTTTGTGCTCTTGTCATTCCTTTTACGTCTAACATTTTCCGTTCCTCCTTATAAATTTTAGACTTTATGACCACCCATAAATAAATGTTCACTATAGTCATTGTTCCCTACTAACCAATAGAAATGTATATGGTTTTTTCTATCATAATAATATTCACAATGAATATCTTGATATACACCTCTGTATACCTCTTCTTGGTATACCTTATTTGTGTTGGCTTTTATTTTTCCTAAGGGATAATTCCTAAAGAAAAAGTCTTCGCCAAACAATTCTAATAAATCAGCACTTACATAAACTCTTACTTGTGCTGTTTTATTTGTATTTACTTTTCTTTTCATTTTCTGTTCCTCCTATAAATTAGCGTTTTGAGTGTTATCGCCTCATTTTTTTATTATTTGTATAAGAATTTTGCGATGTATAAAGTTATATGCATCATTAATTCACATTTATTTGAATGATGACTGTATAACATTGTATCTTCAAGTTCGAAACAGTTATGTTCATCATTTACTTTCCAGAAATGAATGGCCTTATCATCCACTGTGATCATTAATTCATCAACGGTATCTTCACCTAATTCATAGTTGCTATCTTCATATTTATTAATGCAGATTGGATTATCTAAGCGATGACATGCTGTATATTCATCATCCATTACTCCATAACTAATATATAAGGCGCTGTCAACATATCCATTTCCGAAATATAACTGATCTAGATTTCTTCTTAGTTCTTTTCTTAAGCTTTCAATATTTTTAACTTTCATATGAGTTCAACTCCTTTAAAGGTGTTTTTATGGTGTTATCGCCTCACTTTTTAATTAATCCTCATCTTCTGCAAACAGTTCGAAAGCTTCTTCTTCACCGTCTTCAGGGTCTACGTATAACAAATAGTTATCCATGTCATCCTGCTCGTAGTAGATACCATCAACCCAGTCGTTAGCATGTCTTTTGATGTCATCTAAACAAAGGGCTTTGAAATAATATATTCCTTTTAGTTTTAATGCTTCTTTGCTTACATAATACTTTGTCATAATATTTTACTCCTTTTCTTAAATATTCTATTCAAATTCAATGCCATCTACATCAATACAATATTGATTATCATCATCAATATATGATGGTTCAAATCCATCTTCATATGCTTTTTTTAAATCCTCTTTATCATCTAAATCATATCCTAAGCACCAAAGTGCTTCTTTAGTAGTCATTCTATGATTTGTAGTGATTTCTCCAATTACCTTGCCGTTATAAAATAGTTTCATAACCTTATCTCCTTTAAGGGGTTCGCCCTTCTCTTTACACTTATAATTATACGATATGTAATACATATTGTCAATAGGTATGTAATACATATTTTATTTTTTTGAAATTATCATAGAAAGCGCCTCAGCTAGTAACAAAAAAGCACCTTTTCAGGTGCTCCGCAGCTATGCTCAACGTAGAGTACTAATAGCGCTGTTCATCTATATATTAATCATATTGATCTCTTTGTGCAATATATTTTTAGATTCCTTCTACCGTCTTTTAATAATTTGCCCGCATAATTAAAACTTAATTATCTGTATTCTTTCTTCTTCTCATTCGTTCCAACATCTGATCCTGCTGTGATGCCATTCTCATACAGCAGTACATTCCAAAAGAAACTACTACCATGACCGCTACTCCTGCAATAATCAATATCTGCTTCAAAATACATCTCCCCTTTCTAATTTCAGTTTGGTCTGCTGCATCTTTTGCATACCATGTCGCATAATGTATTATTCTCCCAGATTCTAATTCAGTCGACTGTGCTTATTCTGCCACTTTTTCCACGATTTTTTCAATTAAAAATTTTACTGTTTCTGCTTGTGTATGCTGGCTGTCCGCATATGCAAGCATTTCATCTGTCAGGAAGCTAATATCTACACTTTCAATGTATGTTCTTATCATCTGAATTTCTTCATCACGCTCATATTTTTTGAATTGTACATGTCGTTGGAAACGTCTTAAAAGCGCCTTATCCAATCTGTCCTGCCTGTTTGTTGCGGCAATAACGATTTGACCATCTACAAGGCTGTCAAGAGCCTGCATCAATGCGATGGTTGTTCTTCCGAGTTCTCCATCCGCTCCCGTATCATTCCCTCTTGAAAGCCCTATACAGTCGATTTCATCAAGCATTAATACGCATTTTTGGCCTTTGCAATAATCAAATATCCTCTGCAGATTTTGTGCCGTTTTTCCCATGTATGATTCGATCAAGTAAGAGAAATTCAGGTAAGCATAAGGCAATCCCAACTTATAAGCGGTATATTTTGCAAATTCTGTCTTTCCTGTACCCGGTTCTCCGTAAATAAGAGAGCTGTTCATATATGGAATTCCGTATTCTAGCAGTTTAGTTGTTGTTTTTACACCACTGTCTATCTTCTCGAATAATTCTTTTTGCTGTTTCCCGAGAAAATATCTACTCTCATTAAAATCTGATACATCCTGCATATTAATCAGGCCTTTTAAATTTGGTGGCAGCTCCAACAGCTTCACCGAACCGTTCTCTAATAGCCTTTTATAATATGCGGTTTTGTCCTTGTTCTTTTTTGTAGTGTCATTGACGCAGCAACGTATAGCACATTCTTTTGCATCCTGAATTCTATTTTCTGCCAGGGCCTTGATACACGCCAGCATGTCATTGTCCATTCCCATTTCTTTTTTCCTCCTTTATCAAATTTTAATTATCTGTTCGTAAATACATGTCGCTTTTTCCAGATAATAATTCTTATTCAGGTGCATATGACCGAACAGCCAATGCTTATAATCAACTGTCTGCTTAATTTTCTGCAAATAATCGGTCAGTCTATCGCTATCATACGATCCAGACCCGCCATCCATCTGTTTAAGAAGTGAAGTATACGGACAATGAGTAATAATATAATCAACTCTATTATTATATTTCTCCAGATTTTTCAGTCCATTACTCATTTCTTCTTCATTCGGCAATTCTCTTTCCCACCATGATACATGATTGATACGAAACAGCTTTGTATAATCCTTATTCCATAATTTGATTCTCGGATCATCTGCTTCTAAAATGCCGTCACAAATATCGTGGCTTCTTGCACCACCAAATGTAAAGAATGTTTTACCTTCTATATTAAATACTTCTCCACGCATTAAGTGAATCACAGATGGTCTTACAAAATTTACTTTGCCGCCATGCCACTCGGAAACTGGAAGGGAATCGAGAATGTCGTAATTTTCATGATTACCTGACACAAACAATGTCGTGAACGGCTTATCTTCCAACCAATCAAGATTGTATTTTTCTCTCTTGGAATTATCCCACAATCCAAAGTCTCCTAAAATCATAACATAATCATCTTTTGTCATTTCTTTCTGTTCTGGAAATGAGCTGGTTTTGAGTCTGCTCATCCAGTCTCCATGTGTATCACCTGTCACATAAATTGCCATAATTCCACCTGCCTTCTACTACATTACATCATTTTCTCTTGAGGTCTTTCTAAGTTTTTTCTATTCATTTTCTAATACCCTGCAGTTTCTTTTAAACTATTAGCAGGGAATGTTTCTATTGATTGTACTTCTTCGGTATTGATATAGCTTTTCTTGCCGTCCTTGCTTTTCTCGAATGTTATTAAAGTACACTTCTTAACATCTGCTGGATCATCTTCATAATATTCTTTAAGGCATTCGACAAATTGTACGTTTTTGACTTTGCTTCTACAATGCAATCCACTATTTGCTTCATACTAACTCTCTTTAAGTTTTAGTTTTTATAATTTTTCTCTTCTTTTTTCAACCATTCTATAGTGCTGTCTTCGTTTAAAAAAGGACACTCGCCCCAGCATTTTTTGCGATTGCATTCATTACCAAAAACAGATTTATACAACAATTCGCAATCATTTGTAGCCATCTCACATATGTCTTCTAATTTGTTGATATCGACTTCTATTTTCATAGTATCTCCCTTCTAATGCAAGAGTCAAGACGCCATACATTAACCTAACTGATCTGCACACCTTACGGTGGCAGCTTCCTAGACACTAAATATGTGATGACCCCTACTAACTCTTTAATAATTCTTCAATCGAGTAAGGCTTTTCAGACTTTTCATCAATAAAATCAAACACCATCGAAAATAAATCACTGGAATATTTAGGTTCTTTATTTAAACTATCTTTGCTGTTCCAATAATCAACATACTTTACTTTATCCCCTACATTTGCAAGCCATGCTACACCGCATTTTATAGGTTCTTCTTCAAAAAAGATAAGCTTTCTTTTATGTGCGTCTTTGACTACGTATCTATATCCTTCTTTATAGCTTTCTACTAACGCTGAATGCTCTGGTCTTGACATATACTCCATTCTCAAAAATATTTTTGTTAAAAATACAAAGTCAACTAACATAATAATAATAGAAACAGTTAATAATACTGAATAGATTGTTCTATACATACAACCCCTCCTTTTATAATCTTATTTGCTTTTTAGATTTTTGCTTTATCCATTTTACAAACTCCTCAATATAATACACCTAAAACTCAATATCTTCTAGATTACGTTTTGTATACCATTTTTTACATTTTTCTAGAATTTCAATTACTGTCTCATCGGGCATTCCATTATTCCATAGAACCATCTTTTCCTTATAGTCTCTACTATAGAAATCTTTAAACATTTCTTTCTCTAAATAATCATCAAATTTTTCCGTTCCTTTGATGACATAGACCTTCCATAAATCGTTATACCATTCAAGTTTTCCAAATTCTTTTCTTAAAATAACTTTATAGAAAGTTACTTCTGAACGAGAAAATCGATATTCGTATGCAATGCTTTTTGGAGTCTTGATAAAGCTTTCAATAAAAGAATCGTATTCTTCTGCATTATGCAACGAATTCAACTCGAATGTTGCCATTTTGATTTTAAATCCATCATCATTGACCTCAAACCCATGTTCAAGGTCGTTAAGTTTTCCAAGTTCAAACACTCTTAATTCATGTTCCTCTAACTCTTCGCTTCTTGGCGTTAAAGTAAAATCACTTCCATGCAATGTAAATTCCATATTTCACATTCCTTTCTTGTTTATATTTATAATTACGATCGTTCTACTATCGTTACATCGTACCCTAAACTTTGATACATCAATATTGAGTCCATACTAAGATATGTATGATAATCAATATATCCTTTACTAATATGACACCAGTATGTCTTAATTGTTGTGTTTAAATAATACATTTTATTCTCCTAGCTAATCCAATGTCTCAAATAGTTCATCAAGCGTCTTTTTGCAGCTGTTATAAATTGCGGCGTAAAACCCACACGCTTGCGTGTGGGATGAAAGCCGCCTTTAGCTTGCTTTTGCCCAGCCTCCTGTGTGTACTGTCTTATCTATCTTGTTAACTGACACTGGATTTCTTTCGTTTAACGCAATTCTTGTACCGTTGCTTATAATCCCTTTGACGGTATATCTTTTGCCCTCTGCCCAGACAGTATCTCCCGGTCTGTACTGATAATGCTGTCTTCTTACAACAAGTTTGCCTTTAGATATTTTGTGTCCTCGATAGATTCGCTCATTGAGCTCTGTGCGTCTCGAAATTCTTCTGCTTGTTCTGCCACAGGATAGCTGAGAACCTGTTTTTACAGAGCCATCTCTAAGATCGCGATATTTTGCATCATAGAACCTGCTCAATACACGATTGTTGCGACGGCATTTCCTGTAATGCTTAAAGTCGCTTCGATGCTCTGGATGAAACTCTCCCATGCAGTATGCATCGTTGGAATGTGTTTTCTTGACGTTTAAGGCCTTTCTTGCAAGCTTGGTTGCTGCTCCGTAGGTGACTCTGATATCTACGTCCGGTGTTGCAGCTTTAAGCTGTTTTACCATGCTGTAGCGGACCGTCGTCATAAAAGCTGCTCCTTTGAACGTTTTCAGCTCTGGCTTCAGGTTATACAGCTTTCCGCCCGGCTTATGATTCTTTGACGTATGACAGCTTTCGCACACAGAACCAAGATTAGCCATTCTGTTGCTTCTGTCTCCGCTGAGATATCCGATATGATGGATTCTTAGTTTTACACCATCTTTGATTGCTGATTTTCCGCAGCAGATACAGGTATAGCTGTCTCTTGCAAATACGGCTTCTCTAAGTGTGGCATAGCCATACTGTTCGCCTTGCTGGTAATCCGTTCCAACAGGAACCGGAAGTCCGGCTTCTACGGCCTTCAATACCTGCGTATCAAACTGTCCCATTTCAAAGACAGCCTTCGTGATTGGGAATACTTTGTAATACTCCTCGTACAGACGGACATGTACGTCCCTCTTATTGCGGATGGATGGAGCAAATCCATCTCTGCTGATCATGCCCCTGCGGTTATCGAATCGCTTCTTTCTGTAACGCAGACGATTTCGTCTGGTTCTGCGGTATTTACGACTATTGCTATGTCGTTTTACTTCGTCCTTAAGCAGATCTCTCTGCTCATTGACGAATTCCTTTGTATCTGAACAAATGGAAATACCGATATTCTGATATCCGGTATCACATTTGTATTCGATCGGCTGTGTATACCCGTCAGCCCTGTCTGCCAGCTTGATGGTAAATACAGGTCTGTATCTGTATATGACAGCTCTCTTTGATTTTAAGAGCCTTCTGGCTCTGTAAGAATTAGTCGGCATCAGCTTCCTGCCTGATGCACTTATTACGGCTACAGTATCCAAAACCGATACCTCCTTCTTCTGAAATATTTGGCTTACGCCTCCGACCATAAAACTGTCGGGTTCTTCCCTTACGGGAGTGGTTCACATCGCCAATGTTAATGACAGGTTTTCGATACACACACTTCTCCTACCCATTAGAGATGTTTAATGCATATCCGTAGAGGTCAGAACTTGTGAAGCATCCTGACGTACCTATCTATTCTGTCTTAACGTAGTTCTCGTAGAACTTAGGCTAATCACTTAAGGCTGACGATACTCTGTCAGTCTTGCAGGCAGCTTTAATGGAATTGATTTTAAATATCAATCCCACTGGCTTGCCTGTGGGTTAGTGAATGATTCGCTGCTTTTCTATTGCTTTCGTCAACTGCAAGAGCAACTTTATACAAAGCGGAAAAATACATCTGCTTGAAGTTTTTCTGAACATCTACCATCCTGTCAAGTACATCATACCAGTCTTCGATGCTCATACGGAATGATTCCTTAACAACGTTTTGCTTCTGAGATAATATCGGGTTGATCTGACCGCCATCTTTTTGATTTACAGGGGCCATTTCATTGACTACGGTAATTTCGATTGGATAACGGTTACCATAATGCCATACGATGGAAACTTCGTATACTGGGCAAAGATTTGTATCTGTGTCTTTTTTACGAATCAACGCACGAGGAGTTGCTGTGTAAAGTTCCACGCTGCCAAGATTATTACTGATGTTAGACGGAATAATCTCTTCTCCGGAATTACCTTTAAGCGCTCCGGATGCAAGCAGAGTAAGCGCTGCATTGATTGCATCAATCTGAGTCTGATTTTTCGGATACTTAGCAAGATTTTTACTAAGGAAATCTCTCTGCCTTTCAAGATTTGTTTTTCCTTTTTCCGGATCTTCAAGAATTACTTGAAGCGGGTTCTTATCTTTAAGATATCCCGCTACAAAAGTAACACCTGTTGCCTTTGCTTTAAGTCCTGCAACGTCGATTGATGGAGCCTGTTGTGTCTGGCGCTGGGGCTGTGCTTGAACAGCTGCCCCATTCCTGATCATTCCTGGCAGTGCCATTAGGAATTTTCCCATCTTTTTAATTGCAGTTATAATATTATCCAGCTTCTTCGAATTGGAACTAAGTGTATTTGTAATATTCTTTCCCCAGTTGGTTTGCATTAGCAATTCATTTTGAAGTGCTGCGTCTGATTTTGCTTTAATTCCAGCAAGCTCATCAACTCGAATGCTTCCATCTGGATATGTAACTCCCGCTGGTTTCCCATTTCTTTCAATCTTATGAATGATTGAAACTTTAAAACGAGAGAATTTACTGTCAAATCCCTCAAGTGGTGAGTCCGCTCTCGCATTCGGGTTTGATGGAGCTACATCCGGCGGGTTAAATGCTGCTTCTACTGAAAGCGTAGAATAATTTTTAACTGATTCATTTACCGAAGATGTTTTCTTTGCTACGATTTGTAGCGGATATTTAATTCTGCTGTAATCTATTTTATTCGCCATGTTCGTTCCCTCCTTGTTGGCATACCGACTATTTCTGATATTATTATATAGGACTAGCTATTAAAAGTCAAGTACTAGTCCTATATTCTTGCAGATATATAAGTTTTATTGCAAAACAGAAAGGTGCCGGATTACCAGTTGGCAACCTGGCAAAAACCGACACCCTTCAAGGAGAAAACAAACTGTTTTGCGCTGAAAGCTTATCTCTTCCAGCTATTATATATATGTCAGATTTTATAAACATGCGTTTTTTACATACAGCATCATCTATCGATTTTGTCGAGCTTGTTTTTTCTTGCCTGCGCAACAAATCGTTCACGAGCTTCCTGTTCTGCATTAACCTCTCTTAAGGCACGCACCCTTTCGATGTCTGAATATGCCCTTTTCTCAAACTGGTCTTTCCAATGCGAGAATTTTTTATCTACTTCTTCTTCCGGAACTTTTTTTCCATCAACGTACAAATCTAACTTCGTTCTGGCATTAACCGTTGCTTTTACCTTTTCCCCGTTTTCGAGTTTAAAGACCCAGGGTAATGACTGTTTCTTTTCGATATTCATAATAAGGCTTATTCTGAATTTTTCTTCTCCGTTCAAGAGTAATGCATCTCCATGTTCTGTTTCTGCAGTGACCGTGCTTGCATCTGTTACCCTAAAGATATCTCCAGATCTTCCTCCAAGGTTTATATGTCTCATCTCGCCTTTTCCTCTTGCGTCAATAGCTGCATTTACAACTTCCTTGACAGCAGCTGCGTCTTTTCGGATTGCTATGGCTCTTTTCTTTTCCCAGTCCGACTTTGCTTCAAAAGCCTTTCGCTGGCGAAGAAGTCTTTTTTCTTCTATTTCTCTATCTCTTTCTGTATACATTCTTGCCATGTCCGTTGTACCTCCTATATTCTTTATATGTCGGAAAACGTTTAAAACAAAAACAAGACAGCCACGAAAAGCTGCCTTGTCTTTTTTTAATTGTTTTAAATTCTAATTAAATTCGCTGAGCACGATATTTCCGCTTTCTCTCGTTGCTGGAATATCAATTACTCGCTGGTTCGAAGATCCTTTAAATCTCAAAGTGATATCCTTCTTCTGCCAGTCGAATCTGCCGTCAACAAGTACGTCTGTCATTGCAAGGATAACGTCTGTATCTTCGCTGTAACATCTCTCATTGTCTGGATCAGTTAATTCTTCGTAGGTATATCCGGAATAAATCCAAATATCCTTATCTGGAAGTTCTTTTCTGATTCGTTCAATAAAAGGTCTTAACGCCTTTTGATTCGCAACTTCCATTGGTTCACCACCAAGGAATGTGAATCCCTGAATAAAAGGACTGTCGCTCTCTTTGATCAATACATCCTGTACATGTTGATCAAACTCTTTACCATAATTAAAATCCCATGCGATTTCATTAAAACAATCCCTGCAGTGATGGGTGCAGCCTGAAACAAACAGGCTTGTACGGCATCCAGGACCGTTTGCGATATCGCACATAAATACTTGAGCGTAATTCATACTGTTACCTCCGATTTATTAGAGGCTGGGTTTTTAAAAACCAGCCTCTTAAATGTTACTTATTTACTTTTGTCACAAAAGTTCTGACACATTTGACACACTAGATTTTGTGCCAAAGCGCCTGAAACCCACATGTTCACAAGTCTGATGAGCTGTTTTCGTTGTCACAAATTGACACACTAGTATGAGTAGATACATGCTCGACACGGTCGTGGATGTCTCCAAGACGTCCCTGGTTGACATCGTTTGCGCCACCAAGGTACCCGCAGATTCGTCGAACGACAACCATTTTGTGTTTGTCGCGGTTGCCACAATTTGGGCATTCCCAAACAAGCTTGCCATAGCCATCATCAACAGCTTTGATTTCTCCTTCATATCCACAAATATCACAATGATCGCTCTTTGTATTGAGTTCCGCGTACATAATGTTTTCATAAATGCACTTCATAATGGCAAGTACACCAGGAATATTCTTCTGCATGTTCGGAACTTCTACGTAGCTGATTGCTCCACCTGGGCTAAGTTTTTGGAACTCAGATTCAAACTGAAGCTTATTGAACGCATCAATTTCTTCACGTACGTTAACGTGATAAGAGTTCGTAATGTAGTTGTGGTCTGTTACATCTGGGATGATTCCAAATGCTTTCTGCAAACTTTTTGCAAACTTATAAGTGGTTGACTCCATTGGAGTACCATATACAGAGTATGCGATGTTTTCAGCAGCTCTCCATTCCGCACATTTATCGTTTAATCTTTGCATAACAGCAAGAGCAAACGGACGTGCTTCAGGATCTGTATGAGTTTTTCCCATCATCCTTACACACATTTCGTAAAGACCTGCATAGCCGAGTGAAATGGTTGAGTAACCGCCATAAAGCAGTTTGTCAATGGTCTCTCCTGGTTTTAATCTAGCAAGCGCCCCATGCTGCCAAAGAATTGGGGCGACATCTGACAATGTCCCTTTAAGTCTTTCATGGCGAAGGCGGAGCCCGTCGTGGCAAAGTTCAAGGTATCTTTCTAATTCGTCCCAGAACCTGTCCATATCGCCGCCACTAAGGCATGCAATGTAAGGCAGGTTGATTGTTACTACGCCCTGATTGAATCTGCCGTAGAACTTATGACTGCCATCTTCATTGCGGATATTGTCTTCCACTGTAAGGAATGAACGGCATCCCATGCAGGTGTAGACCTCTCCCTGCTTCATCTCTCTCATTACTTTTGCAGAGATGTAATCTGGAACCATACGTTTTGCAGTACATTTGGCTGCAAGTACTGTAACATCCCAGTACTTTGAATCCTCTTTGATGTTGTCTTCGTCCAGTACGTAAATCAACTTAGGGAAAGATGGAGTAATCCAGGTTCCGTTGACATTCTTTACGCCCTGAATTCTCTGACGAAGAACCTCTTTGATGATTCTGACAAGGTCTTCTCTTGTCTGCCCTTCTGGGGCTTCATCAATGTACATGAACATTGTTACAAATGGGGCCTGTCCATTTGTGGTCATAAGAGTGATCAGCTGGTACTGGATCGTCTGAATACCAGATTTGATTTCAGCATCAAGACGGCTTTCAACTGTGCGGTTAATTTTAGCATCGTCAAGGTCGTCTCCGTTTGCAGTTCTTTCTGCAATAACCTGCTTACGGATTTTTTCTCTGCTCTTTTGCACGAAAGGTGCCAGGTGAGCAAGCGAGAATGACTGTCCTCCGTACTGGTTGCTTGCAACCTGCGCAACAATCTGAGTTGTTACATTACAGGCTGTATAAAAACTTTTCGGAGAATCAATCATCGTGTCTGTGATAACTGTTCCGTTTTCCAGCATGTCCTTCAGATTGATCAAATCGCAGTTATGCATGTGCTGCACGAAGTAATCGCTATCGTGAAAATGGATGATCCCCTTTTTGATGGCTTCCTGCAGGCTCTTGTTCTTTGAAATCCATCTGTTTTCTGTCATTTCTCTGCTCATAATACCAGCAATGTAGTCTCGCTGTGTAGAGTTAATAACCGGGTTCTTATTCGCATTTTCCTGCTTCTGTTCTTCGTTTGCGGCGTCAACAAGTGAAAGAATCTGCCCTTCGAGCCCTGCTCGTTTTCTTTCATCCTTTCTCTGCTGTCTGTAAAGAATATAGCTTTTTGCAACTGCATCAGCTCCTTCTTTAATGATTTCTGTTTCGACAAATTCCTGGATGTCTTCCACAGAATAAGCTGCTGTAACTGCAAACACACGCTCTTTGACACGAGCAGTGACGTTCTTGACTTGTTCCTTTGTCATGCGGTCTGTTTCTACCACTGAGGCATTTGCCTTCGAAATAGCCGTAGCGATTTTATCAGGATTAAAATCTACTTCACGGCCATCTCTTTTGATGATGTGTCTTCCAGTCATAGACAATTTTGTTTCCTCGTTCTCTCTTTTTTTGTTTGTATTATTTATCATATGTTGTCTCCTTTCCGTCGGAGCTTCCGTTGCTCCAGCTTTCATATGAGTCACTATTTATATGTCAGTTTTTTCTTAATAGAATAAAAAATCCCGAGAAATTTATACTCCCAGGATCTTTTATTTCTTTCTTTTTTTGATGGCACTCCCTATCTCTGAGAAAGTTTTGCTCCTCTTAAAATGATAAGAGCTACAAGCATCTTTCTCTGTTTCTTATTTAGCTTGGTAATTTCTTCTGGAGCGGATTTTACAGCCTTCCACATATCCGCTGTAATTAGCGGAGTAAAGAGTTCAATAAACTCATTTACTTTTTCATCTGTAAATTCCTCTATAACGTGCTTAAATATATCTGTTCCTGTCCATCCTACGTAACCTTCAAATCTGTAGGCAACATAGTCATTTAGACAAGACGCACAGTATTTATGCATATCCTCTGGAAGCTTTCCAGATGAAACATAGAATGACAAAATTCTAAACGCTCCATCTTTGAGCTGTTCTAATGCCTGAACAACAGTCATTCCTTTTAAAGGACCTTTTTCAAAAATCCTGTTTTCCGGAGTTAAAACCGGCTCTGCAGTTGAATCTTCGTTTTCGTCTGGGTCTGCTATTTCCATGATAATGGGTTCAGCGTCCACAGGATCTAGCATTTCCGGTCTAAAAGAACCGATTAGCTTGTTGATAAAATTCTGATCAGCTCCGTCAAAAGTTAATACAAACGTACCACCATCGTTGAAACCTTTAATCTTCATTTCGTTTCCTCCTTTAGATGAAGAATAGAGATTTCCGGTTCTCCTTTCTTCATTGATACATAAATAATATGACTGAAAAAGTTTCCTATAATAAAAATTTTAACTTTTTTTGGCGAGAAGTTCCTCACTTCTATAGGTGGTGGGATGAATCGCCGTTGTTAACTTCCATTTCCGATTGGACATTTGAGTCCTGATATCCAGTTTCCACTGTGCTGGATGACTTTTAGTCTGGATATTGCTACCTGCTTATAAG
>ERZ773185.1683-NODE-1683-length-15842-cov-4.532337_pt1 | contig 15842 bp, 12 predicted proteins | sample MGYA00580531_ERZ773185 | MGnify/ENA primary metagenome ERZ773185 (study PRJEB29015, sample SAMEA2737799) | human gut metagenome | biome: human gut; feature: human-associated habitat; material: faeces | place: China | collected 2012 ...
CTTTATAAATCAGTCCAAAAAGATTTGACTTTCGGAATTTCTAATCCTTCAACCATCTTCCCCAAATCTTATATCTATAGCGTTGCTGCCTTAAATTTAAAAATAAACAGCCCTCATAAGTTCTTAGTATATAAAAACACGCTCTAGAGCAAGTTCAAAATACGGTTGCGTATTTTGAGTGCAGTGATACGAAGCATTTTTATATACTAAGAACTTATGAGAGCATCTGTTTATTCTCAACCTTAAGCTGCAACCTCCTGTTGTCGTTTGTCAAGGATTGCTTTATATTCATCCTCACTGAGTGGAAGAACAAAATTTCCAATGAAATTGAAATAAATATCCACTTGCTGAGTACGGTCTTTTGTTCTGCCACCCTCTGCTTCATGAATTACAACCTTTTCAATGAAATCATTAAGCATAGGTGTTGTCAGTTCCTCAAAATCTCGGTATTTCTTAACCAGTCGCACAAATTTATCAATCTGCACTGCCTTAGTGGATATACGTTCTGTAGCAGTTTCAAGTTCTGAAATTCTCTGCTCTAGGCTGCTTTGTTCGGTGTCATATTCTGTCATAAGGCGGTTAAACTGTCTCTCCGGCAATCGCCCCAGTGTGAAATTCTCATACAGACCTTTTATCAGATCATCCAAATCCATCATACGACGTTTTGCTTCTAACAATTCTTTTTTATCATCTGTATTATCCTTTTCACACTGCAATTCATACTGTGCTTTCAACTGTTCTACAAACTCTTTTTCATCTTTAAGGACATACTATGACACTCTCTTAGTTGCCTGATAAATCAGCATTTCTATTGTGCTTGCCTTGATATAGTGACCAGTACATGAATGATATTTATTGTGGTACCGGCTACACCGGAATGCCTGATTGCTGTCATATATTTTCCCATCTTTTGGCTTTGAATTGATATATGCCAGTCTGCTTCCACAATCCGCACAATAAAGAAGTCCTGACAGCCTGTGCGCAGGCTTTTCACTGTTTCGCCTTGGAGATACCCTTTTTCTCATTCTCTGCGCTTTATCATATGTTTCCTGATCAATGATAGCTTCATGTGTATTGTAAAAGACAAGCAGTTCGTCCTCATTTGCAATTCTTTTCCGTTTTGTCTTAAAATTATCCCTCGTTGTCTTCCCAAGAACGGTATGCCCCAAATACTCACGTCTGTTCAAAATATAGCCCACTGTTGTAGCATTCCATGTATAAGGGTCATGGTAATTCGTACACTGGCAATCCTCAGGATGATTCTGTCTCGCATAAGCCGAAGGAATAAGGATTTTATCCTCTGACAAGGTATCTGCTATTGCGGTTGCACCCATTCCATCACAAGCAAGCTGAAAAATGCGTCTGACAACCGAAGCAGAAGCTTCATCAACATACAATGTCTGCTTATCCTCAGGCTTTCTGTAATATCCATAAGGCACTGCACCGCTGACACGTTTTCCGTCTCGCATTTTTGCCTTGAACACTGCCTTGATTTTCTTACTGGTATCTTTTGCATACCACTCATTCATGATATTCAGAAATGGTGTAAAATCATTATCTGCCGGATTGGCACTGTCAACTCCGTTATTTACTGCAATAAAACGGACATTTTTCTTAGGGAACATCATTTCCGTATAGAAACCTACTTGCAGATAGTTTCTGCCAAATCGGGACATATCTTTGACGATCACTGTTCCCACTCTGCCGGCTTCAATCTCTGTCAGCAAAGAATTGAATGCCGGTCTGTTGAAGTTCGTTCCTGAATATCCATCATCACTGAAATGCTGAATATTACCAAAGCCATGTTGCACTGCATAATCTTCCAGATACTTCTTCTGGTTTGTTATGGAGTTGGATTCGCCCTGCATCTCATCATCACGGGACAGACGCTCGTAAAGTGCTGTTATTCTATTATCTTTAGCCATTTTCTCAGCTCCTTTCATAATGCTAAAAAATAAGAACACACAGAAAACACTTCATTTTTTAATGACCTATTTTCTCTGTATTCTTAAAATCTAACCCTTCCGATATATATTTTTTTAGATGAACCTTCGTCTTTGCATCGAAATAAACTTTTCTTTCCTTATCCCCTTTTCCATATACCACACATTCTCTGCCTTCCAGATCAATATCGTCAATATTCAGATTTACAAGTTCTCCGACACGAATTCCGGTAGAGTACAGCAAATCAATCATTGCTAAATCTCTTGTTTTCTGGCAATGATCCCGTAATTTTTCAATTCCTTCATCAGTGATCACATTTTTTACAACGGTTTTCGTTTTAATCTTATGAATCCGTCTCATGGGACTTTTCAAAATATAATCTTCTTCCTCCAACCAGGAAAAGAAGCTGGATAAATTTCTACGAATATTGTCAATTGTAACGTTCGTACATTTACTTTCTTTTTGATATTCCGATAAATAAGATCGAATTTCTTCCGTAGGAATTTTCCTTACACTGACTTCAATCTTTGACAGTAAATCTTCCGCCGTGCTCTTATAGTATTGAATTGTTCTTTCCGAACAGCCTTCATATTGCTGCATTAACGAATCAAACAATAGAATGCACGCTCTGCGAGCATTCTATTATCATGAATAATAACTGCGCTTCGTCAAGAGCTCTTTGCACTGCAACTTTTTCATTTCGTCGCTTTCTACGAAACCATCATTTATTCAAAAAATGCTCCCTATTCGGATACTCCTGGCGATATGCCCGGAGGGCGGCTTCCTGCAGCAGCGAAAATTCTTTTTCCATGCACAGCAGGCGGGGCGCCTGAAAGGCAATTGCGCTGATCTGTTCGGCGATTTTTTTTGCAATTCCTTCTTCTGATAATTGTCCCATGCCAAATACCAGGGAGGTAAAGCCTCTGCCCCCTCGGCTGACCTGAATGAACTTCAGAAATACATTATACAATTCCTCCAGAAGGATCTGTTGATAACACTCCTCTGATTGCATCGCTTCTGCCAGGCATAATGCAGAAAGAATCCGAGCTCCCATCCTTCTTCTGTCACCCCCCAGGTCCAGAGTGCTTCCTTCCGCCAGGTATTTCAATTCCATCAGACATTTGACGAATTCATCCTTCTGTAGTCTGTATTTTCCGTATCGGGCTGTCCAGAGCCGGTTTCTGTATTCTTCCACCCAGGCTTCTTCCTCTCCTGCATGCGCTTTTAAGATCTGCTGCCGTTTTGCCGGATCTGTCTCCCGGTAAAAATCATGGCTCCATGCTTTTTCCATCTGCTTCTTCCTCTTCTGCGTTTAAATATTCCTCTATATTGCTGCCGTCCACCTTCTTGTATTCCGAGAAATAGTACCGTCCATCTTTCAGACTTTCCTGGTCGAGGTCCTTTCCCTCAAACAGCGTCACTGCCATTTTTGCCATTTTCTTTGCCTGATCCACTCTGTCATTGTAAATGCTACCCTGCATTTCTCCGGCCTTTACGGCCTCCAGCGCGTCTTCCAGGCCATCGATCCCAAAGATCACCGGCCAGTCTTTGCGGATATAGCCTACTTTCCGGTAGGCTTCCACAGCCCCCAGTGCCATCTCATCGTTATTGGATAGGACCAGTTCGATCTCTGTTCCATATTGGCTGATCAGGCGGTTCATACGATTCTCCGCCTGCCCCCGGTTCCAGTCCGCAAACTGATAGCTTAATTTTTCCAGTGAAACATCGTTTTTCATCAGTGTTTTTACCGAATACTCTGTTCTGCTGATGGCATCCTGATGTCCTGCTTCCCCTTCCAGAAGTACATACTGGATCTTTCCATCCTCATTTTTGTCCACTTCCGGATGGCTGTTGATATATTCTGCTGCGATCTCTCCCTGCATAATCCCGGACTGTTCCGCATCACAGCCCACATAATACAGCTTATCCCACTGCATCAGATCTTCCTTTACCGGCTCCCTGTTAAAGAAGATCACCGGAATATTTTCGTTTCTTGCCATCCGGATGATCCGGTACGGTGCTGTCCGGTCTACAAGATTGACGCAGAGCACATCACAGCCCGCATCAATCATTTCCTCTACCTTTTCGTTCTGTTCCTGCTGATCGTCGTTTCCGCTTTTTATTGATACGATGATCCTCCGTTCTTCGCTTTCCATGGTTTTCAGATACGCCTTCAATTCATCCGTCAGTGCGTTGATAAAGGGGTCATCCTGACTGTAGGTGATTACTCCCACACGCAGAGTTTTCTCTGTCTGGCCTGACTGATCGGAACACCCGGACAGCGCAAGGACCAAACTCCCTATTATAGCAGATAATACCATTGCCATTCTTCTTTTCTTTTTATTCATAGGAATATAAAAACCTTTCTAAATCATCGTCCATAGAAAAACTATCTTTCTGAAACACCTTATATTCTGTTGTATATCCCTGCATTTTGTAGAACTTATGCCCTATCCTTCTGACCATCTCTTCCACACTTCTATAACCGATTTCATATCCATCCGGAACAATAAGTCCCTGGATATTTCCCTGATCCAAAAGTGCGATCGTCCTCAGACTGTAGCCCACACCATAGAGCTCTGCGCCCCTGTATTTTCCATTTTCTGCCTGTTCTCCAAGCTCTTCCAGAACTCCGGCATCCAACACTACAAGGGTATCTGCCCTTTTTTCTGCCTTTATCCGTTCCACGATGTGCTGTCCTTTTCTCCGATAGATACACCAGCGGATCTCGCTGCCGCTGCCTTCCAGTGCCTCTTTCAATCCGCTGATCTCTGACTGTACCGCCTCAGACATCTTCCAGTCGGCAATAATTCCAATCTTTCGCTCTTTCGTTCTCAGCTGTTCTCCCAGACTTCTTCCGATCTCCCGATAATCCGGCTGGATCGCAGGACTGGCAGCTTCTCCCTCTTTTACCGCCAGGCTGTCTGCCATCAACAAATAGGGTTTATTTCCACACTCTTTTTTCAGCATATTTTCGGTCTCGCGTCCGGGTGCGGGATACAGGATAAAGCCATCGATATCATTGTCCTTCTGTTCTTTGATAAATTCTCTTTGCGCCTCCGGTCCGTCGATCTCATCGGTGTTACAGATAATCATGTGGACATTGTTCTCTGCTGCAAACTGTTTCATCCCCTTAATCAGGGCATCCCAACGCTTATCGCCGGACTCCGGAAGGATTACGGCAATCCTGGTCTCTGCAACGTTCTGATCAAAAATCTTCCATACAAAGAAGACCGCCAGCATCAGCAAAAAAAGCTCAATTATAAGAAATTTAACCCGATTCTTTTTCATCTGCCGATCTCCTCTGGATATATTTTTGTGATTCCAGTCTTTCTGCATTTTCCGGTGTATATGGAATTGCAGGAATACGGATCGTGACCCTTGTTCCTTCATCCGGTTCACTTTCTATAGACAGACCATATTTTTCTCCAAACATCAGCCGGATTCTGGAATGCACATTGATCACCCCAACGCCGGAGCCGTGCTTCGGAACTTTGCTGTTGTCCGTCAGGATTTTTTCCAGAACCTCTTCCGGCATACCCATACCGTTGTCTTCAATGGTGATCAGGATGTCCTCCTCTTTCTTTTCTCCACTGACGATAATCCTGCCGTCCTCATCCTCATCCATATTTCCAACACCATAATAAATGGCATTTTCCAGAATGGGCTGGATCACCAGCTTTACGATGCAGTAGTTTTCGATCTCTTTCTCGATCCGGAATTCTGTTTTAAATCGTTCTTTGTACCGTGCCAGCTGGATATTCATGTAGCTTCTGCTGTGCTGCAGCTCGTCTTTGATAGAGATAATGGTCTTTCCCCTGGACAGGCTGACACGAAGCAGTTTTGCCAGTTCAGAGATCATACGGACTGCTCCTTCATTTTCCTGGGCTTCCACCATCCAGGTGATGGATTCCAGTGTGTTATACAGAAAATGAGGATTGATCTGGCTTTGCAGGGCATCCAGTTCACTTTTTCTCCGTTCATTTTGCTGTCGGATGATCTCATCCATCAGTTCTTCGATCTGCTCATAAGACTTCTGTACCGAATGTCCCAGATGACGGATCTCAGAGGAGCCTCCAATATAAATATCCGGCTTTCCTCCTGCTTCATAGGTCTTAACAGAAGCGTCCAGCTCCCGGATCGGTTTGGATATCTTCCGGGATACCAGCTGGTTTCCCTCCAAAAGCATGACCAACAGGACTAAAATAGTGGCAAATACATAGTAACGGAAATTTTTAAAGTTTGACTCCTGCACGCTCTCAGGCACAACACCGATCATCTTCCAGCCGGTATAAGCTACGCTTCTGACGATCACGGTCTCGTTCTGACCATCGGCACGGATCTCGTAGGTTCCATCCTCATATTTTGTAGCTTCCAGACTGTTTTCTTTAAATAATCCGCGGTTTAATTCCGTTCCCCGGGGATGATAGATCATCTCTCCGCCCTGGCTGCTCAGATAATAATAGATCCCATCGGAAGAATCGTTGATCTGTTTCATGACATCCCGGATCACAGAATATTTCATATCCAGTAAAAGAACGCCGGTTTCCGGTATTTCTCCTTTATTGACATCCACATAGCTGCTCAGAGAAACCACCCACTGGTACCGATAGGCTCCGTCTTCAAACAATTCCTGGATATGGGGTGTGGAAAAATGTACATTTTCAATTGCATTTTCTGCATTTTCATACCACTCCTGAGTCTGCACCTGCACATTTTTCTTTTCTAACGCCACCGGCTCAGATGCGATCAGTTTTCCTTCATGGTCATACAATGCCACACTCTGAACCTTATCGGAGTTGGTCTCATAAAGAAGACTGAATTGCTCCACAAATTCCCGGCTGGATATATCAAACTGCTGAACCACGTTATAGTTTGCTCCATTAAAGATCTGGCGAATATCCAGCAGATCTGCATTTAACCGGTCTACAGTTCCCTCCACGGTTGCTTCCGCGTTGTCCACTGCTGTTTTTTCCAATGCCAGCTTGAAGCGATGGTACAGCAACAGTCCCATGACAATGATCGTGACCAATGAGATTGCCATAAGGACAGACAAAATGATCGTCTGTATGTTAAATACGGTACTTTTTCTACTTTTCGTTTTCTTTTTTCCCGGAGGCTCTGTATTTGGATGGGGAAACGCCGAATTTCTTTTTAAACACATAACTGAAGTAATTTGCATCCTGATATCCTACTTTTTCTGCTATCTTATAGCTTTTTTCATCGGTGTTGAGTACCAGTTCTTCTGCTCTGTCCATTCGGTAATCCGTAAGATAAGTGACAAAGGGCTGCCCTGTTTCCTTCTTAAAAATAGAAGAAAAGTAGGAATTGGATACCCCAAGATCTGCACACACCTCATCCAGTGAAATGTCAGGCTCCATATATCTTTGCTTTACAATATTCTGCGCGTCAGTGATCATACGTCTGGAGGTACTGTTTCTGGTACTTTTCAGTTTTTCGCTGATGGCTGTAGACATATTGATGATCCAGTTTGTCATGGAGGTTTCGTCTAACTGGGTGACTCTTTCGTAAAGGTTTTGTACATTTCCGGAGATATCATTAAAATCCATAGAATTATTGGCACAAAACTTGAAAAATCCGCTGACAATCTCCATGGTAGCCAGATTATACTGACTGATGGTATCTGCATTCTTATGGAGTTTTTCTATCTCCTTGATCGCTTCTTTCCGGATCTCCTCCTGATCTCCCACGTGAATGGCACGGAACAGATCCTGCATTCTTGTTTCCTCCAGGGGAACCGTCTTTTTGGACTCTTTCGGAACTATCTCTGCAATATTGATCGCTCGTTTGGTTCCATATAAGACACGGTAGGACACTGCCTCTCTGGCTCCCTCGTAAGAGATGCTGATATCATGCAGACTATTGCATACGGTTCCGATTCCTGCAGTAACCGCCGCCCCCATAATTCTCCATGCCCAGCGACAGAATCGGTCACAGCTATCCGTCAATTGGGCCATCTCCTCTTCTGAATGAAGCTCCATGATCAAAATTGTGTTGCCCATATAGATAAATTCCTGACAATTACAGTTCTCTGTCAGCCGCTGTTTCACTTCTCGTTCCACGGACATGGATAACAATAAGGGATTCATGCCATCCGGCACATCATTTTCCGAAGTATGAAAGATAATGCAGCAAAACAAAGGTCCCTTCATATCCACCCGATAGTTCTGAAGAAATCGTTCATAGTCCTCTTCGCCAACTCTTCCCTCGATCAGGGAAATAAAGAAATTGGACTGTAGCTTTGGCAGCACTTCCTGAAAATAATCCTCCAGTTTTTTTACATTTAATTTTTCTTCCCGTTCCTTGTCCAGGGTATTTTTCAGCTTCACCAGACTGTCTGACAGCTCTGTGGCGCTGATGGGTTTCAGCATATATTCTTTGATTTCCAGGTGAACCGCTTCTTTTGCATATTCAAATTCGTCAAAGCCTGTACAAAGCATAATGTAAATATTCGGATAGTCCTGGTTCAGCTTTCTGGCCAGCTCCAATCCATCCATGTAAGGCATCTTAATATCCGTCAGCACCACATCCGGCTGGAGTTTTTCTACTAATTCCAGTGCTTTCACCCCATTTGTCGCACTTCCTGCCACCTCAAACCCCAGATCATTCCAATGAATTTTTTTCTCTATCATATCGATGACTTCGGCTTCATCATCTACGAGAATCACTTTATATCGTTCCATCTTTTTCCCCTTCTTCATGGCCGCTATACGTTTATTCCAGTATAACAAATTTACGTATCTTATAACATATCCAAATACAAAATCTGCCTTCAAAATTTTTTTACTCACAAATTCCTTTCGAACGCATCATGTTGAAAAAACCGTCCCTTTCATCTTTCCGATGAGCAGGACGGTCTACTTCTTTTTGTATAAACAGTCTTTTATTTATTATTTCTTCTGTACATATTTCAGACAGTCAAGTGTTACTGCTGCCAGAATAATGATACCTTCAAAAATAAACTGAAGGTTTGTATCAATACCAAGAACCGTCAAAGAATAGGTCAATGATGTAAAGATCAGTACACCTGTCACAACTCCCGATATCTTACCAATACCACCGGTAAAGGAAACTCCACCAACTACGCAGGCTGCAATGGCGTCCATATCCCATCCCTGTCCGTAAGCGGCACTACCGGATCCAACCATTCGTACACACTCCAGCCATGAACCGAATCCATAAAGGATACCTGCAAGGATAAATGCTCCCATCGTTACTTTAAATACCGAGATTCCTGATACAGCTGCCGCCTCTGGATTTCCACCAACTGCATATAAATTTTTTCCAAATGTTGTCTTATTCCAGATAAACCATACAACAGCAATCGCAACTACTGCCCATAAAATAATCATCGGAAAACGTCCTGCCTGTGGAATAAAAATATTTGGAATTGTCGGATCAATCGCACCAAAAGAAACTCCTTTTGTAGCATATGTAACAAGACCAAAGATGATCAACATATTTGCCATCGTTGAAATAAATGGATGCATCTTAAATCTTGCCATGAAAAATCCGGCTGTCATTGCAAATACAGTTGTGAAAAGTATACACACACATAATGCTAATATAGCTCTTGATGCCGGTGCCATACCCGAAAAATCAAAAACATGTCCAAACACAGTACCTGTGTTAATTCCGTTATGCATGATAATGGTTGCTGTAACCATACCCATACCAACCATACGTCCTACAGAAAGGTCTGTACCTGTCAGAAGGATCAGACCGGCAACTCCAAGTGCAAGGAACATTCGCGGTGAAGCCTGCTGCAAAATGTTAAGGATGTTTGTGGTTGTAAAAAGCTGTGTATTTTTCACGAATGGTGTAATAATACACAATGCGATAAAGATCATGATAATTACAATATACAGACCGTTCTTATACAAGAACTGTGTCATATTAAATGTGTACTTGTAATTTTCAAAATTCTGTGCCTGCTTCTGTGCAAATGTATATTTTGACATTCTGAGCAGATCGATCAGGTGGAACTTATGCATGTATGCATCATGTTTTCTATCCTTGATCTCCTGGATCCTGGATTCATGTGTCATCTGCGCATCATATAATTTATTCTTATATGTGTATTTTTCAGCTTTGATCTCTTCTGCATCTTTCAGGCTGCTGACTGCCTTCTTATGTTCTTCCTGCAGATCCGCTTTTAATTTTTCAAAATTACTGTTTTCCGCTTTTTTCTCTGCTTCGCAGCTCTTTGCAACAATGTTATAATACTCACTGTTGTAATGTTTGGAAAGAAAACCTTCAGCATCTGCGATCAGTTTTGCAATCTGCTGTTTATTTGCATCTTCTGTTGCTTTTGCCTTCTCCAGATTCTTCTTACATTCCCCGATAATCTTATTCTGTTCTTCTTTTGTTAAGTTCTTATTCTCTTTTGCTATTGCAATCTGATTTTTTAAACTGTTGACTTTGTCAGATCCTTCCACACGCAGTGCATCGATCTGCTCCTGTATTTTTCCAACATATTCGTCAATCGGTTTCAAAAGTATTGCTTCTTCTTCAGCCGAAATGATAATGCTTTTTTCTGCCATCTTCCATACCCCTCTCTGTTACAGATATTTTGCACTGAGTCTCAATAATTCTTCCTGGTTCGTCTCTTTTGTATTTACGATTCCGGCCAGTCGTCCGTTTGACATAACACCGATACGGTTCGTAATACCAAGAATCTCCGGCATCTCAGAAGATACAACAATAATTGTTTTCCCCTGCTTTGCCATATTGATGATCAGTTCGTAAATCTCATATTTCGCACCAACATCAATTCCTCGTGTCGGATCATCCATCATGAATACACTCGGTGAACGCTCCAGCCATTTTCCGAAGATTACCTTCTGCTGATTTCCTCCGGAAAGACTTGTGATCATATCATCCGGGCCCATACACTTTGTATGCATGATTTTAATCTCTTCCGCAGTTGCACGTACCATTCTGTCATGTGACAGCACTGCACCATTCTTATAATGGTTCATGTTAGCGATGGTCGTATTAAATGTAATATCGCCTTTTAAGAACAGACCATTAGCTTTTCTTTCTTCTGTGATCAGGGCAAATCCATGATCCATTGCATCTCTCGGCGATGAAAAGTTCATGATCTTTCCATCGTATATTACATTTCCTTCTGCTCTTGTGCGGATTCCGAAAATTGTTTCTAAAAGTTCCGTACGTCCGGCACCAACCAGACCGTAAAATCCAAATATTTCTCCTTTTCTGATATCAAAGGATACATTTTGAATCTTTGGTGCATATTTTGACGAAAGATTCTGTACAGAGAGAATCTTCTCTCCGGGCTCATTGTCAACAGGTGGAAATCTGTTATCCAGCGAGCGCCCAACCATTGCCGATATCAGTTCATTCATATCTGTATCTTTGCACTCTTTTGTCATAACCAGACTACCATCTCTGAGCACAGATATCTCATCACATATATTGAATATCTCATCCATCTTATGTGATATATAAATCAGCGAAATTCCCTGTGCTTTCAACTGACGCATCATCTTGAAAAGTTTCTCAACTTCCGGTGCTGTCAGGGATGAGGTTGGTTCATCCAGTACAATTACTTTGGAATGATAGGAAATAGCTTTTGCAATCTCACACATCTGCCGCTGGGACACAGACATTTTTTTCATTGGCTGTGTCAGATTTGCTGTGATTCCAAGCTGTCTGAAGAGATTTGCAGTTTCCTTTTTCATTCTTCCTTCATCGACAATTCCAAAAGAATTCTTTGGATATCGTCCAAGAAACATATTATCTACAACGCTTCTTTCAAGACATTGGTTCAATTCCTGGTGTACCATCGCTACTCCGTTTTCCAGTGCATCTTTTGGTCCCGAGAAATTTACTTCTCTGCCGTCTAATATAATTGTCCCCTCATCTTTCTGATAAGTACCAAAGAGACATTTCATCATTGTCGATTTTCCGGCACCGTTTTCACCCATAAGTCCCATAATGGTCCCAGGTTTGACATTCAGGTTTATATGTTTCAGAACTTTGTTTCTACCGAACGACTTACTCATGCCATTGATCGATAAGATGTATTTATTCTTATCTACTGTCATAACTCTGCTTCCTTTTCTTGATGAAAGAAGGGTATCATCTCTGACACCCCTCTGCGTTTCATTCATTTACCTTTTAACCAGTCTCTTATTTTGAGAGAAGTGATGTGTATGCTGATGCATTGTCTGTCTTAACCATGTTAATTGCAAATGCATCATATTCGTTTGGATTTCCGAGACGGTTTGTGATGTTTGACTCTGTCTGTCCATCTCCACCGATGTAATCAACCTTCAGGTTAAGGAGATCATCATAGTTCTCAAGAAGTGGCTGGTATGTTGAGCTCAGGAAGTTGTCTGATGCATTGTAAATATCAAGCCATACTTTCTTAGATGGACTCTTGCTTGAATCAAGCTGTTTTGACACTTTGTCATAAATCTTTGTTGAATCTGTAAAGTCTTTGTAATTATCAGCTGTTACTGCAACATTTAATGCGTAGTAAGATCTTTCTTCTTCGCTGTATCTGTAATCTTCACCTTCTTTCAGGCAGTTACCGGCATCATCTGCTGTACCAATACCTGTATCCACGTCTGCTCCGTCAAGTGCGTTACGGAGTACTCTTAATGTCAGATAAGCCTGAACATCTGCATGCTGAGAGATTGTTCCGCCGTATCCTTCAGCGATTGCTGCAACAGCGTCACTGTTTGCATCATATCCGAATGTAGGAACTTTGTTATCTTTTGCCCATGCATTAAACATTGACATTCCCATACCATCATTGTTAGAAACAACAATATCGATCTGATCTCCGAAAGAAGCTTCCCATGTTCCGATTGCGTTACCTGCTGTAGCCGCATCCCATGTTGCCCCTGCTGAGTTCTTCATTTCCTGAGAAGCAAGCTCACGGACTGTAAATTCTTTTCCGCCTACATCAATCTTAGCATCCTGGACAACTTTTGCTTTTCCGTCTACGTTTGTTCCTGCCGGCTTGGAAGCAACTTCGTCACCATCTTTAACTCCTGTTCCAAGTGCCGCACGAACACCACGTGTACGTGCGATAGAATCATTATGTCCGATGTCACCGATTGCAAGTACGTATCCGATAACTCCATCACCATTTCTGTCAATCTTATCAGCATTTGCTTTGATATAATCAACAACCATCTCTCCCTGAAGTTCTGCACCCTGATTAGCATCAAATCCTACATAATAAGTATCTTTGTTGAAATTCAACGCTTCTTTGTCCAATTCCCCTGTTGAACTATTAGAAGGTTGACGGTTAAACCAGCAAAGCGGTTTGTCCTTATTGGCTACAGAACTGCTGTCTGAAGATCCTGATGATTTTGAATCACCTGACGAAGATCCTCCGCAGCCTGCCAGTGATAATGCAAGTGTTGCTGCCATCATGAGTGCAAATACTTTTTTCTTTTTCATTTTCTTTCCTCCTGTTTTGTGCGTTTTGTTTTTAATCGCGTCTAACTCATTGACTAATCTCATTATAATTACAACACTATTTTTTTGACATAGAATATTTTTGGATTAATTATCAATATTTTTATATTGATCTATGTTTTTTTATATATTTTATCCAATTGTGCAGAATCAGTCTCTACTATATATAATATAAAAAAAAAAAACTGCGATAATAACCTTCACGCTATTACCACAGTTTCTCTTATATGTTCTTATTACGAATAAAATAATGATTAAGCTGTTGCTTTCTTATCATCTGTTTTTTCAAGAAGTTTCTTTACACCCTGGATTGCAACCAACACGCCAAGGATCAGAAGCAATACGGCAAAAATCAGCTGTAATGTATTTCCAAGATCCAGCCCTGTTGTCAGGAATGCTTTTGTCAGTTTCACGATCGTCATACCAAGTGCTGTAAATGTAACTGCCATCATGAATACCATTGGAATCCAGAGCATACATCCCTGACGTTTTGTCTTCTTAAGGAATACTGCGCAGGCTACCAGTGCCAGTACAGATAACAGCTGGTTGGCTGAACCAAACAGTGGCCAGATCTCTGCATATCCGACTTTGGTCAGGAAATATGCAAGTACCAGTGTAATGATTGTTGCAAAGTATTTATTTGTTACCACTTTCATGAATGGATTCAGATGATCCATATCTGTATCGTCATCGATAAAGAATTCCTGGAACGACAGACGTCCGACTCTGGCTACAGAGTCCAGTGATGTCAATGCAAATGCGGATACTGCCAGGTTAATCAGTGTAAATACAAGTGAATGTGGCAGACCAATAACTGACAGGAAGTTCGCAATCGCTCCGGCGAAAATCTGAGGCTGTGTTGTCAGTCCCTGTGCTGCTGCTTCACCTTTAGCAAAAGATGCAACTGCGATCAGTGCAATAACTGCAAGCATACTTTCCATTAACATTGCTCCGAATGATACAGGAAGCATGTTCTTCTCATTCTTAATCTGTTTGGATGCTGTACCGGAAGATACCAGTGAATGGAAGCCGGAAACCGCACCACAAGCGATCGTTACAAATAAGATTGGGAACATATACTGTCCATCTACGTTAAAGCTTGTGAATGCCTGAAGGTTACAAGATGGATTTGCTACAAATACACCAATAACCGCACCAACGATCATAAAAATCAAAAGGTAACTATTCAGATAGTCACGAGGCTGAAGAAGCGCCCATACAGGAGCGACACTGGCAATCAGGATGTAAACGAAGATGATGAGATGCCATGCATCCAGTCCTACATACATTGGGAAGTGAAGTCCCAGTGCGATTGCTGCTACCAATAATACGATTGCAACCGCTGTATTAATCCACTTGTTGAATTTCGTATACTTCAAAAACATTCCAAGTCCGACTGCTTCTAAGATAAATATCATAGAAGTAGTTGCGACTGCACCGTTAGCTGCAATTTTTGTTACTTTTCCGGCTTCACTTACTGAGAATCCATTAAAAGTTCCGGCTACAACATCAGCAAAAGCTGCAACGACCAGAATACAAAACAGCCAGCAGAATAACAGGAATAATTTCTTACCTAATTTTCCGATATATTCTTCAATGATATATCCGATTGTACGTCCTTTATTCTTTACAGATGCATACATAGATGCGAAATCCTGAACAGCTCCAAAGAATACCCCTCCGATTAAGATCCACAAAAGTACCGGAAGCCATCCGAAGATTGCTGCCTGGATCGGTCCATTGATCGGACCTGCACCTGCGATTGATGCAAACTGGTGACCGAATACGACGTTCGTATCGGCCGGTACATAGTCAACCCCGTCTTCCATCTCATATGCCGGAGTTTTGGCATTTGGGTCAATGCCCCATTTGTTCTGGAGATAACGACCATAAAGAAGATATGCTCCACCAAGCACAACAATGGCAATGATCATCATTAATATTCCACTCATAAAACAATCCCTCTTCTTTCTCTTTAAAGTAAATATATAAAAAAACGCCTTCGCTATCCTTTCGGATAACAAAGGCGGATTTATCTTCCGTGGTACCACTTTGTATTACTGCATTTATCACTAACTACAGTCTCTCATCACTGTCATTCTCAAACAGTTTCTTCTGTAACGTGAAGATTACGTCCCTGCTTACTTTAGCTCTGATGTTAAATATGTTAAGTATTTCAGAGGGATGCTCCCGGGTGATATCACAAAATCCGTTCTGTCGCTTTGCACCACCCAACGACTCTCTGAAATCGCGTTCTCTTTTGTGACGTATCCCTTTCACTGCATTTCTTTTCTTTAACTATATTATGTTTTACACTTTTTTGCGTTAAAGCGCAAGAGACTATTTTAACATAATTAGCAATAATACAAAGGACTGTTTGTGCAGTTTTTACAATTCTATTTTTTTGATATGAAATCTTG